>Ga0302187_10001934_pt1 | contig 17367 bp, 15 predicted proteins | sample II_Bog_E1_3_FD_202120 | JGI IMG/M metagenome (GOLD analysis project Ga0302187, IMG submission 202120) | Peat permafrost microbial communities from Stordalen Mire near Abisko, Sweden - II_Bog_E1_3 | ecosystem: Environmental > Terrestrial > Soil > Wetlands > Peat | place: Sweden: Abisko...
CAGGTGCTGGCCGATGCGCCGGAGACCACGCCGATCGACGAGACGCTGGAGGTGCTGGGCGATCTGGTCAAGGCCGGCAAAATCCGCGCCTTTGGTGTCTCCAACGAGACGCCTTGGGGCGTGGCCGAGTTCCTGCGGCTGTCGCGCGAGACCGATCTGCCGCGTGTCGCCTCGATCCAGAACGCCTACAGCCTGCTCAACCGCCAGTTCGAGAACGGGTTGTCCGAATTCGCCTTGCGCGAGGGGGTCGGCCTGCTGGCTTACTCGCCGCTGGCCGCCGGCCACCTCTCGGGCAAGTATCTGGGCGGGGTGGTGCCGCCCGGATCGCGCCGCGCGGTGGCGGCCAATTTCCCGCGCTATCTCAGCCCGCAGCAACCCGATGCGGTGGCGCGCTATGCCGGCGTGGCGCATGCGTTCGGCCTGTCGCCGACCGCGCTGGCGCTGGCCTTTGTCTATGGTCAGGCCTTTGTCACCGCATCGATCATCGGCGCGACCAGCCTCGACCAGTTGCGCGAGGACATCGACGGCAGCCTCGCCGTGATCCCTGACGAGGCGCTGGCCGCCATCGCCGAGATCCAGCGCGCCTATCCCGACCCCTGCCCCTGAGCCGGGTCTCCTTCCCCGATCCTGTCGGGCGGGGGGGGGATGTGGCGCATTGCGAACTTGCCAGCACGGCCGCGATCACGGCAAGCGCCAGTGATCGCTTTGACCCACCCGAAGGGATTCGACATGACGATTCGCCTGACCTCCGCGCTCGCCTGCGCCGCCGCGCTGGTGGCGGCCACCGGCCTCTCGATGCAGGGCGCGTCGGCGGCCCCCGCCCCTGCCTTCGTGCGCGCGGCCGACATCGCCGCACCCGACAACGGTTGGGATTTCGCCAGCTGGGATGCCGAGCACGGCCTGTTGCTGGTGGCGCATGGCACCGACGTGCTGGTGATCGATCCCGCGCATCAGACGGTCCGTGCGATCGGCACCGTTGGCCATGCCCATGGCGTGGTGGCGATCCCGGGAACCGGCCATATCCTGGTCAGCAGCGGCGCGGACAACACCGCGCGCGTGCTCGACGAAACCACCGGCGCGGAAATCGCGCGCATCCCGGTGGCCGAGGACCCCGATGCGGTGCTCCTCTCGCCCGATGCCCGCCACGCCTATATCATGGGCGCCAAGGCGGGGGCGATCTCGGTGGTCGACCTGACCACCAACACCGAACTGCGCCGCATCGCGCTGAAGCCGGGGCTGGAGGTGCCGGTGCTGGTCACGCCGGGGCAGATCGCGGTCAACAACGAGGATGCGAGCGAGATCGAGCTGGCCGATCTCGACACCCGGAGCGCGGCGGGGACCATCGCCCTGCCCGGCTGCACCGGCCCGACCGGCTTGGCCTACGATCCCGAGGCCGGCCTCGCGCTCAGCGCCTGCGCCAACGGTCAGGCGGCGCTGGTCGATCTGCGCGCGCGGCGGCTGGTGAAGCTGCTGCCGATCGGTCAAGGCCCGGATACCGCCATCTGGGATGCGGTTGGCCACCGCTTCCTGGTGCCTTGCGGCAAGAGCGGCACGCTCTCGGTGATCGCCATGGACGGCCGCCACGCGACCGTCGCCCCGGGCATCACCACCGAGGCCAGCGCCCGCACCGCCGCCTATGATCCGGCCGGCGCGCGGCTGTACCTCCCCGCCGCGCGGTTTGGCCCGGCAACCACGGGCAAGCGCGGCCCGATCGTGCCCGGCAGTTTCCATATCGTGGTGATGGCGCCGGCAAAGTGACGTGATCGCGGCGCCCCGGCGACGATGAAAACCTCGACGCCATGCCCGTTCCACGCGGGCATGGCGTTTTTCGTGCTGACCGACGAAAGCGGCCGGGCGCCCGCCTGTGACAAAAAACGGTCACATGACCCAAAAAGATCACATGTCCAACATTGGACGCTTGACCGGTTTATTCGACTGTTGCAGATTGATGTCGTTCGCGAACGATCCGAAGCCCAAAGGGGGGTGATGGGGCGCGAGCCGCACGACGTCGCATCAAAAGCGACGCGCGCGCTCAGGCAGGAACGCCATCCAGATCGTGAGGGATCATAATGCACCAGCCAGTCTCCAAGACCATTCGTCGCGCCGCCGCCGCCACTGCCGCCATCGCCACGGCCCTCGCCGGTGCGGCCCATGCGCAGCAGGCCGCACCCAGCGTCGGCGTAACCGAAATCGTCGTCACCGCGCAGAAGCGCTCGACCAGCGCCGACAAGACCCCGATCAGCATCACCGCCGTTTCGGGCGCTGACCTCGCGGCGCGCGGCATCACCAGCTTTGCCGATCTGGCAGCCGGCACCCCGGGCGTCTCGATCAAGTCGATGGGCCCGGGCCAGACCGAGTTCGAGATGCGCGGCATGACCTCGTCGGGCGGCAACTCGCCGACGGTCGGCTTCTACCTCGATGACGTGCCGCTGACTTCGCCCGCCTCGGCGCAGAACGGCAAGGTGGTGATCGATCCCACGTTGTACGATCTGGCGCAGGTCGAAGTGCTGCGCGGGCCGCAGGGCACGCTCTATGGCTCGTCCTCGATGGGCGGCACGATCAAGCTGATCGCCGCCAAGCCGGTGATCGGCAAGTGGCAGGTCTCCGGCGAGTTCACCGGTTCGGGCACCCAGGGCGGCGGCTTCAACCATGCCGAGAACGCCATGGTCAACGTGCCGCTCGGCGATACGCTGGCGCTGCGCGTGGTCGGCAGCCAGTCGAACACCTCGGGCTGGATCGACCGCAAGGTGATCGCCAGCGGTGATTTCCCCGTCGCCAGCCCCGATGGCACCGTCCGTGGCGATGTCGCCTCGGCACCCGTCGCCAAGGACGTGAAGGGCAGCAATGCCGAGAACGTCGTTTCGGTACGCGCCACGCTGCTATGGAAGCCGACGTCGAACCTGACCGTCACGCCGTTCTTCATGTACCAGCGCACCCACGCCGATGGCCCCAGCAGCTATGACAGCGCCCCCGGCACGCTCGCGCATTACCAGCCCTTCGACATCGCCGAGCCCTATACCGACGAGATCAAGATCGGCTCGCTGAACATCAACTGGCGCGGCCCCGGCTTCGATGTGACCAGCGCCACCTCGTACTGGTCGCGCAACTCGCGGATGGTGCAGGACGATTCGGAGAACCTGCCGTCGGTCGGCGGCGGCTTCGGCGTCACCACCGACAGTGCGTCGTACTATGGCAGCACCGGCACCGGCGCGATCTACTCGTACGAAGTCGATCCTTCCAAGCAATTCAGCCAGGAACTGCGCCTGACCTCGAACGGCAACGGCCGCCTCAAGTGGCTGGTGGGCGCCTACTTCGCCGACTTTAAGTCGAGCTGGCAGCTCGAAACCGATGTGCCCAACCCGGCCGTCTTCGGCTCGACCACGCCTTTGATCTTCAGCCTCAGCCAGCCGACCCACATCCAGCAGGAAGCCGCCTTCGGCGAAGCCAACTATGCCATCGCCAGCAACCTGCACGCGACCGTGGGCCTGCGCGTGTACCACTATGACACCACGCTGGATATGAACACCGGCGGTTATGGTTCGCCCACCGGCGACGGCACCTTCATCACCGAACACGTCACGCAAAAGAGCACCGGGGTGAACCCCAAGTTCGACCTCTCGTGGCAGGTGACGCCCGATGCGCTGGTCTATGGCACTGTGGCCAAGGGCTTCCGCCCCGGCGGCGGCAACCAGCCCTTGCCCAGCAGCAGCGATCCGACCAGCGGCTTCCGCTACATCATGTACCAGTCGCTGCTGGCGCTGGGTTACAAGAACGGCGTCGCGCCGACCGCCTATGGCCCCGATCACCTGTGGTCGTTCGAAGTGGGCGAGAAGGTCAAGCTGCTCGACCGCCACTTGCGCCTGAATTCCTCGGCCTATTACGAGGACTGGTCGAACATCCAGCTCGAACAGTTGCCCTTCGGCTACCCCCTGTTCGACAACGTCAACAGCGCCAAGATCTACGGCGGCGAGGTCGAGTTGCAGGCGGTGGTCAACCACGCCCTCAGCTTCGGCGGGCAGATCGGCTACACCCACGCCACGCTCTCGCAGACGAGCCACGGGTTCGCGGCCGGCCAGTTGCTCCCCGACGTGCCCAAGTGGTCGGGCGGCAGCAACGTGACCTACACCGCCGATCTGGATGCCGCGCACACGCTGACGCTGCGCTTCGACCACACTTATGTGGGCAAGCGCGTGGGTCTGGCGACGTATGAGGGCGTGGTGAACAACCCCAATGCGCCGCTGCCGGGCTACAACCTGTTCAACCTGCGCGGCACGATCGCGGCCAAGGCGGGCTGGTCGATCGCGGTGTTTGCCAACAACCTGACCGACAAGCACGCCTATCTGGAAAACGCGGCGCAGCTTGGCCTGCCCAACGCATCGTACAACCGGGTGGTGACCAACCAGCCGCGCACGATCGGCGTGGACCTCAACTTCAAGCTCTGACGAACCCCTGCTGGCGCCGCGTCCGGGCAACCGGGCGCGGCCCAGACCCCCTCGCCGCGAGGCCCCGACCCGTCACCAGCCGCACGCCGCACAACCCTGAGCGCGTGCGGTTGGGTCCGGGCCTCGCGGCGGGCTTTTTTCACGGCCCCGGGCGGGCTGCGGGAGACCTGCCTTGGCGCGCCGTCTCGAAATTCTCGGCCTTCAGGCCGCGCCGCATGCGATCGGCACCCCGTTCGCGGGCTTCGCCGGCGAGGCGCGCGCCGCCATGGCCGCGCATCCGGGGGTGGACCTGCTGGTCTTTCCCGAACTCCACCTGTTTCACCCGCGCGCCGCCGCCACGGCCAATGCCGAACTGCGCGCCGCCGCGCGGCCGGCGGGCTGCGATCTCGATCTGGCGCTGACGGCGCTGGCGGCGGAACTGGGCGTCTGGCTGGTGCCCGGCACGCTGTGCGAGGCCGGCCCCGCTGGCGAGTTGTTCAACACCGCGCGCGTCTATGGCCCCGATGGCCGCATCCACGCCGCCTATCGCAAGGTCTTCCCCTGGCGCCCCAGCGAGCCCTATGATCCCGGCGCCGCATGGGTGGTGTTCGATCTGCCGGGGGTGGGGCGCATTGGCCTCACCATCTGTTATGACATGTGGTTCCCCGAGGTGACGCGGCAGGTCGCGTGGCTGGGCGCGGAGCTGGTGCTGAACCTGGTGAAGACCACCACCCCCGACCGCGCGCAGGAACAGATCCTGGTCCGCGCCGCCGCGATCGCCAATCAGGTCTTCGTGCTCTCGGTCAACACCGCCGGGCCGGTGGGCATGGGCGAGAGCCTGCTCGCCGATCCCGAGGGCCAGGTGATCGCCGCCTGCCCCGGCACCGCGCCGGGGGCGATCCATGCCGTGCTCGATCTCGATCGCCTCGGCGCGGTGCGTGCGCGCGGCACCTGTGGCGAGAACCGCATGTGGGCCCAGTTCCGCCCCGGCGAGGCGCCGATCGCGCTGCCGGCCTATAACGGCGCGATCGATCCCGCGACATGGGACCCGGCCCATCGCAACCCCTTCCTCGGCCCGGAGAACCCATGATGCCCGCGCCCTCCCGCCGACACCTTGGCCTTGGCGCGGTGGTGCTGTTCGGCCTCGCCTATCTGGCACCGCTGATCGTCTTGGGCACGTTTGGCGTGGTGGCAGAGGCCTCGCGCGGGGCGACAGCGGCATCCTATCTGCTGGCGTTGCTGGCCATGCTGTTCACCGCCGCCAGCTATGGGCGGATGGCGGCGCGGCATCCGGTGGCGGGCTCGGCCTATGCCTATGTCTGCCATGCGATCGACCGGCGGATCGGCTTCATGGTCGGCTGGGCGGTGACGCTGGATTACCTGTTCCTGCCGATGGTGATCTGGCTGATCGGCGCGGCCTATCTGCACAACCTGCTGCCGATGGTGCCGATGCCGGCATGGGTGCTGGGCTTCATCGTCATCACCACGGCCCTGAATGTCGTCGGCTTCCGACTGGCCAAGGGGGTCAACGGCTTGCTGATGCTGGTGCAGGCGCTGGTGATCGCGGCCTTTGTCGTGCTGGCGCTGCGCCATGTCGCGGGGGCGGGCAATATCGCCAGTCTCGCCCCGTTCAGCAACCCGCTGACCAGTCTCCCTGCCATCGCCGCCGGGGCCGCGATTGCCGCCTATTCGTTCCTCGGTTTCGATGCGGTGACGACGCTCTCCGAGGAATGCCACGATCCGGTACGCACCCTGCCCAAGGCGATCTGGCTGACGGCGCTGCTGGGCGGGGTGGTGTTCATCATCGTCGCGCATGTGGCGCAGTTGGCGCACCCCGGCTTTGCCTTCCGCGACGAATCCGCCGCCGCCAATGAAGTGGCGCAGGCCATCGGCGGGCAGGCCTTCGTGGTGGTGTTCGTCGCCGGCATGGTCGTCGCCCAGTTCGCCAGTGGCATCGCCGCGCAGGCGGCCGGCGCGCGCCTGATCCACGCGATGGCGCGCGACGGGGTGCTGCCGCGCCGGTTGTTGGGCAGGCTGCACCCGCGTTTCGGCACCCCGGCGGCGGCGGTGTTGTTGACCGGGGTGGTTGGGCTGCTGGCGCTGGGGCTGACGGTCGAAAGCTCGACCTCGTTCATCAATTTTGGCGCGTTCACGGCGTTTACGGCGGTGAACCTCTCGGTGATCGCCACGGCCTGGCGCGAGGGGATCGCGCCGCGCGGGCTGGCGTTGGTCGGATGGTATCTGGTGCCGCTGGCCGGCGCCGCGATCGATCTGGCGCTGCTGGTCCAGTTGGAGCCTCAGGCGATCCATCTGGGGCTGGTGTGGCTGGCGATCGGTGGCATGGTGCTGGTGGGGCTGACGCGCGGGTTCCGCCGCCCGCCGCCCAGCCTGACGATCGAGACCCACGACTGACATGTACACCCCCGCCGCCTTTCAGGAACGCGACCCGGCCTTGATCGCCGCGCTGATGTCGGCGGGCGGCCTTGCCCAGTTCATCACCGCCACCGCTGGCGGTCCGCTGTGCACGCCGCTGCCGCTGCTCTATGCCCCGGACGAGGGTGAACACGGCACGCTCTATGGCCATCTGGCGCGGGCCAACGCGCAATGGCGCGAGCCCGCCTTGGGCCCGGCGCTGGCGGTGTTCATGGGGCCGGACGCCTACGTCAGCCCGGCGTGGTATGCGGAAAAAGCGGTCAGCGGCCGGGTGGTGCCGACGTGGAACTATCTGACCGTGCAGGCCTATGGCGAGGTCGCGTTTTTCGACGATGCCACCCGGCTGCGCGATGTCGTCGCGCGGCTGACCGATCGGCATGAGGTGGGCCGGCCCGCGCCATGGGCGGTGGACGATGCTCCGGCGGACTATCTGGCCGGGCAGTTGCGCGGCATCATCGGCCTGCGCCTGCCGATCGCGCGGATCGCGGCCAAGCGCAAGATGAGCCAGAACCGCGATGCCGGCGATCGCACAAGGGTCCGAACGAAACTGGCCGCGCAGGGCAACGCGGCGGCAGGCCTCATCCCGGACTGACCCCGCACCGGCCTTGGACCGGTGCGGGGCGCCATCTTGCTCAGTTGGTCTTTTCAAACGCCGCCGTGATCTTCAGGCGGACCTCGTCGCTGACCAACGGCACGTACTTGGCCACGCCAAAATCCGACCGATTGAGCACACCGGTGGCATCGAAGCCAACGGTATAGGCCTTGTCCAGCGGGTTGACGCCGGCGCCGTGGAAGTGGGCATCGAGCACCAGCGGCTTGGTGACGCCATGCAGCGTGACGTTGCCATAGATCTTGGCAGCGGCCGGACCGGTGCGCACGACCTTGGTCGAGACGAAGTGGATCGTCGGGAACTGCGCCCCATCGAACCATTCGGCACCCTTCAACTCGCCATCGAGAACCGAATTGGTGGTCGAGATGGCATCGACGGGCAGCGAGACGTCAAGCTGCGTCTCGGCCAGCGCCTTGGGGTTCAGCGTCAGCGTGCCGGTGGCGCCGGGGATCACGCCAAAGAAGTCGGTGAAGCCGAAGTGATTGACGGTGAATTCGGCCAGCGTGTGGTGGGTTTCCACCTTGTAGCTGCCGGCCTCGACCGTGGCGGCGGTGGGCTTGGCGATCTGGGCCGAGACAAACGCGGGGGTGGACGCCAAGACGGCGGCGGCGAGCAGGATCGAAAGCGTGGGACGCATGGGGTAGGCTCCTTGAAAACGCAGGTTCAGGCGAGATCGGCAATCTGCGCCGAGGCGGCAGTCACAGCGGCGGCGGCGGCATCGGGACCGAAGGCGAGGCCCTCGGCGGTCACCACCGCAACATCGGTCATGCCAAGGAAGCCGAGCAGTGCCTTAACATGCGGCACAGCAAACGGGAAACCGTTGGCATCGTCGTACTTGCCGGCACGGGCCTGGGCGAGGATCACCTTCTTGCCCTTGACCAGACCCTCGGGGCCCTTTTCGCTGTACTGGAACGTGGTGCCGGCGCGGGCAACATAATCGAACCAGGCCTTCAGCGTGGAAGGCATGCCGAAGTTGTAGAGCGGCAGGCCGATGACGATCACGTCGGCGGCGAAGAGTTCGGCGATCAGCTTGTCCTGCAAGGCGCGGGCTTCGGCGAAATCTTCGCCTTCGGGGGCCTGACGGCCGATCCCGGCAAGGCTGGCCGAGGTGACATGCGGCACCGGATCGGCATCGAGGTCGCGATCGACCACGGTGTTGCCGGCGTGGGCGGCGAGGTAGGCGTCAATCAGCTTGTTGCTGACCGAATTGGCACCATTGGCAGAGCTGCGCAGAACGAGAATGTTGGTCATCGATATTGTCCTTTCCGGGGGGTGAGTGGTCAATCGAAACGGTAGGCATCCATGCGCAGCACCCCCAGATCGGTGGAGCTGTGCAATCGGGTGGGAACGGCACCCTCGCCGCCCGCGCCGATGGCGACGAACAACGGCAGGAGGTGCTCGTCGGTCGGGTGGTTCTCGGCGGCGAAGGGCGCTAGGCGGCGATAGGACACCATGTCGCACATCCGCCGCGCCATGATCGCTGTATCCATCCATTCGGCAAAGCGCGTGACCCATTCGGGCTCGGCGCCGGCATCGCTGCGTTGCAGGGCGCGCAAGTTGTGGGTGAAGCTGCCCGAGGCCAGCACCAGCACGTTCTCGCGGCGCAACTGCGTGAGCGCGCGGCCCAGTTGCACATGGTGCCCCGGCCCCAGCGCGCTCTGGATCGAGAGCTGGACCACCGGAATGTCATGCGCCGGCCACATCAGCAGCAGCGGCACCCAGGCGCCATGATCCAGCCCGCGCCGGGGATCGAGCGCGGCGCGCAGGCCGGCATCGCCCAGCAGATCGGCCACCCGCGCCGCGAGGTCTGGCGCGCCGGGGGCGGGATAGGTCAGCGCGAACAGCGCCGGCGGGAAGCCGAAGAAATCGTGGATCGTCTCGGGCGCGGCAGTGGAGGTCAGGCTGGGGACCGCCGTCTCCCAATGCGCCGAGACGACGAGGATGGCATCGGGCCGCGCCAGTTCACCGCCCAGCCCGGCGAGGAAATCCCGCGCCGGGATGTCCTGCAATGCCAGCATCGGCGAGCCGTGCGAGAGGAACAGGGTGGGTTGCATCGATCGTCTCCGCGCCCGGGGGATCGCCGCCGGACGAGATCTAGATAGGCTAATGATTTTCGCATCGCCATCCGCTAATAGAGCAAAGCATATATGCAAAAACGGATAGGCACATGGATTGGGACGACGTCCGCAGCTTTCTCGCCATCGCCCGCGCGCGCAGCCTTTCGGGCGCGGCACGCGATCTCGGCCTGCGCCAGTCGACAATGAGCCGGCGGCTGGCGGCGCTCGAAGCCAAGACCGGCGCGCGGTTATTGCAACGCACCCCGCGCGGCTATGAACTCACCGCCATCGGCGAGGCGGTGCTGGGCAATGCCGAGCGCATGGAGGCCGAGGCCATCGCCGTGGAACGCGCGGTGCAGGGGCGCGATGTGGCGCTATCGGGCACGGTGCGCATCACCACGGTGGAGAACATCGCCGAAGCCCTGCTGCCCCGCGCGGTGGCGCGATTGCAGGCGCAATATCCGGGGATTACCATCGATGTGCTCAGCGATCCGCGCTCCTATAACCTCTCGCGGCGCGAGGCCGATCTTGCCATCCGCATGACCCGTTTCGATGGCAACGATCTGTTCAGCCGGCGCATGGCGATGGCCGCCAGCGCGCTCTATGCCGGCACGGACTATCTGGCCGCGCATGGCGATCCTCTGGCGGGCGGGGCGCATGCGGTGGTCACAGTGCTGGAGGATCACGCCCACATGCCCGAGCCGCGCTGGCTGAACGAGCAAGTCCCGGGCGCGCGGGTGGCCTTGCGCAGCAACGATCGCAGCGTGCAAACGGCGGCGGTGCAGGCGGGGCTGGGGGTCGGGTGCCTGCCCTGCATCATCGCCGATGGCGTGCCGGGGGTCGTGCGGCTCGATGCCGCCGGGCCGGGGCCGGTGCGCGAGATCTGGCTGGGCGTCCATGCCGATCTGCGCCACATGCCCCGCATCCGCGCGGTGATCGATGTGCTGGACGAGGCCTTCGCGCGGATGAAACCCGCGCTGGCCGGGATCGTCGCCGGCTGAACCTCAGCTGCTGGCGACGGTCCAATCCTGCCGCGCCTTCTTTTCGCGCGCCATCGCCGCGTCGGCCTGGCGCAGCGCCTGATCGGGGGTGGTCAGGCGCGGGTCGACCGCGATCACGCCGATGCTCGCCCCGGCATAGTCGAAACCCCAGACGCCCAGTTGGAAATGCCCGCGCGCCTGCGGGGTCAGCCGCGATTCCATCGCCGCGATCGCCGCCGTCTCCTCGCCCGGCAGCGGCCCCAGCCCGATCACCACGAACTCATCGCCCCCCAGCCGGCCCAGCAGATCGCTGACCCGCAGGCCCTGCGCCAGCCGGCGCCCCATCTCGATCAGGAAGGTGTCGCCGGCATCGTGCCCCCAGGTGTCGTTGACCACCTTGAACCCATCGAGATCGATGAACGCCACCAGCACCGCACGTCCCGCGCGCTGCGCCAGTTCGAACAGCCGCCCACCCTCCTCCAGCAGGCAGCGCCGGTTGGCCAGCCCGGTCAGCGGGTCGGTCAGCGCCTGCGCCTCGAGTTGCCCGGTCAGCTCGGCCACCTTCTCGCGCAAGTCCTCGCGCTCGATCTGTCGCTCGATCAATGTGGCGAACAGCGACAATGCCTGGCGCGCGTCATGGGTGATCGGGGTCAGCGCCCCGCCCGCCGCGCACAGCGTGCCGAACAGCGCGCCATTGCCCAGATAGAGCGGCATCGAGAGGAACGTGCGGATGCCGAAGGTCTGCGCGGCAGGGCTATCCGCCCAGCAGGCGGCGACATCGGCGGTGAACGGCTGATCGCCGGCGATGGCGCGCCGGCACAGCGTATCCTCCCACGAGAGCGCCAGCCCCTCGCCGATCTGCATCGCGCCGCTGTTGCGCGCGATCAGGACGCGCTGCACCCCGGCGCCGACATCGACGCGGGTGAGATAGGTCGTCTCCAGCCCGGTCGCCCGCTCCAGCAGGGCCAGCAACGGGCGGGTCAGCGCCTCCAGCGACTGCGCCGCCGCCATCGTCTCCGCGACCCCGCCCAGCAATCGATCCGGCATCACATACCCCTGGCCTGAAGCGCGATCGGCCGCGCGCGACGGCGGACCGGATAAGTGTATAGACGGATATCGGCCGATTTTAACGGCTTTTTACGCCGCCCCCGGCGATTTCTGGCGCACCCGCCGGCATATGCACGCAATAGCCCGCCAGACGCCGCGCCACCGGATAGCCCGCCGCCACCGCGCGCCGCACCGCCGGGGAATAGCGCTTGTCCGAGGCCAGATCGCAACTGCCGACATACGTCACGAAGAACCCGAACTGGCGCGCGCGGATGCGGGCCAGCAGCGGCTGCTCGTCCCAGCGGCCCTCGGCGGTGAGATCGGTGAAGATCGTCGGCTCCCACAGCACCGGCTTGCCCGCGCGGAGCAGCGCCACCATGTCGTCGGAGATCACCGGCCGGGGCGTGGCGCGGATCATCGCCACGACCTGCGCGGCGGCGGGGGCCTCACGCACGCGGCGGGTGAAGTCCTCGTCCACCACATCGATCGTGGCCAGCACCTGCACCGCCACTGCCGCCGGGATCAGCACGCTCAGCAGATCGGGGGCGAAACCGGGGCGCGCCAGTGCAGCGGCCAACACCTCGGCCAGCGTCACCCCGGCGAACATCGCCAACAGGCACATCCACTCGATCAGGTAATTGAACGAGGCACCCGATTTGGCGAGCATCAGCAGCATCAGCATGGTGAGCGCCAGATAGACCACCACCATGGCAAACCGCGCATCGGCGGGGTTGGCCAGCAGGCTGTGCCGCGTCGGCCGCCAACGGAACACCGCCAGATAGCCGATCGCCACATACGTCAGGTTCTGGATCAGGTTGGGCAACAGGATTTGCGGCAACTGCCCCCAATGCACCGGGTTGACGTTATAGACGACGAGATGGCGGAAAAAATCGCCCCGCGTCCCGGCCATCACCAGCGCCGCCACCACCAGCCCGCCGACAATCGCCGTGCCGATCCCCACCACCGCCGCACGCGGGCGCAGCACCAACAGCGTGCCAAACACCGCCGCCGGCGCCGCCAGCGCCGATTGCTTGGTATAGATCGCCGCCACGAACAGCAGCCCCGCCGCTACGGCATAGCCCGGCCGCGTCACCGCGCGCAGGCCGCACCACAACCCGCCCAGGCTCAGCGCGATGAACACCATGTCCACCCGCATCACCAGCGACCAGGCGCGCACCGGCTCGATATCGATCAGGATCAGCGCGGCCAGCACGCCCCCGCCCCAACGCGCCACAGCGCCCGCCTCGGCCCGTGCCAGACCGGCGGAAATCACCGCCACCAGCCCGGCCGCGATCAACGTGCAGCCGATCGAGACCAACCGCCCCGCCGCCAGTTGATCCATCCCCGCCAGCGCCGCCGTCCACCCGGCGAGCAGATGATAGACCGGCGGATAATGGAACACGATCGCCGGCCAGCCATCGATCGGGCCATAGCCCTGCCCGGCCATGATCAGCCGCATCTGCTGCCAGACGATGCCCTCGCCGTAATCGATCTCGAAAGGGAAATGCACCGCCCGGTCGGCCACCGCCAGATAGCGCACCAAGCCATAGACCAGCGCCGCCAGCGCCGCGGCCAGCGCCACCACCGTGCCGCGTCGCCACCACCGCTCAGCCACGCGGGCGGGCCTTGATCAGCATTTGCCCGGCAAACGGCTTGAACGGCGCGGCGAGATAGAGCCGCACCAACGCCGGCGACGCCAGCGGCCATGTTTTCAACGTCAACGGCAGGAAACGCGGCACCACCTGCAACACCTCGTAATCATGGGCGGCGAGAAAATCGGCCAGCCCGACATGCGACCACACCGAAACATGCGTGTAATCATCGTAATAGGCGCGGGCGGCATAGCGGTAATTGGGCTGCATCGCCGTCAATATGCCGCGCGGCGACAACTTTGCCCGCAAAGCCAGCAGCGTTTCGGCCACATCATCCTGCGGCAGATGCTCGAACACATTGCTGGCAAAGGCAAAATCGATGCTGCCATCCTCCACCGCCGCCAGATCGGGCAAGCGCGCGACAATCGGCTCCACCCCCGGCGCCAGATACGCCGCCATCCCGGGCCAGACGTCCAGCCCGATCCGCCGCCGCGCCGTCACATGGTTGATGAACCCGCCATAACCGCACCCCAGATCGAGCACGCAATCGTCCGCCCCGATCCCCCGCGCGAAGTGATGCCGCACCAATGCCCGCCACACGGCATCGCGGCGCGGATCGAAGGTATGGCGCGCGGCGTGATAGCCGCCGCTCACTGCGCCAGCCGCCGCCAGCCGAACAGCATCCCCGCGATCATCCGCAAGCCAACCTGCAACCCGCGCAAGTTGTTGATATTGCCACCCTTGCTCACCCCCACGCGCGGATGGAAGGTGATCGGGCACTCGATCAGAGTGAATCCCCGGCCCAGCAGCGTATCGAGGAAATGCGCGTTGAACTCCAGATTCACCGCCGGATCGAGCCGGGGCAGCAACCGCTCCAGCGCATCGCGGCGGCACAATTTGTAGGTCGTGCCGACATCGGTGATCGTGCCGCGCCCCAGATGCTTGGCCTCCAACAGCTTGCCGACGAACAGGTTGCCGTAATACATGAAGGTCGTGAGCTGGGTGGCATATTGGCGCAGCGGCTCGACCGTGCGGGTGCCGTTCACCACATCGCCATGCGGGGCATAGGCCAGCAGCTTGTCGATGTCATAGGCGCGGAAGGTCAGGTCGCCCTCGCAGAGCACCACCAGATCGGTATCGTCGAACCGCACCGCCTCGCTGAGGCAGCGGTAGACACAGCGGCCATAGCCCGGCGCCAGCTCGTTAAAGGTCAACGCGCCCGCCGCCTCGGCCCGATCGAACGTGGCATCGGCGCTGTTGTTGCTGACCACGATCACCCGCGCCACCAGCGGATGCGCGGCAAAATCGCGCACCGCCGCGGCAATCGAATCCTCGTCGTTATAGGCGGTGAGCGCCACCGTCACCCGGCGGTTGGTCAACGGCTGATACCGCACCGGCACTGTCCGCCGCTTGCCATCGAGCAGGAACAGCAGATCGAACAGGATCAGCACCGTGCCGAAGAAGATCGGCATGCCGCTGTACCACACGATCCATTCGTTGATCGGCCGCAACACCGCATTGAGCGCCAGCAGATAGCGCGGCACCACCAGAAACACGCCAAACAGGTACATGGCGATGCCGAAGCAAAAGCTGAGCACACCATAGAGCAGCATCGGCAGATGCGCGGGCGGCTCATGCTCGGCCGCACCGCCGAGGACCTGCGCCAGCACATCGGTTTCCGCCGGGCTCAGCGCATCGGGCGCCGGCCGCACCGCTCCATCAACCGCCGGACCGAAATTGCGCACCCTGACCTGCCTCCCCTGGCGAGAGGCGCCACCGTGGCCCAGTCGTGGTAAACAAAGCGATAATGCGCCCGGATCAGGGCAGCGCATACCCCACGGTGGCCTGCGCGACGATGTGGTCCTCGCTCTCCTGCCAGATGCGCACATCGATGTTGGCCAGCCGCCGGCCCAGCTTCAGGATCCGCGCATCGGCCCAGATCGTCTCCAGCCGGCAGGCGCGCAGAAACGAGATCGACAGGGCATTGGTCACCGCCATCTGCTCTGGCCCGTGGTGCGCGGCGATCACGCCATAGGCCGCGACATCGGCCAGCGCCATCATCGCCGGGCCGGAGATGATATTGCCCGGGCGCAGCATCGCCGGATCGGGATCGAGCCGCATGCGCAGGAACCCCGGCGACAATGCCGCCACCTCGCCCAGCAAGCGCCGGGTTTCGGGCGGAAAGGCAGCATCGAAAAAGGCGGAGACTTCGGCGATGCTGAGTTGCGGTGAATCGACCATCACGTTTGGATCCCAGGTTCTGTGGCGTTCGATGCGCGGCGGAGTTCGGTGACGGCCCAGCCTGACGGTGCAGCCGTGGCGGCCATCCGCCCTGTTCGCAACCGCAAGACCAACCCCTCGACATTCTGTGCCGCGCACTCTTTGACGATTTTGTGCGCCGCGCACAGCCTTTTTTGTGCACCGCGCACAGGCCTTTTGCTTGGCCGCGCGGCGATGGCCAAAATCGCCATTGCCGTCCCCGCGCGCCTGCGCCAATCCTCGCCGCGCAGGGGAGGCAGGCCATGGCGCGGTTCGACTGGGAAGATGCTCTGGGGCTGGAGGCGCAGCTCACCGCCGAGGAGCGGATGATCCGCGATGCCGCGCATGCCTTTGCGCAGGACCGCCTGCAACCGCGCGTGATCGCTGCCTTTGCCAACGAACACACCGATCCGGCGATCTTTCCCGAGATGGGCGCGCAGGGCCTGCTGGGCGTGACGTTGCCGGCCGCATATGGCGGATCGGCGGCGTCCTATGTCGCCTATGGGCTGGTCGCGCGCGAGGTCGAGCGGGTCGACTCGGGCTATCGCTCGATGATGAGCGTGCAATCGAGCCTGGTAATGTACCCGATCCTCGCCTTCGGGTCGGAGGCGCAGCGGCAGGCCTATCTGCCGGGGCTGGCGGCGGGGACGCTGATCGGCTGCTTCGGCCTGACCGAGCCGGAGGCCGGCTCCGATCCCGGGGGCATGCGCACCCATGCGCGCCGGGTCGAGGGCGGCTATGTGCTGAACGGGGTCAAGACGTGGATCTCCAACGCGCCGATCGCCGATGTCTTCGTGATCTGGGCGCGCAGCGAGGCGCACGGCGGGGCGATCCGCGGTTTCGTGCTGGACAAGGGCATGGCCGGGCTCTCGGCCCCCAGGATCGAAAACAAGCTGAGCCTGCGCGCCTCGATCACCGGCATGGTAGTGATGGACGAGGTGCAGGTGCCCGAAACCGCACTGCTGCCCGGGGTCGAGGGGTTGAAGGGGCCGTTCGCCTGCCTCAACCGCGCGCGCTATGGGATCGCCTGGGGGGCGATGGGCGCGGCCGAGTTCTGCATGGCCGCCGCGCGAAGTTATGGCCTCGATCGACACCAGTTCGGCCGGCCGCTGGCCGCGACGCAACTGTTCCAGAAAAAGCTGGCCGACATGGTGAGCGAAATCGCACTGGGGTTGCAGGCGGTGCTGCGTGTCGGCCGGTTGATGGATGAGGGGTCGATGGCGCCGGAAATGGTCTCGATCGTCAAGCGCAACAATGTCGGCAAGGCGCTGGAGATCGCGCGGATGGCGCGCGACATGCATGGCGGCAACGGCATCTCGGGCGCGTATCAGGTGATGCGCCACATGCTGAATCTCGAAACGGTCAATACTTACGAGGGTACGCACGATATCCATGCGCTGATCCTGGGTCGGGCGATCACCGGCATTGCGGCGTTTTGAACCGAAGCCGAAGTGAATGCCGGTTGACAACCGGGGGGCCGGCAGGCATGTTGCATCGCAGCATTTTTGGCATTGAAAACAATGTTTTCCGCCATTTGACCTAGCAGCGTTCGGCGAGAGACAGGGGTTTTATGAAGATCGCAATGGTGGGCTCGGGTTACGTCGGGCTGGTCTCTGGCGCGTGTTTTGCCGATTTCGGGCACGACGTGGTGTGCATCGACAAGGACCCCTCGAAGATCGAGCGGCTGAACGCGGGCGTGATGCCGATCTATGAGCCGGGGCTCGCCGAACTGGTGACGGGGAACGCCAAGGCGGGGCGGCTGTCGTTCACCACCGATCTGGCCGAGGGCATTGCCGGCGCAGCGGCGATCTTCATCGCGGTGGGCACGCCCAGCCGGCGCGGCGATGGCCATGCCGACCTGTCGTTCGTCTATGCGGTGGCCGAGGAGGTCGGGCGTAATCTCAAGACGCCGGCGGTGATCGTCACCAAATCGACCGTGCCCGTGGGCACCGGCGACGAGGTCGAGCG
>Ga0302187_10001942_pt1 | contig 17333 bp, 16 predicted proteins | sample II_Bog_E1_3_FD_202120 | JGI IMG/M metagenome (GOLD analysis project Ga0302187, IMG submission 202120) | Peat permafrost microbial communities from Stordalen Mire near Abisko, Sweden - II_Bog_E1_3 | ecosystem: Environmental > Terrestrial > Soil > Wetlands > Peat | place: Sweden: Abisko...
CGCCGACGAACCGCTAATTGTTCCACCCCCGGGCGAACGTTTTTGGGGAGTCCCCACCGGCTTCGCAAGCAGATCGTGGCGCCGGTGTTCGGGCAGATCAAACAGGCCATGGGGTTCCAAGCCTCCGAGACGCCTGATTGAGCCGGAATCCCGGAGGTGGACACACAAATGCCGGTTACCCTTCGGCGAAGCAATCCGTTCTGTTGGATCGCGGTCCGCGATCCAGCAGAACGAACAAGGGCGAAATGTAGGGACCCGGACCTTAACGCTAGAGGCCGGCCGGGTCCGCCGCCGCCGGCAACTGCTCCACCTTGTGGTACAGGGCCAGGAAGCTGGCGCTGACCCAGATGCTCACCAGGCTCGCGGCGAAGTCCACCACCCAGACCAGCGGGTGGGTGAGCCGGGCCCAGGGCCCGGCGTCCGGGACGAAGTGGTCCAGCAGCAGGTCCATGCCGTAGGTGGAGGCCAGGTAGACCATGGCGATGGCGGAGCCCACCAGCAGCACCCGCGGCCAGGCGTGGATCATCATCTGCAGGCTGTTCCGGGCGGCCTGGAGCAGGGATTCGCCGCGCAGGAGCACCCGCAGCGGCACCCAGCCGAACATCATCAGCACCATCAATCCCGGCAGCACCAGCAGCACCAGCCCCAGCCCGGCGGCCAGGGACAGCAGCACCTTGGCCCCGAAGGCCCGCAGCCAGCGCTCCTCGAAGTGATGCTTCCAGGCGTCCGGAAGGTTGAGCGGATGCTGCGCGGACTGGGCGTCCAGGGCGATCATCAGGCGGGGGATGAAGTACAGTTCCAGCGGGACCAGGCCGGCGAAGGTCACCAGCTGCTCTACTGTTTGATCGTCCGGCAGGCCCGCCCGCAGCTGGATCCAGGCCGCTAAAGCGAACAGCAGCGTGCCCAGGGCGGCGATGCCCAGGACGGCGAGGGGCCGACTGGCCAGGAAACGGGTGCCTTCACGGAGGCAGGCGAGATCGGATTTGGGAGAGGTCGTCATTCTATGAGAGTAGCGCGCTATGATCTTCCACATGAGTCATCTGGCCCCATGCCTTCTCGTGGCGAGTCCTTTGCTCCTGGACCCGAACTTCCTCCACACGGTGATCCTCCTGGTGGAGCATGACGCCAATGGCGCCATGGGCGTCATCCTCAACCGCCCGCTGCCGGTGACCCTGGCGCAGATCTGCGAGGAAAGCCGGCTGCCCTTCAGCGGCGATCCGGACGCCACCGCCTGGCGCGGCGGACCGGTGGACCCCCAGCGCGGCATCGTCCTGGTGCGCGGCGGCCTGCCCTCGGTGGACGACACCGTGCTGGACTTCACCGACTTCATCAGCTACCGCAAGGACCTGCTGGAATCCCTGCTGCTGGAGCCCTCGGCCCGGTTCCGGCTGTTCCTGGGCTACGCCGGCTGGGGCGAGGGCCAGCTGGACGGTGAACTGGCCCAGGGCGGCTGGGCCCGGCTGCCGCTGGACCCGGAATGGCTGATGAGCAGCGAACCGTCCGAGCTTTGGAACCGGGCCATCAAGAGCATCTCCGACTAGACGGCCTAGTCATCGTGCGTGTCCCAGACTTTCGCCCCGTTCGCTACGGCAGTTGGCTTCGCGAACAGCCGTAGCGTAAAGCAGGCTAAAGGGCGGGTGTGGCCTGTGCTTCGCCCAACGTCGGGGGCCATACGAAACCTTGGAATAGCGAGGCGGTTGGCAACGTCCATACCGCCTCCGGAAACAAATCGGCTTTCCAGTGAATTGGGACACCAGGAATTGAGACACCAGGAATTGGGACACCAGGAATTGGGATACCGGCGAGGGTTCAAAACCGGGATCCCGTCACGGCGGTTGCGAAGCAACCGACCGGGACGACTCTGACGCAAGTCTGGGACACGTGCGATTACGTGGCCGCGCTGCTAGGCGATGGCCTTGGCCGCATCGCTGGCCAGGCGGTCCACCCGCTCGTTTTCCGGATGGCCGTGGTGGCCCTTCACCCAGTGGGCCTCCACCCGGTGGGTCTTGAGCTGGGCGTCCAGGGCCTGCCACAGCTCCTGGTTGATCACCGGCTGGCCGTCGGCCTTGCGCCAGCCCTTGCGTTTCCAGCCGGCCAGCCAGGTCTGGATGCCCTTCACCACGTACTGGCTGTCGGAGTAGAGCGCCACGTCGCAGGGCCGGGCCAGGACACCCAGGCCCTCGATGGCGGCCCGCAGCTCCATGCGGTTGTTGGTGGTGCCCGGCTCGGCGCCGCTGGCCTCCTTTTCCCGGGGGCCTTCGGCGGTGTGCACCCGGAGCAGGTAGCCCCAGCCGCCCGGGCCTGGATTGCCCAGGCAGGCGCCATCACAGTAGAGCTCCACTCGGGTGCGGGGGAAGTTGGCGGTTGTCATGCGATCCTCGAATGGGCCAGACTAACATACGGCCCTTGGGGGGATGCATGACCGCCGCGATCCTGGTCACCGAAGCGCCGCTGGACGCCGCCGCCCTCCGCCAGGCCGCGCTGGATCCCGGGGCCGGCGCCGTGCTGCTGTTCGAGGGCTGCGCCCGGGACCAGCACCAGGGGCGCCCGGTGGCGCAGCTGGCGTACGAAGCCTTCGTGCCCATGGCCGAGGCCGAACTGGCCCGGATCCGCGAGCAGGCCATGGCCCGCTTCGGCCTGCTCGGGTGCCTGGTGCACCACCGGCTGGGGCCGGTGCCGGTGCTGGAGGCGGCGGTACTGGTGGCCGTGGCCAGCCCGCACCGGGCGGAAGCGTTCGCGGCCGCCGCCTGGATCATGGACCGGATCAAGGCGCAGGTGCCCATCTGGAAGCGGGAACAGTACCGGGATGGCGAGCAGAGCTGGGTGGAGGGGGAGCAGCGCGCCTGAAACTGGCACGGCGTTGGCACTACCTGGGCCAGAGGTGCCCAAGTGGATCCCGCATACTACGTAGCTGCCGGCAGTCTGAAGGCCCGTTCCTTCCAGATGGACCTGGTGTCCAACAACCTGGCCAATGCCGCTACGGTCGGCTACAAGCCCGAGCAGAGCTTCTTTTCGGTGTTCAACAAGGCCAAGGACGCGGGCCGGGGCCTGGCCCTGTCCCCGTACGTGAACGACGGCACGGTCATGGCCCAGAGCGGCCTGGACTTCTCCCAGGGCAGCCAGAAGACCACCGGGCGATCCCTGGACCTGGCCATCGACGGCAACGCCTTCTTCATGGTCAAGACGCCCCAGGGCCTCCAGGCCACCCGGGACGGCCGGTTCCAGATGGGGAAGGACGGCCAGCTGCAGACCCTGGATGGGGCCGCGCTCATGGGCAACAATAACCTACCCATCATCGTCGACCCGACGGCCGGAGCCGTGACCGTGCTGCAGGACGGCAGCGTACAGCAGCCGGGCGGCCCTGGCCAGGCAGCCACCACCGTGGCCCAGATCGATCTGCGGGCCTTCGCCAATCCCGGCAGCCTGCGCCGCGCCGGGGCCAGCCGCTACGACACCTCCGGCACCCAGCCCGGCACCGCCACCGCCACGGTCACCCAGGGCGCGCTGGAGCAGAGCAGCGTGGATCTGCCCACCTGCATGATCGACATGATCCGGATCAACCGGCTGTTCGAGATGAGCATGAAAGTGGCTTCCACCATCACCAACGACATGGACGCCAAGAGCATCGGCGACATCGCCACCGGCCACTGAACCGTCCGGGCCCTGAACCGCCTGCCGGCCCGTTCCACCTGTTCCACTGTTCCACCCGTCCCAGCCGTTTTCGCCCTTCCAGGAGTTCGCCATGATGAGCGCCATGTGGTCCGCCGCCGCCGGCATGAATGTCCAGACCATGAACATGGATACCATTTCCAACAACCTTGCCAACGTCAACACCACCGGCTTCAAGGGCGGTCGCGCCGAGTTCCAGGACCTGCTGTACCAGAACATCAACACCGCCGGCTCCAGCACCTCCACCACCACCACCCAGCCCACCAGCATCCAGCTGGGCCACGGGGCCCGGCTGTCGGGCATGGTCAAGGACTTCAGCACCGGCAGCCTGCAGCAGACCAGCTCGCCCACCGACATGGCCATCCAGGGCTCCGGCTTCTTCCGGGTGCTCATGACCGACGGCACCTTCGCCTACACCCGGGACGGCTCCTTCTCCACGGACCAGAACGGCAACCTGGTGAACTCCAACGGCAACACCCTGGATCCGCAGATCACCCTGCCCCAGGACACCATGAGCGTGACGGTCGCCGCCGACGGCACGGTGAGCGTCACCCAGCAGGGCCAGACCACCCCCCAGCAGGTGGGCCAGATCACCCTGTCCAACTTCATCAACCCCAACGGTCTGGTGGACCTTGGGCACAACCTGTACCAGCCCAGCCTGGCCAGCGGCGACCCCATCGACGGGACCCCGGGTTCCACCGGGATGGGCACCATCGCCCAGTCCTCCCTGGAGATGTCCAACGTGGACATGGCCAGCGAGATGGTGAACATGATCGTGGGCCAGCGGGCCTACGAGGCGAATTCCAAGACCATCCAGACCGTTGACCAGATGCTCCAGCTGGTCAACAACCTGAAGCGCTGACCATGCGCGCCCTGTGCAGTCTTCTGCTGGTCGGATGCGGGCTGTGCGCCCAGGTGCCGGGCGCTCCGGCCGATCCGGCCCCGGTCCTGGACGCCGCCGCGGACGAGGTGGTCCTGCCGCCCCTGGAGCGGCTCCAGGTGGAGGCCCTGGCCTATGTCACCAGCCAGGCGGCATCCCTGCCCGGGCACTACGTGTTCCGGGTGCTGCGGCCCCCCGCGCTGCCGCGGATCGCCGGCGCCGGCCGGCTCAGCTTCGAGCCGGACCATCTGAGCCGGCGCGACCTGGCGGGCTACTTCTTCGCCACCTTCCGCATCTATTCGGACAACCGGCCCGCGGGGCTGGTGCGGGTGGATCTGGAGGGCCAGTGGACCGGCAAGCTGCTTCGGGTGGTGGCCCCGCTGGCGCGCAAGAGCACGCCTCAGCCGGACCAGGTGGAGCTGGTGGACTTCGAGGGCAACCCGCCCATCGGCGCCCTGGGCGCGCTGCCCGAGGGCTACCAGCTCCGGGCGCCGGTGGCGGCCGGCCATTTCCTGGTGCAGCAGGATCTGGAAGCGATCCCCGTGGTCATGGCCGGCGAGCCGGTGCGGGTGGAGCTGGTGAGCGGCGCCCTGGTCATCTCGGTGGACGCCGTGGCCCGCACCAGCGGCGCCCTGGGCGACCGGGTTAGGCTGGAACTGCCCACCTCGCACAAGAACGTGCAGGCACTGGTGATCGGCGCCGGCGAAGCCCGCGTACAGTGGGCAGGCGGCAATTAGCCCTGGTGAAAACGGGCCAAAGGACATACTCTGGAAGCTCGAACAGGAGCCCCCATGGCCCATGAACATGACCACAAGAATCCCGATCACCAGTGCGGCTGCGGCCCCGAGGATCCCTGCTGCGAAGAGCACGCTGACGAGATCGAGGTCGTCGAACTGGAAGACGAGAACGGCGAAAAGGAAGAGTTTGCCATCCTCGAGGAAGTGGATTTCGAAGACCGGCATTTCGCCATCATGGCGCCCCTGGCCGAAGTGCAGGCCTACTCCGAAAGCGGCGCCGAGGACGGCGAGAACGAGGACAACCTGACCATCGAGATCTTCGAGGTCAAGGGCGACGACTTCACCATGCTCGAGGACGAGGCGTTCGCCCAGCGGCTCCTGGCCCACCTGGACGAAGTCTCCGCCAAGCTCGAGGAAGAGGGCGAGTAGCAGCCCTTCCATCCAGACCGGCCATGCCGCGCGGGGGCGACCCGCGCGGCATGGTCCTTTTAATCCCCGGGTCAGGATGTACCTGTCATCCGGGCGGCCGCTTATGCCATCCTGGTGGCATGGTGATGGACTGCTTCAAGCTGTCAGGCCGAGTGTTATTCCTGTCCGAGGACCCTGCCGCGGTGCACCGGCAACTGCGGGGCGAGGATCTGTCCGTGGCGGAGGCCCTGCCGCTGCGCAATGGCGTCTCGGTGGACGAGATCGCCCCGGCCTGGGTGTGCTACTACTTCGGCCAGCGGCTGGAGGACTTCCCGTACTTAGGCTACCAGACCGGCGGGAACTTCCCGTTTCCGGAAGGCGCCGTGGCGCGCGGCGGCTTCCAGGTGGTGGTCTCCGGCGAGCGGCACGGCACCCAGGGGCCCCGGGAGGCCGCCCTGTTCGCCGAGTTCGCGGCCGGGATCCGGCTGGTGCTGGCCCGCAGCTTCGACGCCGCCTACCTGCAGCACTGCCACGCGCTCGGCCTGCTCACCAGCACCGATCTGGGCCTGCTGGAGCCCCTGCTCCGGGGCGAGGCCCTGCCCATCGAGCATTTCACCCGCGGCATGGATCCGCTCACCGCCGAGATCGTGCGCAACGGCGGCCTGTTCGGCTACACCAAGGCGCGCCTGGCCGGCACCGCCCTGCTGCCGCTCCCGGCCACGGCGCCCCGGCCCATGACCCTGGGCGAAAAGATCCTGGCCCGGGCCGCGGCCACCGCCCCCTCCGGCCTGGCCGCCGGCGCCCCGGGGCTGGCCGCCGTGGCTCCGGGTGACGGCCTGCTGGTGCGCACCCACTGGCGCTATTCCCACGAGACCGCCACCAACCTGGCCGCGGCCATGCTGGACGCGTTCCTGGCCGAGCAGGTGCCGTTCCATGATCCTTCGCACATCCTGGCATTCCGGGACCACCTCAGCTTCGCCCGGGAATCGGGGGGGCAGGGCTCCCAGGCCGGCTTCTCGGAGGTGGTCCGGCGGCTCCAGGCCTTCCAGGACACCTTCTGCGCCTCGCACGGCTTCCTCAGCCACGGCCAGGACACCGGCGGCACCCTCCAGGGCATCAGCCACGTGGTCATGGCCGAGCGCCATGTGCTGCCAGGCCAGGTGGTGGTGGGCACCGATCCGCATGCCTGCCACAGCGGCGCGCTGGGCGCCCTGGCCTTCGGGGTGGACGCCGCGGACCTGGCCAACGCCTGGGTGAACGGCGATGTGCGGCTGACGGTGCCGCCCACCTGGCTGGTGCGCTTGCACGGCAGTCTCGCCGATGGCGTGGGCGCCAAGGACCTGGTGCTGTACCTGCTCACCCTGGGCGCCATGCGTGAAGGCAGTCTGGCCGGGCACATCCTGGAATACCAGGGCGAGGCCCTGGCCGGCCTGGCCACCGACGACCGGGCCACCCTCACCAACATGGCGCCGGTGTTCGGCGCGCTCACCGGCCTGATCGCCCCGGACGCCGAGACCGCCGCCTACCTGCGGGCCCGGCGCGCCACCCCGGTGGCGCTGGACGCCTGGATGCACGGCGATCCCGGCGCGGTCTACGCCCGGGTGGTGGACGTGGACTGCGCCGCGGTGCGGCCCATGGTCGCCGCCCCGGGGAACCCGGGCAACGCGGTGGTCCTGGACCAGCTGGCCCAGGCCGTGCCGGTGGACATCGCCTATGTGGGCAGCTGCAACGGCGGCAAGCGCGACGACATCGAGCGGGTCCACGAGGTGGTGCGCTGGGCCCTGGACCACCACGTGATGCTGCCCCTGCGGGTGCAGCTGTTCATCCAGATGGGCAGCGAGGACGTGCGCCAGTACGCCCAGGCCCAGGGCTGGATCGACACCTTCGAGGAGGCCGGCGCGCGGGTGCTGAGCCCCGGCTGTGGCGCCTGCATCCACGCCGGACCGGGCAGCTCCACTCGGGCCGACCAGGTGACCATCGGCTCGTTCAACCGCAACTTTCCCGGGCGCAGCGGTCCCGGCACGGTCTGGCTGGGCAGTCCGGCCACCGTCGCCGCCAGCGCGTTCCTGGGCCGGCTCGGCAGCTTCCAGGCGCTCCGGGGCTCCCGGAAGCTGCATCCGGTCACGGAAGGCTGAACGGGGCATCCAAGGGCAAGTGGCAACCGAATAAAGGAGCATCCATGTCCAGTGGCTTGGCGTGGCGTCCCGGGATCCTCGAGGCCTACGCTGACGTGTGCACCGCCCAGGCGCTGGCCGCCCTGGAGGCCCTGGCGCCGTTCAATGCGGAGCGCCTGGCGCTGATGGCTGAGCGCATGGCCCGCCGGGCGGAACGGGCCGCCCGGCATCAGCCCCCGGCCTTCCTGGATCCCGAATCCCTGATCCCCGGGACCGGGATCCGGGTGGCCGACGCCCGGCGGGGTGGGTTCCAGGGCTGCGCCATTCCGCCCGATCTGGCCTGCCAGTGGATCCAGGGTACCGGCCCGGCCACCAAGCCACGTTCCGACCTGGCCGGCGGACTGCGCAACGTGGCCCACGCCCTGCTGTCCGGGGCGGACGGCTGGATGTTCGACGGCGAGGACGCCCTGGGCCAGGTAGACACCATGTCCCTGGACAACCAGCGCAACCTCAAGCTGGCCCTGGCCCGGGCCCCGGTCTTCCTGGCGGTGGCGGAAGCGGTGGCCGGCGAGATGAACCGGTGGGCCCGGGATTTCCTGGGCCGGCCCATCATCGCCGACTGGCGGGCCCAGCTGGACGTCACCGCCCCGCTGTTCCGGGCCCGGGGCCTGCACCTGGACGACCGGCACGTGCGCGCCGCCGGGGATGTCGGGTTCTCCGCGAGCCTGGTCGATCTGGTGCTGTTCGTGGTGAACAACCAGGAGCGCCTGCGCGCCGCCGGCCGCAGCGTGACCCTGTACCTGCCCAAGATCCAGACCGCCGGCGAGGCGGCGTTCTGGAACCGGATGCTGCTGGGCCTGGAAGCCCACCTGGGCCTGGGCGAGGGCACGGTGAAGGCCTACGTGCTGGTGGAGCAGCTGGAGCAGTGCTTCCAGCTCATGGAGATCCGCGCCGCCCTCGCCCCGCGCTTCGTGGGCTTCAACACCGGCCGCTGGGACTACATCAACAGCGTTTCGGACGCCATGGCCTGGGACCCGGCCTTCGCCAACCCCAATATCGAGGTCATCACCATGACCTACGCGTACATGCGCCACTACGAGGACCGGGTGCGCCGGGCCGTGAACACCCCGGACCAGCTGGGCCGGTGTGCCCTGTGGCAGGGGGGGATGGAGCCCAACATCCCGGTCGGTTCCGAGGCCGGCGTGGCCGCCGGCATGGCCCGGGCCCTGGCCGGCGCCCGGCGCGAGCAGGAGGCGGGCGCCTCGGGCAAGTGGGTGGCGCACTGGAAGATGGTCCACCTGATGCGGCCGGTGTGGGCCGAGGCGGGGGCGCCGAACCAGCTGGGGCGGGCCTTCCCGCCCCTGGAGTACGGGCCGGCGGAGGCCGCCGCCCTGGTCCGCACGGAGCCCGGTCCGCGCACCGTGCGCGGGGCCCGGGACCTGCTTTCGGTGGCCCTGCAGTACGGCAACGCCTTCCTGCGCGGCTTCCAGGCCGCCGCCCTGAAGCCCGCCGACAGCTTCGGCGACGAGGACGTGCTGTACCTGATGGAGGACATGGCCACCGGCGAGATCCGGCTGTCGGTGCTGTGGGAGTGGCTGCACAAGGGGGCCCCGCTCAGCGACGACGACCCCGGAACCGGGGCGCGCCAGGGCGAGCCCTTCGGCCCCGACCTGTGCCGCCGGCTGCTGGAGGAGGAGTACGGCAAGCTGCTGGCGGCCCGGGACCGGGACGTGCACGACGATTCCAAGACCACCACCCTGCCTATCGCCCGGGCCATCGCCGCGGCCTACCTGGACAGCCCGGTCAAGCCGCCCTGGTACGTGGACCTGCTGAACCTGGCCCTGGGCGTGGCGGACCTGGCCACGGCCCGGGCCCGGTTCGAGCGCTACCTGCAGGCCTTCGCCCGGGATGGCAGCAGGCTGACCCAGGTGCCGGAGGGCTGAGGGCGCGCGAGGGGTGTTGGGAAGGTGAGGGCTGATGTCGTGGCTGCCGAGGGAGATGGCGCCCGGCTTCGGCCGACGCGCACCGGCAAGGGCCATAGAAATCATGGGTCGCCGAGAAGCGATGGTGCTGCGCCATACCCGGACCCATGAATAATAGCGGGATAAGCTCGCCAACCGCAGGCCCCGACCACCGTGGGATGGTAGATCTGCGCACCGGCAAAGACGTTTCCAGCGGAATTCGAGCCCCCGCAATCCTCAACGCACGGCGACGGCGTGTTTCCCCCGGAGAACGACACGGAAGAGGCCTCGAACGACGCCTATAGGGATGCCCTGGCCGTCGGGGAAGACTGGCTGGCATCGAGGCCCGAAGGGGGCTACCCTGCTTGATTGAGGCCCCGGTTGGGGGCCTCGCCCGTTTCAGCGGCCAGCTTGGGATATCGGCAATTATGTCGCCTGGTCCGCGCGGGTTGCGCCAGGCCGGGGCACTACCAACAAACGTGCAACCTTGCGCCATGACGGCGCGAAAAGGAGGTCAGCAATGACAGCCTGAATCGCAGCCTTGCTGCATGAGAGATGGAGGTAGGCCCTCCGGGGACGGGTTACAGGACCAGTCCTCAAACCGCCGGGCGCTGCGTGGGGATGAGATCCCGGGTGGTGAGCAGTCCGGGAAAAGGCGGAGCTTGACTCCGTCAGGTATGGATCAGGAAGACGAACGAAAGTGAACCGCTGATGAGGCGTCGAAAGTTTGTCAACGTCATCGAAACCAGGCTTCGGTTGTCGGCCTGGAACAAAGCCCGGAAGGGACCTGCTTACGGTCCGGGCGGTGACCGGCGTATAGGCGGCGTGAGCCCGATCCAGGCTTTCGTGCGGAACATGGGAACCTGGCGTCCCGATGCCAAGGGAGATGCCCAAGAGGGTGGACCCTCAAGGGCCCGAGTACCGAAGCGGGACGCAGGGGCGGACCAACTCGTAGTAGCGATGAAGCCCAGTAATGCGGGTGGAGCGAAGGGGTTGGATCGTCCAGCTTCAGGGGTGCGTCAACCCGAAAGGGGAGGAGCCCATGTCTGAAGCAAAACCGTTCAGTATCGCCAAGCGGCTGGTCTGGGAGGCGTATGAGCGGGTCAAAGCGAACCGGGGAGCGGCAGGTGTGGATGGGCAATCCTTGGCGGCGTTCGAGAAGGATCTAAAGGGAAACCTTTACAAGATCTGGAATCGGATGTCATCCGGGTGCTACTTCGCGCCGCCGGTACGGCTGGTGGAGATACCCAAGGCGGATGGAAAACTGCGCCCCTTAGGAATTCCCACCGTGTCCGACAGGATCGCTCAAATGGTGGTAAAGCTGACGTTGGAACCGACCGTAGAACCCATGTTCCATCGGGACTCCTACGGATACCGGCCCGGCAGGTCGGCCCTGGACGCCGTTGCGGTAGCGCGAGAGCGCTGCTGGAGAATGGATTGGGTCATCGACTTGGATATCCGCGACTTCTTTGGAAGCCTGGACCATGGTCTGATGATGAAGGCGCTGAAGCACAACACGGACCTGAAGTGGATCCACCTCTATGTGGAGCGGTGGCTTAAAGCCCCGGTGCAACTGGTGGATGGAACGCTAAGGGAACGGATAGCAGGTACCCCGCAAGGGGGTGTTGTCAGCCCTGTACTTTCTAATTTATTCATGCACTATGCGTTTGATCAGTGGATGGCACGGGAGTATTCGGCCGTTCCCTTCGAGCGTTATGCCGACGACGCCCTGATCCATTGCGTGAGCCTGGCCCAGGCCGAAGCTGTTCTGGAAGCAGTCCGGCAAAGGTTGAAGGAATGCGGATTGGAGTTGCACCCCGAGAAGATGAAGATTGTCTACTGTAAGGACAGTAATCGTCGGGGTGCCTACGAATTGCAAACGTTTGACTTTCTGGGCTACACCTTTCGCCCGAGAAGAGCGGAAGGAAGGGACGGGAGGATGTTTGTCAGCTTTATCCCGGCCATGAGTTCCAAAGCAGCTAAGGCAGTCCGGACCACCATCAGGGGTTGGAATCTGGCCAAAGGCTGGAACACCCACTCCCTGGCGGAAGTGGCCAAGTTCGTGAACCCGTTTATACGCGGATGGATGAACTACTACGGCCGATTCCATCGGTCGAAGTGTCTCAAAACCCTGGCACATGTGAACCTCGTCCTAGCGACATGGGCGAAGCGGCGATACAAGCGTTTCAAGGGTAGCTGGTGGCAAGCGTTCGAGTGGTTGGTGCGCATCGCCAAGAGGGACGAATCCTTGCTCGTCCTTTGGACCCTGGGAGCGAGACCGACGATTGGGCGATTGGGCGATAAGAGCCGTATGAGGCGAGAGTCTCACGTGCGGATCTGTGAGAGCGTGGGGGTGAAATTCCCCTGCGCTACTCGGCAGGGGCCATCTCGACCGTTTAAGGGGCATGCTGGGGCTGAAAGCCTAACGGGGCATGTGTTACGGGCGTCGCGATCCCTTGGAAGCATCAGGGCTGAATCTGACGGACCCGCTTCCTGCCACAAGGCCGGCAGCTTTATGCCCAGGTTGCTAATGGCTTCCCCGCGAGAGCCCAGGCCACAAAATCCACAAGTGGGGGTTCACCCCCCAGGGAACGCATGCGGGAGGCCACTTGGCCCCGGTGGTGGGTACTGTGGAACGCCACATGAACGACGGTGTCTGCCAAGCCCAGGGCAGAGGTCCTTGGGGTCCCCAGGGCCTCCGCGAGCCGGTCACCCCAGGGCAGAGTCACCTGCACCCCGAGGCCTTCGGGTCCGACACCGGCCAAGTAAGTGGCCAACTCTCCATGGGTCCGACAGGCGAACTCCTTTAAGGCCGGCCCTTCCAGTTGCTCTGTCGCCTTTGGGATCACAGTCTCACCCTGCCAGACCGTCAGGAAGACCTTCTGGATGAGGTGGATGTGGGCCAGCCCGTTCAGAATTACAGCATTCTGTGCGGCCTCAGGAATGATATCAAAGGCTGCCCAGATGCGTGAGTCTGCCCAGGCCATGTGCCCGAACAGGTCAACCAGAAGCGGAAAGACATCCATGGTCCCTCCTTTTCTCCATTTGCGTTCATTCTAATTGACTGCGAGCGGTGCTGACAGTGTCAGACCTGAGCCTTGCCGCCGTCTGCGAACACTTCGCTGCCGGTCATGAAGCTGCTGTCGCTGGATGCGAGGAATGCGGCCACTGAGGCAATCTCGTCGGGATTTCCGGCGCGCCCGAGCGGCATGCCGGCCCCTACCGCGTCCAGCCCCTCCTCCCCCATGATTTCCAGCGCTTTCTCCGTCCGCGTTGCGCCGGGTGAAAGCACATTCACGCGGATGCCTGTGCCTTTGAGGTCTTGCGCCCAGGTCCTTGCGAAACTGCGGATCGCCGCCTTGGAGGCACTGTAGAGGCTGAATTGTGGTATCCCCATTGACCCTGCGATGGAGCCGGTAAGGATAATCGAGCCGCCTGCCGACATCAGCGGCAGAGCCATCTGAACCGTAAACAGCAGCCCCTTGACGTTCGTACCGAATATCCGTTCGTACTGGTCAGGAGTTATTTGGCCGAGCGGCGCCAGCTCTGAAATTCCGACGTTGGCGAGCAGAATATTGAGATTGCCCCGTTCCGCCTTTACTGCGTCGAACAGCCGATCGAGGTCGGCCATATCAGTTATCGAGCCGCATACCGCGCGCGCATTCGGTCCAAGCTGCGCCAGCGCCTCGTCGAGCCTGGTCTGCGTGCGGCCAAAAATGAATACAAATGCCCCTTCTTCCATGAAGCGCTTGGCCGAAGCGAACCCGATGCCACTGCCGCCGCCCGTCACGACTGCTGTCTTGCCTTCCAGTCTTTTCATGTCCTGCCTCCGTTCCTCGAAGAACATACCCCTCTATCTAGCCCAGTGAATTGGCGGCCAGACCGGGTGTATTTCTCACCCGTCTGGCCTAACCACAACAAGCCCGAAGGAACGTAATGGCTACAAGAAGAGTAACTGGATTAAATCTCGCGTATGTAATTTATCGATCGACGACATGATGTCATAGTCTCTTTTTCCGACCAAGATGAAGGGCGCAACGTCACTTGCTCCATCCCTGAACCGCCCTGCCGGCGTTGAGGTGTCGATTTGGTCCGTGAGGCTCTGGAATTGGACCTTCCGCTTGGCCAGCTCAGCCATCAGGTAGACCAGTCCCTTCGGCGTCAGCGTGCGGCTGAGTATATATCCACTTTCGTGAGCCACGATTGCATCGCAGCACTCACAGAATCAGGCCGTTCCAGGGGTGCCATGTGGCCACATTCATCGAGAAGCACGAGGTCAGCACCGGGAATGCACTCCGCCATCTCCTCGCTCAACTCCGGAGGTGCAATCTGGTCCTGGCGTCCACAGACGATCAGAGCTGGGCAGAAGATCACAGCAAGCAACTCCCGACTATCCGCCCTGCCCATCGCTGCCTGTTGCTGGCGCACGAATCCAGCACTGCCAATAGTTTTTGCCATGGAAATGAGTAATTCGGTCAGCGGCTTGTCGTTGACTTTCGAAGGATGCACCACGCGTGGGAGGAACGCAGTTGCAACGGAGGAAAAGTCTGCGGCCCCACTTCCAACGCCATCAATCATCCGCTGGCGCATCGCCTTGGCCTGGTCCGAATCTGGGCGAGCTCCGGTGTCAACCATAGCGATGCCGATGACACGCTCAGGCGCTTGCCGAAAGACTTCAAGAGCGACATATCCGCCGAGTGAAAAGCCTGCGACGGCGAAAGGTCCTATCGGCATCATGGCGAGAGCCGTTTGAGCAAGCAACGTCATGTTGTCCTGGCCATCGGTCCGGGAGACAACAACCTTTCTCCCGTTCGAGAAGGTGGTCAGTTGTTTGCTCCAGACCCGATCATCGTTCATCAGGCCGGGAAGAAGGAGTAGCGGTACACTGGTGGCATTCATTGGGTCACCGCACCGAAGGGGAATTTATGTACGCTAAGAAATATTCATCTGGTCCAGTCGGATTTCTGGGGGCCAAGATGGGTGGATTCCCGTTTTACCGAAATAATCCGGTTCTGACTTGGTTCACGACCTGGTGTTCTCTATGACTGTGAGTGTCTGGCGATTCATGTTCGTATTTTCAAGCGTTTGTACCAAATACCGAGCTAGTGACTTCCTGGTAACTGTCATGAATGACGTCCATCTCCCCTGGGCATCGATCAGGGGCACCAAATTGTCCTTATCAGTCAATCCGGGCGGTCGCACAATGGTCCAGTTGGTTTTGGACGCTCGAACGGCTCTTTCCGCTTGGTTGTGGTCTTCGTACGATGCGCCTAGGCTACTGAGACGGAGCACTATGCGGAATATTAATGCATGCTTCTTGAGGTCCGTGCCCGCTCCAAACGCGCTCAAGTATATTAATCTCTTGTTGTGGTCGGAGCCAATCACCTGAATGATGGCCTTCATGATCTGCGTGCGAATGTCGGCCGGTGAAAGATTCTTAGAGAAGAGGTTCTTTGGCGATTTGAGTCTCTGTCCGACGCAGAAGATCAAACCATCACAATCCGCCATAACGGACTGGATGAAAGCCGGATAGGTCATATCACCGACGATGCTTCCGTACTTGCCCTGGTATTGTTTGGTTGGCGCTGAGCGCGAGACACCCACAGCCTCATGGCCGCGATCGAGCAAAGCCTGCACGACAAGTGATCCCACGCTTCCGGTTGCTCCGAACACAGCCACTCTCATGCGGTTTCCCTCTATTCGTTGGCAGTGATTCGCCGGGTTGTCTCGATTACTGTCGGTTGCCGGGATTTGGCGATAGGAAAGTGTGCAATCTCTCCGCTACCGCCGATCACGATAAGGCCAAGCTGTAATCCATGTTGCGCAGGTCGGTCAGCAGGTCCGGCCCGGTGGGGTTCCAGCCCAGTTGTTGGCGCGTCAGCGCGCTGGAGGCCGCAAGATCGATCTGGGCGAGGTTCGTCAAAAAGCCGAAGTACTCCGGCGCCTCCTCTGGTGTGATCGACGCGACCGGCATCTTCAACCCCACACCGATCACCTCGGCGATGTCGTGCAGGGGGACGCCTTCCTCGCCTACGGCGTTGTAGCGCCCGCCTGCCTGGCCCTTCTCCAGCGCCAGCCGGTAAAGCAGGACGGCGTCGGAGACGTGCACGGCAGGTAAGCGGTTCTTGCCCTCGCCGACATAAGCCACCCGGCCCTTTTGCCGCGCCAACAGGATGTGCTGTGCGATCCGGCCCTGATGGCGCGTGTCGTGTACCTGCGAATTCCGCATCACCATCACGCGCCCGCCCTCGGTGATCAGGGCGTCGGCAGCCTCCTCGGAGGCTGCGCGGGAAAACTCGGTCGAGGTGACGTGATCGTCGGTCTCTACCGCCGGGCCGCCGGTCTTTGACCGGGCCAGGCCCGTTCCGGAGCTGATGACGAGCGGTCGGTCCGAACCGGCCAGCACCTCGCCCAGCGTCTCGATGACCTTGCGGTCCTCCTCGCTGTGCTGCTTTAACTTGGAGAAATCATGGTTGAATGCCGTGTGGATGACGCCATCGGCCGCCTCTGCGGCGATGCGCAGGCAGTCCAGGTCGTTCACGTCGCCGCGGAAGACCTCCGCCCCGGCACGCATGAGCGTCTCGGCACCCGCGTCCGAACGGCTGAGCCCTACCACCTGATGGCCAGCGCCGATCAATTCAGCGACGAGCGCAGAGCCTATGAAACCTGTAGCACCCGTAACAAATACTCGCATGGTTCTATCCTTTGCTTTGTGAACTCGCGGCGCACTGCGCCCTTCTCACTTAGAAGAATGGTGGGGTTTGTCTGATTTGAGACAGTGGATGACATTGCTTTCTACCCCCTTTGTTTCGACTTGATTTATTGGACCCCGCGTGAGCAGGTTCTGCATCGTCACTCCCTGGCATGGTCGATGCGGCGGGTTGGTGCTAGCATGGAGATATGCGGAATGTCATTCCGCTTGTCCTCAATATGCGGAATGTGATTCCGTTTGTCAATGGGATTTTTGGGATGATGCAGTGAGAAGACGAAACGTCGATAACGGGGCACAGGATGGCTCGGAACAACCGCTTCGAGCCGATGCACAGCGCAACTACGACTCCCTGGTCGAGGCGGCGGTGGCCGTATTTGCGACGTCAGGGGTTGACGTTCCGATCAAGGAGATTGCGGATCGAGCCGGTGTCGGCATCGGTACTTTCTATAGGCGTTTTCCAAAACGCTCTGATTTGATTGTCGCCGTCTGTCGTCGCGAAATTGATGGGTGCGCGCACGCTGCAAACATTTTAGCTGCTGAATTTGAGCCATTCGAAGCACTCTCTCGCTGGATACAACGTTATCTGGACTTGGTATTGGCCAAGCGAGGGCTAGCGGCAGCGTTGCATTCGGGCGAGCCAGCCTATGAGTCCTTGCCCGGATATTTCGAGCAACAGCTCGTACCAACCTTGACGGGGTTGCTGCAGGCGGCCAAAGGCGAAATCCAGGTAGATATCTCAGCTACTGAGCTACTCAGAGCGGTACCGTTGCTTTGCGCCCCAGCCACCTCAATCGACTTCGCTCAAACGCGGCGCATGGTGAATCTGCTCATCAATGGCCTCCGCGTCCCTGC
>Ga0302187_10001943_pt1 | contig 17324 bp, 14 predicted proteins | sample II_Bog_E1_3_FD_202120 | JGI IMG/M metagenome (GOLD analysis project Ga0302187, IMG submission 202120) | Peat permafrost microbial communities from Stordalen Mire near Abisko, Sweden - II_Bog_E1_3 | ecosystem: Environmental > Terrestrial > Soil > Wetlands > Peat | place: Sweden: Abisko...
ACGGGCGCTCCTGCGGCGCAGCCTGCGGATAGCACTGTTCTGCCTGCTCCCGCAGCAGCAGCCCCGGCCGATACCACCGGCGCACCAGCAACCGCACCTCCGCCAACGGCAGGCCCGACGACGGGTACGTCCAACCCTCCGCCGCAGCAGTAGCTTTGCTGCGACGATTCAGCACAGGCGCCCCGTAGTCGAAGGACTGCGGGGCGCTTTCGTCAGACGCCGAGGATGCATCTCTCTCCGGCGTAGAAGTGCTTCACCGGAAGCGCGAAAGCCGGGCGATTTGCCCGCCGCTGTGACGCTTCCCGCTGACAGGCAACGCCTTTTCAGTTAGATTGCAAGCGAGACAAGTCGCAGAGAAGGATGTGCATGAACTCACCTCACGCTATCAACGATGCCAGCCTTGCTGACGATAGGGACCTCCAGGAGATCCTGAAGTGAAGCGCATCCTTACCGCCCTGCTGTTCAGCCTCAGCACTGCAGCCCTGCTGGGCCAGGCTGGAAGCACCGCCAGCCGCAAGCTCGACCTCCAGGTCGGGGGCGGCTATTCGAATGCCAACTCCGACTACACCACCAATCGGATTGGCGGGTTCATGATCTACGCGGATGCCGACTTCATGCGGCACATCGGCGTCGAGATCAACTTCCACCAGGTCACCGATCCCAACAGCCCGGTATACGAGAGAACCTACGAAGCCGGTGCGCGCTACTTCCGCGACTACGGTCGGCTGCGCCCCTATGTCAAAGGGCTGTATGGCCGAGGCGTTTTCAACTCGCCGGTATACGACTACTACGTGCCCATTTCCTGCAGCGGCGGTACCTGCACGTACCAGATCGTCGAGACCAACTTCAACCTCGCCTACAACATGATGGTGGGCGGCGCGGGTCTGGACGTCACCATCACGCCCCGGGTCAATGTGCGGGTCGATTACGAGTATCAGAAGTGGTTTTCGGGCCAGGGTCTCACCGATGGAATCTCGCCGCAGGTCATCTCAATCGGAGCGGCGTATCACTTCCCGCCGGGACGGCCCGTCGGCTACACGCACTAACCCTTTTGCCGCAAGCGCCATTAAGGCAAACGAAAGATCGCGCGACTCGAGCCCTCCAGCGCACGTCTGTAAAGGCAGCATGATGCTCGCGTCCGGGATTGCCCTCGAAGCTTCGAACCTCGCAGCCCGTGCGGCCCAGACGCCGCATGATGCTTTGCGCTTCTTCTTTCACCTCGGGCTGGTGGGGCTCCTCTTCATCTCCGCAGTCGATTCATCCTTTGTCCCGCTGCCCGTCCCCGGCGTGACGGACATCATGATCATCTTTTATGCCGCAGGCAAAGAGAACGTGGTGCTGCTGGTGCTGGTGGCGACCCTGGGCTCCGCGGCCGGTGGCCTGTTTTCCCATGCCGTGGGAAAGGCCGGAGGCATGGCCTTCCTGCAGAAGCACGTGCCTGCGCGCATCCTGAAGCGGGTGACGGCCTGGATCGAGCGCCATGCGATCCTCGCGGTATCGCTGCCTGCACTGCTTCCCCCACCCATGCCGCTCTCACCGTTTGTCCTGGCGGCGGGCGCGGTGCACATGTCGCGCAAGAAGTTCATGTGGGCATTCACGCTCAGCCGGCTCGCGCGGCACACCTTTGCGGCGTGGCTCGGCGTTCACTACGGTCGCGCGGTGCTGCGGGTGTGGAAGCACTTCTCCGCACAATGGGGCGAGCCGATCCTCATCGGCCTGTGGAGCTTCATCCTGATCTTCACGGCCATCGGGATCTGGCAACTCTGGAAGACATCCAAGACGATGGACCTGCGCCACACAGCCTAAGCAGGGATTGCAGCCGGTTTGCGCGGAGCGAACTTGCGCTTGTAGTACGCGATGGTCAGGAAGATCGCCGGGACACCGATCGCGGTGGGCCATAGCCAGATGATCCAGCGCGCATGCTGCAGGTGGATGACTTGCGAGAGCGTCACCGCGCTGAATGCCGTCCACGCGGCAATATAGCTGCCGATGAAGTTGCCCAGGTGGTCATACCACCACCACATCTTCTCCTTGGGTTTGCGAACGAATCGTGTCATCTGCACGGACGAGAGCCGCATCCCCAGCAGGCCGAAGACGATGGCGATGATGCCGAAGTTCTGCACCATCTCGTTGTGGAACGCGCCAAGGTAGGCGAGCATGAAGCTCGCAGCAAAGGTCAATACGGCGGCGATCCAATCGACGGGCTGGGCGCTGCCGCCGCTGGACAGGTTCTTGAGGCGCGTCACGCGATAGCCTGAGAACGCCGCGTAGAAGCTGAAGACCGCCACCAGCGCAAGAAAAAGCACCGGGCGATACAGCGCCATGGGCAGCGCAGTCGCCGCAACGACGCCCATCGCCCACAAATACACCATGCCCCAGCGCTTGTGCTGCTTGCCGCCCTTGGCCGTCATCAAGGCCACCGGAGCCAGCACGAACGAAAGCGCACCGGCGGTGATGTGAATCGCGAGAAATGCCTTCATCCACAACGGATCAACGTGCGTCAGCGAATCAGCGTGCATCGCGTCTTCCTCCCTTGTCCTTCGTCTTTGCCTTTTCCAGCTTGTCGAGTTCGCGCAGCGTCTGTTCGCACCACGCTCTGGTCGCTGCCGCCTGCGCTTTGCCGAACTCCAGCGTCAGCTGCCAGTACGGTGCCGCGGCTTGCGTCACCATCTTCGCCGCGAGCTCCCGCTCGATGGGCCCATAGGTCTCCAACTCGCACTTAGCAACGGCCAGCCGCTGTTCTACAGCAGCGCGCATCGCGCCCTTCGGAGCCTTGTCTCCGAAAAACAACTTCAGCAGCAGCTCCTCCCGCCGAACCTGCAATCCACAAGGCTCTGCGAGCCATTCGCGCAGCCGCACCTTGCCCGCAGGCGTGATCCTGTACTCCTTGCGCAGCCTCTGCCCCTCGGGCTGAAGCTCCCGCATCGTCACCAGGCCTTCGTCGCTCAGCTTCTTCAACGCGGGATAGATCTGCCCGAAGCTCTCGCTCCAGAAGTTCGCGGTCGAGCTCTCCATCTTCTGGCGGATGTCATAGCCCGACATCGGTCCGAGGCTCAACCACCCCAACAGCGACTCGGTAGCCGTCGTGCGAATGGCGACAGCGCCCTCCGCGCTCGGCGTGCTGGCCATGCCCAAGTCGCCCCGGCGGTTCGACGCAAGCTCCGAACGGTCTTTCTTTGACGGCATGAGAGACACACTAGCTATCTGCCAGATACGTGTCAACCAGATTGCTTGTGCCTCTCGAAATCTCCTCCCATCGCTGGTCCACCGCGCCTACCTCCCGCGACATCCCAAGCGCTCTGCAACTCCGGCCACACTCTGCTAAACTGAACCAGTGCCGGGTCCTACGTGACACGATCCCGCCAACCCCGCCAGGTCCGGGAGGAAGCAACGGTAACGGGCCATCGTGGGCGCAGTAGGGTAACCCGGTACATTTTCTTTCCTGTCTTTCGATTCCCCCGACAACTTCCTTCATCTCCACGCCGCAGATGCTTCCGTGCGCGTACCATCGTGCTGTCCACCGCAAATTCCTGGCCGACACCGTGGCCTCGCACGCGGCTCCGCCGTGCCGCGACACCCTTGTCTCAGCTAAAATTTCTAGTGGTGTCCGTGGAGGGTCCCAAGCTTTGAGTCTCACCCTGCAGCCTCGCAAGTCCGTGCGCGCAAAGATCTCGTCAGTCGGTGCCTATGTTCCACCCCGCCTGCTGACCAACGCCGATCTCGAAAAGATGGTCGAGACCAACGATCAGTGGATCGTCGAGCGCACCGGAATCCGGCAGCGCCACATCGTCGACAAGGGAGTTGCCACCAGCGATCTGGCAGTGGAAGCAGCGAAGGACTGCCTGGCAAGGCGCGGCATCGAGGGCAGCGAAGTCGAGGCGATCATCGTCGGCACCGTCACGCCCGATATGTTCTTCCCTGCAACGGCCTGCCTGGTGCAGAACCGCATCGGAGCCATCGGAGCCTGGGGCTTCGACCTCTCGGCAGCCTGCTCGGGCTTTATCTATGCGTTGCAGGTTGGCGCCAAGCTCATTGAAAGCGGAGCCCATAAGAAGGTCCTGGTCATCGGCGCGGACGTGATGAGTTCGATCCTCGACTACACCGACCGCACAACATGCATCCTCTTCGGCGATGGTGCCGGCGCGGTGCTGCTCGAACCCTGCGAGGAGGGTGAGACCGGCCTGATTGACTTCCTGCACGAGGTCGATGGATCGGGCGCGGAGTCGCTATACATGCCCGCAGGCGGCAGCGCACTGCCCGCCAGCCACGAGAGCGTCGACAACCGCAAGCACTTCGTCCACCAGTCCGGTGGAGCCGTCTTCAAGGTGGCGACGCGCAAGATGGCCGAGCTCGCCGAAGAGGTGATGCGCCGCAACGAGATCACCGGCGACGACATCAAGCTCTTCATCCCGCACCAGGCCAACCGCCGCATCATTGCTGCGACAGCGGAACGTCTCGGCATGCCCGAAGAGAAGGTGCTCATCAACATCGATGAGTACGGCAACACCACCGGAGCAACCATCCCGCTCGCCATGCACACCGCGCTGGAGCGCAAGCTGCTGAAGAAGGGCGACCTTGTCCTTCTGGCTTCCTTCGGCGGAGGGTACACCATCGGCTCCACGCTGCTGCGCTGGGAGTTCTAAGCCGGATAGCGTCACGTGCGACGGCGGAGCTTCGGCTCCGCCGTTGCCTTTTCACTCCGCTTGGCCGATCTACCCCAGTCCCATCATTCGCACGATCGCCAGCGCGTTCGTTGTCGGGTTGATGCCTGGCTTCAGCTTGTAGTCGAAGGCCAATGGATCATCTTCCTCGGGGCTTGCCATGTGCACGTTCAGGCCATGCAGTCCGGGCAACTCGGCGATGCTGGTGAGGGTAAGGTCGTGCGTTGAGATCGCGCCAATCCCTCCCGCTTTCACCAAGGCATGCAACACGCTCTCCGCTGCTGCCTTCCGGTCCAGCGAATTCGTTCCAGCCAGGATCTCATCGACGAGAAACAACGTCCGCCCTGGCTGACTTCGCGCAAGCTCCACGATGGCCCGCAGTCGTTCCACCTCAGCAAGGAACTTCGACTTGCCTTCACTCAACGAGTCACTCACGCTCAACGAGGCTCCAATGCCATCGATCCCCAGCTGCAAGGACTGCGCGGCTACCGGAGCTCCGGCAAGCGCTAGCACAGCACTCGCTCCTACTGCCCGAAGCAGCGTCGATTTCCCCGCCATGTTCGATCCCGAGATCAACAGAAATTGCGGGACGCCTCCGAGCGAAACATCGTTCGCAACGGCCGTCTCCCTCGGCAGCAACGGGTGCTTCAACTTCACGGCCGCGAAGATCCCATGCTCGTCATCCGCGCTGTTCACAAGTTCCGGATAGGCGTCGCCTTCTCGTTCCGCAGCATACGTACCCACCGCAACCAGCGCTTCGAAGTCTGCCCACGCGGACAGCCAGCGCCGCATCGGTTCAGAAAACTCCGCTCGCCACTGTTCAAGAGCGATCCCCGCATGCGTCCCCAGGCAAAGCGCGAGCGACAGCGGATAGAACCACTCCTTGGGCCGCTGCTCTACGACGGCCAGCCATCGCTCTAGCCCTGCCAGTGCCTTGTCTTCCCCCGCTGCCTGCAGCTGCAGACGAGTCAGCATGCTGGCCGTGAAGATCTGGGTGCGGAGCAGCCTCAGCCCCTCGCGCAGGATGATGGTCTGCCCAAACAACGACCGCGCGGCCTCCATCTCGCGATTCACCACCGCACGTACCCGCAGGCAGAGCAAACCCTGCAGCCCAATCAACACACCGACGTTCCGCAGCAGCAGGTGGGTGTCCATGCGATGCAGCATGCCCAGCGTGCCGATGGTCAGCCACGCGAGGGTGATCGCCGGCAAAACCCAGCGGAGCCACGAACCAAAGCCATGCCGCTCTCCAGCAAGCCACTGCTCCAGGCTGTCGGCAGGAACATCCTCAAACTTGGATCGGCCAAGGAGAGCGACTCGCTCCTGGAGGTCCACGTTTAGCGACAGCTCCCGCACAGCCGCCTGCCGTTCACGAGCTATCGCTGTCGTCGCGGGGTCGAGCAGCAGCTTCGCAAGCCCACGCTGACCGACCGTGGTTCGCGTGGTTGCGAGTCGGTCGAAGAGCGAGTCCTTCCCGAGCACGTTGAGATCCTCCTGGAAGATATGCCCTTCGCGTGCGAATGCCTCTCCCGTGAACCCCGAGTTCGGCTCTTCACCGCTGAGCCGGGCGAGAGACCGCTCATAGAACGACACCCTGCGATTCGCTGCGGAACTCCGCTCCATCTGCCACAACATCATGATCAGTGCAGCGATCGATACCAGCGCCGCTACTGCAAACCAGGCAGCGCTGAGGCCATGCCGCATCGAGTCCAGGACCAGCACCACCGTCGCGACCGCTCCTCCAAGAAACAACAGACGGGCCGCCTGCATGCGCGACCACGACCGCTCAAACTCCGCACTCGCTCCGGCTTTGCGACTGCGATACTCCTCGGCTACGTTCCGAATCATGGATTGAGCATAGCTCCACCCGTTTGCCGCTGCGCCACGCGCAAGAGTACCCTGAGGCCGATGCGCCTACTCCTCGCCACTGCTCTCCTGCTGCCGACCTCCCTGCTTGCGCTGCCCGTGCTCGCACAGGACGTCCACGTGAAGGTCGACCCACACGGCAACGGCTCCACGGCTTCCACCACGGACTACACCACGATCCAGCAGGCGCTGGACCACGCGCCGGATGCGCCGCATGGCCGCATCTACATCGAGATCGTTCCGGGCACGTATCGCGAGCGCATCCATGTGACGCAGAATCGCCCGCGCGTCACGCTGCTTGGCAAGGGCGCGAAGCCTGAGGACGTCGTCATCGTTGCGGGGCAGAACGCAAAGATGGCGGGCGGGACCTTCTTCACGGAGACCGCCGAGATCAACGGCGACAACTTCGAGGCAGACAACATCACCTTCCAGAACGATGCCGGGCCGACAGGACAGGCGGTCGCAGCGTCGGTGCGCTCTGACCGTGCCGTCTTCAAGCACTGCCGCTTCCTCGGCGATCAGGACACGCTCTTCGCCGACTGGGGCCGGCAATACTACGTCGACAGCTACGTCGAGGGCGGCGTCGACTTCATCTTCGGCAACGCCACCGCGGTGTTCGAGCACAGCACAATCGTGGAGATCCGCAGCGGGCAGATCACTGCGCAGTCGCGCACGATGGAAGAGCAGAGCTCCGGCTACGTCATCGACCACTCGACGATCGAGCATCGTCCCTTGCCTCCTCCCCCGGGCAAGCAGGCGCAGGAAGGCTTCGGCCTCGGCCGTCCGTGGCGCGACTACTCGCGCGTGGTCGTGATGAACTCCGAGCTGCCGGCAGACCTCAATGCTGCCGGGTGGTCGCTGTGGAATCGTGGCGACACCTCGACGAAGGCCTTCTACGCAGAGTTCAACAACAATGGCCCGGGATGGAAGCCCACGGAGCGCGCCTCGTGGGTGCACATCCTCACAGCGAAGGAGGCCGCTATTTTTGAGCCGCGTACCTTCCTCGCAAAGCCCAGCGTCGATGGACGTTCCATGCCGTTGAAATGGGATGCCATCGCCGAGGCCGCACGACTGCCTTAGAGCACCTCCATGCATGCAATGGAGATGCATACGCCTGACAGGGGCTCCGCTGGCCGCTGATCGGCCACCCGCTCGACAACTGGGCCGAAGACATACAATCGACGGTGCATAGGAGCACCATGTCACGCCAGATTTCGCGCTTTGCTCACACACTTCTCCTCGCTACCGGCCTCGCCTCAGCTGCCATCGCGCAGCAGCCCGCCGGAGTTCAACTGCGGAATATGGATCACTCCGTAAAGCCTGGTGACGACTTCTATCTCTTCGCCAACGGTGAGTGGCAGAAGAAGACCGAAGTCCCGGCAGATCGCACCTCCGTCGGCTCCTTCACCATCGTCGGGGACAAGACCGATGCGCAGCTGAAGGAGATCTTTGCTGACCTGGCGAAGAATCCCGGCACCGCCGGTTCGGAGACTCACAAGGTCTCCGACCTCTACGCGAGCTACATGGATGAAGCCGCTATCGAGCGCAACGGGCTCAATGGATTCAAGGCGAAGTTTGGGTTCCTTGCGACGATCAACACGCGCGCTGAGCTCGCCAATGCACTGGGGCTGAGCCTGCGTGCCGACACAGATGCCTTGAACAATACGCAGTTTCACACCGCGAACATCTTCGGTTTGTGGGTGGCCCCTGGCTTCAACGATCCTGACCACTACGCGCCCTACCTGATGCAGGGCGGCGGCGGGCTCCCTTCCCGCGACTACTATCTCTCCGATTCCCCGAAGATGAAGTCCGTGCGCGAGGCCTATGCAAGACACGCGGCGAAGATGTTCGAGCTTGCAGGCTTCAGCGACGCCGAGGCGCGCGCCACGCGTGTCCTTGCTCTTGAAACTGCCATCGCCAGGGTGCAGATCTCGCTCGCTGACTCCGAGGACATCACGAAGGCGAACAATCTCTGGAGCGCAAGTGACTTTGCGAGCAAGGCTCCGGGGCTGGACTGGAAGGTCTTCTTCCAGGCTGCCGGCCTCGCGCAGCAGAAGCAGTTCTATGTGTGGCAGCCCTCGGCGATCGTCGCGGAATCCGCGCTGGTTGCCTCCGAGCCCATCCAGTCATGGAAGGATCTGCTGCTGTTGCACACGCTTGACGCGCATGCCACCGGGCTCTCCAAGGCGCTCGCAGACGAGCGCTTCGCCTTCTACGGCACCGTGCTCACCGGAGCTCCGCAGCAACGCCCGCGCGAGCAGCGAGCCGTGGCCTTTGCGAACGGCGCCATGGGCGATGCCGTGGGGCAAATCTACGTGAAGCGCTACTTCTCCGCCGAGGCAAAGCAGCGTGCGCAGGTGATGGTGGCGAACCTGCTGATGGCGTTTCACAAGCGTCTGGAGGTGCTCGACTGGATGACGCCCGAGACCAAGGCGGAAGCGATCAAGAAGCTCGACGCACTGAAGGTCGGCGTGGGATATCCCGACCACTGGCGGACGTTCGCGGGACTTGAGGTGAAGCCCGATGACCTTGCGGGCAACACCTACCGCGCCAACCTCTTCGACTATCGCTACAACCTGTCGCGCATCGGCAAGCCCGTAGACCGCGCTGAGTGGTGCATGGAGCCGCAACTGGTCAACGCGGTGAACCTGCCGCTGGACAACGGGCTGAACTTTCCGGCCGCGATCCTGCAGCCGCCGTTCTTCGATGCCAGCGCGCCCGACGCCTACAACTACGGCGCAATCGGCCACGAGATCTCCCATACCTTCGACTCCGAAGGTGCGGCCTTCGATTCCACCGGCAAGGTTCGCGACTGGTGGACGCCTGCGGACTTCGCGCACTTCAAGCAGGTGACCGACGCACTGGCTGCGCAGTTCGATGGCTATGAGCCGTTCCCTGGCATCCATGTGAACGGCCGCCAGACGCTGGGCGAGGACATTGCCGACCTCGGCGGGGTCGCAGCCTCGTATGACGCCTTCCACGCCTCGCTCAAGGGCAAGCCCGCGCCTGTGCAGGCGGTTCCGGGAGCCGCAGGCCTCAATGGGGACCAGCAGTTCTTCCTCGCCTTCGCGCAGATCTGGCGGTCAAAGATGCGCGAAGCCACCGAGCGGGCGCGAGTGCTCACCGATCCGCACGCTCCCGGTGAGTACCGCGCCGAGACCGTGCGAAACTTCGATGCCTGGTACAAGGCCTTCGATGTCGAGCCCGGCGGGAAGCTCTATCTGACGCCGGATCATCGCGTAGGCATCTGGTAGAAGAGAGACGACGTGCGAGATGCGAAGGTAAGTTGAGCGATCGTGCTGCATGTGGATCGCGTCGTTCCGGCTGGCTCATACGGAACGACGGCGCAAATTTTCGCATCTCGTATCTCGCATCTCGTATCTTCATACTCATGCCGCACCATCACCTCGCAGCCATCAAGCTTGGGACCGACCCCGTGGGACCGTTGCCCCCGGCCAGCTTTCATCGCACGCTGGATCAGTGGCTCTATTGCCCCAAATGCGAGGCGACGTACTCGCTGATTGCGCCCTATGACTGGGCGACCGATCGCCACTTCGCGGACGAGTCGCGCCGCTACATCGTGCTGCTGCAGCGGGCCATTACCCGAGGCCACAGCACCGATCACCGTATCACCCATTTCGACACCAACGGCGTCGCCGTCACCGCCCACACCAAGGGCGAGACGATCGAACTGCCTCCCCCGCCTCGCCACATCATGTAGCGCGATGCGCGATGGGGGTTGAAATCCGTTCGCGAGCAAACGTATAACGGGTCATCTTCTCCCAGGACGTTCCGGCCATGCCAGCCCAACTGAGGTCTTTCCCTCGCAGAGTTCTGCCTCTCCTGCTGACCGCTTTTTCCACCGGCGCTCACGCTATCAACTGGACGCCGCCGACGCAGGAAGAGCTCCAGATGACCTCGCAACCCGAAGTACCGGGTGCGCCTGCGGTCATTCTGTATCACGAAGAGCGCACCGATGACACCTTGCGGTCAACCACCTACTACACCCGCCTCAAAATCCTGACGACCGCAGGCCTGGACCAATACTCGACGGTCGCGTTGCGCTACGCGGCTAGTGTGGGTTCGCAGCTGGTAGACCCGCTGGACATGAACCAGATTCGCACACCCTACCAGGTTACCGAGGTAGCAGGACGCACCATTCATCCCGACGGCACGATCGTTCCGTTTGCAGAAAAGCCTTTCGACAGGGAGGTCGAGCAGGCGGGCGGGTATCGCATCCGCGAGAAGGTCTTTACGATGCCCGACGTCACGGTGGGAAGCATCCTCGAATACCGGTACAGCATGAGGTACGACCCGACTGCCATCTATTCCGCGATGCCCGTCAACATTCGCTCCAGCCATGCAGGTGAGCTATTAGCCGGGACGAGCTACATCCTGATGCCGGAATGGGACGTGCAGTCGGAGCTGTATACGCGGAGGGCACAGTACCTGTGGCATTCGGTACTTCAACGCATCGTTATCACATCTATGGTGTCACCTGCGATTGGAGTCGTGCAGCGGCAACATGAGCCCACGGGCTTTACGGACCTGACTCTTATGGCCGCAAACGTCTTGCCGCAACCCCAGGAGAGCTTCATGCCTCCGGTGAAGAGCTTGGCGCAGCGCTTTATTTTCTACGACTTCAGCGGTGAAGGGATCGATTCCGCCGATACATTTTGGAGTATCAAGGGCAAGGAATGGGCCCACGGCCTCGATCACTTCATTGGAAGTTCCTCGGCGGTGAAGGACCGAGCCATGGCTCTCACTGCCGGTGGTACGACTCAGGACGCGAGGTTGCGCGCTCTCTACGCTGAGGTTATGTCGCTCGACAATACGGACCTGACCCGCACGCATCGCCCCGAAGAGGACAGTGCCGCAGGTGGCCGAACCACACGCGAAGCAGCAGATGTGCTTAGGCAGAGACGTGGTTCGTCGTCGCAGCTCGCCCTGCTTTTCGTCGCTCTCGCCCGTGCCTCTGGCTTCAAGGCCTACGTGATGAGGGTGACGAATCGCGACCGCAACGTCTTCCTCCCGACGTGGCTCAGCTTCGATCAGCTCGACGACGACATCGCCATCGTCGAGGTCGATGGCAAGGAGCGCTTCTTCGACCCGGGCACACGCTTCTGCCCCTACGGCCAGCTCGACTGGAAGCACACTGCGACGGGCGGTCCGCGGCAGACCGACAAGGACGTAGAAATCGCAACCACTCCATTGAACGGATATAAGGAATCGCAGACGACACGCATCGCCGACCTCACGCTCGACGCCTCCGGTCGCGCCGTCGGCTCCCTGACACTTACCTGGATAGGTGCGCCAGCAATTGAACTCCGCCAGCGCGCCGCGCGGACAGACGACGCCGAAGTGCGCACACGCCTGGAAACGCTACTCAAGGAGCTGCTCCCACGCGATGCGGAAGTCGCGGTGCAATCCATCGACAATCTCACGGACGGCGAAAAGCCATTGATCGCGCACACGGCCCTGAGCGTCATGGTCGCCAGTGCGGCCGGCAGCCGCCACATTGCGCCGAGCCAGCTCTTTCAGTCCAGGCAGGAGCCGCTTTTCCCCAGCGAGACCCGCACGATCCCTGTGTACTTCCCATATCCAGAGCGGGTAGCCGACGTGGTGCGCTACAAACTCCCGACAAACTGGGTGGTGGAGGGGCCATCCGTCCCAACCGAACTACGCTTCGCCGACATGGCTAGTTACAAGGCGACGATGCAGACAGGCCCGAACACCGTTATCCTCCGCCGGGACTATGTTCTCGGCTCCGTGGTGGCCTTCCCGCGCGAATATTCGGAGCTGCGTAAGTTCTTCTCAGGGCTGGCCGTAGCTGACCAGCAACGGTTGGTCTTCGCGACAGGTACAGCAAAATGACTCGTTCCGGGAGCGGCGACGCCCCCGTACGCGGCTGCAGACCCGGCAAGACTGATAAACTAAAGGTCAGTGAGTATCTCCTCCACGGTCGGCATCGCCGCCGCTCCCGAGACCAACATCCTCGATCATCAGATCCCCGGAACTCCCCGGGTAGGATTCGTCTCGCTCGGCTGCCCCAAGAACCTCGTTGACTCCGAGGTCATGATGGGTCTTATCCACTCGGCAGGCGGCGAACTCACGCCCCGGGCCGAGGACGCAGACATCCTCGTCGTCAACACCTGCAGCTTCATCGACTCCGCCAAGCAGGAGTCCGTGGACACCATCCTGGAGATGGTGCAGCACAAGATCGCCAACGGCGGCCGCGCCAGGCGCCTCATCGTCGCTGGCTGCCTCGTCGAGCGCTATCGCGATGAGATCCGCAAGAACATCCCCGAGGTCGATGCCGTCGTCGGCACCGGCGAACTCGACGCCATCCTCGAGGCCGCAGGCCTGCGTAAACCCGCGCCCGCGACGTCGGACTCGCCCTTTGCCATCCTTTCCACCTCTCAGATCGCCCGCCACGCCTCTGCCGTGAATCAGCACTCGCGACCGGAAGAGGACTCCGCACAACTCCGTCACGAAGCCACGCGAAGCGATTCGCTGGACGCGCAGTCCTCGCGGCCCGAAGGCGATGCCCGCGAGCAGTCCGGCCGCTTCTCCCGCGAGAGCTGGGACAGCGCCACCGCCGCTCTGCCCACCTACCTCTACACTGCCGAGACCCCGCGCATCCTCACCACGCCGCGCTCGTCTGCCTACATCAAGATCGCCGAAGGTTGCGATCACCCCTGCACCTTCTGCATCATTCCGCAGCTGCGCGGAAAGTTCCGTTCTCGGCCCATCGATTCCATCGTCAAGGAAACGAAGCAGCTCATCGCCCAGGGCGTCCGCGAGATCACCCTCATCGGCCAGGACACCACCTGCTTCGGAGAGGATCTCGCTCCCGATGCTGTGACAGGCAAGCGTCCCGAACTCGCCGACCTGCTCGACGCTCTGGCTCCCATCGAGGGCCTCCACTGGCTGCGCTTCCTCTATGCGTATCCCAACAAGATCACTACGCGCCTGCTCCAGTCCATTGCGAAGCACGACAACGTGGCGAAGTACCTCGATGTGCCGCTGCAGCACGCCAGCGCTTCTGTCCTGAAGCGAATGAAGCGTGGAGGAACTGCTGATCGCTTCCTCCAGATCATCGACAAAGCTCGCAGCATCGTGCCGGACCTGACGCTGCGCACCAGCTTCATCGTCGGCTTCCCCGGGGAGACCGAAGAAGACTTCGAAGCGCTGCTGGCCTTCGTCAAAGCAGCCCAGCTCGATTGGCTCGGCGTCTTCAGCTACTCCGATGAAGAAGGCGCCAAGGCCTTCGACCTCGACCTGAAGGTCCCGCGCCGCACCATCGAGTCGCGGCGTCGCAAGCTGATGAAGCTGCAGCAGGGCATCAGCAAGAAGAAGCGCAAGCAATGGATTGGGCGCGAGATCGAAGTCCTCGTCGAAGGCCCCAGCGAAGAGACCGAGCTGCTGTGGCAGGGTCGCGCACTCAACATGGCTCCTGAGATCGACGGCAAGGTGCTGATCAACGACTTCGGCCCACACGAGGAGCTAGTGCCCGGCACGTTCTACCGCGCCCGCATCACGGAGTCGCATGACTACGATGTGGTGGCGGAGATCCTCGACTAAGCTGCGACGGTGTTCGCCTTGCAGGCTGTCACACGCAACTCTTCTTGCCACGACGCACTGACTTCGGGATACGGAAACGGTTCCACAGCCGGTATTTCCTGATCGAAACGTTCGACCGATGAGTAGACTGGGCAGACGCAGAGGCACGACTGCCTCTCCGGGGATCGCGCTCCTTGACCAAGCCAGCATCATCGTCGCGCCAGAAACCACCCCGAGTTCACATCTACAGTCAACACCCGCCGGCACCGAATACGACTGGGCCAGGTCTCGTTATCTGCTCTCAGGTCCAGGCTTTTCTCGATCTCGGATTCGAAGTCGATTTTGTGCACCTGCAGGTCAAGCCCGCTGCGCCGCCAAGCCATTTCAAAGACATCTCCTATGCCGCTATCCCGCTCCGGACTGGCAAGGTGCCGTTCCACGTTCGCATTCTCTACCTGGTCGGTTGGCCGACGCGTGTGAACTGGCGGCCTCTGTTCGGAAGCAGTTCCTTGCTGCGGGAAGTCCGCAGTCGTATCCGTAAGGATCCTGACGCACTGCACGTCTTCAACTACCTTTGGACTGCGCATGTCATCCCGGCTTTGCCTAAGGTCCGCGCAATCTTTGCGTGCCACGATCTCGAGACCGAATATATGGAGCGCAGCTACGCCATCGTTCGTGCCGTCGAAGGACGGGGCATCCTGCGGTGGGAGAGACGAAAGCTGCGACGGGTGGCAGCGATGGAATGCCGGGTTGTTCGCGGAGCAAAACTGGTGTTGTGTGTCTCTGCTGCGGAGGCCTGCCAGATCAACCGTCAGTGGGAAGTATCCAATGCCGCGTATCTTCCGATGAGTGTAGCGAACGACACTCGTGTCATTGGCACCGCAGTGCGCGCTCCGGGAGCCCCGTTGCGCCTCCTGCACCTCGGCGAGGTGGCCCATTTTCCAACTCTCACATCTCTCGAGTTTCTGTTGACCAAGGTATTTCCCCTGCTGGACGCTGCAACGCTCTCCCAACTCGAGCTCAACGTCGTAGGGAAGCTTCCAATCGGCGATCCCAGCGTCGACGCCGTGAGGGAGATGGCGCGACCCTACCCCCAGGTCCGGTTTACTGGGTTCGTACCGGACCTCGATACGGTGTACGGACGGAACCACCTCCAGGTCGTCGCCTCGCAGCAGGCGACCGGCGTGCGCACCCGCATCATCGAGTCATGGGCGATGGGTTTTCCGGTCCTGAGCACGACAGTCGGCGCAGGCGGTGTTGAACAGCTGGCCCCCGGGCACAATATCCTCCTCGTCGACGAGCCGATCCAATTCGCCAACTGCCTACGTCAGCTGGTTGAGGACTCGACGAGCCTCAAAGCGATCGGCGACGCGGGGCGCGCTACTTATGACAGCCACTTCAGCCGACCGTCGACCGCAGCGCGCCTGCGCGATCTGTTGATACGACACGTCGGTTGCCAATTACCCGACGCTGCGGAATCGCTCCCGGAGCCGGAGCAACAGACCGTCCAGGCCAGCGTCTCCACTTAGGGCACGATGGAACACTCCGCCTGCGGGTTGTCGTAATTCGCGACGGCACTAAACTCCTGCCGATCGGTTAAAATAGAAATTGTCATGGCGAAGCCTATTCCCTGCGTAACGTGCAAGAAGATCGTCGACCCCTCCGAGTTCGATTTCCCGTTCTGCTCGGAGCGTTGCAAGCTCCTCGACCTGGGCAAATGGTGTGCGGGCGAATACACCATCTCCACGCCCATCTACGACCCAGACGTGCTGGACCAGGTCGACAGGGCGCGCGAGCAGGCCGGTTTCCTCATGCAGGAAGACGAACTCCGCCACTCCCGCTGGAAGAACTAGGCTTCCCTGCTTCCTTGCCTGCGGCGAAGCGGCATAGCGGCAGCACTCCTCTTCAGAAAAAAAGGCCCCGGCCGAAGCTCCTCGCAATGGAGGCAGCTTTTGCCGGGGTCTTGTTGTGTTGCTTTGTCGTTGCCGCAGCGATTAGTTGGCCTGTGCAGCGGCCATCGCGGTGTTGTAACCGGCGGTGAACTGGGCGCGATAGTCGTCACGCTCGAGTCCAGCCTTCACCGGGGGGTTCTTGTACAGGTGCGACGTCTTCGCGCCGATGTCACGACCGGCGAGCTTATCGAGCTGATACGCTTCGACGCCGTTCCGGTATCCGAGCGAATTCTGGTCGACTTTTACGTTCGAGGCCGCGGTGTTGGTTTCTGCGGTCTTCTCGGCCAGCGACGACATCGGTACGCTGGTCATCATCGCCACTGCAATCAGTGGTGTAAACAACATGAGCTTCTTCATAGATCCTCTACTTCATTACTTCCTGTTACTGCAGTGTTACTTGCCTGGCGGGCACTCATGCCCTGAGCCACGTGAGACATTACGCCTATGCAGCGACATCTTGCAAGGCGTCGGGACACATAATTTGTCACATTTGGTAACTTTTTCGTGCTACAGCAAAGAAAATGCCTGGCCAAGTTAGCCAGGCACATGCAAGTAATTGATAAAAGGTCACTTCCTGATCCGGGAAGAGTGACAGAAAGCTTAGTCCTGGGTGCGATAACCGAAGCCTCGCCCCGGGACCGTTCTACTCCTGCCCCTTGAGGCCGCGCTGCTTCAACATGGGCCCCACGGCGGGTTTCGCTCCCAGCCACCGCTCATACATCGAGCCCAAGTCCTCGCTATTGCCGCGAGAGAGCACCATGGTCCGGAAACGGTCGCCGTTAGCGCGAGTCAAGCCGCCGTTGTCCTCGAACCACTGGTAGGCATCATCGTCGAGCATCTCCGCCCACAGGTAGGCGTAGTAACCCGCTGCGTAGCCATTGCCCCACACGTGCATGAAGTAGCTGGAGCGATAGCGCGGCGGCACGGTCTTCAGAGCGAGCTTTGTCTTCTCCAGCGCCGCATGCTCAAACGCATCAACGTCAGTGACCGGCTGCCCCGCAGGCAGTGTGTGCCATTGCATGTCGAGTTCAGCCGCCGCCAGGAGCTCCGTCAGCCCATACCCCTGGTTGAAGCCGGACGACTGTTTCAGCTTCGCCACGAGCTCCGAAGGCATGGGCTGACCGGTCTGATAGTGCCGTGCAAAATGCGCAAAGATCTGCGGCTGCGTGGCCCAATGCTCGTTGAACTGCGACGGAAACTCCACGAAGTCGCGTGGGACGTTGGTGCCGGAGAGCGAGGGGTACTCGACGTTCGAGAACATGCCGTGCAGCGCGTGCCCGAA
>Ga0302187_10001951_pt1 | contig 17279 bp, 17 predicted proteins | sample II_Bog_E1_3_FD_202120 | JGI IMG/M metagenome (GOLD analysis project Ga0302187, IMG submission 202120) | Peat permafrost microbial communities from Stordalen Mire near Abisko, Sweden - II_Bog_E1_3 | ecosystem: Environmental > Terrestrial > Soil > Wetlands > Peat | place: Sweden: Abisko...
CGGGCGCCAGCCACCAGGGGTGCAGTGCGGCATCGCCGGGCGCGGCGACCCAGCGCGCCAGCAGCAGCGCCAGGGCGGCGAGGATGCCGTCCAGGGCGACATTGACGGCAATGCGAATCAGCGGGCGCGTGGCGGCCATGCCGCCCTATACTCCAGCGCGTCCGCGTCGTCATAGCGGTGAAGCGGTCGGCTGGCCTGCGCCCCCGGTTGCCGGTCCGGCTCAGGTCGGCCATAGCTCCGCCGACCTGGACCCGAGGACCGTTGCGTTGACCCTTGCCGCCTTCCTGCACCACATGGCGTTCGCCACCGGACTGGCGCTGATCTCGGCCGCGATCGTGCAGCTCATGATCGCCATGCCGGTGATGGACCGGCCCGATCCGCGCAAGATGCACCTGCATCCCACGCCGAAGGGCGGGGGCGTCGGGATCGTGATCGCCTTCCTGGCCGGGATCGCCGCCTTGTATCAGTGGGCCGCCTTCGGCCGCATCGCCGAGCCCTATTTCCGCGGCGTGATCGAAGCCTCGGTGGCGATCGCCGTCGTGGCGTTCCTGGACGACATCTACGACTGGCCGTTCACCGTGAAGCTCGCAGCGCAGGTGCTGGCGGCGCTGGTGGCGGTGGCGACCGGGATCTATGTGCACGACTACCGCGTGCCCTATATCGGCGAGGTCTATCTCGGCTGGCTCGGCGTGCCGTTGACGCTGGTATGGCTGCTCTTCGCCACCAACGCGATGAACTTCATCGACGGGCTGAACGGGCTGGCGGGCGGCGTTGCCTTCATCGCGGCGGCGTTCCTGGCCTACATCGCCGCGGACCAGGGCGGCGCCTTCGCCTACTTCGCCGCTCTGCTGCTGGCGGCCGGGCTTGCCGGGTTTCTGCCGTTCAACTTCCCCCATGCGCGTATCTTCATGGGCGATGTCGGCAGCCAGTTCTGCGGGTTCATCCTCGCGGTGCTGGCGGTCGTCGCCAGCCGGTTCGAGAACGTCGAACTGTCCTTCCTGCTGGTGCCGATGCTCCTGGCCGGCGTGCTGTTCGACGTCGCGTTCACGCTGGGGCGGCGGGCGGTTGCCGGCGAGAGGCTGACCGCACCGCATCGCGGTCACTTGTACCAGGTCGCCCAACGCGCCGGGGTTTCGGCGACGGCGGTCACGCTGGTGCATTGGGGGTTTGCCGTCTTCGGCGGCCTCTGCTGCCTGGCGTTCATCGCCGCGCCATCGCCCTGGAAGCCCTACGTGCCGCTGCTCGTGCTGCTGGTGCAGGCTCCCTGGGTCGGGTTCGTCGTGGTCCGGTCGCGCCGGGCCGGTATCACCGGCTGGGGCTGAGCGTCTCGATAACCTTCCGCGTGGCCTGCCGACGACCGCTCGATTCGCGCGCCTTCGGTAGGGTGGACAAGCGCTTGCGCCGTCCACCACGTGCGGTGCGGGCTCGCGGCATTGGTGGATGGCGCAAGGGCTTATCCACCCTACGGTGTCTGCGGTGTCGACCGAAGCCGCGTCGCCGCGAGCAACCCGCCGCCGGCCGCCAGCAGCACGACGATCACCGCCATGCCGGCGCGCTGCGAGTGCGTCACCGCGGTGATCAGCCCCAGTGCCGCCGGTCCGACGAACCCGGTGACGCGGCCCGACAGCGCATACAGGCCGAACTGCGCGTTGCAGTCCTCCGCCGGCGCGATCCGGGCCATCAGGCTGCGGCTGGCGGCCTGCGCCGGCCCGACGAACACCCCCAGGCAGAGCGCGACCAGCCAGAACTCCGACTCGGTGCGGGCGAGCAGAATCAGGGCGCCAAGCACCGTCAGGCAGGCGAGCGAGATCAGCACGGTGGCCTTGGCGCCGATCCGGTCCTCCAGGAAGGCGAACGTCAGCGCGCCGATGCCGGCGGTGACATTCAGCGCGATGCCGAGCAGCAGCACCTGCTTCGCGTCCATGCCGAACACGCCGGCGGCGAAGATCGCGCCAAAGCTGAACAGCGTGGTCAGCCCGTCGCTGTACAGCATGCGGGCGACCAGGAAGCGGATCAGGCCGGGCTGGGCGGCCGCCCGGCGAAGCGCGCCGCCGAAATCGGCCAGTCCCTCGCGGATCGCCACAAGCCAGGAGCGCCTCGGTCCGCGGTCGGGCACCGCCACCATCACCGGCCAGCCGAACAGCAGCAGCCAAAAGGCGGCGAACAGGGCGGTGGCGCGGACCGGCTCGGCCTGGCCGCGATCCAGGCCGAACAGCGGCGGGTCCGGGTTGATCAGCAGCACAAGGCAGAGCGAGAGGCCGACCAGGCCGCCGGCATACCCTGCACCCCACGCCAGTCCGGACACGCGGCCGATCCGTCCGGGACCGGCCACCTCGGGCAGCATCGCATTGTAGAAAACCGTGGCGATTTCGTAGGCCACCGTGGCGGTGCCGACCAGCACCAGCGCAAGGGTCACGTCGGCGTGCACCGGGCGGACAAACCAGAGGCAACCGGTCGCGATCGCCATGATCAGGGTGAACACGATCAGCATGAAGCGGCGCCGCCCGCCGCGATCGGCGACCGCCCCGAGCGGGGCAGCCAGCAGCGCTATCAGGAAGCCGGCGATCGCCTGGGCCGCTGCCCATTGCGCGGTGCCGGTGGCCGGGTCGGTCGCCACGGCGCGGACGAAATAGGTCGCGATCACGAAGGTGGAGACCACCGTGTTGAACGCACTGTAGGCCCAATCGTACAGGCACCAGGCGAACAGAACTCCCCGCCGCGCCGTCACCGCGGTTTCGCCGGACCCGGGATGGGCAAGGCCGGGATAGCAAAGGGCGTTACAGCCAAGGTGACAAAGCCCCGGAGTCTGAAGCCCCGGGGTCTGGAGCCCCGGAGTCTGGGGTCGGGGCATTCAGGCATCAGCGGAGCCGGTATGAGCAATCGTGGTGCCCTGACCCAAGGCGTTGGACTGGCGGCAACGATCGAGTCCGAGCCGGAAGCGCAGGCGCACGGCGTTTTGGATTCCCGCCCAAACTATCGTAGCATCCTGTTCTGATCTGCAACACGCCAAATGTCCCCGTAGGGTGGACAAGCTCTTGCGCCGTCCACCGCCGCGGTGCGGCGAGCGGCAATGGCGGATGGCGCTACGCTCATCCGCCCTACTTTTGGCTACGCTTTCGGCCGGTCCGCAGAATGGGCGGGCTGCGCATAAGCGTTTCTTGCACGCAGCGATGCTGATGATTCTGAGACCAACCCCGGCAGAAACGACTTGTCGCCGGCCTGACGGCCGGCGACAAGAAGGGAGATTGGCTCTCATTCGATAACCCCTGCGGACAGGTCGCTGAGACGCGACCGGTCGAAGGTCAGGCGTGGAGCGCTTTGCGCTCCGCCGTGGCGACCGTGCGCCGGGTCGTGTCGGAGGAGTCGACCATGATAGCGCGCACGTCGCGCAGATAGGCGGCACCCTTCAGTGTGCGCTGCACCAAGATACTGCGCCGGTCCAACGGGTCGATCTTGCGGCGCGCGAAGTCGAACTCGCCGAGGCGATCGAGCGCCCTGGTGATCGCCGGCTTCGACACGTTCAACTCGGCCGCCAGGCCCCGGACCGTGTGCGGTGCATCGCGGAGATAAACCGTGAGAAAAACGCCAAGCTGGCGGGCTGAAAGATCAGGCCCATCCTTGCGCACCATCGCCACCACCGTTTCGCGCAGGATGCCAACAAGCTGATCCGGAGCCATTGCCGTTGCCATAGCCAACCCTTCCATAGCCGATTCGGAAACCCATTCGCACCATTACCCGCAGGCCCATTACCCACTGGCCCAATACCCACTGGCTCAATACCCACTGGCCCAATACCCACTGGCAAGGTGCATGTTTCCTACAATAGGTCGATTCGTCGGCAGTTCAATTGCCGAATCGGAGCGCATGCCGGCCGGCAGTCACTTTCTTGAAAGCTCCGTGATCGCAGCGTAAACCGTCCGCAATGTCTGCGCTTCCGCCCCCTCCGGCCGCCCTGGTTGCGTTGTATCGGTCCAAGCATAAAGGTCCAGATGAGCCCAGGGGACGCCCGGCGGGATGAATCGTTGCAGGAACAAAGCCGCAACGATTGCGCCGGCGAACGGCTTGCTTGAAACATTGTTGAGATCGGCAACGGAACTGTTCAACCAGGACGCGTAACCGGCCCAGAGCGGCAGTCGCCAAAGCGGATCGTGCTGCGCCAGTCCGTGCCGCAACAGCGCCTCGGCCAAGGCATCGTCGGTGCAGAACAGCGCCGGCAGGTCGGGGCCGAGCGCTATGCGTGCAGCACCTGTCAGCGTTGCAAAATCAAGGAGAACGGAGGGCGCTTCCTCGCTTGCCTCGCTGAGCAGGTCGCACAGCACAAGCCGGCCCTCGGCGTCGGTGTTGCCGATTTCGACCGACAAGCCGTGGCGGGTGCGAATCACGTCCGAGGGCCGCATCGCGACGCCGGAAACCGAATTCTCCACGCAGCCGATGCGCACCGCGAGCCGGATCGGCAGGTCGGCCTCCATGATCAGCCGCGCCAGGCCCAGCACGACCGCGGCGCCACCCATATCCTTCTTCATCTTCAGCATATTGGAAGACGGCTTCAGGTCGTAGCCGCCGGTGTCGAAGCAGACTCCCTTGCCGCACAGCGACACCAGCGGCGCATCGGCGGCCGCCCGGCTGCCGGCCCAGTGCAGGCTGGCCACGCGCGGCTTGCGCGCGGAGCCGCGGCCGACCGCGGCAATGGCGGGATAGGCGGCGGCCAGCGCCTCGCCCTCGATGATGCTGGCGGCGGCGCCGTGGCGATCGCCAAGCGCGACGGCGAAATCGGCGAGCTCGGCCGGGCCAAGCAGGTTGGCGGGCGTGTTGATCAGGTCCCGCACCATCCAGACGGCCCGCGCCTGCGCCAGCCCCGCGGCGTGCTCGTCCGGCGCGAACAGCCGGGCCGGGACCCGCTTCTGCGGCTTCAACGCAGCGTAACGATAGGCCCCGAGGCAGAAGCCGAGCGTGGCCGAGTCCAGGTCGTAGTCGCTGGGGACCAGGCGCCACAGGCTGCCCTCCGGCAGGCGGAAGGCGAGCCCGCCGAAGGCATAGGGGGACCGGTCGTCGCCCAGCCCCAGAACCGCGCCGTCGATCCCCGCCGCGCCCAGCAGCAACACCAGCTCATTCGCGGCGGCGGCAAAGCCCAGCGCGCGCAGATAGGCTGCCTGGCCGGACGGCAGCGACTCGAGCAGGGCGTCCAGGCCGTCCGGCCGCACGGCATGGAGCGGCTTGGTGCCGGCCTCGTTGAGCGTTAGGCAATCAAGCGTCTGGTCGAGCATTCTGGGGCGCGCCTTCCACCACGGGCTTTCTCAACGGAGCCGTGAACGGCCGTATCGAAACGTTGTATCGAAACGCTTTATCCCATGGGCACCTGCCATTGGCGACAATTGGGCGCCGCTGCCGGAACCATCGGCCTTGTTTCTCGGCCCGTTGATCTCTGCCATCAGTTGATAATCTGGAAACGGGAAAGGCGCTGCCAATGGCGGACGGACGACTGATCATCGGCAATCGCCGCTACTCGTCGTGGTCCATGCGCGGATGGCTGGCCGTGCGGCTCGCCGGGCTCGACGTCGAGGAGGTGCTGATTCCGTTCACCCGGCCAGGTCCGACGGCGGCGATCGCGCGGCTCACGCCCAGCGGCCTGGTGCCGTATCTGGAACACCGCGGCGCACGGGTCTGGGACTCGCTCGCGATTTGCGAGTACTGCGCCGAGGTCGCGCCGTCCCTGTGGCCCGCCGACCGCGCCGCGCGTGCCGAGGCTCGTTCGGTTGCCGCCGAAATGCATGCCGGGTTCCGCGGGTTGCGCCAGGCCATGTGGATGAATCTCGGGCGCGACTTTTCCGGGCTCGGCCGCACGCCCGGCGCGCTCGCCGACATCGTCCGGATCGAGGCGTTGTGGAGCGACACGCGGCGGCGCTTCGGGGACGGCGGCCCTTACCTGTTCGGTGCCGCATTCACGGCGGCCGACGCGATGTTCGCGCCTGTGGTGGCGCGGTTCCTGTCGTGGCGGCCGGTGCTGTCGGCGGCGGCGGCGGCCTATTGCGCGGCGATCCGCGCCCAGCCCTTGGTCGATGCCTGGTACACCGCCGCCGCGGCCGAACCCGCCGCGTGGCTACTGCCGGATTATGAAACGCCACCGTGAACGGTCCCGGCCTGTCGTCCGGATGACGTGATGACGGCGCACAAACGAGTCCGATAAGCTCCCGTGGCAATGGTCCGCCGCTTGTCCCCGTTCGGCTTCTGCCTCGTGATGCTGGCGCTGAGCGCGCAGCTCTTGCTGGGCGCGCGGGTGCCGGCTGCCGAAGCCGCGCCGCCGCTCGCGTGGGCGGGCGTTATCTGCCACGTGGCCGCCGCTGGGGATGCTCCAGGGGGTGCCCCAGGGGATGCCCCAGGGGAAGCCTCTGCGCACCTTCACACCCGGGGGGATGACGGATCGGGCGTCCCGCAGCCGGCGCACCACCACGCGCAGGATTGCTGGCTGTGTCCGCTCTGCTCGACGCTGGCTGCGCCTTTGGCGATTCTGGCGGCGCCACCGGCCGTGGCTTCCCCGTGCAGTGCAGCGATGCATTGTGCTGTCGATCTGCCGCCCGCCATCGCCCCGCCGGTCCGCCCGCCGCACGCCGCGCAGCCGCGCGGCCCGCCGATCCTGGCCTGAGTTTCCGCGCGCCACGCCGCAATCGTAGGGCGGATCAACGAAGCGCCATCCGCCATTGCCGCAAGCCGCACGGCACGAGGCGGAGGGCGCTCCGCTTCTCCGCCACCGCGCTTTCGTGCGCCGCTGTCTCAATCCTCGGAGCCCCGAATGTCCCGCCTGTTTGCGCCGGCCGCCCTGGTTGCCAGCTTGCTCGGTCCGGCCGCCGCGTTTGCGCATGGTTTCGCCGGTGCACACATGTTCGTCAGCACGCTGATCATCGACGATCCCAACGTGGCCGACGAGGCCAGCCTGCCGACGTTCAGTTGGCTGCCGCAGCCGAACGATGGCGGTCCGGTCTCCAATCTCTCCACACTCAACTTTGAATTCGACAAGCGCATCACCGAGACGCTCGGCTTCGGAATCAACGACGGCTACCAATGGCTGACCCGGCCCGGCGACAAGACCGCGAACGGCTGGCAGACCCTGGCCGTCACGCTCAAATACAAACCGTACGTCAGCGCCGGGCACGAGTTCATGCTGTCGGTGGGCGTGCGGCAGAATTTCGCCCGCACCGGGGCGAACGGCAGCAATGGCGCCACTCTTAACAACGACGATTCCGATTCCACGACGCCGCTGATCTACTGGGGCAAGGGGTTCGGCGACGTGCCGGTCGGATGGCTGCGGCCGTTCGCGTTCACCGGTGAGTTCGGCTACCAGATCGCAAACACCGCACTCAAGGTGACCGGCCCTGATCCGGTCACCGGCCTGCCGCTCTACAACAACGGCACGTCCAACCTGTGGACGGGCGGTGTGTCGCTGCAATACAGCATCCGGTATTTGCAGTCTCAGGTGAAGGATTTCGGGCTGCCGCAGTTCATCAACCGGCTGACGCCGCTGGTCGAGGTTGCCTGGTCCTCCCCCGCCAGCAAGCCCAGTCTGGCCAGCACGCAATATCTGATCGGGGCCGGGATCAACTACACGGCGCAATCCTATGCGGTCGGCATCGAGGCGCTGATACCGGGCAACAAGCAGACCGGGTCGCATGTCGGTGTGATCGCGCAGTTCCACTTGTACTTCGACGACCTGTTCCCCAACTCGCTCGGCAAACCTCTGATCCGATGGTGATGCATATGGTTCGCGTGTTCCTGGTAGCCCTGGCTGCGCTGCTTGCAGCGCCGCCCGCGTTCGCGCACGCGTTCTACGAACATGCCAGCCCGGCGGCCGGCAGCGAGGTGAAGGCCCCGCCGCAAGCGGTGACGATCACCTTCTCGGAAGCGGTGGAGCCGCATTTCAGCAAGATCGAGGTGCACGACGCGAACGGTGCCAGTGTGGACCAGGGCGACGTGCACAGTGCCGGCAACGACGGCAAGGGTCTGGCTGTCGGGCTGAACAAGCTGGCACCGGGCAAATACACGGTGATCTGGCATGTCACGTCGGTCGATACCCACAAGACCGAGGGACGCTTCGACTTCACGGTGGTTCCCTGACGCATGAGCGCAACGACCATCGCGCTGGCGGCGTTGCGTGGGGCGCATGTGGCCGCCCTGCTGTCGCTGTTCGGGACACTGGTCTTCCGCGCCGTGGTGGCGCCTGCCGCACTGGCGGCGGCCCCGGCGGTTGGTCCGGCGGTGCGCACGCGCGTTCTGCGTATCGGCTGGGTCAGCGCTCTGCTTGCCCTCGGATTCGGGGCGGCGTGGCTGGTGCTCCAGGCAGCGGTGATCGCCGGAGCGGACACCGTCGGCGAGACGCTGTCAGTCCTGCCGGTCGTGGCGGTGGACACGCAGTTCGGCCGGTTGGTCCTGCTGCGGCTTAGCTTGCTGCTCGCGGTGCTGCGGCTGCTGGGGGCGCGGCGGCTCGGTCTGGCAGCAGCGATCCTGCTGACGGGCGGCGCGCTCGGCCTGCAGCCGGCCCTGGGACATGCCGGCGCAAGCGGGAGCGCGGGCCTGATCGCCAGCGAAGCCCTGCACCTGCTGGCGGCCGGCGCGTGGCTGGGCGGCCTGACCCCGCTGCTCGCCTGCCTGCCGATCCTGCCCCCGAGAGCGGCCGTGGCCGCCTGCGAGCGCTTCACCCCCGTCGGATTGACCGCCGTGTTCATCATCGCCGCTACCGGCATGGCGCAGGGCGGCGAGCTGATCGGCAGCTTTCCGGCTCTGCTCGGCACCGCCTATGGCAAGGCGGCCTTGCTCAAGATCGTCCTGCTCATGGGGCTGCTGGGACTGGCGGCGCTCAACCGCCTTGCGCTGACCGACCGGCTGACTGGTCGTGACCCCGCCGCCGCCCGGCGGCACCTCCGTCTGTCGGTCGCCGTCGAGACCGCGCTTGGCGCTGCGGTCGTGCTGGCCGCGGGGCTGCTGGCCTCGCTGGTCCCGGGCGTGCATGAGCAGCCGGTGTGGCCGTTCGCGTGGCGGCCGAGCCTGGTGGCGCTCGCCGATCCGGAGATACGCCAGGAAGTGGCGCTTTCGCTGCTGGCGATCGGCGGCGGGGTTGCCATGGCGGCTGGCGGCGTCTTCGTCCGGCGGTGGCGGCTGCCGGCGCTGGTGGTCGGCGGCACGACGGTCCTGCTTGCCGCGCCGCATCTCGAACCGCTGCTGGTCGAGGCGTATCCCACCAGCTATTTCGTTTCCCCGACACGATTCTCCGCCGGGTCGATCCTGCACGGGCAGGCGCTGTTCGCCGCTCATTGCACCGCTTGCCATGGGCCGGGCGGGCAGGGGGATGGACCGGCCGCCAGTGTTTTCCCGGCGGGAGCGGCGGATCTGACCGCTGCGCATCTGTGGGACCATAGCGACGGCGAACTGTATTGGTGGCTGACGCACGGTATCGATTCGGTCCGGGGCACGGAGGCCGGGAAGACGGACTCCAAGCAGGTGATGCCCGGCTTTCCCACGCTCTCCAGCGCTGATCGCTGGGCGCTGATCGACTTTGTCCGCGCCAACAACGCTGGCGCCGCGATGCGCACCCAGGGCGCGTGGCCGCTGCCGATCCCGGCGCCTGCGCTGCCGATCGACTGTGCCGACAGGCGTGCGCGGGATATGGCGGATTTGCGGGGCAGCGTGGTGCGGGTGGTCGCGGTGGCAGGCCCTGACGTGGTGGCCGGCGTGCCGCCGATTCCGCCACAGAACGGCGTGCCTGTGGTTACGTTGACACTGGCGCGCGATCCAGGCGACCAACCGGTGGCCGGTGGTTGCCTTGCGTCCGGTACGGCCGGTTGGATGGCTTACGCTATCCTGTCCGGCGTCCCACCGGATGATCTTGCCGGTTTGCAGCTCCTGGTGGACCCGGACGGCTGGCTTCGGGCGCGCTGGCGGGACAATGCCAGAGAAGACCTGGTGAGCGAGGTCCGGCGGATCTGCGCCCATCCCATCTCGATCGCCGCAGGAGGCGGACATGAGCACGAGCACTGACCACGAATCCGGATCGAAGCGGCCACGTCTGATCGTCGCCCTGGCGGGGTTGGTGTTGGCGCTGCTGCTGCTGGGCGCGGGTGGTTTCATGTGGCTCAGCGGCGACACCGCCGGGCCGTCGATCGGCGGCCCGTTCACGCTGGAAGACGGCAACGGCCGCACGGTCACCGACCGCGATCTCCATGGCAAGTATGTGCTGGTCTATTTCGGCTACACGTTCTGTCCGGACGTCTGTCCGACCACGCTGGCCGCCGTTTCGGACGCGCTGGACAAGCTCGGGGCCAAGGCGGATCAGCTCCAGCCGGTGTTCATCACCGTCGATCCGAAGCGGGACACCGCGGCGACGGTCAGACAATTCACTGCATCGTTCACGCCGCGCCTGATCGGTCTGACAGGCACGCCGGAGCAGATCGCCGCGGTCGCGCGCGAGTACCGCGTCTACTATGCCGAGCATCGCACCGGACCGGGGCCGAACGACTACTCGATGGACCACAGCTCGATCCTTTACCTCATGGGACCGGATGGACGTTTCATCGCGCCGATCAATGCCGAGCAATCCGGCGAGCAGATCGCCGCCGCCATCAGGAAGCTGACGTCATGAAAGGGAAGACCTTGCGCATGTTGATCGCCGTCGCCTTCACGCTGGTTCCCGCGCTGGCGTTTGCGCAGCAACTGCCGATTCAGGTGGAGAATGTCTGGTCGCGGACGGCGGCTGCCGGCGGGAACGGCGTCGTCTACCTGACGGTCACCGACGCGGGTGCGCCGGATCGGCTGACCGGCGTTGCCTCGCCGGTGGCCTCGGCGGTCGAATTCCACGAGAGCCTCAACGACAATGGCGTGAGGAAGATGCGCGCGGTCGCATCACTGCCGGTGGAACCGGGGAAGAAACTGACGCTATCGCCGGGCGGCTACCACATCATGCTGATCGGATTGAAGCAGGCGCTCAAGGCGGGAACGAGCTTCCCGGTGACGCTCAACTTCGAACGGGCCGGCCAGATCACCGCGACGGCGACCGTGCGGCAGACCGTCGGCGGCGCGACCATGGAGCACAGCCATATGGATATGCCCGGCATGGACATGCACTGAACCGCGCGCTGCAGGGGCGAATGCGGCAAGTTATGTCACGGCGACGGCGCGGCGGGCGCGGCCTGTTCAACGATAGCCGCCGTGCCAACCGCCACCACCCCAACCGCCACCGTGGTAGCCCCAGCCGCCACCGCCCCAGCCTCCGCCGCCCCAGCCTCCGCCGCCCCAGCCTCCGCCGACGCCGATAGCGACGCTCGGGCCGACATAGGCTGGGCCGTACGGGTAAGGATACGGATAGGGGTAGTACGGCGAGGCGTAGCCGTAGGCGGGATAAGCGTAGCCGCCGGGCGGCGCCTGGACGCTGTTGCCCTTCGCGTACATGCACTGGGTATAGCTGACGTCGTAGCGCTGCTGCACGTAGCCCGCCGCGCCGTAGGCGTTGTTCGCACCGACTGCGCTTCCCGCCACCAGCCCGGTGGCGGCCCCGATGGCAGCTCCCGCTCCCGCAGCCCCCGCCGCGGACCCGATCGCCGCGCCCGCCGCGGCGCCGAGCGCCGTGCCGACCAACGCGCTGCCGACGCCGGCATTGTTCGCCGCCTGCGCCGGGCTGGCGCCACCGGTCACCGCCGAGGCGTAGTTGCGGCAGGAGAAATCGTCCTGCTGGAAGGCATCGAAGCTTTTGCCCTGACCGGGCAGGGCCATGACGCTCGGCCCGGCGGGCGGCGCAACCGCGCAGGCCGAAAGCGCCAGCGCGCTGGCGAGCCCAACCAGGCAGGCAGGAGGCGAAAGGCGATCCATGATCGGAATCCTTATTTCGGAATCTTTAGTTCCGTCTGCCAGACGAAGGTCTGGCATGTCCGCGGCCAAACTACGGCAGGCCGCTGAGTCAGCGCGTAACATAGTGTGTCCTGGCGCCCGGGCGAGTCGAACCACCCGGGGTTGCCGGGCTTTCAGGTCATGGCGTGCCGGAACCGACAAGGCGACATCGGACCATTTTGGGCTGCTGCGTGTTGACGGCGCGGCCTATCGGGTCGTTTTCTTGCATTCCCGGGCCGGCCTTCCCGTGGAGCCAGCGTGGGCACGGCGCCGATGATTGCGATCCCGCTTGCCGCCCGCAAAGAAGGACAGAACGATGCCGGCGTTTCTCACCACGGGCTGCGTGCTCACCTGTTCCTTCGGCGTGGCGCCGTCGGTGTTTGTGGCACTTGACCTGCCGGGCAAACCGGTGATCGACGGCGCGATGACAACGGCGACGATGATGGAGTTCGTGCCGTTCGACAACATCTTGCCATTCGGCATGTGCAGCAGCCTGGCCAACCCCGAAGTCGCCGCCGCCACCGCCGCGGCGATGGGGGTGCTGACCCCCATGCCCTGCGTTCCGGTGCTTGCGGCCCCCTGGACTCCACCATCGAGTCTGGCGCTCTACGAAGACCTGCCGCTTGCCACCGTCGATAGCATCTGTCTCTGCGCCTGGGGCGGGGAGATTTCGGTCGATGCGCCGGCTGAGTTCACCGTGACCATTGAAGAATGAGGGGGTACGGCGATGTCCGACGCAGACATCATAGCGAACTGTTCGGCTAACTTCATCGTCGGTGTGCCGACCAGCGCGTCCCCGCCCGGCCAGACGCCGCCGGACTGGGAGAGCTATTTGAGACTCGGCCAGTCGAACAACAACGACGAGAGCGCGCTGAGTCAAGGCCAGAGTTTTCCAGACGGCGTACTGATCTACAGCACGGATTCAGTGCAGTTGGTCGGTCCGACATTCAATCAGTGGTCGGGAGACAGCCTGTCCGTTGTCCTTGACGACAAGACAGTCATGTCGGCGAATTATCGGATGGGAGGCGGTGGCGGCGCGAGCGCCACCTATCAGGTCGGCGCTGCGATGAATACAACGATTGGCACTATAACCAACCTGATAACCGGAAACAGTATAACGCAGTGGCTGGGAAATGACGCATCGACCGGCCTTGGAAGTCTGCTCTGGTCGAATTACGGCACCACGCAGAACGTTTTCGGGGGACAAATCGTTAATATAATCAATAGCAATATCGATGTGCAGGGGTGGGGCGACACAAAGATCGTAAATACCACAACGACGACCGCCACAAGCAATATCCTCCTCTGCGTAAGTCCGGCAGCCGTAGCAGGCGGCGTTCCTGCGACAGCCGTCACCAGCAAAATGGCGCTGGTGGCCGGTATTGTGTCGACGATTGCAGAGGTCATGATGGACATCGTTGACGACAGCGTGGTTGCGGGGGTTGGATCCAGAGACGACAGCAACGCAATGCAGGCTGCGATGAAAGCGTCGATCGGCCTGGTTACGACAGCTTCCGCAGCGGTGCTTGTCATTCAGGCTATGACGATAGCCGCCGGCCAAATCGCAAAAGCCGCGGCCGCGGGCGCCGAAGCTTCGGCCATAGCGGGTATCAGGATAAGCCCCGCTGGGGTCTTGATAGCAGCAGGGGTAACGAAACTGTTCGTTAGTGAAGGAACGATATCCAGTACTTCGGTCGTAGCAAATCAAGATGTTGTACAAAATCTTTTCAACGGCGTTTGACAAAGCTGACCCGAGACGTTCCACCTGTGCATGAGCGCTGATGCGTACCATCAACCACACACCGTTCGTCTTCTTGCCGGTCCCCTCGCGGGTCGCGCCGCCCGCGCGTTCGCTGACGCTGATTGTGAAGGGCACCTTCGATCTCAAGCACCGCGGCGTCTGCACTCCCGCCACGAAGCAACTGCCGATCTCGGGCGACAAGCCGTATCTCGATGACATCGGCCGCAGCCTCGCCTGGGCGAGCGACCTGGCGCCGTTCAAGCCGCACACCGATTTCTACGTCATCGGTTCGTTCCACCAGCCTGGCGGCAAGGCGGCGCCCGAAGGCCGCGCCTCCTTCCAACTGGGCCCGATGCACAAGGAGTTGGTGTTCCACGGACCGCGCAAGGCGATAAAGGGTCCGCACGAGCGCTGGTCCATCACGCCGCCGGAGCCGATGCTGACCGTGCCGCTCCGGTGGGAATACAGCTTCGGCGGCTTGGACGACCGGCGCAACCCGATGGGTATGGGAATCGATCCAACCCCGGAGGCGGGTGGCACCAAAGTCGTGTTCCTGCCGCTGATCGAGGATCCGCTGTTTCCGATCCTGACCCTGAAGGACCGGCCGCAGCCCGCGAATTTCGCGCCGGTGCCGCTGTCATTCCAGCAGCGAAGGGCCAAGCTCGGCACCCGCGACCGCCGCTGGGCAACGTTCCGCGCCCCGTTGCCGCCCAGCGATTATGATCCCAGCTACCACAACGCCGCCCCCCAGGACCAGCAAGCCGGCAACTATCCGCGCGGTGACGAAACGCTGGTGCTGCACAACCTGCATCCGAAAATTGCCGTGCTGACCACGCAACTCCCTGGCCAGCGTCTGCGCGTGGGCGTGCTGCGCAACACGACGGCGGGCGTGGCCGCCGAGGCGGTTCCCATGCACCTCGATACCGTGGTTGCGATCCCGGACAGCGATAGGCTCGTGCTGGTCTGGCGCGGCGTGACCGCGCAGCAAATGGACTTCCTGCCGGACGAGATGTTGCTGTTCGAGTGCGAGGCCGAGCCGCTGGACCATCCGCCGGCAAGCCCCTGCCTGCCTGAACGCATGCTGGCCGCGTACCACGCGGAGGGCGCGGCCGAAGCGAAGGCGCAGCAAGCCGAGACGGATCAGGCATTCGCTGAAATGCGGACGCTGCTTGCCAAGGCCGCGTTGCCGCCCGCGGTGATGAAGGCGGTCGAAACCGAGACCGACCCGCAGGTCATCTTCGACACGCTCGACCGGCATCTGACGTCGATCCTCGACGCGCTGAAGCGGGACTATCCGCAAATCGCGAAGAAATTGGCAAGCCGGTAGCGAGCGCGGCGCCCGGATCTCGCCGCCCGGTTTTTCTGCCCACGACCAAGCGGCCTCGCGCGCCGCGCGGCGGAGGCGAAACCAAGCGGTCCGCCGCATTTCCCCACGATCTGCCAACCCGGCAGCCGCGTCGGACTCAGCCCGCGGCCCTTGGCGCCATCCGCCGCTGCTTTGCGTTTGGTGACATGATGCCGAGCGCGGTTTTCAGTGGACCAGGCCGGCGGCTCAGCCCAAGACGAGACCGCGTGCCCGCCACGCCCGACCGCCCATTACCGACGGACGCCGCCATGACCCCCGCTCTGCTTCGCCTCGCCCCCGCCGCTTTCGGCCTGCTGGTGCTGCTCGCCTGGGAAGCGGCGGTGCGCCTGACCGGCGTGCCGGCCTACCTGGTCCCCGGTCCGCTCGCCATCGGCACCGCGTTCTTCGCCGACCCGCAGGGGCTGCTGCTCTCGCTCGGCTCGACCTTGCTGGTGACGTTCGCCGCCCTGGTTGCCGCCGCAACGCTCGGCGCCGCGATGGCCGTGGCCATGTCGGTCAGCCCGCTCGCGCGAGCGGCGATCCAGCCCTGGGCAATCGTGCTGCAGGTCACGCCGGTCGTCGCCATCGCACCGCTGATCATTGTCTGGGTCGGCGACCCGTTCGCCTCGCTCGTGGTCTGCGCCACCATCGTCGCGTTCTTTCCGGTGTTCGCCAACACCGCCGCCGGCCTCGCCTCGGCGCCCGTCGAATTGCAGGAGCTGTTCCGCCTGTATGGCGCCGGACGGTGGCGCACGCTGCGCCTGCTGCGGCTGCCCGCGTCGCTGCCCTTTTTCCTGGCGGGGCTGCGCATCTCCGGAGGGCTCGCGCTGGTCGGGGCCGTGGTGGCGGAGTTCGTCGCCGGCTCCGGCGGGTTCGCCTCCGGCCTCGCCTACCGCATCCTGGAGGCCGGCTACCGGCTGGAGGTGGCGCGGATGTTCGCGGCCCTGGTGCTGCTGTCGCTGGCGGGGATCGCGATCAATGCGGGGCTGGGCGCGTTTGGGGGCTGGGTGCTGCGGCGAAGGGGGGAGGCGTGACCACACGTTGGGGTTGAATGTGTTTGGGAAACTTCTGGCCATTGGATAAATCTCAACGAACGCCCTGGGATTTCGGGGCCGGCGCAACCAGACCAGAAGGACGATATCGTGCCAGAGGCCGGAGGCTGGATATTTCTGTCCTACGCTGGCGACGACGCTTTCGAGGCCAGTCTTCTGCAATACGCCGTCGAACATCTGTTGGACGACCTGCACGCGAAGGTCTGGACCTATCAACGCGATCAGGCGCATGACCAGAAGGCCATCGCGGCCAAAATCATCGAGCCAGACCCGGCAATCGCGTGCGTTGATCTTCCTGGTTTCGCCAAAGACCCTCGCCTTCAGCCCGACCCAGTTTATGGAACTGGCCTATGCAGACGCGTTCGATATCCCCATATTCGTGCTGATGAGCCACCTGACTTACGCCGAATTGCTGGAAGGGAGCGCGCCGCCCTTGCTGTTGCAGTCGCAGTGCAATGATGCCGCCCGGTGGCGCGACATCGTGGGTCAGATCAGGCTCCGGTTAACCGCCGTCGAACAGGAACCGTGATGTCCGCCATTTTCATCTCCTACGCGCACGCGGACGCCACCCGGATCGAAAGCGTCAAGCGTGAACTCCGCCAGCGTGGGATCGTGCAGGACGACGACCGCTTCGTCGATGAGACCCATTCGATTCGCCCCGGCACGATCTGGCGCGATGCCTTGCGGACGGAAATCGAGGCAGCATCGATGGTTGTCCTGCTCTGGGGGCCGGAGGCGTCGGCCTCGGCCAACGTGAACTACGAGGCGGGCATGGCGGACGCCCTCGACAAGCCGATCGTTGTCGTCGTTCCCGAGGGCGAGGAATCACGCCCGCGTATCGGGGCCGCCAACCTGCGTGTCGTCGAGATGCACACCTAGGCCCCGCATGAGCGCGCTGCTGATTTTCGGTCTCGGCTATTGCGGCCAGGCAATTGCCGCTATGGCTCGGAACGCCGGGTTTGCGGTGACCGCGACATCCCGCTCCGCCGTCGCTGGCTGTATTTCCTTCGACTCCGCGGCGGATGCGCTGGCCACCGCCACCCATGTCCTGACCACCGCCGCCCCCGATGCCACCGGCGGCGACCCGGTGCTCGCGCGCTACGCGCAAGCGCTGGCCGAAGCTCCGGCATTGCGCTGGGCTGGCTACCTGTCCAGCACCGTCGTCTATGGCGACCGGGACGGCGGTTGGGTGGATGAGGACACGCCCCCTGCCCCATCGCAGGACCGGGGCTGGCGCCGGCTGGAGGCCGAACAGGCATGGTCCCGGCTGCCCGTC
>Ga0302187_10001954_pt1 | contig 17270 bp, 11 predicted proteins | sample II_Bog_E1_3_FD_202120 | JGI IMG/M metagenome (GOLD analysis project Ga0302187, IMG submission 202120) | Peat permafrost microbial communities from Stordalen Mire near Abisko, Sweden - II_Bog_E1_3 | ecosystem: Environmental > Terrestrial > Soil > Wetlands > Peat | place: Sweden: Abisko...
CTGAATCTTCGATAAGGAAAAACGCGTTGATGAAGTCTTATACCGAGTACCTGACCTTTCGGACGGCAGAGCGATACGAAATGGTCCACATTACGTCGGGGGTCGAGGCGATCGTCCGGCGGTCGGGCGTTGACGACGGCCTGTGCTTTGTCTCGCCGATGCACATCACCGCGGCCATCTACGTGAACGACTTCGAAGATGGGCTGATCGAGGACATCTCGGTGTGGCTGGAAAAGCTCGCGCCCCGTTTCCCGGGATACAAGCATCACCAGACCGGCGAGGACAATGCCGATGCGCACTTGAAAGCGCTCCTGTTACATCACGAGACGACGTTGCCCGTAACGCACGGCAGGCTGGACCTGGGCACATGGCAACGCGTCTTCTACGCGGAGTTCGATGGCCAGCGGTCGAAAAGGGTGATTGTGAAGGTGTTGGGGGTGGCGAAGCCATAGCGAGACAGTAAAGGATAGACAGTAGACAGTGAGTGCGCAGATCTATCGACTGTCTACTGTCATTTCTTACGCATTCACGATCTCTTCCTCAAGCGACTGCTTCTCGAAGAGGTCGGCGTAGTAGCCGCCGCGATCCACGAGCTGCTCGTGGGTTCCCAGCTCCACGATGCGGCCTTCGACGATGACCGCGATGCGATCCGCGCTGCGAGCTGTTGACACGCGATGGGCGATGAGGATCGCGGTGCGGCCCTGCATCTTGTCTCGTAGGGCGTTGAGGATCTGCTCCTCGGTATAGGTGTCGACAGAGGCCAGCGCGTCGTCCAGGATGAGAATCCGAGGCTCACGGAGCAGCGCTCGCGCAATGGCGGTGCGCTGCTTCTGCCCACCTGAGAGGGTCATCCCGCGCTCGCCGACGAGCGTGTCGAAGCCCTTCGGGAACTCCAGGATCTCCGCACCAATGTGCGCGGCCTGCGCTGCAGCGAGGATGGATTCCTCGTTGGCTCCTTCGACGCCGAAGGCCACGTTCTCGCGTACTGTTTCGGAGAAGAGGAAGGTCTCTTGCGGGACGAAGCCAATCGCGCGGCGCAACACCTCGAGCGGGTACTGGCGAATTGGCCGGCCATCGATGAGCACCATGCCTGGCACAGCTTCACTGAGCCGCGGGATCAACGAGACTAGAGTCGTCTTGCCGCTGCCGGTCGGGCCGGTGATGGCGAGGCTCGAGCCTGCGGGGATCGTCAGCGTAATGTCGTGCAGCACCTCAGGTCCCGTGGGATAGGCGAAGTTGAGGTGGTCGAAGGTGATCTCGCCCTGAATGGAAGCGTCCTTGAGCGTCGGGTCCGCTGCGGCATCATCAATCTCCGGCTTCTCGACCAGGATCTCGTTGATACGTGTGACCGACGCTGCGCCGCGCTGCACAAGGTTCACCACGTAGCCAACGGCGATCATGGGCCAGGTGAGCTGCACCATGAAGACGTTGTAGCTGGCGAATTGCGGCACGGTGATGTGGTGCAGCAGCACCTCGCGCCCACCCGCGAGCAGCGTGATCATCAGAGAAAGCCCGAGCACGAACTCGAGAGTCGGCCACAGCATCGCCATCAGGCGGGCTAGCATGAGCGAGCGGCGGATGTATTCGCGGTTCGCCATCTCGAAGGCCGCGATCTCAGCCTCTTCCTGGGAGAAGGCGCGAATGAGCCGGGCGCCGGAGAAGTTCTCCTCGGCCTGCGCGGAGATATCGGAGAAGCTGGCTTGAATGCGCTCGAAGCGCTTGTGGATGCGCGCGCCGAAGTACTGCACCAGAACGGACGCGATGGGCAGCGGCACAAAGGCGTACATCGTGAGCCGTGGTGAGATACGCAGCATGAACGGCAGTGCTGCCGCAGTGAAAATGACGGTGTTGGCCGAGTACATGATCGCCGGCCCGAGCAGCTGGCGCACGGCGTTGAGGTCGTTGGTCGACCGCGCCATGATGTCGCCCGTGCGATGGCGCTGGAAGAAGCTGGGCGGTTGCTTCGCGAGATGCTCGAACATGTCGTTCCGGATGTCGAATTCGATCTCGCGCGAAGCTCCGATGAGGATCTGCCGCATCAGGTAAAGGAACGTTCCCGAGACGATGGCTACGCCGATGATCCGGGCCGCGTGGTACTCGACCTTGGAGGCTGATAGGCCAGCCTGGATGTCCTTCACTGCGCCGCCGATGAGTAGCGGAATCATGACCTTCGACGAGTTATAGATCAGCAGCGAAAGACCGCCCAGGACATAGCTCTTCCAGTAGCGCCGGAGGTAAGGAAAGAGCGGGCTGAGGCGAGGAAACATGAGGTCGGGTCTTCCGGGCGATGTCGAGCGTGTGCTGCGTCGAGATTGGAGGATGCGACTGGGCCACCTGCTGCGGATGCTTCGAACAGGTGGCCCGGCGATCGGACTACTGCTTCGGCGCGGCGTTCGCCGGAGGGGGCGTCGTCGGTTTGGCGGGATCCGCGGCTGGAGCCGGGACGGGCTTGGGAGCAGGCGGTGCGGGTGCGGTATCGCCCTGGGCCACGAGCTCGATATCGAAGACCAGCATCGCGCGAGCCGGGATGGGGCCACGGCCCGGTTCGCCGTAGGCCAGCTGGTACGGAATGTACAAGCGGCGCTTGGCACCCACTCGCATGCCTTCAAAGCCGGTGTCCCAGCCTGCGATGACCTTGTGCTGTCCGTGCTGGAAGCTCAGCGGCTCGGCACCGTCATGGTCTTCGGAGCTGTCGAACTTGGTGCCGTCCGTGAGCCAGCCCGTGTACTTCACCGTGAGGAAGGTTCCGGGGCGTACTAGCTCGCCGGTACCGGTCTTCACGTCGCTGTAGAGCAGCGTGAAGGTCTCCTTCTTGATGTCGAGAGCTTCGCGCAGCTCGGGGCTGACCAGCGGGGAGACGTAGTCGAGGTGCGTCTCCGGTGTCCGGGAGATCGTATACAGCGCCTTGGTGCAGGTTGCGGCTGCAGGGAGCGCAGGAATCTTCGACGAGATTGCCGGGGTGGTTACACAGCCACCGACGGGAGCAGCGGCGTGGGTCGCCACCGGGTGGTGAACCGCGGTTTGGTGTGTGGTGCCAGGGGTCTGCGCCGCGACAGTAAGCGCGGCGGAGGTCATTGCCAGCAGAGTAAGGGTCTTCATATCCGCTAACAGTGTAGACGGTTGCTCTATGTGGGTGTACGCAAGAGGAGGTAGCTGCCCACGATGCCGAAGAGCAGGTCCGGGGACCAGGCTGCGAGCATCGCTGGCAGGGAATTCACGTCGCCCAGGTTTTCAAAGATCGCAGCCACCACCCAGAACGCGATCGCAACCCCCACAGCGGCTCCCATGCCTGCGACCGAACCGCGTTTTCCCGCGGTAAGGGAAAGCGGGATCGCGACCAGCGCCAGAATGAGCGTCACCAGCGGATAGGCGATCTTGCGATTGAGTTGTACGCGCAGCCGTACCGTGTCAAAGCCGCTCTGCCGAAGATCGTTGATGTAGTCGGACAACTCGGAGTAGCTCATCTCCTGGGACTGGCGAACTTCCTTCTTGAAGTAGGCGGGCTGCTCGTGGATCTCCGGGAAGGTGGACAGCGTATAGGGCTGGTAGCCCACCACTGTTTCGCCGTTGAAGGTACGCTGCCATCCATTCTCAAAATCCCAGCGCGAGGCGCGAGCGTTCCAATGGGCGCTTTCGGCAAAGACACGCCGCGTCAGGGCGAAGGAGCCGGGCTGGAACTCAAAGACGGTAAGGTTCGCGAAGACGTTCGTATCGGGGTTGAAGTATTGGTAGTAGAAGATGCGGGTCGGGCCGCCCTCTCCTGTTGCCTGCCCGCTCATCCATTGCCTTCCGGTGGGAAGGAAGGTCTGCGCCGGGCGTCCGCGGATGATGGAGAGGAGCGCTTCCTGGTGGCGATTGGCCGAGGGAAGATAGACCTCGTCGAAGGCGAACAGTCCAGCCGAGAGCATGGCCGCGATCAGCAGCACCGGCGTGATGATGCGGTACAAGCTCATGCCGGTAGCCTTCATCGCGGTAAGTTCGCTGGATCGCGAGAGCGAGCCGAAGGTGATGAGCACCGCGATCAGCGCACACAGTGGCGTCACGTTATAGAGGATGAACGGGATCAGGTTGAAGAGGTAGGCTCCAACCGTAACCAGCGGCGTCTTGTACTTCACGATGTCGCCGATCAGCTCAAAGAACGTGAAGATCTGGAAGAGCACAGTGAAGGTGGTGAGCACCAGCGCAAAGTTGCGCAGGAAGCTTCCCATTACGTATTCGTCGAGGATCAGCGGGAAGTTGATGCGGAGGGCCTGCCGCAGCCAGCGCATATTGAAGCCACTCTTGTGGCCAATGGTTGCTGGCTCACGGCGTCGGCGAGTGAGGCGCTCGAAGTATTGCCCAACGCGGGTGCCTGTCCTGGCCGCGAGGTCCAGCGCATAGCCGCCGAAGGCCATCTGCTGGATGAGCACGAGGCCGGCGACAGCGAAGAGGATGTTCGCCCCCCAGATTCCGAGGACGGGAGAAATCTTGTTCTGACGCGCCAGTCCCAGGCCGATGATCCACAGGAAGTAATAGGCGAAGACCAGTCCCAGCGTGACGACGAAACCCGCTCCCTTACCCCCCCGGCGCGAGTTCATTCCCAGCGGGACACCCACCAGCATGAGCACAAGGCATGCGGTGGGGAAGGCGAAGCGGCGATGAAGCTCGATCGTGTACAGGCGGGCATCGCGATCGTGGGCGCGGATGCGGTCGAGCAGCTCATGCAAGGTAAGCGCCTGGATCGGTGTATCCAGCCGGCTGATGTGGGAGTCTTCCTGCTGGCCCGTCTTTACCGGCATCTCCGTGTCGAGGAACGTGGAGATGTCATACTCGCCGGGATTGTTCACCGCGATATCGTGGCGGCTGCCGTTGTTCAGCTCCAGGCGTAACGAGTGTGGACCATCACTCGTCACCATGGCCTCCCGCGATGTGATGATGTGCGGGTTCGCAGGTTGCGAGAGGTCTGCGAGGAAGACGTTGCGCCAGATCGCCGAGCCATCCGTGCCGGGCAGCGTGTCCTGCACATAGAGCACGTAGTTCTTCAGGTCTTCGTAGAACACTCGGGGCTCAACCTGCACGGTGGCTTGCGACGTCTTGCTACGGTCCTCATATTCCAGCAGGGCCTGGGCGGCGCGTGGTGCCACATAGAGCGAGTTGAACAGGCCTCCGATCCAGCACACGAAGGCCAGCATGCTGATGACGCGCAGGAAGCTCATGACGCCGAAGCCGGAGGCGCGCATGGCTGTGATTTCGCTGTCCGCGGCGAGACGGCTCAGGCCAAGCAGGATGCCTACCAGCACTGCCATCGGAATGGTCAGCGTGAGGAAGCCGGGAAGAAGGTATCCCACGAGGCGGACGATATCCGCTGGCGTCGCAACTCCGCGCACCGCAAGCTCCATCAGCGGCAGCAGGTAGCGCATGAAGAGAATGAACGTGAAGAGCACGCCGCCCAGGAGCGCGTAGGCAATGATCTCGCGGAGGATGTAACGGGTGAAGATGCGCACTGAGATGGCCCGCAAAGCGCGGTGGTTCCAGTGTAAAGGCTGGACGCGCAGTGTGCGCTAGGGCTTGAGCATCTCTTCGCTCATCTTCGTGCTCATGGCGTTCCCTTCGGGTGTCGCAAGCGCATCGAGCCCCGCAACGACGCCCTCACGATCGCGCGCCTTACGGTTCTGGCTGAGCTTCCACTTGCCTTCGATCCGGCTGATAGGTAACTCCACGCCGACGATGCCGCGAATCATGGCATCGATGTAATCCGAAGGTGCGTCTTCCATCGTCCAAGGTGCGGCGAACTGCTGCTCATGCAGCTGCGTCAGCGAGGCAAGATGCGACCGCAGCCACGCCGCGTCTTCGGTAAGCCGAAGCGTACCGTACGCGTGCACCGCAATGTAATTCCACGTAGGAACACTGCGGTGGTTCTCGGCCTTGGTGGGATACCAGGAAGGCGAGATGTAATGATCGGGCCCGGTGAAGATCGCCAACGCTTCGACGCCGGAATCGAAGTCGCGCCATTGCGCATTGGCCCGCGCGAGGTGCCCGCGCAGCACGCCCGTCTCCGCGTCTTCCGCGTGCAGCACCATCGGGATGTGCGAGGCGAAGAGGCCGGAGGGGTGAAGCGTGACGAGCGTCGCCAGCGGATGCGCACGCATCATCGCGTGCATCTCGGCGGGGCTGTCTTCGGCATTGAACTTGGGAATGTACATGAGCGGAGGAAACGCTCTAATAGACTAAGGCATTGGCGAGCCGAAGCCTCTATGCCCTGCGCAGACGCAGCGAGTTCGCCAGCACGCTGACCGAGCTCAACGCCATGGCGGCGCTGGCCAGCACAGGGCTCAGCAGCACATGGAAGTGCGGATAGAGCACGCCGGCCGCGATCGGTAGGCCGAGGGCGTTGTAGGCCAGCGCCCAGCCGAGGTTCTGGCGCATGACCCGCGTGGTGCGGCGCGCGAGGCGTATTGACGCAGGAAACAGCCTCAGGTCTGGGTGCAGCAGGATGGCGTCGCCGGCATCGCGTGCAAGATCGCTGCCGCTGGCCATGGCCAGTCCGGCGTCGGCTTGCGCGAGCGCTGCGGCGTCGTTGATCCCGTCCCCCGCCATCGCGACCTTGTGGCCCTCCTGCTGCATCGAGCGGATGACAGCGAGCTTGTCTGCGGGGAGTTGATGAGCGCGGACATCGGTGATTCCAGCCTCCTGCGCAATGGGAGCTGCAGACGCAGCGATGTCTCCGGTCAGCAGGAGCGGCGTGACGCCAAGCGACCGCAGCGCCGCAATGGCCTCAGCCGCGTGGGGACGCAACGTATCGATGGCATAGAAAGCGGCCTGGAGCTCGCCGTCGAGAAGCAGGTACAGCGGCGTACCGTGCTCGAGGCCCAAGGGCGGGGCGGGTGGCGCGACGGAGCCCAGGAGCGATGCATTGCCCAGCGCGAGGTGGTGGCCTTCGACCGTAGCTTCGAGCCCGATGCCGGGAAGCACGCGGAGGTCGCTCGCGCTGACACTAGAGGAACTCCCCATTTCCTGCTGCGCTGCGAAGGAGACCACGGCCTGAGCCAGGGGATGCGTCGAGAGGCGTTCGGCGGCAGCAGTCCAGGCGATCAGCGTCTCGCGAGTTGCCGCCGCGTTAGTTTGCAGAATCATCGCCGCGATCGCGGGCTTGCCCTCGGTCAGTGTCCCGGTCTTGTCGAGCGCGAGCGTATCCACCAGCGCGAGCCGTTCCAGCGCTTCGCCGCCTTTGATCAGAAGACCAAGTTGCGCGGCGCGGCCGATGGCCACGGTAATGGCAGCGGGTACGGCAAGGCCCATCGCGCAGGGACAGGCGATGACGAGCACCGCTATGAGGATGGCAAACGGCCGGGCAAGGCCTTCGTGCAGGCCATGGGTGTTGAGTGCAATGGCCCATCCGGCGAAGGCGATCGCCGCGAAAGCCAGCACCGACGGGACGAAGACCGCACTGGCCCGATCTGCGAGCTGCTCCATGGGAGCACGGCTGTTCTGCGCCTGCGCGAGGAGCTTCTGCATCTGCGCCAGCGTAGAGGCAGCTCCCACGGCTGTGGCCCGAACGACCAGCGCTCCATCGAGGTTCAGCGTGCCCGCACTCACACGCTCGCCGACGCCGCGGGTGACGGGCAACGGCTCCCCGGTAAGCATCGAGGCGTCGATGGAGCTGCGTCCCTGGACGATCTCGCCATCTACCGGAACACGGTCGCCGGGCAGCACGCGGAGCAGGTCGCCAGTCTCGACGGCATCGAGCGGGAGGATCGTCTCCGGGAGGCTGCCGTAGTCCGTCGTGCCCACAGGCGGCGTGAGCAGCCGGACATCCTTCGCCTCCAGGCGCGCGAATCCCTCGAGCGCGCTGGTGGCTCGGGCCCGGGCTCTGGATTCCAGCCAGCGCCCTGCGAGCAGGAAGGCGAGGATGAGGATGACTGCCTCGAAGTAGACATCCGCTCCAACACCACGGCGTTCGAGCGCCTGTGGCGCGATGGTCGCTGCCAAGGATGCCGCGAATGCGGCGAGAGTGCCGATCGCGACCAGGGTGTTCATGTTGGTCGCGCGATGCTTTGCCGCCTTCCATGCGGCAGCGTAAATCTCCGGCGCGCCGAAGAGGATAGTCGCCAGTGCCAGCGCTGCCAGCAGCCAGCGAATCGGCTGCGCTGGAAGCTGCATGAGCCACATAGGCATCAAGGGATCGAGGACCCGCGCTGCGAAGGCAAGCATGGGATCGGAGTTGGCGCCGTCCATCGACGAAGTCATCAGGGGCATCGACAACGTCATCGCGACGGCGCCGGCGATGAGAGCGAGTGCTGCTCGCAAGCCCAGATACTTCGCTGCCGGTTCCATCTCCATCGGAGCGTCCATCGAAGCGTCATACCCTGCTGAACGCACCGCAGCGATCAGCGTGTCCGGGGCAATCGGCTCTGCCGCAACTACCTGTGCGGTGTGGGCGAGCAGGTTGACGCTCGCCGAAGTGACCCCGGGCACCGCCGCCAGAGCGTGCTGCACGTGCAACTGGCAGGAGGCGCAGGTCATCCCCTGAATGTGCAGGGATTGAGGCTCCGCAGGATGCAGCGGTGCCGTTTCGAGGTGGGGTGTGGAAGGCATGGGCTACGAGGCGTGGGCGGGGAAGCCCGCCGCCGCGAGCGCCGTTGCGATCTCTGTCGGCTGCGCATCGGTCGCTACGCGGGCGCCGCCGATGCGGACCTCTTCCGCATGGGTGCCGGGCAGCGCGTTCAGCACCTGCGTCACGCGACGAATGCAACTTCCGCAATGCATGTTTTCGATCTGGAGGTTCAAGGTCGCCATGGTGATTGGATGCTACTGCGTGGCGTTCGTCGCGCAGTGGCCAAAAGAGCTCATGGGACGAATTTGTAGCCCACGCCGCGCACCGTCAGCAGGTGCGCGGGATCTCCGGGTTTGGGCTCCAGGTAGCGCCGCAGCCGAACGATGAAGTTGTCAATGGCCCGGGTGTCGGTGTCCTCGCGGACGCGCCAGACGTTCTCCAGCAACTCCTTGCGGGAGATGATCTTGTTCGGCCGCTCCAGCAGGTAACGCAGCAGGTCCGCCTCCATTAGGGTGAGGTGCACGGTATCTTCGGGGGATCGGATCTCCAGCTCGGCGAGGTCGATGACTCGGTCGTTCAGCGTCAGGGTCTCGGCGGCAGCCTTCGCTATCGACTCGGGCGTCGGAGCGGGTGCCTGCCAGTGCATGCGCCGCAGTAGTGCGCTCAGCCGCGCCAGCAACACATTCAGCTCAAACGGCTTGGGAAGGTAGTCATCCGCCCCGGCGGCGAATCCTTCCACAATGTCTTCGCTGCGGCCCCGGGCAGTCAGCAGCATCACGGGGAGATATCGCCCGGACTCCCGCAGCGCCCGCACGATGGAGAAGCCATCCCGCCGGGGGAGCATCACGTCCAGCAGCACGGCTGCGGGCACTTCAGGCGTCGAGATAAGCCAGTTCAACGCGGCATCCCCATCGGCCTCGTGATGGGTGCGGTAGCCCTCGGCCTCGAGATTGAAGATCAGCGCCTGCGCGAGATGATCCTCATCCTCGATGACGGCGATCAGTGGAGCCTCGGCCTGGGGTTCAGTCTGCATGGGGTTCTCCTTCGACGAACGTCAGGATACGCTCCCATGAGATGCAGCTGCGCCCTCGCGGCGGTGTCGGGCCAGTGTCTCTTCGAGTACACCGTAGAGGTCGCTGGCGACGTCTCGCCAGCTGCGCGAGTGGATTGCCGCAATGTCCTCGGCCCTCCAGGGCTGGCGCAGAGCATCATCCAGCGCTGCGGCCAGAGCCGCTGCGTCTCGTGGCGGAACGAGGCGGCCACAGCTGTTATCTACCAGCTCGGGGATGCCGCCCACGTTGGTGGCGACGACGGGTCTCCCCGATGCCAGGCCCTCGATGACAACGTTGGGGCAGCCCTCCATGTAGCTTGGCAGGGTCACAATGTCGCAGGCCGCAGTCCAGCCCGAGACGAGATCGGTGCGAACTGGCGGAACGAGGAGGATTGTTTCCTCAGCGCGGTGGTGTGTGATGCGCTCGCGCAGTGCGGCCTCGTCCGGGCCGCCGCCGAGGAGATAGGTCCGCAGCCTCGGATGGTTCGCGCGCAGACTCGTTGCGGCGTCCACCAGCTCGAGGATGCCCTTGCGGAGGTCGTAGCGGCCGATGTACAGCACCACCTCGGCGTCCGCTGCAATACCGAGCTGCTGGCGCGCCGCCGCGCGGTCTCGCGGGCGGAAGACGCTGGTGTCGCAGCCGTTGAGGATCGCGCGGGTGTGGGCGGGATCGGCGCCCAGAGAGATGGCGGTCTTCGCCAGGTCATGGCTCACCGTCGTCACGGTCTCCGAGTCCCTCAGAACCTTCAGAGTGTTTCTGCGGACGACTCCGTTCGGGATGCGATTGACGTCCGAGCCGATGGCCGTCTGCACCACCGGCACGCCCAGCTTGCGCGCGAGCTTGAGCGCTGCCGCGCCTGAGGGGTAGATGACGTAGCTCAGGAGAATCTCCGGCTGGAAAGCCCGGACGTCCCGTTCCAGAGCCCAGGCGATGGAACTGCCGTTGATGGCGCGGGAGACGAAGGGCAGGACAGGGAAGTGGTGATAGATGACCGGAGGGCCGGACAGCACGAAGTCGCCTTGATTGCCGTAGGCAGGAGGCACGAACCTCCTGAGCAAGCGGGGATACCTCGGCAGCGGCACGAAGACCCGCACTTCCGTGGAGGGGGCCATGGAAGCCAGCTCGCAGACGGTCTCGTGGGAGGAACGCCCGTTCCAGGGCTGCTCCGGCGAGGGGTAGTACGCGGTAACGACACCGATGCGCATTCCCTTACAGGTATATCGCGGCGGGCGCTCACCTCGAAGAGACGTAGCGGATATTCGGGGCAACGAGCGATCTTAGCGCTGGATATCGAGCGGCAAGGAGAAAGACATGGTTGTGCCCTTGCCTGCGCCTTCCGAGGCCGCACGCACATTTCCGCCATGTTGCCGCGCGATGGTGTGGACCAGGAACAGCCCAAGCCCGGTGCCCTTGATCTCTACCTGGTCGGTGCTGGTGGCGCGATAGAAGCGCTTGAAGACCCGCTTGAGGTCGTTGGCCTCGATGCCGACCCCCGTGTCGGAGATGGAGAGCACCGCCCAGGTGTAGTGCTCGATTCCCAGGTGGCAGCGCACGTGGACGCCTCCGGGCGAGTACTTCACGGCATTGTCCAGCAGGTTGAGGACTGCGGTTCGCAGGTCCTCCGGATTGCCGTGGACGAAGAGCTTCACCCCACCGGATACCTCGCCGAGCAGGATGGCCTCCGCGGGCAGGCGATGCCTGCGAAGCACCACGGCAACGCATTCTGCCACGAGAGGGTAGAACTCAATGCGGACATCGGAGGAACGCTGCCGGTTACCCAGCGTTCCGGCCTTGAGCACGGTCTCGACCGTTGCCAGCAGGCGGTCGGTGTCGGCCCGCATGATGGTGTAGAACCGCTGCCGCTGTGCCTCGTCGAGCGGGCGGCGCTCCAGGGTCTCGAGGTAGAGCCGGATCGACGCGATGGGCGTCTTCAGCTCATGGGTGACGGAGTTGAGGAAGGAATCCTGCCGCTCATTGCGTCGAATCTCGCGCACCAGGAAGACCGTGTTCAGCACCACGCCGGCAATCAGGATGGCGAAGACGATGAAGGCGAAGACGTCCAGCGCCAGCCTGCGCCCGCTGAGGTGGACGAAGTAGATATTGAGGACCGCCAGCAGCCCAGTGAGGCACGCTCCCATCACGATGAAGAAGACCGTGCTGGCTCGGCGGCGAGTGAGGTTCATGGTTGCAAGGTAGCGATTCTGCTGCCATAGAAGCAAGCGGGACTCTACCGAATGGGAAGTCTCAGCGCAAAGAAGAAGGCCGCCCTCGCGACGAGGACGGCCTTCCTTTGGTACGAATTAGGCCTTACGCCATGTAGGAGCCGGCAGGCTTGGGGTTCTCGCGATCGAACTTCGCGACCTGAACCTTCTTCGCGAGGCCGATCTTTTCCATGAGCCAGATGCCGTAGTAGTTGATGTCGAACTCGTACCAGGTGAGACCGTGGCGAGCGCTGACGGGGTGGGCATGGTGGTTGTTGTGCCAGCCTTCGCCACCGGTGAGGAGGGCAACCCACCAGCTGTTGCGGGAGTCGTCCTTGGTCTCGAAGCGGCGCGAACCGAACATGTGTGTGGCCGAGTTCACCAGCCATGTGGCATGCAGGCCGAGCGTGACGCGGAGGAACGTTCCCCAGAGCATCATGCCGAGTGCGCCGACGAGGCGGTGGCCTTCGGGAGCGACGGCAGCGCCGATGCCCAACTGCAGGAAGCCGACCAGCGTGAGCGGAACCCAGTGGTACTTGGAAAACCAGACATGCATGCGATCTCGGGTAAGGTCTGGAGCGTAGCGGCCAAGAAGGGCGGTTTCGGAGTGCAGGGCGCGGCCGGAGACGATCCAGCCGGCGTGGGCCCACCAGGCGCCATCATGCGGGGTGTGCGGATCGCCTTCGTCGTCGGAGTTCTGGTGATGCACACGGTGCGTGGCCACCCAGAAGATTGGTCCGCCTTCTAGAGCGAGCGTGCCGCACATGGTGAGGAAGGTCTCCATCCAATGAGGAACGCGGTAGCCGCGATGCGTCAGCAGGCGGTGATAGGTCATGCCAATGCCGACGTTGATCGCGAAAAAGTAGGTGATGACGCCGGCGGCGACGTTCTTCCACGACCAGAACATGGGCAGCAGAGCGACGAGAGCGAGGACATGGAAGGCCCCCATGGCGATCGCGGTGATCCAGTTGATGCGGCCCTGCTGGTACTCGCGGCCCATGCGAAGGTCTTCCTTCACGCGGCGGGCGTGGTCACGGGAGACTTCAAATCCCTGGCCGGACGGTGTGGCCGTGTCGGTGGAGGGCTTCAGAGAGGATTTCTGCGCGGTGGGTGTCTGCTCAAGCGATGCGTTCATAGCGTTATCGAAACAACCTCGTATACTGCGTTACTGTCGTCCACAGTACGCTGCGAGGTGAGAGCTGGTGTGTAAGAGTTTTGTAAGTGAGCTGTACCCTACGAGTTCGCGCCTTCGCGCGGCTCGCACCAACCTCCCGATCCTACGCGCAGAGCGGCCTTTAGCGACGATGGCGGTGTTATCTCTGGCCGCGATGTTTACCTTCGCCGCAGGGGCTCTTGCACAGGATACGGTGAACCTGCCGAGCGGGAAAAAGGTCATGGTTCCGGCGCCAGGTTCGCCGGCTCGCGTAAACAGTCTGCCTCTGTCTCTCGCGGTCTCGCCGGACGGCAAGTATGTTGCGTCGATCAATGCCGGCTACGGCACCTTCGAGTCGAAGTACCACCAGTCCATCGCAGTGATGAACACGGCCACGGGCGAGGTCCGCGACTTTCCGGATGATCGACTCGGGCAGAAGGCGAAGGAGACGTACTTCTCCGGCCTGGTCTTCAGCGCGGATGGCACGAAGCTCTACGCGAGTATGGCCAGCGTCACCGCTGCGGAGGGTGGAAGCACAAAGACTCCGGGCAACGGCATCGCGGTCTACAGTTTTACGAGCGGTGTCCTGAAGGCCCAGGACTTTCTGTCGCTGCCTCTGGTCAAGCTGGCCGCAGGGCGCACGACGCTGGAGCGCAAGGGCCATCCGAACGAGGGCGTGCCATATCCTGCGGCGATCTCCATTGTGCCGGGAACGACCCAACTGCTGGTGGCGGAGAATCTGGCCGACTCGGTGGCGCTGCTCGATGCCACGACAGGTAAAGTGGTGCGTAACATCGACCTGTCGACAGGCGAGACGGTGCCTTCGACCTATCCCATCGCCCTTGCGGTGACGAAGGATGGCAAGCGCGCGTTCGTAGCGTTGTGGAATGCAAGCGCAGTGGCCGAGGTGAACCTCGCGACCGGGGCCGTCGTTCGGCAGGTGCCTCTGCTCAAGCCAGCCAATCCCATCGATCCTGGAACGCATCCCTGCGCCCTGCTGTTGGAAGAGAAGACCGGGATGCTCTACGTTGCGCTGTCGAATCGCGATGCGGTCGCGGCCATCAACATTGCGAAGGGTCAGTTCGCGGTGAAGGGATACTTCGATACGCGTCTGCCGGGGCAGAGCTACTTTGGCGCAGAACCCAATGCGTTAGCGATGAATGGCGACGGTTCGAGGCTCTACGCCGCGAACATGGGTACCGATGCCATCGCCGTGCTCGATCCGCACAAGGTGCGTAGCATGGTGAAGGCCAAAGGCATGGTTGAGCCGCTGGGCTTCGTGCCCACGGAGATGATGCCCATGGCGCTGGCGGAGAGTGGTGGCAAGGTCTATGTCGCTACCGGCCGCGGCAAGGGGACCGGACCGAACAGCATGCCGCAGCGTCCGGTGCCGGGACAGCTGGATGGCCGCGACGCGAGCTTCACGTATGCGCCAACGCTGGACTACGGTTCGCTGGCCGCTATCTCCGAGAGCGCGCTGGAGCCTAACCTGAAGGCGTCCACCAATGTGGTGCTCGAGTCCAACCGCATGAAGGCGGCGAAGGAGTCCATCGACTTCGCTGGCGGCAAGGATCGCATCAAGCATGTGATCTACATCATCAAGGAGAACCGCACCTACGATCAGGTCTTCGGCGACCTGGCCAAGGATGGTCAGAAGGTAGCCAACGGCGATCCTTCGCTGACGATGTACGGAGCGTCGATCACGCCGAACCAGCACAAGCTGGTGCTGCAGTTTGGTGTGCTGGATAACTTCTTCGACTCGGGCGAAGTCTCGGGCGAGGGCCATGTGTGGTCGAATGCTGCGATCGGCTCGGACTACATGGAGAAGACCTGGCAGATCAACTACCGCAGCTCGGAGCACACGTATGACTATGAGGGTGTGGTAGCGAACGGGTACCCGCTGCTGCAGCACATCCCGGATCTTGCGGAGCCGTCGAGCGGCTACCTTTGGACGAACTTTGCGAAGCACAAGATCAGCCTGATGCACTTCGGCGAGTACATTGCTTCGACCTTCTGCACGGGGCCGGGGGATGTGATGCCTTCGGACTACCTGCCCAGTCCGCGTGAGGGCGCGATGACGGGTGGTGTGCGGCCCTGTGATCCGGCGTTCGTCAAGCTGGGCGATAACTTCCCGGCAGAGTGGGGCGGCGAGAAGAGCTTGTATCCGTGGCCGATTCCACGCCTGAAGGCCAACCAGGCGACGAAGCCGGAGCTCGAGGGCCACTTCTCGAAGGTCTATCCGGACTTCAACCTGATGGTGCCGGACCAGATTCGGGTCAACATCTTCCTGAACGCGCTGAGGGGTTGGGTGGCGACGCGCGATTCCGGCAAGGACGAGATGCCTTCGTTCCTTGAGTTGCGGCTGGGCAACGATCACACGGCGGGCACCCGGGTTGGGGCTCCGGCACCGAAGGCTTCCGTTGCGGATAATGACCTCGCGATCGGACGTGCGGTGGATGCGATCTCGCACTCGGCGTATTGGGACGACACTGCGTTCTTCATCCTGGAGGACGACGCGCAGAACGGCGCGGATCACGTGGACGCGCACCGCTCGCTGAGCGTGGTGGTATCGAAGTACGCTCCGCATGTTCCGGCGGGGCAACTGGCGTTTGTGGACAGCAGCTTCTACTCGACGGTGAGTGTCATTCGCACCATGGAGACGCTGCTGGGCGCTCCTCCGATGAACAACAACGATGCCTTTGCACCGTTGATCAGCTCACTGTTCACCGGACCGGGCGATCAGGCGGCGTTCGATGCGGATTACTCCAACCGCGACAATGGGCTGATCTACACGATGAATAAGAGGACTGCTCCGGGCGCGAGCGCTTCGGCGAAGATGGACTTCTCGCGGGCAGATCATGCAGATCCGATGAAGCTGAACCTGATTCTGTGGCAGGACGCCAGGGGCAACGCGCCGCCTCCAGCGATGCTGCTGGAGAAGCACAAGAAGACCAAGGACGACGACGATAACTAGGCGTCGGAGTCAGGTTGACCGGGCAGGGGCGGGGTACCCCCTCCCCCTGGGGTGTCTCCAAAATATTCAAAAGATGGGCTTTGAGCGGGAAACCTGGGGAGCTGGTTTCGGAGACGTTTGAAAGCTCTACTTCCATTCTAGTCTCTGGCGAAGGGAACTACGCCAAGGATGTTGCTTGACCAGAGGTCGCTAGAACTGGAAGTAGAGGAAGGACTTGGTGTCGCCGAGGTTGGCGAGGACAGCGAAGAAGAGGACTGCCATGGCGAGCGCCCAGCCGAGGTTCGGGGTCCAGCGCAGGCGGCTGAGCCATGGCGTTGGGGCAGCTCCGCTGGCGGGCTCTTCACCGAGGATTTGCTGGGTGTTGGGCAGGTACCAGACGACGGGAAAGAGTGCGAAGCCGGCGGCGGCATCGAGCAGGCTGCCCGCGTGTCCTGTTCCGTGAAAGAAAAAGAGCGAGCCGAGCATGGCGATCGCGGCGTGCAGCGTATCTGCGCGGAAGAAGACCAGAGCCAGTGCTACCTGCACATAGACGCCGAGCCGCATGAAGAATGTCGTGAGTTCGCTGCGTTCTGGCTCGGACGCGGTCTTGTTGCGCTGGCGGAAGCTGCGCCACGCGAGGTTGGCTGTGAGGTAGAGACCATGCAGCAGGCCGAAGATGAGGAACTTGGCTCCGGCGCCGTGCCACAGGCCTGTCAGCAGCATGGTCACGAAGGTAGGATAGGCCGCCATCGCGAGGAAGCCTTCGGGCGTGGCGAGCGCCTTGCGTGAGACCTTTCTGCCTGCTGCCATGCGTTTGCGCTGCACGTGCAGCAGGATCGGGTTGTAGAGGTAGAGCGTGATGTAGCGCGTGAGCGTCATGTGCCAGCGCTGCCAGTACTCGGTGACGCTGGTGGCCTTGAAGGGCGAATCGAAGTTGAGCGGGAAGCGGATGGAGAAGATGCGCGCGAGGCCCAGCGCCATGTCCGAGTAGCCGGAGAAATCAAAGTAGAGCTGCATGGTGTAGAGCACGAGTCCTCCCCAGGCAGAGGCCGCGCCCTGCGCTCCGGCGCGGGCGAAGGATGCATCGGCGCCGGCAGCTAGAAAGTCCGCGATGAGCACCTTCTTACCCAGCCCCATGAGGAACCAGGTGAGGCCCACCGAGACGTCGGCCGGGACCATGCGGTATCGGCGGCCGGGGGCGAACTGGGGCATCATCTCCTTGTGGTGGAGGATTGGCCCCATGATGAGGTGCGGAAAGAACGTGACGAAGAGGACGTAGCTGAGCAGATCCTGCCGCTCGGCCTGTCCTTGCGAGAGGTCCACCAGGAACGAGATCTGCGTGAAGGTGAAGAAGCTGATGCCCAGCGGCAGCAGGATG
>Ga0302187_10001959_pt1 | contig 17257 bp, 18 predicted proteins | sample II_Bog_E1_3_FD_202120 | JGI IMG/M metagenome (GOLD analysis project Ga0302187, IMG submission 202120) | Peat permafrost microbial communities from Stordalen Mire near Abisko, Sweden - II_Bog_E1_3 | ecosystem: Environmental > Terrestrial > Soil > Wetlands > Peat | place: Sweden: Abisko...
CGTCGCAGCTGCACTCACGCCACAGGACCGGCCCACCCCAGCGACCCCCCGCCATCCCGGCAACCCGTAAAATAGAACTCGACATGTTCGAGACACTCACAGACAAGCTCCAGCGCTCCTTCAAGTCCCTCCGCGGCCAGGGCACACTCACCGACGAGAACATCAACGACGCCCTCCGCGAGATCCGCGTCGCCCTCCTCGAAGCCGACGTGAACCTCACCGTCGCCCGCGATCTCATCGAGCAGGTCCGCGCCAAGGCCATCGGCGCCTCCGTCGCCACAGCCCTCAACCCCTCCGAGCAGATCGTCAAGATCGTCTCCGACGAGCTCCTCAACGTCCTCGGCCGCGACACCGCCAAGTTCAAGTTCGCCTCCCAGCCGCCCACCGTCATCCTCATGGCCGGCCTCCAGGGCTCCGGTAAGACGACCTCCTCCGGCAAGCTCGCCACCTGGCTCAAGAAGGGCGGCCACCGCCCCCTGCTCGTCTCCGTCGACGTCTACCGCCCCGCCGCCCGCGAGCAGCTCAAGGTCGTCGCCCAGTCCGTCGGCGCAGCCATCTACGAAGGCAAGTACGACCCCGCCACCGACAACAACACCGCCTCCGTCCTCCGCCTCGCCAAAGAGGCCTACCGCGAAGCCCGCAACTTCGCCCACGACATCCTCATCGTCGACACTGCTGGTCGTTTGGGAATTGATGAAGCGCTTATGGACGAGATGGCCGCCCTCAAGAAGGAGCTCAACCCCTCCGAGATCCTCTTCGTCGCCGACGCCATGACCGGCCAGGACGCCGTCAACTCCGCCAAGGCCTTCAACGACCGACTCGCCATCACCGGTGCCATCCTCACCAAGATGGACGGCGACTCCCGCGGCGGCGCAGCCCTCTCCATCCGCCAGATCACCGGCGCCCCCATCAAGTTCCTCGGAACGGGTGAGAAACCTGACGCCTTCGAAGCCTTCCACCCCGACCGCATCGTCGGCCGCATCCTCGGCATGGGCGACATCGCCACCCTGCTCGAGCGCGCCGAAGAAAAGCTCGACAAGTCCAAGGCCACCGCCTTCGCCCAGAAGGCCCTCATGGGCGACGGCTTCACCCTCGACGACTTCCGCGAACAGCTCCGCCAGATCAAGAAGCTCGGCAGCATTCAATCCATCATGAAGATGATGCCCTCCGTCGGCCCCTTCGCCGGCATGCAGCAGGCCGCCTCCCAGGTCGACGAGAAACAGTTCGGCCGCGTCGAAGCCATCATCAACTCCATGACCCAGAAGGAACGCCTCAACTCCGCCCTCATCAACGGCAGCCGCAGAAAACGCATCGCCAAAGGCGCCGGAGTCGAAGTAGCCGAAGTCAACCGCCTACTCAAACAACACGACCAGATGGCCAAAATGTTCAAAACCATGGGCTCAGGAGGAGGCAAAATGCAACAACGCCTCATGAGCCAACTAGGCGGCGGACAAAAATTCGGACGCTAGCTCCTGATAGCATTCTGCAAAGGTTGAGGAGCTGCGATGCCGATTTCCCCGATATTTCAAGATCTAGCTTCGATTGACGTTCCGCTCGAAAACCTCTTCCTTGATCCCAATAATCCAAGGTTCGTCAGCGCGGGATGGCAAGACATCGCAGATGCAGACATCACGTCAGATGTCGCGCAGGAGGATGCCCGTGTCCGACTGATTAAGGGATACGGGATCGACAAGCTGAAAGCAAATATTGAAGTAAACGGATACTTACCCATCGACAGGGTTGTTGTTCGAGCACTCGACGATACAAAGTATGTCGTACTTGAGGGGAACCGGCGTATTTGCGCAGCGAAGCTCATCGGAATGGCCGATGCAGATGGTAAGGCGATCGACGACCTTGTTCTTCAGTCCCTGAAATCCATCCCCTGCCTCCTGTATACCGGTTCGGAAGCGGACGCGGCATGGATCTTCCAGGGCCTACGCCATATTTCCGGAGTGGTGGAATGGTCGGCCTTTAACAAGGCGAAGCTTCTGGTCGAACAGATGGAAGCGGATTCTCTCAGCCTTACCGAAGTCGGCAAACGATTTGGTCTTAGTCCATTCGGAGCTGGCCAATGGGTGAGGGGTTTCTACGCGTTCAAGCAGGCGAAAGAGGAGTCTGACTTTGTCAGTGAAGTCGACGAGCGCTCATACCCGTATTTTCAAGAGTTATTCGGGCGCAGCAGCATCGAAATTCGAGAGTGGCTTCATTGGGATGAGGACACGTACAAGTTCGCAGACGCGCTCCGATTCAACGAATTCGTAGGATGGTTGTACCCTCGGGACGCTAACGAAGAAGACGCCGGCAGCTTAGGCCAATTCGACAACCGCAGGTTGGCTCGACGAGACGACATGCGCCTCCTCGCTACCCTCATTAAGGACGGTGGGCAGTACTTTCAGCAGTTTCGGAACGGTCTACCTCTCGAAGAGACCGTCGCAATGCAAACGGCAGAAATTTTCCAGAAGAAGGCAGAACAAAGCGCAGACCGTGTGGCGGAGCTATTTAAAGCGCTCGACGATTGCAAGAAAGCGGTTGAAGAGATGCCATACAAGGTCCTAAAGGTGCCAGAACTCAAAGCTCAGTTCGATCAGAAAAAACTTGCACTGACTGCCAGCCTTGCGGAAACGGACTAGTGGCACGGATTGCCGAAAAACCCGCCTGCTTGAGTTGGCTCCTACGCCAGGATCTAATTGGCATAAAAAGCTGCGGTCAACTCTTGAAAAATGCTGCAATGGGCATCTTGCAGAAAGATGCAATATCTGCGGACGCCTTCAGCGCCTCGAACGAAAAAGCGTTCTGGAATTACATCACCCGGGAAAACACCGCATTTTCCGATCTGGGTATAAGCGTTGCCCTCAAGCCGCACGACGCATTATCGCGCACTTTTGAATGTTACCCACTTCCCTCGAACGCCTCGATCCGGGACTGGCACCAAGCACTCAAGTTACGCAGCCGACCTTCAATTCTCCGAGAAATCGATGCACTGAGCGATCGCAAATATGAAGCTCTTGGTGCATACGTGCTGCAAGCGATCGGCGCTGATAAGGTCAGCGTAACGCCGCCAGGGAGCGAGGGCGGCGTTGATTTCTACGCGTCTATTGGCCATTCCGGATCGAACCTGTTGATAGGGAGCAGCACCTCACCGATACGCATCGTAGGCCAATCAAAGAAATATTCCGTACCGCTTGAGGCTAGTAAGCTCAAGGAATTCCTGAAGACGCTGGACGAAGTACACCACATGAGTGAACCCAAGACGGTCGCCCATATTCCGACTTGGTTCAAAGCGGCCCGGGGCCCCATTTTGGGAATGATTTTCGCCCATAGCGGATTTCAATCCGGCGCCGACAGTCGGGCCATGAAGCACGGAGTGATAACGGCTGATTCTGTTCTCCTAGCCCAAGTGATCGCGGAGAGTTGTCAACTAATCGGCTCCAGTGCCAATTTCAATTCAACACGGTTTCACGCGCGCTTGGATTCGCTGTTGAGTTGAGATGGCCGGGTGCCCCATGTCTCGATTCTGAGACATGGGTTCGCATGATGCCCCGCGAGACCACCCATCCCGAACCGCCACAAATCTCCCCCAAACACCCTCACCACCACTCCCACGTCTCAACGCGAGACCTGGGGCACCCGGTCATTCTTCTCCCTGGACGATCTTCCTCACCTGTCCGTCCGGCCCGAGTCTCTCTCCCAACCCACCACGCCTCCGCGCCAGCGCCGGACACTCCACCTCCATCACGCCCACTCCTCCGGCCCCGCCACCAGCCCACGAGTTACCGGACATGGGTTCGCAGGATGTCCGCCCATAACGTTTCACGGCCTCTTCGTGAAAGGGCGGGGTATCGTTCACGGCTGCGAACAACCACCTTCCCATCCCTGCCCAATAACTCCATACAAACCACGACCGGGTGCCCCGGGTCCCTCACAAATCCCAATAGACCCGGGCTAACCGATCACCACCGCCAGAGGCCCCAACCCAACCCGTTAAGGGCCCGGTTTCAACCGGGCCGTAAGAGCCGAGCCGAAGGCGCTTCCGCTCTGCCGAAGGCCAGAGAGAAGGCGAAGCCGCATCCACGGAATCGCCTTCACTCCAAACCCGCACCAGCCAAGACAAACCCCGCCGCCCCATTCCATACGAGTCCCCAAAGAGGTGTACTCTACCCCCATGCAGGTGACCCTCGACATCCCGGACACCCTCGCCGCCCAGCTCATCGCCGCCGGCAAGGACCCCGCCCTCGCCGCGCTCGAAGCCCTCACCGTCTCCCAGCTCGCCGAGGAGTACCAGCGCCTCCTCGATCTCGCCGCCGAATCCAGCGTCGCAGAAGCCATCCGCCAGGGCCGCGAAGATGTAGCCGCTGGCCGCGTCTACGCCGCTGAAGCAGTTTTTGCGGAAGCCCGCAAGAAATATGGCGTACCAGATTAGCTTTACCCGTCGCGCCCGCCGCGACTACCTTCAGCTGTACGAAGCCATCAACGCCGCACAGTCCCTCCCGGCACAGATGTGGCTCCGTCGCATGGAGGAATCCATCCAACTCCTCGCAGTCACGCCTCGTATGGGCGCCGTCACCCACGAGAACGAGACGGTGCGGCAGATCGTCTACGGCAACAAACCCCACCTCTACCGCATCCTGTACGACATCGATGAGACGAACGACCGCGTGAACGTCCTCAGCATCTGGCACGGGAAACGCCTGCCGCCCGACTTCTTACATTAGGCGGCGGGCATGGCCCGGTTTCAACCGGCCGTAGAGCCGCCCAAACCCCTAGGATTCAGCGCCGGAGGCACCCAGCGAACGACCATCTTCCCGTCCGCGAGCGCACCACCGCAACCTCACCGCGCCGCAACCGGCTCCCCAATAATCTCGAACCGCACCAGGCACCCGCAGAAATCGCATTCGGCCTCGTTCACGCCCTTCGTCACCCCCGCCACCGGAAACGTCCGCAAACACTCCGAGCAGGTCACCGCGACGGTTCCCTTGTGGTTCATCACCCACACAGCAGCCTTGTTCGGCTTGCCGATCTTGGGCCGTGTCGGAAGCTCGTGGACCAGCGCGCAGATCCGCTCAAACAGCTCGGGAATCTTGTACCTTCCCTTTTCGAAGAAGGCGTCGGCCAGCACGCTCTCCGGCACCGAAACCCCCGAGAACTCGCCCGAGATCACAATCACCGGGATCACCGGAAAACGCCGCCGCACCACCGACAGGAACTCGAAACCATTCATGTTCGGCATCTGCAGGTCCGAGATGATGATGTCCGGCAGCGACTGCTTCAGCGCGGCCAGGCCCTCGAATCCGTCCTCGGCGCACAGCACCTCGTATCCCTGCGCCTCCAGCAACATCTTGCCGACATCGCGCAGCGCCGCTTCATCGTCGACCAGCAGAATTCGATACCGAAACGAACTTCGGGGCATGCACCAACCTTACTTAAAGTCGCAAAACAACCAAACCCGAGCGTACTAGCTCTAAGTCTCCTCCGCAATGCAGCCCTCCGCCGCCGCATCCCCACCCCGGTCCCTATCCCGGCCAAGGCCTGACCCATCGCGGCAGCCCCTTGCCTCTTGACACACCCTATATACTGATCCCGAAAGCGCAAACGCCCGGCACCCGCCGGGCGTTTCCTTTTGCAGCCAGCCTCGAAATCGGACTCCGGGCCTAAACCCCCTGTTTTGAATACTTAATCGCCAGGGGGGGGGAGGGGGGCCTCCTGCGCCCGTCGCCCCCATCGCTCATTCCGCGCCCTCTTCACCACCCTAGATAGTGGCAAAAACAGTCCGATCATGCGGTCCTTTCGCCCCTTGGCTGCGACGCCTATGTTGAGTCTGAAGGAGGTAACAACATCCGCTCACTCGCACGCACTCTCAAGTCCACCATCGCCATCGGGGCACTATTCACAGGAGGTATCGTCATGGGTCAAAGCACCACACCATTACCAGTCAAGAACGTCGTCCTCGTCCACGGAGCCTTCGCCGACGGCTCCAGCTGGTCCAAGGTCATTCCGCTGCTCCAGGCCAAGGGCCTGCACGTCACCTCGGTCGGCATCCCGCTCACCTCCTTCGCCGACGACGTCGCCGCCACCAAACGCGCCATCGCCGCCGAGAACGGCCCCGTCATCCTCGTCGGCCACTCCTACGGTGGCGTCGTCATCACCGAGGCTGGCAATGACCCCAAGGTCGCCGGCCTGGTCTACGTAGCCGCCTTCGCACCCGACGCCGGTCAGTCCATCCCCGACATCAGCAGCGCCTTTCCCAAGCCCATCGGAGCCGACAAGATCGCGCCCGCCGGTGACGGCTTCCTGCTCCTCACCCCGGACGGCATCGAGACGGCCTTCGCCCAGGACCTCAGCAAGGAAGAGAAGGCACTCCTCGTAGCCGTGCAACCGCAGACGGCCGCTGCCATCTTCGGAGCCAAGCCCACCGCGGCGGCGTGGCGCACCAAGCCCAACTGGTACATCGTCTCCAGCAACGACAACATGATCTCTCCCGAGCAGGAGAAGCACATGGCCCAGCTGATGAACGCCACCACCACCGTGCTCCCCGCCAGCCACGTCGTCATGCTCTCGCACCCCAAGGAAGTCGCGAAGGTGATCGAAGACGCGACCGCAGGCAAGACCAAGTAAGAGCCAACCAGAACGAGAGCCCATGGCATCACGGTTCATCCGTGGTGCCATGGGCTCTTCAGATTCTCAGACGCCGAAAACTCTCTGCTCCGCCTAAGCCAGCGCGCTGACCTTGGCCATCAGGTTGCTCTCCGCCGACTGCACACTCGATCCACTCGCGCTCGCTCCCGGCAGGTTCCCCACGGAAGCCGTGTACGTCCCACCGGAGCTCTGCACGCTCGCTCCATAACTCTTGCCGCCCACAGTCACCGAGAACGCCGCAGAGACCTCATCGGCCGACGACACCGCCGCCGCGGTCGCCGCGCCCGATCCCGCACCGCCTCCCGAGCCGCCTGATGATCCCGACGACTTCGACGACTTCGTCGCACTGGAAGCCGAAGACCCGGACGAGCTGGCAGCCGACGAACTCGAAGCAGGCGCGGTCGAGGAATGAGACTCCGACGCTGACGATTCCGAGGTTTCAGTACTCTTCGCAGCCGACGGCGTATAGGTATCTACGGGCAGCGAAGCCTTCGCGGGTGTTGTCGCGACGGAATTTCCCGCGCTGGAAGCGGCCGCTGAACTCTTCGCCGCGCTGATTGCCCCCTGCAGTTCCGCGGTAAGGCTGCCGACACCGGACACGCTCGAAATCAGCATGATCTACCTCCGACCGGCTCCCTAAAGAGCCAGTACATCGCTCTATCGGCAGTCGCCACACGACAATTCAACCGAAATCCAGCAACACACCCCGATCGCACCGGTACTCGGACACGCCCGAGGAGAACTCGCAACAAATCACGTTCCCGCAACACCGCTACCTCGACACACGCACCCTGGCCCCGCTACGCTCATACCGCCATGCAGCCCCTCACAAATCTCTCCGACGACGAACGCCTCTTCCGCGACACCGTCCGCGACTTCGCCCGCGCCGAGATCGCTCCTCTCGTCCGCCACATGGACGAGCAGCAGTCCTTCGACCCAGCGCTCCTCGCGCAGCTCCACGCCCTCGGCCTCATGGGAATCCAAGTCCCCGAGGCCTACGGAGGCCCCTCCGGCACCCTCTTCCAGGCCGTCCTCGCCGTTGAGGAGATCTCCGCCGTCGACCCCGCCGTGGGTGTCCTCGTCGACGTCCAGAACACCCTCGTCATCAGTGCGCTCATGCGCTGGGCGACGGAAGACCAGAAGACCCACTGGCTCCCCGGCCTCGCCGAGTCCCTCACCGGTGCCTACGCCCTCTCCGAGGCCAGCTCCGGCTCGGACGCCTTCGCCCTCAAGTGCCGCGCCACCAAAGCGGCCGACGGCAGCTACGTCCTCAACGGCTCCAAGCTCTGGATCACCAACGCCAAAGAAGCCGGCCTCTTCCTCGTCTTCGCCACCGTCGATCCCGCAGCGGGATACAAAGGCATCACCTGCTTCCTGGTCGAAAAAGGCATGACCGGCTTCACCGTCGGCCGCAAGGAAGACAAGTTAGGCATCCGCGCCAGTTCCACGTGCGAGTTAGTCTTCGCGGAGTGTCGCGTTCCTGCCGCCAACATCCTCGGCGGCCCCGAGTTAGTCGGCAAAGGCTATAAGGTCGCCATCGAAACCCTCAACGAAGGCCGCATCGGCATTGGTGCTCAGTTAGTCGGCTTAGCCCAGGGAGCCCTCGACCATGCGCTGAAGTACGCCCGCGAACGCAAGCAGTTCGGCAAGCCCCTCGTCGAGTTTCAGGCGATGCAGTTCCAGTTAGCCCGCATGGCGATGGAGGTCGAAGCCGCGAGGCTCCTCGTCTATAATGCTGCCCGCCTCAAGGACGCAGGACAGCCCTACCTCAAAGAGGCAGCCATGGCCAAACTCTTCGCCAGCGAGGTCGCCGAACGCACCGCCTCGCTCGCCGTGGAGGTCTTCGGCGGCGCCGGCTTCGTCAAGGACTACCCCGTAGAAAAGCTTTACCGCGACGCCAAGATCGGCAAGATCTACGAAGGCACCAGTTTCATGCAGCTGGCCACCATCGCCAAACTTGTACTGGGCGATAGCTGAACTCCAGCCGAAGACCGCTCGGAGCGCACCGCAGCGACGCGGTATCCTTAAGCGTTACCGGATTCCCAATGCCAGCCGCTATCACCACATCTCCGGTCGTCCGCTCGCGCAGTGGTTTCTCCACGCTGCTGTCGGACTATGCCCTGCTGACCAAGCCGCGCGTCTCGCTGATGGTCATCATCACCGCCGGTGCGGGCTTCTATCTCGGCTGCCTGCGTTCGGGCATCAGCCCCTTCAGCCGCTCTCTGGTCGAGGCGCTCTTTGGCATCGCGATGGTCACCGCAGGCTCGAGCGTGCTCAACCAGGCTCTGGAGCGGCGCACGGATCTGCTCATGGTTCGCACCGCGCAGCGCCCTATGGCCCAGCTTCGTGTCGGCCTGGTGCATGGCCTGCTCATCGGTTTCCTGCTCATCTGTGGAGGTTCGCTGTACCTCGCGTGGGCCACGAACATGATCACCGGCACGCTGACGCTGCTCACCGCCGCTAGCTACGTCGGGGTCTACACGCCGCTCAAGCGCATCACCACGCTGAACACCTTCATCGGGGCCTTCCCCGGAGCGCTCCCGCCACTGATCGGCTGGACCGCCGCCCGCGGCCTCATCGAGTGGCCGGCCGTCGCACTCTTCGCCGTGCTCTTCATCTGGCAGTTTCCGCACTTCATGGCGATTGGCTGGATGTACCGCGAGGATTACGCCGGCGCGGGCATTCGCGTCACCGCCAGCCAGCAGCCGCTCGGCTGGGCAGCCAAGTCCACCGCCATCCAGGCCATCTTCTACGCTGTACTCATGATTCCTGCCAGCCTGTGGCTCGTGCCCCTCGGCGTGGATGGCAAGCTCTACGGCGTCGCAGCCCTCGCGCTGGGCCTCTGGTACCTGGCCGCCTCGATCAAGTTTGCGAAGATCGCCAGCGACCCGGAAAATCCCGACGCCCGCAAGCTGGCCCGGCATCTTCTCAAGGTCAGCGTGATCTACCTGCCGCTGCTGCTCGCGGCCATGATGCTGGACGCCCGCGGACGCCTGTTCTTCTAGCCTGCCTGCTCTTCTAGCCTGCTCGTGACCCAGCCACGCCGATCATCGGCATCTTCGGCTTCCCTGCCCGTTACACTGAAAGAGCCATGACACCGCAGTCCAGCACGCTTCCCGGCGCGACAAGCGCACGCACACCCGCCTCGGTGGTTTGGGGCATCATCGCCGTCAGCGCCGTCGCCAGCTTGTTCATCTTCTGGCTCGTCTACGTGCATCCTCCCGTGGACGCCGCCGCGACCAGCTTCCGTTTCCTCCCCGGCTTGAACGCCGTGCTGAACGCGCTTTGTGCCATCGCACTGTTGGTCGGCCTCAGCAAGGTCAAGAGTCGGGACATCACGGGCCATCGCAACGCCATGTTTGCGGCCTTCATCGTCTCCAGCGCCTTCCTGGTCAGCTACCTGGGCACCTACTTCCTGCATGGCGAGACGCGCCTGCCCATCGCGCACACGGGCTGGCTCTGGTACACCTACGCGATCGTCCTCTTCGCCACGCACATCCCGCTGGCCATCGTGTGCCTGCCGATGATCCTGATCACGTTCTTCCTTTCGCTTACGGGACGCTTCCCTGCGCACCGGAAGATCGCCCGCTGGACGTACCCCATCTGGCTCTATGTCTCGGTCAGCGGCGTCTTCGTCTATCTGCTGCAAGCGGTCGTGCACAAGTAGATGGCAAGCGAGATCGGTATCCGTCCCGACACACGCAAGCTGCTGATGGCCGGCGGAGTCGTCTTCCTCGTCGCCGCCATCGCGGCGCTGCTGCTCTATACCGTGCTGGGCGGCGTGACCAGGCAAGGCCCGCAGAACAACGCGGGCTGGCTGGCGCTGATGCTGGTGATGGGCGCGGGGCCGACTGCGGTGCTCACGCTTGCGCTCGGGCTGGCCAAGCTGATCGGCGACCTGCGCGGACGGGAATAGCACCCGTCCCACATATGCGGACGGCCCGAAAGGCCTCGTTTTCCCGCGCCTTTCCTCTGCTATCCTCAAGGTGCGAAACGGAGAGTTTTCCAATGGCAAAGGGCGTTAACAAAGTCTTCCTGCTCGGTAATGTGGGCAAGGACCCTGAAATCCGCACCACTGCGGGCGGCATGACCATCGCGAGCTTCTCGCTGGCCACTGCCGACCGGCAGAAGGATTCAACCGGCAACTGGGCCGACAAGACCGAGTGGCACAACCTCGTCTGCTTCCAGCGCACCGCAGAGATCGTCCGCGACTACGTGAAGAAGGGCTCCCAGATCTTCGTCGAGGGCAAGATCCAGACCCGCAGCTGGGACGACAAGACCAGCGGCGAGAAGAAGTACAAGACCGAGATCCTCGTCAACGAGCTTTCCCTGCTCGGCGGCCGTGGCGAATCCGGCGGCGGAAGCTCCGAGCGCAGCTCCGGTTCGGGCGGCTACTCCGGCTCGCGTGCCGCAGCGCCGGCGGCCTCCTCGCCCGACTACGGCGACGTAGGCATCACCGACGACGATATTCCCTTCTAGCACCCGGGTTGCGCGGCATCCCTCGCACGGAATCCGCACAACCCGCTGGCGCTTCACCTGGACCGAAGCCTCCGATGATCCGCCGCAGACCCACAATCGCTCTCGTGTCCGCGCTTCTCTCCCTGACGCTTCTCTCGCAGGGGAGAGCTTCGGCGCAGCGGCATAGCGACGGCATGTCACCTCCGACGGCCCCGCCGCGTGCGCAGCCGATTGTCCCCATGAGCACGGGGCTCGGCTCCATCCAGTTCCAGCAGGTCGACTACGGCGTGCCAGCGCCGCAGGCCCTTACACGTCAGCTCCAGGCCGACGACGACCGCACCCGCGCGGCCGCTCTCTCAGCGATCGGCGCCCCGGCGCAGTACCTTCAGCGTGGCCACATTCCCACGCCGCGCGCGCTGCAGCTGGAGTTTGCACCGATGGGCTCCAACGACGATCAGGATGCCATCCTCACCGCCGAGCTCGACCAGCACATCGTCAGCGCGATCCTCGTGCCCTCGGACGGCCTGTGGCGGCGCGTCGGTACAGTGATCTTCCCGACCGCGTCCTCCGACGCCAGCATGCAGCCCTCCACCTTCCTGCGCGTCACGCGATCGGTGCTGCAAAAAGGTCGCTACCGCGCGATCTTCACTGCGGCCACGACCAGTCCCACCGGCGACAGCGCCGAGAACCAGGCCTACCTGCGCATCATCAACAACCACGCGGTGATCACCATGAGCTTCGTCTCCGAACAGCGCGTGTGTGACACCGGCCACGGCAAAGGCCACGGAGGCTGCGACCTGACGCTGCGCTGGGTGCAGCCGGATACCTCCGAGCCCGGGCAGCACACGCTGCTGGTCAGTGGCACGGGGAAGCTCGCGCCGACCGAGGCTGCCAACCCCATGTCGCACGCCCGGGAGTTCGAGCTCGCGCACCTGCGGAACTTCATCTGCCAGCCCTTCGTCTTCGACGACACGACGCAGCGCTACGAGCCGACCGCACAACCCGCACCCTGCAGCATCCCTCACTAAGCTCAATGCCCGCGTCAGGCGTCCCTCTCCCCCGCAGCCGCGTCTAACCGGAGGGAATGTCTCTTTCGAAGAATCGTTTGACCTCGGACACGGGCCCGGATCTCCGTTCCCCTGCTCTTGCTCTCCGCAACCTTGCTGGACTCCTCTTTAGTGGTTTGCTCCTCGCTGTGGGTTCCCCAGCGGGCCTGAGTCCTTCGGCTCATGCCCAGTTGATCTCGCACACCCTTACGTATGCTCCGGGGAAGGGGATCACCCTCGACCTGCCAAAAGGGCTCACCGTCGACGTGGCGACCAGTGGCCTGAAGCGCGTGCGTTTCCTGGCAATGTCGCCAGATGGTCGCGTCTTCGCGACCGGCATGTATAACCTCTCCGACAACACCAACGGCTCGGTATACATCCTGGAAGGCTGGGACGCGGCCACGCAGCGCTATACCCGCGCGACGCACTACCTCGACCACCTGCGCAACCCGAACAACCTGGCGTTCTACAGCGAGCCCACGCACGATGGTAAGCCTGGCGTGATGTGGCTCTATGTGCCGCTGACCGATAAGCTCGTCCGCTACCGCTACAACCCAGGCGACGAGGCCCCCAGCTCCGAGCCCGAAGTTCTGATGCGCTGGCCTGACTATGGTCTGAGCTACAAGTACGGCGGATGGCACCTGACCCGCACCGTTGCGGTGGCCACGCTGCACGGTCACACGCGCCTCTACGTGGCCACCGGCTCCAGCTGCAACTACTGCCAGGAGCGCGAGGTAGCGCGCGCGGCCATTCTCAGCATGAATCCCGACGGCAGCGACCAGCGAATCGTCGCGCAGGGCATGCGCAATGCCGTGGACCTCCGCTGGATCCCGGAGGTCGATGGCGGTTCCCTCTTCGCCACCAATATGGGCGACGATCACCTCGGCGACCAGTTGCCTGAGGACACCTTCTTCGAACTGGACTCCAATCGCCACGCAGGTCCCATTGCGGAGGCGACTCCGCCAAACTACGGCTGGCCAACCTGCTACTTCGCCCATGGTGTGGCCGTGCACGACACGACCCCGCTGCCCACCACCAGCCCCGAAGACGACCCCAAGGTGACCTCCGCGCAGACGCCGCAGGTGAAGGCCCATCGCAAGGCCAACGCGGATTCGGTGTACGGCTATCAGAAGGGTGTGGCAGCAGCGGGGACCAACCTCGGAGCCGGCGGGGGCCACGGAGCCGAGATAGATCCTAACGCTGCTCTGGGCAGGGCTCCTGCACCGTTATCTGACTGCTCGCACGTTCCCGCCGCGTACACCACCTTCGCCGCGCATAGTTCCCCACTGGGCCTCGCGTACTTCGACGAACACTCGCCGATCCTGGGTGGCAGCTTCGTCGTGGCACTCCATGGCGCCAGCCATCCGCACATCGGCACCGGCTACCGGCTGGTGCGCTTCACCTCGAAGGACCGCACTCCCCGTCCGCTGATGACCGGCTTCCTTAGCGGGGGTTTCACCTCGGCGAAGGTCGATGGGCGGCCCTGCGGACTGCTGGTTCTGGGGCCGGATACGTTTCTTCTGACCGACGATTTTCTCGGACTCGTCTACATCGTGCATCCGGCGAAAGCAGGCTGAACGACGCTCGATCGCACAAGCCGCGGTTGCGCTGCGCTCGGATGCCGGTACACTACGATTGAAAATGATCGACGAAGCTACCTTCCGACGTGTGTCCGACAGCGCTCTCGAAGCGCTGAAACAATCCCTGTTTCGTGCTGAAGAAGACGGCGGCTTTGAGGCCGAGGAAAAGAACGGTGTGCTGAACGTCCTGTTCGAGGATGGCGGCACCAAGTTCGTCTTCACGCCCAACACGCCCGTACGCCAGATCTGGATCTCGGCGCTCACCTCCAGCTTCAAGCTGGAGTGGAACGAAGGCGAGTCTGCCTTCGTGCTTCCGAAGACCGGCGAGAATCTGATGAAGCTGACCGAACGCCTGCTGCGGGAACAACTCCAGGACAACTCCATCACTCTTGCCTGAGCTCCGACGACGACTATGCCGCTGCTCTCCGTTGCGATCATCACGCTGAATGAAGAGGCGAACCTCCGCCGGACGCTCGCCAGTGTGGCGTGGGCGGAGGAGATCATCGTAGTGGACTCCGGCTCGACGGACCACACCGTGGCCATCGCGGAGAGCTTTGGGGCCACGGTGATCGAACGGCCCTGGCCGGGCTTCGCCGAGCAAAAGAACTTCGCCATCTCCCAATGCACCGGCACCTGGATCCTGACGCTCGATGCGGATGAGGAGCTCTCGCCCCAGCTGCAGGATCAGATGCGCACGCTGCTCGCCAGCAGCCCGCCGTTCGACGCCTTTTACCTGCAGAGGCGGAACCTGTTCCTTGACCGTTGGATCAAGCACGGCGGCTTCTATCCCGATCCCAAGCTGCGCCTCTTCCGCCGTAACGCAGCGAACTTCACGCTGACACCCAGGTTCGAGAACCGGCCCGTGCACGAGATTGTCTCTTTCGACGGAGACGCTGGCACGATGGACTTCGACCTCATCCATCACGCCTACCCGACGCTCTCCACCTACATCGAACATATGGACCGCTACAGCACCCTGGGTGCGGATCTGCTGATCCAACGAGGCCAGGGCTGCTCCTCCTGGGCTGCCTTTACCTTCCGCATCCTGATCGCGCCAGTGTGGACCTTCTACTGGAACTACATCTTTCGGTTCGGCTTCCTGGACGGGCGCGAGGGCCTGATGCTGCACCTCTACCATTCCGTGTACTCAAGCTGGAAGTATGCGAAGGCATGGGAGCTGGCGCGGGCAAGGGCCCAACGCTAGACAAGACAGCACCAGAGTTGCTCCGCTGGTGAACACAACTCTGCTACCAGGCGATCGGCTTGCCATCGTGGACGAACCCGCCGGTTGGGCCGTCTTCGGGCAGTGTCGCCAATTCGACCTCAGTCTTCGCTCCGGCAGCTGCGTCCATGGGCGCAGCATCGCCTCCCAGGTCGGTCTTCACCCAGCCGGGATGCGCGGAGTTCACCTTGATCTTCGTGTTGCGCAGCTCGTGCGCCAGCGAGATGGTGAACATGTTCAGCGCGGCCTTGGAGCTGTTGTACGCGAACAGCTTCGTCGCATAGGTGGGCGAGCCGGGCGTTGCCTGCAGGCTCACCGACCCCAGGATGCTCGACACATTCACGATGCGACCAGCCGCTGATTTGCGCAGCAGGGGAAGCAGTGCCTGCGTAAGCGCGACCACCGCGAAGACATTCGCCTCGTACGTCGCACGCAGGCTCTGCATGTCGGTCGCGCTGGTGGAGTTCACCGTCCAGCTCTTCTCGTGCATCACACCGGCGTTGTTAACCAGGGCATCCAGCACGCCGCATTCCGCTTCGATCTTCCTTGCCGCGGCGTCGATGTCGCTCTGCTTCGTCACGTCGAGCTTGAGGACGCGGGCATCCGTACCTTCGGCCCGCATGCGGCGCGCGGCGATCTCGCCCTTCATCGCATCGCGCGAGCCGATGTACACGATGTAGCCCATGCGGCCGAGCTGACGCGCGGTCTCAAATCCAATTCCCTTGTTGGCGCCGCTCACCAGGGCGACCTTGCGCCCTTGCGTCTCCGTGACCTCAATGTGTGGCGTACTCACGCTGCTTCTCCTTCGCGCCCCGTGGCGCCGTTCCGCCGTTACTCGAAGAGCTCGTGCGGCTTGCGCGCCGCGCGCTCATGCATCGCATGCACCAGCCGCTTGAAACGCTCGGCGTACTCCGGCGGTAGCTCTGCCCTCTTGAAGTCCGGTCCAAGCGCCATGTGCACCGTCTCGCCTTCGCAGAGCAATAGCTCATCGGATAGACGAACGACGGTGTAACGAAAGCGGACGATAGGACCGCGAATCCCCGTCATCGTGGCGCGGACCGCCAATTCATCGTCATATTTCGCCGGAGCTTTATAGCGCGCGGTCGCTTCCAGCACCGCGAGCATCACATTGGTCTCGCGCTCCATCGTGCTGTAGTCGAGCCCCATCGCCCGCAGGTACTCCACCCGCCCGACCTCAAACCACACGAGGTAGTTAGCGTGGTAGACGACGCCCATCTTGTCCGTCTCGGCGTAGCGCACCCGCACACGGGACTCGACGTACCCACGCTCCGCGATCGCGTCGTCCAGCTCCCGGTCGTCTCGCTCCCGACCAAGGGCCCCCTCACGCGCGCCGTCTGCTCCAGTTGCCATCCGTAAAGTCTAGCGTTTGCACTGTGCAAGACGCGTCCGCGACGAACCGGGGGACTCCGGCTGGATGCCCCCTATTCGTCCGGTTGCTTGTCTTGCGGTTACTGCACCTGGCTGTAGCGCTTGGCAATGTCCTTGCTCGACGCAATCAGCCGGTCCAGCGGTTCCAGGTCGGGAAGCTCCGCTCCGATGTGCTTTAGCGTCGCAATCAGCAGCTCGGTCGAGACATTGCCCACCAGCGGGTCCTGCGTGAACGGAGAAGATCCCAGCCCAGCCATCGAGGCATCGAAGCGACGGCAGCCGGCGTCATAAGCCGCCTTGATCTTCAGCGGAGCATCCTCCACCTTCGAGTGCAGGTGCACCCCGATCTCCAGGCCATCGTGCACGCCGATCACGCACGAGAGCACGTTGCGGATGGTATCCGCGCTGGCCATGCCCGCCGTATCGGCCAGCGAGACCGCGAGCACGCCCGAATCCACCAGGATGTCCACCGCGCTCACCACCTCGTCGATGTCCCACGCGTCGCCGTAGGGGTTGCCGAAGGCCATTGAGAGGTAGCCGACCGTGTCCATGCCTGCCTTGTAGGCGATCTCTCCCACCTGCTCGAGCTGCTCGACGGCATCCTCAGGGCTCTGGTTCTGGTTCCGCTCCAGGTACGTGGGCGAGATGGAGTAGGGGAAGGCCAGCGTCTTCACCCGGCCACTCTCAGAAGCACGCTCCGCTCCGCGCGCATTCACCGCGACGCCGATCATTTCGATCTCCTCCGGCGCATCGAGGTACTCGAGCACGTACTCGGAGTCCGCCATCTGCGGCATGGCGCGTCGCGACACAAAGCTCGCCGCATCGATGTACTGAAATCCTGCCTGCACCAGCTGACGCAGGTAGTCTGCCTTCACCTCGGGACTGATGATCTTCGGCAGATTCTGCCACGCGTCCCGCGGACATTCGAT
>Ga0302187_10001960_pt1 | contig 17251 bp, 11 predicted proteins | sample II_Bog_E1_3_FD_202120 | JGI IMG/M metagenome (GOLD analysis project Ga0302187, IMG submission 202120) | Peat permafrost microbial communities from Stordalen Mire near Abisko, Sweden - II_Bog_E1_3 | ecosystem: Environmental > Terrestrial > Soil > Wetlands > Peat | place: Sweden: Abisko...
TCTCGCGGTCGATGACCGATTGCCATTCGCTCAAGGACGTGAAGGTGACCACCAACCCGGTACTGTATTTGCCGTCGGAGATCGCTGTCCCTGCCGAGGTGCAGGCGCTCACGGCGCAATGCGGCGTGAAGATTGCGGCGCTGCCCAGGCGCATCGGCAAGCTGGGCGATCTGATGCCGGAGGAGCTGGCGGCCAGCGGCCTGACGCCGGGACTGCTCTACCTGCCGAATAAGTACGTCGTTCCCGGCGGGCGATTCAATGAAATGTACGGCTGGGACAGTTACTTCATTATCCTCGGCCTGATAGCCGACCAGCGCGAGGAGTTAGCGCGCGGGATGGTGGAGAACTTCTTCTTCGAGATAGAGCACTACGGTGCGGTGCTCAATGCCAACCGCACTTACTTCCTTACTCGTTCTCAGCCGCCCTTTCTTACTTCAATGGTACGGGCTGTGTATGAAGACCCGGCAAGCTTTCCATCCAAGGCGGACGCTCAGGCGTGGCTGGCCAAAGCCTACGAGCGCGCCGGCAAGGACTATCAGACATGGATGCGCCCGGAGCATAAGGCAGGCGCCACCGGTCTCGCGCGGTACTACGATTACGGCGAGGGTCCGGTGCCGGAGATGGCCGACGACTCGACCTATTATCCAGATGTAATTCGCTGGCTGGTGGCGCATCCGTCTCAAAATCCAGGCTTCCTGCTCAAAGGCTCAGCGGAGCCGAATGGCTCGGAAGCAGAGGCGTTGAAGCGCTCCAGTTGCGACGTGAAAGCTTCCGCAGTTTGCGCCAGGGCTCAGGCCGGGGGGTACCGGTTGACGAAAGATTTCTACGCGGGCGACCGGGCTATGCGCGAGTCTGGATTCGATACCAGCTTTCGCTTTGAGGCGTTCTCTGGAGCGACACAGCATTATGCTCCGGTGTGTTTGAACAGTCTGCTCTTCCGCTACGAGCGGGATATGGCGCACTTCGCGCATCTGCTGGGCAAGCCGGAGGACGCGAAGGTGTGGGAGGCGCGAGCAAAGAAGCGCAACATCGACATGCAGCGCTATCTGTGGATAGCCAAGGATGGGGTTTTCGCCGACTACGACTTTACCAGGCGCAAGAGTTCCAGTTATGCCTATGTTACTTCGCTCTATCCGCTCTGGGCGGGCGTGGCGACGCGGGAGCAGGCCGCGCAGGTGGAGAGTAAGTTGGAGTTATTTGAGCGGCCCGGCGGGCTGGCGATGAGCGACACGGCCAGCGGCATGCAGTGGGATGAGCCGTTCGGCTGGGCTCCGACAAACTGGCTTGCGGCCCAGGGTCTGGCGGCGTATCAATTTCGCCAGGACGCGCGGCGGATCGCCGCCGAATTTACCGCGACCATCGACAAGGGCTTTGCGACTGACGGCACCATTCGCGAGAAGTACAACGTGGAAGCCGGAAACGCCGAGGTGCATGTAACTGCCGGTTACAAGTCGAATGCGATCGGATTCGGATGGTCCAACGGAGTCTATCTCAAGTTCACTGAAATGCTAGGCGAAAGATAGCTGCTTTTGGCGAGACGGTTCCAACTGCCATAATTGAACTATGCTCGTTCTCGCCTCAGCTTCGCCGCGCCGCCGGGAGCTTCTTGCTCAGGCTGGGTTTTCTTTTGAAGTACAGCCTGCCGACATCAACGAAGATTTGCAGCAGGGTGAAGATGCAATCGCCTATGTGACGCGACTGGCGCGCGAAAAGGCTGAGGCCGCGTTCGCGCTGCGAGCCGCCTCGGACGCTGAATTGGTCGTGCTCGGCGCGGACACAACCGTCTGCGTGGACCGGCAGATTCTGGGCAAGCCGCAGTCGCCGGAAGACGCGGCGCGGATGCTGCAACTGCTCTCCGGGAGGACGCATCGCGTGATTACCGGTGTGGCGCTGGTTTCCGCCGGCCAAACGCAGGTAGCGGCCGAGGTGACAGCCGTGCAGTTTCTGAGTGTGTCCGAGCAGGAGATTGCCAGCTACATCGCGACCGGCGAACCGATGGACAAGGCAGGAGCCTACGCGATTCAGGGGCGCGCCGCACGCTGGATTCCGCGCATCGATGGCTGCTATTTCAACGTGGTGGGGCTGCCGATTGCGCTGGTCTCGACGCTGTTGAACGCCATGCCGCCGCTTGACCGATAGGCTGGACCCGATAGGCTGGACCCGATAGGCTGGACCGATAGCTTCGTCGTAATGGCGATAGGCAGAGCTGACTGAAACAAGCTACACTGGCCGCCGATGAATACCTTACGTTCCCTGACCATGTCTGCTGCGGTGGTTGTCCTTTCCGGTGTTGCCGCCGGGGCGCAGGTTGTTCCGTTTCCGATGACGGAGACGGGCCTGGCGATTTCGCGTCCGGCGCAGCCTATGCAGCCGTTTACGGTTGCCGGTGAGCGCGGCGTACTGGTGGGTACACAGGATGGGCAGTTCGAATCGTGGATCTTGCCCGTCAAGCTGATCAGCCATCTAACAATTGAGGCGAATGTGGAGGGGTATTCCGTACCGATCGCGGTCAATGCGCAGGCTGCGAATATCGAGGTGCGGCCAGATCGGACGACGATCACTTACAGCCATATCGGGTTCACGATCCGGCAGATCATGTTTTCGCCGGAGGATGCTGCGGCGGCCAACGTCCCTTCAACGGGCCCGGTGGTATTGTTTCAGGTCGACGCCGACCATCCCGTCGACCTGGTCTTCCGCTTTACGCCGGAGATGCGCTGGATGTGGCCCAGGCGCAATGACGGCATTCCGGGGCCGGACTGGGTTGCTGGCCCGCATGGGGGGTATTACACGCTGCACATGGATTATCCCGATCTGGCGGGCGCGATTACCATTCCGACGGCGACGCCGGGGATCATGGCCCCGTATCAGGAGCGGCCGCAGGTACATCCGCTGGAGCTGCATCTGCACTACGATCCCAAGCGTGACGGGCAGGGGGCGAACGCAAAGCTCTTTCCGCTGCTGATGGCGGTTGGAACAACAAAGGAGTCGGCTACGAACGCGGCTCTGGGCGCGGCGCTCTCCACGCTGAACGATGCTATTCCGGCACTGTACAAGAGCCATGCGGAGCGTTACGTAAAGTTGTTGGCGGAGACAACCTCCATCGAGACGCCGGACAAGGCTTTGAACGAGGCCTTTCAGTGGGGCGTGGTTTCTATCGAGCAGCTAAAGGCGCACGAGTTCGCAGGCAACCAGACGGCGCTGGTAGCTGGATACTATGCGAGCGGCGACTCAGCGCGACCGGGGTTCGGCTGGTTCTTTGGGCGCGACGCGCTGTACACGCTCTACGCCGCGAATGGCTTCGGCGATTTCGCTTTGACCCGTGCCGAACTCGAATTTCTGATGGCAAGGCAGCGAACTGACGGCAAGATCATGCACGAGTTTGCGCAGACGGCCGGCGACCCCGCCGTCGACTGGAAGGCTTTTCCGTATATGTACGCCGCGGCGGATGCCACGCCGCTATTCCTGATGGCAGTACGGGACTATCTGCGGGCCAGCGGCGATGTGGAGTTTGTGGAGGCGCACCGCGAGGCGATTGAGAAGGCCTGGGCGTTTGAGACGGCGGCCAGTTCCGACACGGACCATGACGGGATCTACGACAATTCGCAGGGGACTGGCTGGGTGGAGAGCTGGCCGCATGGAGCGATGCCGCACCAGGAGGTTTATCTGGCGCTGCTCGACGAGCAGGCGAGTCTGGCTTACGGCGATCTTGAGAAAGCGCTCGGAAACACGGTTCAGGCTGGCGTGGCGCGTGCGCATGACATTCAAGGCAAGATCGAGCAGGAGTATTACGACTCGGCCAAGGGCTGCTACGCCTTCAGCCACAATCTTCCGGGCGATCCGAACGGAGAGACGGATCGCGCCACGACGATTTATCCGGCGATTGCGTGGTGGGACTGGAATGGCGCGAACCCGCCGCTGGCGCATGGCGAGGAATGTTTGAAGCAATTCGCTGGACCTGCGCTGGCGACAGATTGGGGGTTGCGCGATGTGGCCGACAGCGAGCTGTTCTACGACGGGATGAGCTATCACCAGGGTTCGGTCTGGCCGTTGTTTACAGGCTGGGGCGCGCTGGCGGAGTATCGCGACGGGCAGCCGCTCGCTGGCGAGCAGATGTTGATGCAGAATGTAGACCTGACCTGGGCCCAGGACCCCGGCTCGGTGACGGAACTGCTTTCCGGAGATTTCTTTGTGCCCTTTGGGCGGTCGACGAGCCACCAGCTTTGGTCTAGCGCTATGGTGATTACGCCGGTGTTGCGAGGGCTGTTTGGGATCAGCGTGGACGCGGTGACAAAGACGGTTACGGTGAATCCGCATTTGCCTGCGGATTGGGAGGATGCAATGGTGCAGAGCTTGCGTTTTGGCGATCAAAAGGTCGATCTGATCTTCACGCGTGAGAAGGGGAACCTTACTGTTGCGGTCCGAAACAGCGGTAGGTCAAAGCAGGAAATCCACCTCCGAAGCGACCTGCCGGGCGCACGGACCATTCCGCATGAAGCCTTTGCTGTCGCCGAACTCGCCATTCCACTACCGGCGGTCGAATTGAGGCTCCCGTTGCACTCGTTGCCCACGCCCGGCTCTCGTCCGCAGCAGATGAAGGTGCTCTCGGCTCAATACGGACCTCGAAGTTTGAAGGTAGCGATCGCGGCTCCGGCGGGATACGCCACCATTCTCGAATTCGCACGTCATCAGGATGTCCTGGCCAATCTTGCGCCCGCCGGTGCGGATGGCTCGTTACCGAAAGGGGTGACGGTAGCGGAACTCGGAGACATGTCCCCGCGGGGCAAGACCGAGGCCTTCGAGTCTCGCTATATCCAGGTCCATTTTCCGGAGGGGCAAGGTTGGCAGAGGGTAGAATTTACGCTGACCTGGTGACGGGCCAAGCGGGCCGAAGGAACGACGAATAACTTGCGCGGCACATGCAATAATCTGCATATCTATCGTAGCCTTTGAGACTTACGCCAGTTTTTCGGAGCACTAAGGGGCGCTTTGGGGCGCATTTTAAAGCAGATTCCCTCCGGGAACGACAGAAAGAACAGCAAGAACCACCACAACAAGAGCGAAGGCAACCACAAAAGCAAGAGCCACAGCAGGTCCTTCGCTGCGCTCAGGATGACAATTTCTCCCTTCGCAAAAGTAGACGAAACTCAGCAGCGCTGGAGGTTATTTCGATTATGCGCCTTTGTTGCATAATTCAACGCAGCGTCGGCGCGGATTTTTTAAGGGGCGCAGGCGCACGACTTGCAGCTTGATCCCGGCATCTGCTTCACGCGCCGGTTCCACCCTAATCAAGCCACCCAGCTGACCAGGGCAAACGAAGCCCCTTGCGGGTCGACTGCCTGCACGATCCATTGGCCGCCTGGCACCTGGTGCGGCCCATTTACTACCCGTCCGCCACCAGTGTGGATTCGAGTCACGGCCGCGCCAATCGCATCCACGTTGAAGTAATACGTCCAAAACGGCCCCGGAACATTCGGAGGGCGCGACATGATTCCGCCGACGGGCGCGCCGTTTATCTGGAAGATCTGGTAAATTCCCATCGCGCCCATATCGTGCGCCTCGCCCTTGGTCCAGCCAAAGAGCCCGGAGTAGAAGGCAAACGAGGCATCGCCGTCGGTTGCCATCAACTCGGCCCAGCCGATTGTGCCAGGCGTTCCGGGTTTCGGTCTGGCGCGATTGGAGGGCATCGACGGATTGGCGGTAAACAGCACCAGCGGCGCGCCTTCGGGATCGACCATCACAGCAAATCGCAGCATTCCGGGTACGTCCGTCGGTCCCTTGTGGAGTTTTCCGCCAGCGGCGACAAACCGCTCCGCGTAGGCGTCCACATTCGGCACATGGATGTACCCGATCCACGCCGGGACCGGCCCAGCGCCCTCGGGCAGCGTCATTAAACCGGCCACACCGGTGGCGCCTACATTGAAGGTTGCGTAAGGCATCGCGGGGGTGCCCACGTCCTGGGTATTCCAACCCACGACAGAGGTGTAGAAAGTCGCTGCCGCCGTCGTATCGGTAGTCATCAGTTCGTACCAGGCAAAGTTACATGGGATCTCAGGCATGGCGCACTCCCGGTTCAACCCAATTCGGCGGAATGTAACGAAATCGGGTGAGATTTCAGTCCGGAATGTTGATACCAACTTCGCGCGGGGATGTCAAACCGGCAGCCCATGAACTCGTCTTCTACCGCGTTGGGGCGATCAGCTTGATCCCGCTCGCCGGATCGGCGCGTTTGCTGAGCGGAGCCGTGTTGGCGGTGAGGAACACTTCGACGGTTGGATTCGCATGCAGTTCCCAGACATGACCGCCGACAGTGGTTCCATCCCGGCGCCCCAGGACAGCATGCATGTGCACCACCGGCTTGCCGTTGAAAGCCGCGACATCCCCTACCAGCGACAGCACTTCCACTTGCTCGTTGGTCACAGTCGGGCGATACATCTTCTTTTCAGTATCCAGCCACGCCGTGGTAGCGCTGCTCACCGCTCCGATCCCGGTAAAGTGGGCATCTCCAACGCCATATTTCGCGGCAAAGTCCGTCAGTCCGCTCAGCACCTCATCGCCCTTGAGAAAGACGATGGCATACACCTTTTCCTCGGGCGTGTCCTTGACCAGCTTTACGGTCATGCCCGGCGCTTTCCCCTGCGGAATCGGTCGCGACGGATCAATCAGGTCTTCATGCGCAGCCGCAAGAGATGAAGACTGGGCGAAAGAGCTCGCCGGCCAAAGGAGAACGGCCATTGTCAGGAGAGAAACAAATCGCGTGGCAGAGTACATGGAACCTCACCGGTACGAGAGGAGATCGCCTGCGAACCGCAGCCTTAGGCAGGCCGCGCCATAAAGTCCAGCGCCCTAATCAGATACGCCTTCAGCTCGCTGCGCGGCACAACGGCATCGAGAAAGCCGTGCTCCAGCAGAAACTCCGAGCGCTGAAAGCCCTCCGGCAGCTTCTGCCGGATCGTCTGCTCAATCACCCGTGGCCCTGCAAAGCCGATCAGCGCACCCGGTTCGGCAATATTCAGATCGCCGAGCATGGCAAAACTCGCCGTGATGCCGCCCGTCGTCGGATCGGTCAGCAGGCAAATATAGGGGATCCGCGCCTCGTCCAGTTGCGCGAGGCCGCTGGCGATCTTGGCCAACTGCATCAGGCTGACTACGCCTTCCATCATGCGCGCTCCGCCTGAGGCCGACACAATCACCAGCGGACGCCGGGTAGCCAACGAGCGGTCGATCGCCCGCGCAATCAGCTCGCCCACCACGGCGCCCATGCTGCCGCCAATGAAGGCGTACTCCATCGCCGCCACCACCACGTCATGATGCCCCAGCCTGCCCAGCGCGGTAATCAGCGCGTCGTTCAGCCCAGTTTGCTTCTGCGCCGCAGCCAGACGCGACTTGTAGCTCTTGATGTCGGTAAATTCCAGCGGGTCGGTGGAGACCAGATTCCCATCCACCAGCTCATAGCCAGACTCGAGCAGCAACTCAATCCGCCGCCGCGCGCCAATCTTGAAGTGGTGTCCGCATTTCCCGCAAACATCCAGGTTCTTTTCGAGTTCGGCCTTGAACAGGATCGTCCGGCAGCCGGGGCACTTAACCCAAAGCCCCTCCGTCTTTACGCGACCGGGGCCGCCATCGGAAACCGGCGCGGAAGTCGACTCCGCGCCAAGCTCCGCGCCACTGTCGCCGTTCGGCTCGCCGTCGTCGTTGTTCAAATTGGAATTGGGACGCTTAAACCAGGACATACCTCAGCAATTGTAAATGCACCACCCAGCGATCTTCCGCCAGCCCTATCCCGCGCAAATACGGCGCCGCGACGGAGGACGCGATCTAGAAGCCGGTCCGTGAGCGGCTCTGCCAACACGCGGAACGCCGGAGTTTCCCGTAGGCATTTTCAGGAAGTGACAGGAACGGAGAAGGGGCTCGACGGGGCTACTCCGACTTCCACGCGGTCACGGCCCTTGTTTTTTGCGTGATAGAGGGCTTCGTCGGCGCAACTGATGAGCAATTCTGGAAACAGCCCAGGCGCGGGGGCTAAAGCCGCACAGCCGATGGAAATGGAAACCTCGCACTGGAGTGGCGTACCTGGCTGCTCGTAGAGTTTGCCGATAAGAATGCGCATGGCCTCGGCTTTGCGGGCCGCCTCTTCGACGGGAGTTTCGGGCATGAGAAAGATGAATTCCTCGCCGCCGTAGCGCGCCAGCAGATCGCTGGAGCGATGGCCCATGTTCAAAATGGAGTCGGCGATGGTGCTGAGGCAGACATCGCCGGCGGGGTGTCCAAAGCGGTCGTTGTAGGACTTGAAGTGGTCGACGTCGATCATCAGGACGGCGATGGGATGGCCGCTGCGGCGCGCACGCGTCCACTCGGCTTTGAGCGTGTCTTCAAACAGGCGTCGGTTGCCGAGACCGGTCAGGGGGTCGGTTGAGGCGAGTTTGGCCATCTCCCGGTAGGCCATTTCGAGCTGAGTCTGAAAGACTTCGCGCTCAATTTGAACGACGGAGACGGAGAAAACGGTGATCATGGAGAGCGCCAGGAAAGCCTGGAGAAGCAGGACGCGATGCGGTATATCGGCTCCGGCGCCGAGGGTGAGCGGCCCGTAACCGTGCATGGTAGCCGTGGTGGCCAGGAAGGCCAGCAAGTTGACGGCGAGAACTGAAGCGGTGAATCCGAGGCGAAGACAGATCAGCAAAATGACGGAGATCAAAATGAAGTCAAGCGCGTATCCGGATTGGCTGAACACGGCGAGAGTAGTGGTCACCACCAGCGTGAGGAACAGGAGCGAGGTCAGCAGGTCGGCGAGGCTGGCGCGCCGATAATTGTCGCGGCTGCTGAGCACCAGCACCAGCGGGGTGAACATGGCGTACCCCAGCATGTCGGAGTCGGCGCGGATTTGCAACACGTTCCAGAAGTCAAAATTGGGGTTGGCCCAGCGCATGTACGTGGCAAAGATGGTGGCGGAGAAAAGCGGCGCTGCGATCAGGGCGAACACAACGAAGCGGGCAACGAGATGCGGCTCCTGAAGCCAGTCGTCGAGTTTGCGGCAGCGCGGCAGCGCCGAAGCGGCGATAAGCGGGCCGACGGCGTTGGCAAGGCCATTGATGAGGTCGGAGATTGGCTTTAAGTGGTAGATTGTCTCCCCGATCAGGGAGCCGAAGAGAACTCCGCCGAGGATAAGTGGCCAGCGCCGCCGATCCGAGCGGACCATGAAGGCGACCGCGAGGCCGTTGGTGGGCCACCAGATAGCCTGCCAGATATGGTGGAAGAAACCGCTGTAGTGCATCGCCCGCTCAACCAGCATGACCAGGCTGGCTGGGCCAAAGAACTCGCCGCAGGAGCGCAGAAACGCCCTCCCGCGCGGAACTGCGGGGTCTACCGTCCCCGATACTTTTGAGCGCGTCATCATGATGCCTTATCGGCACTGCGCCCTATTTGAAAGAGAATTTTCATGCCGGGAAAGGCGCGATCATCGCGCTGCAAAACACTTTGGCGGTCAATCGTCGGGCAGGGGAATCACTCCGGCAATTCACAAATGCCGCTGGAGAGATTGTGGCATGATTCGAACGTCAACGGCGAGCCGAATTGTGCATGGGCAAAGCGACGCGAGCCGCGAAGGGGCGGGTCGTCGTAGGATGGAAAGATGTTGCTTGTGAAGAGATTGGCGGATGGGGCACGGGCGCCGGAAGTGGCGCATCCGGGCGAGGACCTGGGCTATGACGTGTTTGCATTGGAGGCGGTCGAGCTTTGGGCTCGGGCCGCGGTGCGGGTGCGTACCGGGATTGCAGTGGAGGCTCGGCACCCGGAGACGGGCGTCGGGCTGGGGCTGCTGGTTCGGGACCGGTCTTCGATGGCCTCCCGCGGCGTGGCGGTGACGGGCGGCGTGATCGACGCCGGGTATCGCGGGGAGATCCAGATCCTGCTCACGAATCTGACCGACGCGTCGATCCGGCTTGAAGCCGGGGACAAGATTGCGCAGATGATTCCCGTGCCGGTGCTGACCGGGGTCGTCTCGGTGGTGGACGAACTGGGCGATTCCAGCCGTGCGGAAAAGGGATTTGGAAGTTCGGGAAGGTGATTCCAGGGAATAGGGAATAGGGATTAAAAAACTAAGTTAGCGAATGACGTGGATGGGTATGCCGGTTTGGAGCGATTCCGGGGTCAACGACTGTGTGCCCCGTTCCCCTAAAATGATGGCGAGGATGGCGGGGGAATCGAGGACAATTCGGCTCATTCCAACGACTTTGCAAGGGCTTCCGCGCGTCGCTCGGCGATGAGTTCATCTGCAAGGGAGCGGAGCATTGCAGCTTCACGAGTGATAACGCGAAGCTCTCTACCCTCCATATGCAGCATGAGCTGATCGCCTTCGGCGGCTCCCATGGCCTCGCGCAGGGCGGCTGGGATGACGAAACGGCCTTTGTCGCCAAGGTTGACGCGAGCCTCGATGAGGGGCTTGGGAAGTTGAAAAACGACCGGTCCCTGGGCTTCGGCTTGCTGGGGCATTGGGAAAAATCCTCCCTCGGCGCCGCGATGCTAATCCTGTGCCACTCTCGAATGCAAGTGGGAATGAAAATTTGCAACGCTAGGCGAACATCGCTCCCAGGTCTCAAAGTCGAGACCTGGGGCACCCAGATTGCCGATGGCGGCTAGTTTTTGCCAAGGCCGTCGTGCTGGTGGTAGTTGGGGTAGGTTGGCTTGGGGAAATCTGGAAGCGGATGCCCTTTTAGCTCGTCCAGGACAAGCTTGACGCCGGTTTCGAGCTGTATGTCGTGGCCAGCCACGAAGTCTTTCGGGGTTTCTTCGATGGGAAGGTCGGGGACGATGCCGCGGTTTTCGACTTCAAATTGTCCCGTCAAGCCGTAGATGAGGAAGCGCGGAGCGGTGACGCTGCCGCCATCGAGCAGGGGCGGATAGCCGCCGATGCCCACCAGGCCGCCCCAGGTCCGCGTGCCGACCAGTTTGCCGATGCCGGCTTTGCGGAAGTACCAGGGCATGGCATCGCCGCCGGAGCCGGAGTTCTGGTTGATGAGCATGGCTTTGGGCCCGAAGATGGCGCCGACGGAGTCAGTCTGGGGCTTGCCGTCCCGCTCCTGAGCAATGGAAAGCGGTTGGCGGCGGAGGACATCGACGACGTAATCGGCGATGAAGCCGCCTTCGTTCCAACGCTCGTCGAGGACCAGGGCTTGTTTATTGAGTTGAGAGTAGAAGTAGCGATTGAAGTTGGTATAGCCCGCGCCTCCGGTGTTGGGCATATAGACGTAGGCCACTTTGCCGCTGGAAAGCTCATTGACTTTGCGCAGGTTGCCTTCGATCCAGTCGATGTTGCGCAGGCCATCTTCGTCGCCGATGGGGACGACGGTCACGTCTTTAGCGTCTTTGCCGTCTGCCGAATAAGCGATGTGCAGAACGGTTTGCAGACCTGCCGTGCCGTCGAAGAAGGAGTAAAGATTGTCGGCTGCGTGGACTTCCCTGCCGTTGACGGCCAGAATGTATGCGCCCTCGTGGACGTAGACGCCGGGGAGGGTGAGGGGCGAGGCGAGACCTGGGGTCCAGTTCTGGCCGCCGAGGATTTTGCTTATTCTGTAGCGGCCGTCTTTGACGGTGTAGTCGGCGCCGAGCAGGCCGGTTGTCGGCGAGTCGTCGTGGTGGTAAGGCCCGGAGATGAACATATGGCCGATGGAGATCTCGCCGGTCATTTCCTTCGTCAGGTAGCTGAATTCGTCGCGGCTGGCGAGGCCGTCCAGATAGGGCCGGTATTTGGCTTCGACCTTGGCGATGTCGAGGCCGTGGGTGTTGGGATCGTAGAGGAAATCGCGCTGGATGCGCCAGGTTTCGTGGAAGATCTGCCGCCATTCGGCGCGGAGATCGATGGTGGCGTGCATGTTGCCGAGGTTGACCGGCTTGCCGGTGTCGCCGCTTGGCTTGAGATCGTCGGTGGCAATGATGGAGAGCGCGTTGTGCTGCGAGATGAGGGCCTTGGACTGGTCGGCGGAGACGACGAAGCCGCCCAGGTCGGAAGCCACCTGCTCGGTCTTGCGCTTATCCGTGGTGAAGCGCCACAGCGCGCGGATGTTGGGACCGCCGTCGCTGGGCCGGCCTACGGGTGAGCCTTCCAGCAGATAGATGACGCCGGTTTTTCCCGCTACCAGGCTGCTGTAGTTGCGCGGCGGAACGGGCAGCGAAAGGATGCGGTTCCCGATGTTTTCAAGGTCGATTTTGACTTCAACTTTCTTGTCGTCGGTCTTGTCTTCTTTCTTGGAGTCATCGGGCTTGGCATCCGCCTTCGCGTCGGATTTGGCGTCCTTTTTATCCTTGTCGTCGAATTCGGTCTTGGGAGGCGGTGGGACGGGGTTCTTGTCGTCCTTCTTCTTCTCTTCTTCCTTGACCTTTTCGTCATCGCTCTCGGGCGGGATGGGAGAAGCGCCATATTTCGAGAGGACGACGACGTAGGGAGCGCTGGTTTGGGCGCGGTCGAGCGAGGAGAGATCGATGCCGGCGTTGGAGGGTCCATCGTCGGTCGAGGCGAGGAAGTAGAGGAACTTGCCGTTGGGGTCGAAGGCCGGGCTGGAGGCGTCGCTCATGCCGTCGGTGACCTGGGTAAACTTCCTGCTTTCGAGCGAGTAAAGGAAGATGCCCTTGAGGTTGTTGTCCAGGTCGCGGCTGTAGGTGATCCACCTGGAGTCCGGCGACCAGGTGGCGTCAAAGCCGTTGCCGCCAAAGCCTCCCTGGTTGCTGGTGTCGACCGGAATGGGTTTGCCCGCAGCGAGATCTTTTCCGGAATCGTCCTTCCCTGGGGCGTCCAGGTACCAGAGGTGCAGATGCTTGTCCGAATAAAGGATGTGCTTGGAGTCGGGCGACCACTGCAGGTTGTAGTAGTAGGAGGGGTTGGGGCCGAGGTCGATGACGGTGGGTGCTTTGAATCCCGTCTGATCGTGAAGATAGAGCTGGTATTCGCCGGATCCGTCTGAAAAATAGGCGATGGTCTTGCCGTCGGGGGACCAGGATGGAGCGCGCTCGGCGGAGGACTCGGTGTTGGTGAGGTTGCGGGTATCGCCCTTTTCGGCGGGAACGGTGAAGATGTCTCCGTGCGCCTCAATGGCGACGCGCTGGCCGGTTGGGGAAAGCGCGACGTTCCGTATCTCGTCGGGAGAGATCGAGGCCAGATGCGGGGCAAGCTGGGGCAGGTCGCCGTGGATGGTGATCTGTAGAGCGTGGTCCTCGCCGACTTTGCCGGGGCTGGGCAGGTCGAGGACATGGAGCGATCCGAATTGCTCGTAGACGAGTCCGCCGGGGCCAGCCTGTACGCTCTTGAAATCGAGTCCCTTGTTGGCGACGGCGAGCGAGACCTCTTTGGTTTTGGTGTCGTAGCGGTAGAGGGAGACGGAGCCGGTCTTCTCGCTGCCGATTTCAACTGTGGACTGGTTAGGCGCGGCCCGGTCGGAGAGGAAGTAGATCTGGTCGCCGATCCAGGTAGGATAGCTGTCGGTGGTGTTGCTGGAGGGGATCTTTTCGAGATCGAGAGTCTTGAGGTTCACAACCCAGATGGGGAAGTTCTGGCCGCCGTGATACTGCTTCCAGTCCGGCTCCCAGCGGGTGACAGGCTCGTAGGCAATGGATTGGCCGTCGGGCGAGAATGAGCCTTCGTAGGCCATGGGCAGCGGGAGCGGCTCGGGAGTGCCGGTGCCGTCGGCGTGGACCTTGAAAAGACGCAGGTAGTGGCGGACACTCGCCCTCATGGTGGCGAAGAGGATGTCCTTACCGTCGGGAGTCCAGCCTACGGCGAAGTTGCCGGCCGGGTGCCAGGTGAGGCGGCGCGGAATGCCTCCGGTAGCGGGAACGACGTAAACGTCGGTGCCGCCGAGGAGATTGGCCGAGTAGGCGATCTGGGTGCCGTCGGGAGAGATGAAAGGTCCTTCGGCGACGGCTCCCGTCGAGGTGAGACGCTGAGCCTCGCCACCCGTCCGGGGAACGGTCCAGATGTCGTTGGCGTAGCGGAAGGCGACCGCGGTCTGGCTGAGAGAGGGGTTCTGGAGAAGCAACGGAGGATTGGCGGCAGATGCCGGAGCAGGCGCGAGAGCAAACGGCAGGGCAGCTACGAGCGATAAAGCCAATGAGACGGCACGGCGGGTCGAATTCATGGATTCTCCGGTGGGAACACGATCTTGGTCGATATTAGAGACTGCGGAGGCAATTTCGGGCAAATTTGGGGCAATCGGGGTCAAGAGGCGGCGACGGTTGCCGAGGCGGGTACGACCGGAATACATGAGAAGCGGGGAATGCCGGGAAGCTTGGTCCGCAGGGACAGTTTACCCGGAGGGATGGAGTACGCAGAGAAAACCGCAGAGGTTCCATGCGCGGGGAACCGGGAATGGCCGGGATGCGTAGTGTCTTAGACCCGTGAGTGACGGACCCGCGATAGAAACAGAGACGCTGCTAGACTCTTGGGCAGTGGGATGTCCGAGTTCCTCGCGACCGCTCCCCGAGTCTAAGAGGTTTTACAATTCATGAATCCCAGGTATCAAAGTCGAGACCTGGAGCACCCACATCGCTGCAACTGGGGAAATGGAAGCCGATGCAATTCAAAGAAGCCGTGACACTCGCCATGCAGTCGCTGTGGGCCAACAAGCTCAGGTCCATCCTGACGCTGATTGGCGTGGTGATGGGCGTGGCTTCGGTGATCATGGTGATCACCCTGACGAACACGGCGAACGACTATATGGGCAGCAAGGTGACCGGGTACGGCGCGGATGTTTTCACCGTCCAGAGGGAAGGCTTGATCTTCGGCCCCGAGGACTATGCCAGATTCAAGAAGCGTAAGATCATCAAGCTCGAGGACTACCAGGCGGTTCGCAGCCTGTGTGCGGATTGCAAAGAGGTGGGTACATCTCTTTCGGGGGCGGGTAAGGTGTCGCATAACGGCAGCTCGACCACCGGCACGGAGCTGCGCGGGTACACCGATACCATGTTTTCGCTCAGCAACACCAACGTGGCCGAGGGCCGCGCGTTGACAGAGGGTGATGTCGACCACGGCATGCACAATGTTGTGGTGGGCGCGGATGTGGTGGACGACGTGATGGGCTCCGGCGACCCGTTGGGTCAGGAAGTGCGCGTGGACGGGGTTCCCTACACGGTAGTGGGCGTGGGCGAGCGGCAGGGCAAGACCTTTGGGCAATCGCAGGATAACTGGGTCGCGGTGCCGATTTCGGCCTATCAGCATACCTACGGCGGCAACGACTCGGTGACGATTTACATCCGCGCCAATGGCGATGCGAAGGCCATGGAGCGCACAGAGGACGAGGTTCGAGTCATCATGCGCACCCGCCGCCATGACGCGCCGGGTGCGCCGGACAGCTTTGAAGTGCAGACCAATGACACTTTCCTGGACCTGTGGAAACAAATCAGCCAGTTGTTCATCTTCATCGTCTTCGGACTGGCATCTATCTCGCTGGTGGTGGGCGGCATCGTGATTATGAACATCATGCTGGTCTCGGTGACGGAGCGGACGCGCGAGATTGGCGTACGCAAGGCGCTGGGAGCGCGGCAAAAGGATGTGCTGTTGCAGTTCCTGATCGAGTCGGGGCTGATGGCCACGCTGGGAGGCTTCATCGGCATTCTGATCGGCATAGGAGTGGCGGAGCTGATCACACTGATCTTCGGCATTTCGGTGAATGTATCGGTGGGCTCGGTGCTGCTGGGCATGTTCATGGCGACAGGCACGGGCGTGTTCTTTGGGGTGTATCCGGCCAGCAAGGCGGCCAAGCTGGACCCGATCGTGGCGCTGCGCTCGGAGATGTAAAGTACAGCCTCTAGCTACTAGCCTCTAGCTTCTAGCTCACGGGCGAGAATGGAAATTGGTGCGTACTGTCAGGACGGCAGCTTTTAGCTAGAGGCTAGAAGCTGGAAGCTAGGAGCTTAGGGTATGGCTAAAGGGCAGACACGGGAATCCGTCGGGATGGCGATTGAAACGCTGCGCGCCAACAAGCTGCGTTCCGGGCTGACGATCCTGGGCGTCGTGATCGGCGTGACTTCGGTGATCGCCATCTCTTCGGTGATCAACGGCGTAAACAATCGCGTGGATGACTTTGTCAGTTCGCTGGGCTCGAACGTCTTCTGGATATTTCATCTGCAGTTTGGGGTCTTCAAACCGACCACGGAGCAGTTGACGCGCAAGAAACTGACCATTGAGGACGCGATTGCCATCCGGTCGCTGCCTCATGTGGTGGCGGCCGATGCCGGCCATCGCTACTCAAAGGCGTTCGGCGTGGGAGACGTGAGTGTCAAGTACCAGGGCCATAAGGTGGCCAATACGATTCTTGAGTCTCACACGGGCGAGTTGCCGATTGTGAACGACATTGCCATGCAGGAAGGCCGCTTCTTCACCGATGAAGAGGACGCGCGCCACGCCAAAGTAGTGGTGCTGGGCCATGACACCAAGGACGATCTCTTCGGCGACGACTCGGCGCTGGGCAAGGAGGTCACCATCGAGTCTTCCGATTACACGGTGATCGGTGTCGCCGGCAAGCGCAAACAGCCCTTCGGCAGCGGCAAGAATGCCCAGGACAATGCGGCTTATTTCCCCAACGGCACCTTCCACAGCCTGCACCCTGAGGTTTTGGACCTCTTTATCGCGGTCAAGTACGACGACCCGGCCAACAAGCAGTTGGTGCAGGATGAGATTGAAGAGTTGCTGCGCATCAGGCGCCATGTGAAGGTGTCCGACCCCAACAATTTTGAGATCTTCGGGCCAGAATCGCTCTCGCGGCTTTGGGACCAGGTGACCTGGGGCCTGCGGCTCTTTATGCTGGCGGTTTCCAGCGTGGGCCTGATGGTGGGCGGCGTGGGCGTGATGAATATCATGCTGGTCTCGGTGACGGAGCGGACGCGGGAGATTGGCATTCGCAAGGCGCTGGGGGCGACCAAGAGGACCATCATGACGCAGTTCACCACCGAGGCGGTGACGCTCTGCGCCATTGGAGGGTTTCTCGGCGTCGTAGTGGGCGCAGCGATCACCTGGATCGTCTACCTCCTGCCGATCGGCCTGCCTGCCTCGCTTTCGACCTTCTGGGTGCTGTTTGGATTTGGAGTGTCGTGCGCGATTGGGCTGCTCTTCGGGATCTATCCGGCGTGGAAGGCGGCGAATCTGGACCCGATCGAGGCGCTGCGATATGAATAATCTGGCCTCGCAGCCTGCTCGCCACGCTTTGCGGAAACACGCGGGGCTATCTGGTTATACCTTTGCTCTTGGACTGGCGCTGCGCCACCTGGACGG
>Ga0302187_10001963_pt1 | contig 17228 bp, 19 predicted proteins | sample II_Bog_E1_3_FD_202120 | JGI IMG/M metagenome (GOLD analysis project Ga0302187, IMG submission 202120) | Peat permafrost microbial communities from Stordalen Mire near Abisko, Sweden - II_Bog_E1_3 | ecosystem: Environmental > Terrestrial > Soil > Wetlands > Peat | place: Sweden: Abisko...
GCTTGGCCAGCCTTCGCGCAATCTCGGTTTTGCCCACGCCCGTCGGCCCGATCATGATGATGTTCTTGGGCATGATGTCGTCGGCCATGTCGGGCGGCAGCTTTTGCCGGCGCTGCCGGTTGCGCAGCGCAATCGCCACGGCGCGCTTGGCGGCCCTCTGGCCCACCACGTGTTTGTCGAGTTCGGTCACAATTTCGCGCGGCGTCAGCTCGTCCAGCGAGACGTCCTGTTCTTCAGCGGATGCGGGAAGATAGATAGCCATATCTTTTCAGTAATCAATTCCTGTTCAATTCCTGGCTGAAGGAACTCCGGTGCTCTTTGCGCACCGCCATCTTCAGTCCCGACCAGGTTTCATCAATCGCACAAATTTTCACATCCACAAAGACGGTCTTGAGCGCCGTGTCTCGAATCGCATTCTCGGTGAGATCGGTTTGCATCCCCGAAGCCTTATTGGGCCACGCCACCCAGATCATTCCATCCGCCTTGATCGATCCCTGGTGCGCGGCAAACTCCCGCTTGAACTCCGCAAACGACCGCGCAAACAAAACAATCACGCCCAGGCGATCTTGCAATCGCGCCTTCGCATACTCCTTCAACTCCTCTGGCAGCGTGGCGGGCGCGTGCCGCAGCAGCACGCGATTCCCCTCCTTGATGCCGAGTTTTTTCAAGAACGGTGTGCCGGAATACCCTGCCATAGCGGCCCCTGCAATGCCTTCTACGCCCCTCAGACTTGCAACTCCTCCACCGTAATGCGGTCGTTGGTGTAAATGCAGATCTCACCGGCGATTCTCATCGCCTTCTCGGCGATTTCGCGGGCGCTCAAGTCGGTGTTCTCCATCAATGCGCGGGCCGCAGCCGTGGCGTAGCTTCCGCCGCTGCCGATTGCCGCCAGCGGCTCGTCGGGATCAATTACATCTCCTGAACCGGAGATCAAAAACGTCTGCGCCTTGTCGGCCACCAGCAGCAATGCCTCCAGGTTGCGCAGCATCTTGTCGGTGCGCCAGTCCTTGGCCAGTTCCACGGCGGCGCGATTAAGGTTTCCCGCGTGCTGCTCCAGCTTGGTCTCAAACCGCGCGAACAAATTGAACGCGTCCGCCGTCGATCCCGCGAATCCGGCCAGAATCTTGTCCTGGAACAGGCGCCGTATCTTCTTGGCCGAGTGCTTCAGCACGTGATCGCCAAAGGTCACCTGGCCGTCGGCGGCCATCACCACATCGCCGTTGCGCCGCACGCAGATCACAGTTGTCGCATGAAACGTCAAATGTTCTTTCACGGCAGTTTTCAATCCTCAAACTCTGGCAAACACGGGCTATTCACAGGCAGGAATCCCGCGCCCGACGCAACCTAGAGTATAGGGCATTTGCGCGGCGTTGGATCTCTTCCGGATTGCCGCAATCGCTCCGGCCGTCAAGACACGCCGCCCCCAACCCAACCGGCATTTCGCGTGCGGTATCCTCAATCTGGGGGCTGTTGAGGGCAATGTCCACCCGTAAATGACCTTTCCGAACAACAACGACTGGCAGATCGTGGCCGGCGTAACCACAGTTGCCGCGGTCGCGGCCCTGGCTCTTTGGCTGGTGATGCGCCGGCGCCCCAGCGCAGAGGAGATCGAGCGCGCGCGCCGTCAGTTCCTGGTCCAGTCGGGGCGGCTCGTCGACGGCATGCTGCTCGACGTCTACGAAATGGATGGCGCAGACGGCCGGCCTCTGACCTTCCTCCTCTTCAGCTACCGCATCGGCGGCGTGGACTACGAGTGCTCGCAGGAGATTACCGCGATGCTCGGCGTGGTCGAGACGGGCAAAGTGCGTGCCGGATTCCCTTGCACCGTGCGCTACCAGCCCGGCAACCCTTACAACAGCATCGTGGTCGCCGAGGGCTGGACCGGCCTGCGCGCAGGACTGCCGCAATTCCCCTCCATCGACGACCCCAATCCCATCGACCAGAGCCATCTCGAACCCGGCTCCCATTAGCTTGCGGACCCGCAAACCCTCCTGAGTCACTTTTTTCACGCACTTCACGCACTTCACTTCCTTCACTCTCTTGCTCCCTGGCTCCCTCGCTCCCTTGCTCCCTGTATTTTCATACCCAACCCCGGTTACACTATCTCTATGCACTGGCACCCGGCGCAAGCTGACAAAAATGCGAAACGGACAACCCTGGTCCTGCGCATCTCGTTGGCCGCCACCCTGGCCTATGTCGTCGTCACTTTCGTCGCCGGTTTGCGCGCACACTCGCTGGCGCTGCTCTCCGAATCCGGCCACAATGTCTCCGATTTTCTCGCCCTCCTGCTCAGTTTTGCCGCCGTCTACTTCCAGTCGCGTCCTGCCGACCACGCCCGCACCTTCGGCTACCAGCGCGCCGGAGTCCTCGCTGCCTTCATCAACGCCGGCACGCTCATCGCCATCTCGCTCTGCATCGCCGTTGAAGCCGTGCACCGTCTCAGCGCCCCCGTCGCCGTCCAACCCCGCCTCATGATGATCGTGGCCGCCGTGGGCGTCGCCATGAACGGCATCATCGCCGCGCTTTTGTGGGGCGTGGCCCGCGACGTCAACCTCCGCAGCGCCTTCCTGCACATGGCCGGCGACACGCTTTCCACGGCTGCCGTCATCGCCGGAGGCTTCGGCATTCTCCTTACCGGGCAAAGCTGGATCGATCCCGTCCTCTCGCTGCTCATCGCCGCGCTCATCTTCTGGTCGAGTATTGGCATCGTCCGCGAAACCCTGAACATTCTTCTGGAAGGCGCGCCCCGTGGCTGCTCGCCGGCTCAGATTCGCTCCGGCATGGAAGCAGTGGAGGGCGTCGTCAACGTCCACGACCTGCACGTCTGGTGCCTCGGCTCGCATTCGCGCGCCCTGGCGTGCCACGTTACCATCGCCGACATTCCGCCGTCTGAAAGCGCGTGCATTCTCGTCAAGCTCAACGGTCTGCTCCGCGAGCAGTATCAGATCAGCCACACCACCATTCAATTCGAGCACATTGGCTGCGAGTTCCTCGAGGGCTGCGTAGCGCCTCCCGAGGCCATCTCCACCGGCCACGCGCATCCTCACGGCCACAGCCACGCGCACTAGCGCATCGGCGTGCGTTCGTGGCTTCGGCTTGTGGCGCGAATTCGCCAAGACCACGGGCCTGTTCATTGGCACGAGCTCTTTGGAGAGACCTATTTTGATTTCCAAGCGCGTCCTGCATTCCGTTCTGTTCCTTGCCCTGCTTGCGATCCCTTCCACGTTCGCCGCGCAAACTCCTGGAGCCGGGCCGCTCGATGCCTTTGCCGGCGAATACACCATTCCCGGCCAGCCGGGCAACGCCTTCACCTTTTATGTGCAGGACGGCAAGCTGACCCTCGAATCCGAACGCTCGGTGCCCGAGCAGCTCAAACAGATCTCGGCAACGGCTTTTGGCTTCACGCACGGCGACGACAAAATCATGTTCACACTCGACGCCTCCGGCCGCGCGACATCCGTCTCGATCTCCACTTTTCCCGGCATCACCTTCGTGCGCAGCGGACCGCCGGTGCATCACGTCTTCCACGATTACGTGCGCACCGAGGCCATGATTCCCATGCGCGACGGCATCAAGCTCCACGTGGTGATCCTCAAACCCTCCGACATCGCCACGCCGCTGCCCATTCTCCTCGAGCGCACGCCCTACGGCGTCGAAGACACAAGCCGCGCATCTTTCTTCCAATCGCGAGCGGAGTTGGCGCGCGACGGCTACATCTACGTGGCCGAAGACATTCGCGGCCGCTCCAAGAGCCAGGGCAAATTCATCATGATGCGCCCGCTCGCAGATCACCATGACCCCGCGGCCATCGACGAAAGCACCGACGCGTGCGACACCGTCGCCTGGCTCCTCCAGAACGTGCCTGGCAACAATGGCCGCGTCGGCGTTGTCGGCACCAGTTACGACGGTTTCCTCGCCATGATGGCGGGCATCGATCCGCACCCCGCTGTAAAAGCCATCTCGCCGCAAGCGCCAATGATCGACGTCTGGATCGGCGACGATTTTTTCCACAACGGCGCCTTCCGCCAGAGCTACGGCTACGACTACGTACGCGACCTCGAATCCACCAAAGATTGGACCGCGGTGGATTACGGCCGTGCCAAGGACGGCCTGCCCATCGACGGCTTCGACTACTTTCTCAAGCGCGGCAACTTTGCCCGCGACGTCAAAGAATCCGGTGCCGATCTGCTGCCCACCTGGAAACTTTTCCTCAACCATCCTGCGTACGATTCCACTTGGGTTCCGCGCGCGGTTGAGAATGCGCTCAACACGGTCGCCGTGCCCACGCTTACCGTCGGCGGCTACTACGATCAGGAAGATATGTACGGCCCGCAGGAAGAATATGCAAAGCTAGAGCCTCACGATGCGAAACACCAGAACTTCCTCGTGCTCGGCCCCTGGCGTCACGGCTATTGGTCTTCGCCTAACTGGAGCCTCGGCAATCTCGACTACGGTGAACCCATCGGCACCGAGTTCCGCTCGCGCATCGAAGCCAGATTTTTCGCGCACTTTCTCAAGGACGAGCCCGGCTTCACTCTCGAAAACACCGCCAGCTTCCAGACCGGCTCGAACACCTGGCAGTATTACTCGCACTTCCCGCCCAAGGTATCGCGCCCCACAAGTCTGTATCTCGCGGGCGCCGGTCTGCTCAGTTGGCATTCCTCAACAACAACGGCAACCGCATCCTATGCAAGCGATCCTGCAAATCCGGTCCCCTATCGTCACCGCCCCATCCAACCCACTTATTCCGACGGTTCACAGTGGTACAACTGGCTCACTGAAGATCAGCGCTTCGTCACCAGCCGCAACGACGTCGCCGTCTTCAAGCTGCCCGTGCTCACCCAGAATCTGACCGTCACCGGAGAGGTCTTCGCGGATATCTATGCTTCCACCACCGGCAGCGACAACGATCTCGTCGTCAAGCTCATCGATCAATATCCGGATGACGACCCAGACCCAACAATGCGTGGCTATCAGCTCATGACCAACGCTGAAATCTTTCGCGGCCGCTATCTGTCAGGCTACGACCATCCCACCGCGCTCGCGCCAGGCTCCATCCATGAGTACAAGTTCAGCCTTCACGATGTGGACCACGTCTTCAAGGCCGGCCACACCGTCATGGTCGAGATTCAAAGCACCTGGTTCCCGCTTTACGATCGCAATCCGCAAACCTTCGTGCCCAACATCATGAAAGCCAAGCCCTCCGCCTACAAGCCCGCGACCATTACCATCTACTCCGGCCCCGGCCATGGCTCCGCGGTCGAACTGCCCGTAATGACTCCCTGATGGCCGCAGCCGCCCCCGGCATCCTATAATTTCCCCAGGTACTGTACTGGCCCCTACTTCCCGGCAAAGCGAGAAAAAACTTGGCACGTGAGCTCTATACGGCGCGTCTCCTGCGCAAAGAGTGCATCTCTGAAGTTGCGCAGTGTTATCACTTCCTGTTCTCTGTCGAGTCGCTTGAGTCCTTCCCTTACCTGCCCGGCCAATTCGTCTCCGCAGTCGCCCCGGACGAGAACGGCAAGCAGCAGACCCGCGCCTATTCCATCGCTTCGGCGCCTGGTGGCAACCAGTTCGAACTATGCGTCAACCGCGTGGAGAATGGCTTCTTCTCTAATCACCTCGCAGACCTGCCCGATCTGCCCGTGGGTTCGGCCATTCAGATCCACGGCCCGCACGGCCACTTCGTGCTCGAGGAGCCCGTCACCGATTCCATCTTCGTCGCCACTGGCACCGGCGTCGCGCCCATGCGCGGCTACTCGCAGTGGCTCTTCCCCGCCAATGGCCCGGACCGCAGCAACGGCAAGGAGATTTGGCTGGTCTACGGCACGCGCTACGAATCCGACATGTACTACCATGACGAATTCGTGGCGCTCGCCCAGCGCGTGCCCAACTTCCACTACCTGCCCACGCTAAGCCGCGCGCAGCCTGAGTGGACCGGCCTCCGCGGTTACGTGCAGGATCATGTCGCCAAGATTGTTGAAGACCGCGCCGCACGCCTGGGCCAGCCGTTGCCTGTGCCGCCCGTCGATCCCGCAACCCCGCCCGCGGAGCTGCACTTCGACATCTACACCTACATCTGCGGACTGAATTTCATGGTATCGAGTGTGCGCGAGCGCCTGGACGCCTTCGGCTGGCACAAAAAGCAGATCGTCTTCGAGCGCTACGACTGAGATCCCGCTACAAACTGAACAACTCCCGCAGCCGCTTGGTCTGTGCGCGGCTCACCGGGATCTCCGTTTGCTGTTTATCGTTCATGCGCAGTTGGTAGCTCGACTTGAACCACGGCATCACTTCGCGAATCTGGTCGATATTCACCACGAATCCGCGATGTGCCCGCCAGAATCGCGCCGGGTCCAGCAGCTCCATCAATTCTTCTAGCGTGCGGCACTTCGACTGCCCCTCGAACGCGCGCGTCACCACGCGGATCACGCCTTCGTCGATCGCCGCAAAGCAGATCTCCGCCTGATCCACGAGCAGCAAGCGGCTCTGCGCCTGCACAATCAGCTTGGCCGGCGCGCGTCCTGGTTCGGCCGCTTGCGGCCGGTTCAGCAACCGCAGCAGTTGCTCAATCTGTGTCTCGGCCTGCGACTCCGCATCCGCCGTGCTGCCACCGGTCGAACCGCTCGTGGCCAGCCGTACGCGCACCCGCTCCACCGCTTCAAGAACCCGCGCGCGATCGAACGGCTTCAACAGATAATCGACGGCATTCACGTCGAAGGCGCGCACCGCGTACTGGTCGTAAGCTGTCGCAAACACAAAATGCGGCAGAGCCGCCGTCGGCTTGTCTACGTTCGCTGCGCTTGGGTCCCCGCGCTTTTCCGACTCGCGCTTTTCCGCGTCTCTTTTGTCCGGCGCGGCCGTGCCCACGCGATTCCGGTCCATCAGCCGCTGGATCACCGCGAATCCATCCTGGCCCGGCATCTGCACATCCAGAAACACCAAGTCCGGATGGTGCTCCTCGATCAGGTCCACAGCCTCAATGCCGTTCGCGCCTTGCGCCACCACGTCCACCCCGCCCACAGAGTCGAGCAGATACTTCAACTCCTCGCGGGCCAGTTGTTCGTCGTCGATAATCAGTGCGGAAATGGTCATGATGAGCAGCGATTCGATTCTATCGCAAGCGAGTTCAGAGAAGCCGGAAAGAGGTGTTCGTCAACGGCCCAATCGCACGTCAGGTCGCGAAGCCGCCAGCCTCTGCAATGGTAAAAACATCACGGGACCCGTGCAGAACCCGGACGATAACAATCTCGCCCGGACGAGGCAAGTAATAGACAGCGTACTTTTGATGAAAAATCACGCGCAGATCGGGCGCAAGGTGAGAACGAGGCGCACCGGAAAGCGGCAGTGCCAATGCCTGGCAAATCCGGGACTCAAGACGCGACAGAAATCGGGTCGCAACGGTTTCGGATGCTTCCGCGGCGAGATAACTCCAGATCTCCGCTAAGTCTGCTTCCGCGGTCTCGGTAAGGCGGAGTTTGCACGGCTTGCGAATTGCTTCCTCCCGCGCTCAAGAATGCGCTCGCGATCGTAAGGGACGAGCCGGCCATTCGCCACATCCGCAAGACCGCGATCAATATCGACCCTCAAAGCCGCAAGTTGGCCCACGTGAAGGTCGCGTTTCATCTTCCATTCGCGCAGCGCTTCGCGGATCACCTCGCTGGTCGAAGCGTATCCACCTTCATTGACCGCCCCCTTGACCAGCCCCGCCATGTCGGCAGGAAGCGTGATGGTCAGGCGTTCAATCGTTCCCATAAAGGCGCCCTCCAGTGCTCTTCATTTTTCATACTTTATCATACTTATGAAGCAGCAAGGCCGCCCAATACCCGATTCTTGCGCTGGCCGCGAGTTCACACAAATCCCTCCCCGGCACGAGGAAGCTGAAGGCTGAAAGCTGGTTTTCTACTCGATCATCACGTGCAGCCGCGCCGGCGTGGGATCCTGCGCCAACTCGTGTCCGCAGCGTGTGCAGAACTGGTCGGTAGCGCGCACTGTGCGGAAGCAGTTGCCGCAGCTTGCCGAAAGCTGGTAGTTGCACTGCGGGCAGAAATGGAAATCGCCCTGCACATGCGTGCCGCAAGCGGGGCAGCGAAACACCTGCGGCGGCCGCAGCAGAAAATAAAGCACGGCGCCAATGCCCGCCGGCATCACGAAGCAGATCAACATCCAGAAGCGAGTGCTCATCGCGCGCCGCGGTGCATCCTTGCTGATGTAGCCCACCATCAGAAAGTAGAGCGAAGCCACCACACCCCACGAGATATTGAAGTAAATGCGCAGGCCCAGCGCCGGCGCCGCATGGTGATGTTGGCCGGGCGCAATGATCCAGAAGTAGTACTCGACCAGAACGAACGCCAGGCTGGCCGCAACAATCGACCACACCGGAATCATTCTTTCTTCTTCGTTTACGCTGATAGCTTGCGGATCGGGCATGGATCTTCCCTCGCCACGGAGGGCCTTTCCTGAAGTCTTTTAAAAAGGTCAAACCCCTTTTTTGAATGGACGGGAGAAACAAGACAGAAGTTGCCCATTTTAGGGATTTAAGGCGGTTTTATTGGGATTGTTCCGGGTTTATTGCTTGATGCGGGCCCATCCGGCCACAATCACCGCCGCCAGAATCACCGGGCACAGGATGCAGATCCAAAGGCTGGTTTGCGTGAAGATATCGGCCATGTGCTCGCCGCCCAGCAGGCCGTCTGTCACGTGCCACACGAACGGTCCCAGCGCCAGAAGAACCAGTAGGAGTGCCGAAACGGCCAAAGCACGGCTGCGCCGCCGGCTCGCACTTTGGTCCTCCATCACTCCCAGCGAAGTCCGCACCACGCGACAGGTCTTCTGGGCCACGGCGCGGTCCCGGGCGGCCTGTTTTCCGGCCAGCGCCGCCAGCAAGCCGCGATGGGCGTCTTCCGCGCCGGCCCCCAGGTTCGCTGCCGCCCCAACCGCCGGATTCGCTGGCGCGCTGTCGGCCCACTCCGCCGTTTTCACATCGCCTCCCTTAAGCGCGACCCTAAACGTGTATCGCAGCGTGCTTCGAAGCGCTCTGCAGCGTAGCCCAGCCGCGGCTTGATCATTGCCAGTCCACGATAAAGCCTTGATTTCACAGTAGAAAGCGGCGCTCTAGTCACCTTGGCAATCTCTTCGAGTGAGAGTTCCTCGTGAAAGCGCAGTACCAACACCTCGCGGTGCAGTGTATCCAGTTCCAGCAACGCGGCCGCAATCTTTTCGCGGTCTTCGAGGTTTGAAACATGTTCGAAAGGCGTCGGATCGTCTGCCGCCACTTCAAATGTCATTGCCCGGTCGTCATCGCCCGCGCCATCGATCAGCTCGTCCAGGCTGTTCATGGTGCGCTTGCGCCGTTGGTCGATCACCAGGTTGCGCGCAATGGTAAACAGCCAGGTCTGAAACCGCGCGTTGCCGTTAAACTGGGCGCCCCGTAGCAGCACCCGCATCCAGACCTCCTGAAACAGGTCTTCGGCGGTCTCCTGATTCCCCGTAAGGAAGAGCAGGTAACGCAGCAGCCGGTGCTGGTAGCGCACAATCAACTCATCCAGCAACCCCGCCTTGCGCCGTTTCAGCCCGTCGGCAATGGCAAGGCTTTCTCGCCGGGCCTGCTCGTCGGCGGCAACAGACGCTTTGGCAAAGAATGGCCGTACAGAAGCAATGGTCATCTCTATCCATTAGACGACAAGAACGGCTTCCAAGACCAGGGGGCGACCAAAAGTCGACCAGACCCCAAAATCCTCAGCCCGAAGCCTCTCAATCGTCCCCCCTGCTCTCTCCTAACCCCATCCCCGCACCAAAAGTTGTCCACAGGCGCGAAAACAGCCCTCAGCCATTGACTTCCAGCTTTTCTCTATTGACTATTGGCTACTCCCGACTCCCTGCCTTCTTGCTCCCTCGCTCCCTGCCTTCCCCAGCGCTTCCTCAACTGCCTTGGCCGCCCGTCGCTCCCGCCCGTCCGCCGTTTCATAATAAAAAATGCCCAGCAGATGATTCCTTCGTTGCGCCGGTGTCAGCGCAAACCACGCCTCCCGCGCCCGCGGCCGCCGCTGGAAGGCAGCCTTCAGCACCGGCGGAGGCTCCTGTTCCCCCTCCATCGCCTGCATCAGCCGCTCCGCCATCTTCTCCGCGCGCTTCTTCCGGCTGTTCGGGCTCTTCGGTTCGTCGGCCCACTTCCCAATCTCGCGCCGCATTGAGTCGCTCAAGCCATCGAACCAATTCCACAACCCGCGATCGCTTTTCAACTCCTTTTCGAGTTCCTCCGGCAACAGAATCTCGCGTTCCTCGAAATCGGGCTCCAACCAGATCCGCGCCTTATCGCCCTGCCCGACGTGGACAGCAGCCCGCATCTGCCGGTTCACAATCAACACGGCACCCTTGCCGCTCGGATAGGAAACCAGCGTGGTGCGAAAGGGAAATCCCTCAATTTCGCCGCGCACTCTCCGCCCCTTGCGCCCCGGCCACACTTTGGCAACGTCAAAGGGGATCCGCGCAATCGTCCACTTCAGAGCCGTCCCGTCCGGCTCCAGCACCGCCGTGAAAGACTTCCGCACCGCGCGAGCTTTTTTCGTTGCCATCGCTCTTGCCTTCTTGCTCGCTCGTTCCCTTGCTCCCTTGCTCCCTGCTTTATCGATCCCCATACGGCACATCCCTGGGGTCTGTTGTCATTGAATCCGCAAACTTCACCTGGCTACCATCCGCGGTCTGGATCTTGTTGTCCTCCAACTTCCAATTCTTCGCATTCGCGATGGTTCCCGCCGTCGCCGCTTCAATGTCCAGATGATCGATGCGGAAATCCTCGAGCGGCGCTTGCGCATACGCACTCACGTTGAACGCCTGCCGCGCCCCCGTCGCCTTTACGTACGAGATGTGCACATTGCGGAAATGCGGCAGTCCCTGTGCTTCGGGCACCGGCGTCGCCAGCACTTTGTAGTAATCCGGCACGTCCGTCATCCCCGCCGGAATCGCCGCATAGCTGTAACTCGGATTCCAGTTCATCGTGATGTGAATTGGAATCGCCACCCCCTCCAGCGTCAAATCGTGAATCCGGATGTTCTCGGCAAATCCGCCCCTGGTGTGCGCGCTCTTGAACAGCACGCCTGAAGGCACTCCCTTCAACGCCTTGATGTCGTAGGCCTCGATGTCGCGAAATCCGCCCGACGTCTCGCTCCCAATCGTCACCGCCGCCGCGCCGCTGCGAATGATCGAGTCACGCAACACGATATGCTCGGTCGGCCGGTTCACGCGCAACCCATCCGCATCGCGCCCCGCCTTCAGGCAAAGCGCGTCGTCGTTCACGTCAATGTCGGCATGCTCCACCAACACCTTCTGCGATGAGTCGATATCGATTCCGTCCGTCGACGGCCCGCGCCCGCCCTCGTTGTTGCGGATGGTGATATCGTCCACATGCACATCGTGCGAGTAAAGAATCTGCACCGTCCAGAATCCCGACCGCTTCAGCAGAATCCCGCCGCCTAGTTCTACCGCCGAAGAGTTCTGAATCAAAATCAGTCGCGGCCGCCGCGCATCGTAATCCGAAGCCCACCGCAAGCCCCTCGGCTCGTACGTCGCGCGCAAATCCCAATACGATTTCCACCACACCGGCCCGTCGCCGTCAATCGTTCCCTTGCCGGTAATTCGCACATTGTGCTGGTCGCGCACATTCACCAGTGCCGCAGGCCAGGTCATCTCGATTCCCGCAATGCGCGTCGGCAGCATCGGATAATCTTTCAGTTGCTCAGACCCGATCAGCGTCACTCCTTCCGCCACATCGAGCGTCACGCCACTCTTCAAGAACAACGACCCCGTCAGATACGTGCCCGGCTTCAGCGTCACCGTTCCCTTCACCGCCGCGGCCGCATCAATCGCTTTCTGAATCGGCTCAGTATTCAGCGTCGTTCCATCGCCTTTGGCGCCGTAATCATTGGCCACAAAAATCCTGGTCGCAGCTCCGGCCCGCATCGCGAGACCTGCCAGCAAAATCGTCGCCATCATCCGCAAAGCTGTCGTCATCAGGAGTCTCTTTCCCCGGCAAGTACCCTGTCCCTGATTTTCGCACGAGATAAACTGCGGACATCGTAAGCGCGAAAAGTGCAACGGAATCCGTCACTTCCGTTGCCGTTTCGATCTCATCAAAAGCCCTCATCCCCGCGCCAGACCTCGCAGCACGGGCTTCGGCATCTAAGTTTGAAGAGGTGACTTATGGATCATGCAATGGACAAATCGATGACAACGGCAGAGAAAGTTGCAGGGATCGTGATCGCCGCGATTTTCCTGGCAATTATCGCAGTTCATTTTCTCCATTAAATGAAATTCAATTGAATTAACGCGAACGCGCAGGGTCGACGCGCCAATCCGCTTCAACAGGCGGGTTCGCTCCAAGCGATTCGTGGGGAGGCGGTTCATCGTCGAGCCGCCTCCGCGCGTCGCCAAAAGGGCGACCGCATCGCGCGCCACATCCAGCGCACCAGCAGCAGCGCGATCACCAGCAGCACCGCGGCAAACCCCGCAGCCACGTACGGCTTCCACGTTGAAAGCCACGTCAGGAACACCGCCAACGCATCCCCGCTCAGGCTGAGCGCAATGTTCGAGAACGGCTCTGGCGATGGCGTCACCGCGACGCGCGTCGCCGTCTTGCCGCCATGCGCAATAAACGCAATCATCCCTCCGGCGAGCGTCGCCACCAGTTGCTGGCCCGGCGAGAGATTCGCCGCCGCCTCAAATGCCATCAGCGCCGCTACTGGCACGCGGATAAATGTGTGCAGCGCATTCCAGATCACGTCGAACCCGGGAATCTTGTCGGCGAAAAAGTCTACCGCGAAGAGTGCGAGCGCCGCCGCGATCACTCTCCAGTCTGCCAGCAGGTGCAGCGACGCCGGCAGCACCAACCATCGCGTATGTCCCAGCAGGCCGAGAGTCGCCACCGTGGCATACAGGTTCAACCCCGCGGCAAAGCTCACCGCAATCATGAGGGCGACGAGTTGGTCTGGCGGCAAAGGCACAGCGCACAGTATAGAGCCACCCGGCAGCTTCAACACGCTGGAAGCCAGGAGATCGCGGCTGCGTTGTCGCTCTCTAGCTCCCTCGCCGTCGCGATTCCCTTTTACGAAAGACCAGCACCGTTCGGCCCCGCAAAGCATCGAATCCCACAGGAGGCAAGCTCATGGCTAATCCTAGACGAAAAATGCGCGACGAGACCGGCCCTGACTCCGCCGGCCAGTCCGGCGACACACAACAACTCCGCGATTCCGCCCTTGCAGATTCAGAAAGCGTTGAGGAACTGATCGAAGAGGGCAACGCCTATGAAGCGGGAATCCTCTCTGGAGTAGAAAACGCCGCCGACGCCGATGGCTCCGAGGTCCGCACGCGCGAGGTACCCGAGGACGACGTCCCCGCGGAATACCTCGACAACGAGCCTTGACCCGCGCGACCATGCATCACATCACGAGCGGCGCCCACCCGCCTTTGCCGCAGTGGAGACGCAAATGGCGCGGTGCATTGCCAGTTCGCTCCGCGCGCGCTCCATCTCTACTGAGGCATATGCCATGCGCTTGGAGCTCACGCGACGAAACGCCTCGGAGCAGGTCGTCAAGTACTCGCCGTGGCGGCTCTTAAGGGCGCATTCGAGATAGGTGCAGATGGAGCAGCCCACAGCTTCCCCTTTCAGCCGTTTGGCCGAAGTTATAACGATGAATGTGTGATTGCTCTAGCGCGATAATTGCGCGATTGCCTTAGTGCGCCATCACCTGGCGCTCGGCGCTGAGCCAGTCCTGTAAGTCGTGGCCGTGTTTGCTGCCGCGCTTTTCAAAGATCGCGAAGGCCCGGTCTTGTATCTGGCTGTGTGCGCAGGCTTCTGGCGCAGCGGCGGACCTGACGGCGGAGGCATACGGCACAGCGGCAGTCTGGACGTCGCGGACTTTGGGCAGAGCGGAGTTAACGGCAGAGGTTTGCGGCGCGGCGATGACAGCTTTATTCAGCTTTGGCTGTTTCTGGACTTTGGATTTGATCATTGAGAGCCCTCATGGCAATTCGTGGGCTAAGCGGGGGAAGATGCTCCAGATAAACTGCCTTAGTTCAGAGGACCTGAAAGAGGAGAACGGTGCTCACTCCATCTTTCACACTACGCTCATTCCACACCCGCCGCACATCTGTTTCGTAAAGGTCCCGATTTAGGTCTGAATTGATCAGCGTTGGCGTCGCGGGTGTGTCTTGCGTGCGATCCGGGCGAATGGGATTTGCATTTCTTGCGTGCGGGGTGGGTGTTTCGTTAAGTCCAGCAGAATCAGACGGAATGTTCGTTTTTCGGGTGCCGGGAAGGGGCCAAATGTTCGCTCAGGGGGTGTCACATGCCCCCGCAAATGTTCGCTCGGGCGGTTGCGATTTTTTGAGGGGAATACCTTGAAATTGACCCTCCGAAGGGTGAGTGAAACCGTGAAATTGACCAAATAAGAGCAAAGGTTCACAGAGAATTTCCCATAAACATTTAAAAAGGGGGTAGTGAACAGAAGAGCCGTTCGTCGGGGACCCGGTCAGGAGACCGGCGGTGCGGGTTGTCGCTGCCTTTTCGCTCGCTGCCTCATTCATGTTCAAATAGAAGCAATGGCAATTCCCCGGAGATCGACGTTCAGAGGGCGCTGGGTCGCGACTAAGCGCAAGCTGCGCGAGTACTGGATGGTGGTGTGGGCTTTGGCCCACAAATCGCATCCTGTGCTGGTGCAGATCATTCCTACGCGCTTCTGCAATCTGAGCTGCGCTTATTGCAACGAGTACGACAAAGTGAGCAAGCCGGTGCCGCTCGAGGAGATGTACCGGCGGATCGACCACCTGGGGCGGCTGGGCACGGCGATGATCGGCATCTCGGGCGGCGAGCCGCTGACGCATCCGCAGCTCGACGACATTATCCGGCGGATGAGGAAGACGGGCGCCATTGCCGGCATGATCACCAACGGCTTTCTGCTGAGTCCGGAGCGCATTCAACGATTGAATGAAGCCGGCCTGGACCACATGCAGATCTCGATCGACAATCTCGATCCCGACGACGTGTCGCTGAAGTCGCTCAAGACGCTGGACAAGCGGCTGGAGATGCTGGCCGAGTATGCCGAGTTCCACGTGAACATCAACTCCGTGGTGGGCGGGGGCATTCGCAATCCCAACGACGCGCTGGTGATCGGCAGGCGCGCTCTCGAGCTGGGCTTTGAGTCGACGATCGGGATTATCCACGACGGCGATGGGCAACTCAAACCTCTCGCAGAAGACGAGGCGCGCGTTTTCCACGTGATGACCGACCGCAAGAAGACCAACTACGCGCAGTTTGACAAGTTTCAGGAAGCTATTGTGCAGGGCCGGGCGAACAACTGGCGCTGCCGCGCCGGGTCGCGGTATTTATATATCTGCGAAGACGGCCTGGTGCATTATTGCTCGCAGCAGCGCGGCTATCCCGGCGTGCCTGTGGCCGAGTATTCGATCAAGGACGTGAAGCGCGAGTTCGTGACCGCCAAGAGCTGCGCGCCGCACTGCACGATCGGCTGCGTGCACCGCATCAGCTACATCGATCACTGGCGCGCGCCGCAGACGCGCATGGTCGCTCCCGGCGGCCAGGAGCTGGTGAAGATTGAAGTACAGGGAGTAGGAAATAGCCGATAGGGAGTAACCGATAGCGAACGCGAGAAGGCTCGTGGGCGCGGTCTATCCTCTATTGGCTGGTCCCTATCTTTTCGCTTGCGCCAGGGCCGCGTCGATGAGCTGGTAGAGCTTGCTGCGGTCAACCACCTCGACGAAGGGTGCGGCGTGCGTGGCATTGGTCACAACCCAGATGGTGGGCGTGTGCTCAATACCGATCTTCTGTCCGAGTGCGTAGTCCGCCTTTACTTCCTGCGTCAGCTTGCCCATGGGATCGATGGCGAAGGGCAGTGCGACCTTGTGCGCGTCGGCGAACTTCTGCGTGAACTGCTGCAGTTGCGCGGGCGTCTCGATGGAAATCTGGTTGGCAAAGACGGAATCGCGGTACTCGCTGCCGAGGGCCTGGCTCTTGGTGTCGAAGAAGCGCGCGTTCACGGCCGCCTGGAAGCTCCAGCTATGCATGGGCAGCGGGAAGTCGTGGCGGATCCAGGGAATGTGGTATTTGTCGGCCGCGTCTTTGAGCAACGGGTTGGCGCGTGCGCAGTCGGGACACTCCAGGTCCTCGAACTCGACGATGGCCACGCGAGCGCCGGCCGGCGGCTTGAGGGCCGAGGCGTCGTGCACCTGGGTTGTGGGCGGCGCGCCAAACTGGGCGTGTGCGGCGGGCGCAACCCAAAGCAGCACCGCGGGCAGCAGGGCCAGCGCAAGGCGGGCACGCTTCAGTCGTACGGAGAATGGATGGGCAAACATGAGTCGCATAGGTGTTTTGACGGCTCCCTGAAGCTATTGTAAACAGGGACCGAGGGAAAACGGGACTGAGGGACTGAGGGACTAAGGGACTAGCGGCTGGCACGCGGGTCCGGCTGGTTGCGTTCGCGGCGCCGGGCGGCCATCCACTGGCGCCATTTGTAGTCGGCAACCAGGGAACCGGCGAGAACCAGCACCGCGACGACAATAAGGACAAGTTTCATAGCACCAACCGGCGACTGCTACAGAAACTATACGGGAATTCCGGCTGGGGAGGACCGCGCGGGCTGTAGCGGTCATGCTATCTTGGTCGCACACGCGGGTGCATAGATAATGAGCTGGCAAATCCAAGCGGGCACGCGTCACCGGTGGGCGATTGGGTTCGCAGTGGCGTTGATGGCGGCGCCGGGCGAGCTGATTGCACAGCAGCAGCCGAGCGGCGACACGGCGCCTGTGTGCACGGCGAAAAACCTGGAGAGCACAGTCATTGTGGGTCAGTTGAAGATTTCGGCCTTTTCCGCCGAAACCGCCGACTGCCTTCAGGTGACGAGCGGAACCAAAGTAATGTATCGCGGAACGATAGGAGGCGGGGGAAGGCTGACACTTGGGCAGCCCGGCTCAGCCGACATTCCACAGATCGCCAACGGCGCCGACGTGACGGGGCGCGGTCATCCGGACTTGGTCGTTTCGCAGTTTACCGGGGGAGGGCATTGCTGCACGTCGCACTACCTCTACGAGCTGGCCCCGGAGGTGCGGCTGCTGGCCCGGTTGAACGATGCCGATGACGACATGGCGCACTTTGGGCGCGATGCGAAGGATCGGAAATACTATTACTACACCGCAGATTGGACGTTTCGATACTGGCC
>Ga0302187_10001979_pt1 | contig 17160 bp, 10 predicted proteins | sample II_Bog_E1_3_FD_202120 | JGI IMG/M metagenome (GOLD analysis project Ga0302187, IMG submission 202120) | Peat permafrost microbial communities from Stordalen Mire near Abisko, Sweden - II_Bog_E1_3 | ecosystem: Environmental > Terrestrial > Soil > Wetlands > Peat | place: Sweden: Abisko...
TAACGGAACCCCTCCCTCGGAGGGAAATTCAGAGGAATAAGCTTTGCTTAACTACTATTCAGATGGACGGGGAAGTGAACCGGGAAGTTGCGCTGATTTTCGAAGCTTTTGACCTCGCGCGGAGGAGTCTCCGATCAGGATTTGCGCCGTAGCCAGCCCGCCATCACGGCAGAAGCCAGCACAGCGGCGCTGAAGAAAACAATCAGCACACCCAACTGGCTCATCGCGTTGGTCAGGTGCTCCTCTTCAATCAGAGTATCGGCGATCCACCATACCAGCGGAGCCAGCACAAGAAACGCTACCAACGCAGCGGCCAACGCCACGGCGCGAACGCGCTTGCGCCCAGCCTTCTGGTCCTGCATGACACCCATCGATGCGCACACCACACGGCGGGTGCGATAGGCAACGGCACATTCCCGGTTTGCTTGATTTCCGGCAAGAGCCGAAAGCAGATCGCGATCAGCTTCCGAGGCTGCCGGTTCATCGACAACCTTGCCCTCGGCCAGCCCCATGGCCTTCACACCGCCCCCTGAGGGTGCGGATGGGTGCGCTCGATCTTGGGCTTGATGGAGGCAAGACCCCGGTAAAGTCTCGATTTTACAGTTGAAAGAGGCGCCCGGGTGACTTTGGCGATCTCTTCCAGCGACAGCTCCTCGTGGAAGCGGAGCACCAGCACCTCGCGGTAAACCGTATCCATCTTGAGCAGCGCCGCCGCAATTCGTTCCCGGTCTTCAAGGTTTGAGAACCGGTCAAATGGCGTCGGCTCACCGTCGGCAATCTCGAAGCTCATCGGCCGGTCATCGTCGCTGCCGCCTTCAAACAACTCATCCAGGCTGGACATGGTGCGCTTGCGGCGGAAGTCGATCACCAGGTTGCGGGCGATGGTAAACAGCCAGGTATCGAACCGCGACTGGCCGTTGAACTGCGCGCCGCGCACCAGTACGCGCATCCAGACTTCCTGAAAAAGATCCTCTGCCATCTCGCGATTGCTTGTCAGATAAAGCAGATAGCGCATCAGCCGGTGCTGGTAGCGAACGATCAGTTCGTCCAGCAGGCCAGCGTCCTGGCGCTTCAGCCCTGCGGATACGGCGAGGCTCTCCTGCCGCACCTGATCCTGAACTGCGGTAGCTACACCTTGACCGAAAAGGGGGTGAACAGACGCGGCTGTACTCATCTCATTCCATTAGACGGCAGAACTGCCCCGGAAGTCGCTGAAAAATAGATCGAGCGCGACAATCTTCTCAAATCTGCAACCATTCGGCTGGTTGGGATTCCCGGTCAATCGGAGGTGCCCAAGCCTTTTCCTGCCACTCGCAAGGCATCTTCTACAGCTTTGGCAGCGCGGCGCTCACGGGCCTCGACGCTCTGGTAGCCGAAGATTCCCAGCAGGTGGCCGCGCCGTTGTGCGGGCGTCATCGCTTTCCAACCATCGCGTGCCTTAGGCTGGCGAAGAAAGGCAGCGCGCAGAATGGGCGGCAACTCGGTCTCGCCCTCCAGCGTGAGCAGCAGGCGCTCGGCCATTTGTTCCGCTCTCCGCACGCGCGCGTCCGGGCCCTTCGGTGCGCAGACCCAGGCGCCGATCTCCTTGCGCGCGCAGTGGCTCATCCCATCGAACCATTTTCGCAGCCTGCGGTCGCCTTTGAGCGCTGCCGCCAGCTCAGGCGGAATTACAGCCGTGCGCTCTTCCATATCCGGCCCTAGCAGAATCCGCACTTTCGACCCCACTCCGGCCCCTGCCGCCGCCTGCATCTTCTTGTTCACCAGCAGGAAGTGCCCTCCGCCGCAGGAGTTGGCAAACAGCGAAGTTCTAAATGCGAATCCCTCAATCTCGCCGCGCACCCGCAAACCCCTGCGCTCCGGCCATGCCTCCGCCATATCGAATGGAATCCGCGCAATCACCCAGCCCAGCCCGTTCCGAAGGGGCTCAAGCACGGCGGCAAAGGACTTTATGGCGGATGGGCTCATGGGTTTCCAGTCAGCCCCAGCATACAACCCGTCAAGCCGCAGGCACGTTCTATGCCATGCAGAACGGCGATTCAATAAGCAGCTTGAAAAACCATGCACAAGCCTGCCTTGTAACATTCATCCACCGTCGTTGCCGACCCGCGTGCGATGAAATTGCTTCTATCGCAGCGGTCCGCCAACTCGCCAACTTGCTAACCCCGCACAGCGGGGCCAACTCGCCAAAAACGTTCGCCCGTTCTCCTGCCTTTGCGTTGGAATGGCTCTACACAACATGGACTTGTCCAGAGGTTCGTCAAACAATCCAACCCCCGCCAACCACCTCGTCGCCGTCATAAAACACCGCCGACTGGCCGGGAGTAACCGCACGCTGAGGCTCGTCGAAGGTGGCAATTGCCTCGCCCGCTCCGGCCGGTTCAAGCGTGGCCCAGGCCGGCTCGTGGCGATGGCGAATCTTGGCCCTCACCCGCATCGGCGCGGTCAGCTCCGGGATACTGATCCAGTTGATACGCCGGGCGCGCAGCGTGCGTGTGGCGAGTTCGGCGTCGGCGCCCACGGTCACGCGATGGCTGGCCGAGTCGATATTGAGCACGTAGAGCGGTGAGGGCGAGCTCACGCCCAGCCCCTTCCGCTGCCCCACCGTGAAATTCGAGATGCCCTCGTGCCGCCCAAGAACCGCGCCGCTTGATGCGACCAGCTCGCCCGCGGTTTCCGGAATGCTCTCGCCCTGCTCTTCGAGATACGCGGTCAGGAACTGCTTGTAGTCCCCTCCGGGAATAAAGCAGATCTCCTGCGAGTCTGGCTTCTCCGCCAGCGCCAGGCCGTGCTGCCGTGCCACCTCGCGCACCTCGGGCTTGGTCAGCCGCCCCAGCGGGAACAATGTGTGCGCCAGTTGCTCCTGCGTCAACCCGAAGAGGAAGTAGGTCTGGTCCTTGGCCAAGTCCGCCGGGCGCTTCAAAATCCAGCGCCCGCGCGCCGCGTCGAACTCGTTCACAGCGTAGTGCCCCGTCGCAATGCGCCCTGCCCCAATCGACCGGGCGGTCTGAAGCAGCGCATCGAACTTCAGATGGTCGTTGCACAGCGAGCAGGGAATCGGCGTCCGCCCGGCCAGATACTCATCCACAAACGGCCGCACCACATCGCGCTCAAAGCGCTCCTGCTGGTTCACAACGTAGTAAGGAATGCCCAGGTGCTCGGCCACGCGCCGCGCGTCATAGACGTCGTCCAGCGAACAGCAGCGGCCCGCCTTCGGCGCGTCTGGAATGCCGTGCTTCCCCGCCAGCCGCGTCTGGTCCCAAAGCTGGAGCGTCAGCCCCACCACGGCATGCCCCGAACCGTCAGCGCCCTCGTCCCCATGCGCGAGCATCGCCGCCACCGTCGAGGAATCCACCCCTCCGGACATAGCTACGGCAATGGTTGTTGGTTCAGTCATAATATTCTTTCGCTCTTTTCAGTCTTTTTTACTTGCTTTTTCTCCGCCACGACTTGATTTCTTTTGCCAGTTCCGGGTCGTCTGCTAACTCGGCAATGGCCTGGCTCGCTTGAGGTAACCTGGAACGTCTTATGCCTCTGAGCAACATGATCCTGCTTGTACCCAAGCTCCTATCCTTGGCGAGACCGATAAGCTCCTCCATAACCGAATTATCTGCGGCACCCGAGAGGGCTGCACCCAAGCTATCCTTTACCTCCTTATGGTCGTACCCAGTGTTGCGGAACTCCTCTACAAGAATGCGCCAACCGATCTTCCGCGTTGCCCGGACCGCCAATGTCTGCGCAATCCCTGACCGAATAACGTCCGGGTAGGGCCTCCTCAAATGATCCAAAAGCACCGGTATGGCTTTCCGAAATTCGGGATTGTTATTCTTCAAGAACCATACAGATTTGACTTCAAATCCTAATCGAGCCAAGTCCTCAACAAGTGGCGCTTCCGCGCGTCGCAGCAGCTCTTCACGTTCTGCTAATGCCTTCATTTGCGCCGCTCTACGGAGCACAAACTCAGGATCCGCTTGAAGCCGCTTCTCGTGTTCCTCGGCAGTAATCCATCCACGCGACTTTGTCATCTTCAAAAATCCCAACAAAGGACTCTTAAGCAGGTGTAACCCTCGATCCCCGGCACGAAGCAGTGGCTCCGATTCGGTTGTCTTCGCATAGCTAGCCTAACGTCCCCGCCGCCACCGGCGAAAGCGCCCGCAAGTGCCCAACCGCCTCCGGCACAACCTGCAAAACATAATCCACATCGTCTTCCGTCGCCGTCTTCAGCAAGCTGAACCGCAAACTAGCCCGCGCCCTCGTCTTGTCCAGCCCCATGGCCATCAGCACATGGCTCGGCTCCGTAGCTCCGGAGTGGCACGCCGACCCGCCGGAGATGCAAACCCCCTTCAGGTCCAGCGCAATCACCAGCGCCTCGCCCTCCAGTTGGTCGAACCAAATATTCGTCGTGTTGGCCACACGCGGAACCCGCTCGCCGCCCTCCCAGCCTCCGTTGACGCCCGTATTTTCAATCTCCAGCAGCCCCGCTTCCAGCCGGTCGCGCAATGCCCCCAGCCGCTCAATCGTTCCATCTTCCAGCGCGTGCATGGCCGCCTCCGCGGCTCTTGCCAACCCTACAATGCCTGGCACATTCTCAGTCCCCGCGCGCCGCCGGCGCTCATGGCTGCCGCCCACCAGCAACGGCTCAACGGGAGTCCCGCGGCGCACAAACATGGCGCCCGTGCCCTTGGGCCCGTGCATCTTGTGAGCGCTGATCGAGCAAAGGTGGCAGCCAAACCGCCGCACATCCAGCTCCACCTTGCCCGCTCCCTGCACCGCATCGATATGGAAGAAAACGCCGGCTTCCTTGGCCATCTTGCCAATCTCTTCCACCGGTTGCAGCACGCCGGTCTCGTTGTTAGCCAGCATCATGCTGATCAGCCGTGTCTCGGGGCGCATCGCGCGTCGAATTGCGTCCGGGTCGATCAGCCCGCTCGGCCTCGGAGCCACAAAGGTCGTTTCGACCCCCTTGTCAGCCAGCCGTCGCGCCGCCTCAAGAATCGCCGAATGCTCAATCGATGTAGTAACGAAGTGATCGCCGGGGCGCAGCAGCCCAAAAAGCGCCGTGTTGTCGCCCTCGGTACCGCCGGAGTTGAAAATAACCTCGGCGCCATGGCAGTTCAGGAAATCGGCCATGGTTTCGCGGGCGCGGTCCACAGCAGCGTGCGCGTGCTGCCCATGCAGATGGATCGAGGAGGCGTTGCCAAAGTGCTCCATCCAATATGGGCGCATGGCCTCCATCACCTCGGGCAGCAGAGGGGTGGTGGCATTCGCATCCATATAAACTCGGCGCACCGCGGAAACCTCGTATTGGAGATTGTACGGGGTGCCGGGATTTTCCGCGTGGAATCCGCGCTCAATGGGGGATTCGCGGGCCTGTGCTGCCGGGAATCGCCGCCGATCCGCCGCGGCTCCCGAGCGGTTTGACCCTGACGCGGGCGGCGTTTCCACCGCCAGTTTGCGCTTGATGGCACGACAGGCGTAACCGGCTGCGCAATCTTTGTGACCATCGGAAATACCGGCAGCGGACTGTTACAGAACGATTTGGGATATCCCATCCTCTTCAAATACTCAAGGCCGATTGCCCTGGCGCTTCAACTTGAATCGGCCTGAAAAACTACCGGTGCTGCATCCCAAACTCCGTTAAGTCCAGCCCGCTGCGCGCGCGCGCGTTGTTGCGGTCGCAAGCCAGCACCGCGCGAAACTGCCTCAGAGCAGCGGGGTAGTTGCCTTCCTCCCGGCTTTTCTCGGCCTGCTCAAGCATCTTGGGCAGCAGGTTCGAGTCAAGATCGCAATTGCCGCCTGCAATCTTGGGCTGGTTGGCCTGAGATTTTGCGGCATCGGCGGCTGCTGGGCTTGCTTGCCCTGGTTCCTCGCGCTTGCGCCCCTTCTGCGTCGATTCGCTGGGCTTGACCGCTTCCGTCGCAATCGCTGGGGAAGTCGCAACTGGGGCTGCGGCCGCTGGCTGGCTCTGAGGCGTCTGAGCCGGATTGGCAGGGACCGCGGCAGCCGAAGAAACTGGCTGCACAGCGACGGAAGCCGGTTTCGCCGCCCCCTTGTGCGAAATGGCGACGGTCACGATGACCAGCAGAATAGCCACAGCACAGGCAGCGCCAACGAGGATGCGCGGTTTTGCCCACAAGCGTGAAGCCAGGACTCCGAAATCGAAACCGCCTGAGCCGGGATCCTCTGCCTCATCAACTCCATTGATCTCGGCCGCAAACGCCTTCGCTGCTTGGGTCGCCACTGCATCCGGCACGGCGCGAACTCCCCGATCCGTTGCACCGCGCGCGGGGGGCACGGCAACCACCGCCGGGGCGACCGGCTGCGGTGGCGCCTCAACCTCTAACCCATGCAGTTTGATGAAAGCGGATAGAGCATCTTCATCCGCGGAGCGGCCCGAAGTCTCCTCGGCGGATCGCCAAAGCAGTTCGCAAACTCCTGCGTCAGTGCCAGCCTGCAAGGGAAGCCCAGGCAGATCCTGCAAAAGTTCGGCTGTCTTTGAGGTCAGCAGAATCTGCCCTCCTGCTGCGTTCTCCAGGGGCTGCAGGACCGGCGCATCGCCCTCCAGGGCAGCCGGATCGAAGCCGGAATGAACCAGAATTGCGGCTGCCGTGCCTGCGAATCGGTCCCCTTCGGCGAACCCCAGCATCGCCCATTGCAGGCGGCGCGCAGTCAAGATCGCCGGTTGAATGCCGGTAAAACCCGCCACGAGAAACCTGCCGTTGGGGGCTGAAACAACCCCGTTTGAAGCTGCAATCAGATCCAGCGTCAGGCAAACGGCCGGATCGCTGCTCTTCCACGGCAAATCGCCCGGCTGGGCCGCCTCATGCGCTCTCCATAGCCTTATCCACAGCGATGCACCGGCGGAAGGCAAACTTCCCGTTGCCGCAGAAGAGGCCTGAGTCGCCGGCTGTTCAGTTTGTCGAGATTGCTGGATGACGGCCATTTTCTCTGATGATAAAACTCTGCGCGCTCCGGCCAGCCGGTCAGCAAAAATGATTGCACCTCTACGCAGGAGGATGGTAGTTTAACAGACGTAGCGAACTCGGGGGAAATGGGTTCGCTGTTTGCCGGTGCGGTCCCCCCCATTGCGCTGGCAGTACTGGGCTGTTTTACGCGCAGAGGCATTCTGTAGGCAGTCAAACGAGCGGCAGGCCCGGTCAACTTGCCAGTTTTGAATTAGGTCTCGGGGATCTCATGGCATTATGTATGGTTATGCAAAAGGCAAGTTCGCAGCGTAGTTTTCTTTTGAAAGCCACCGCGTTGGCAGTCCTTGGGCTGCTCTGGCCTGCGCCAGCCGCTCTGGCAAAACAGGTTTCCCTGCTGGCCATCGAAATCTACGATGGGCCGTCGGGTCCAGCCTATTTGCAGCTTGCCGATGTGCTCGTCAATGGCAAGTTCGAGATGCGCGATTGCAATCCATTTCAAGCCGGGGCCGTTGATAAATCGACTTACGGAAAAATGGGCAAAGTGATCCTGGCGCCGGGCGGTCTGTTGGAGCGCGGAGCTGACGGCGTCCTGCGCTACACGTCAGGCCAGGGTCAAGCCGTGTGCATTGCGCCCGACAATGTGAAGTTCGACCACAATGCGTCTTTTTCGTTGTCGGATCTTGCGGATCGAGCGACTCTCACGGGGACTCCAATTCCTCCGTCGGTCGTCCCCGCTGGCGGCTTGCCGCCCTTTAAAAAGGGCGTGAAGCTCCTTTTTGTTGCCGCCCCCAACCTGGAACTTGCCGAATTCATGCGTGCGCAAAAGGCCGCGGACATTCCCGGCTGGGTTAACTATCTTGCAAAATATCCCGCTTCGCCCAATAACTCCGATGCAAAACTTGCACTGGCGTCGCTTTACGGATCGGCCGGTGACGCGTCCCTGAGTACATATCGGAAGTCGGTGGCTGCAGGATCGCCTTCCTATAGCGACTTGCAGGATGCAAAAGCCCAGGCCGATAAGGCGAAGTCAGTTTACCCAAGCCTCGACCGGACGATGAAGCTGTCGGCGGAGGTTCGCGGTCAGCTCACGGCCATCGCCGAGAATGGCCGCGGCGAATTGGATGCCTACAAGCTTGCATTGAAGAGCCATGCTCCGGGATACATCCACTTGCAGAATGCGCGAAAGCTGAGCGATGCCGTCAGCGGAATCGACCCTGGGTTCCCGGCGGGGCAGGCTCTTGTTGGGGATGCCTTGCAGGCCGGCAACGCCTTTGATAGCGCCTTGCGGTCGGCGGAATCGGCCGTCGTGGCCAAGCAAATGGACCAGGCGCTCGATGCGATCGCTACGTTGCGCGCATTCGCCGGCGAAGAGCGGCGCGTCCAGGCTGTCATCGATGCCGCATATGCCTATTTCCTGCAATTGGGCAAGCAGTTCGGTGACGCGGGTGACTGGCCCAGCGCCATTAAGCAATATGAGAAGGCCGTCGGTGCAAAGGATATTGCGGAGGCCCAGGACTCGCTGAAAGAGGCGCAAAAGCAACTGGTCATCGTCGAGGACAAGGCCGCTGCCGCAAAGGCACTGGCAAGCAGCAAGGACTACGAACAGCAAAAGGATGCCATTAACGCGTTCGAGGTGCTTTACAACCTGCCTCCATCGCAGCAGGCGCTCGTGGCCGACGACCTGCAAAGACTTCAGCCAACCTACGTTCAAGCCGCGGTGCGGGCGGCAAAAGACCTGCAAAAAGCCCACGACCCCATCCGCGGCCTGACCGATGAGATCGGGATCGAGAGGGCCTATGCCTACCTTGATCGTGCATTCGAACTCAGCAAGATGGACTCTTACCAGGACACGATGGTGATTCTCGGCGGCGATTTGAGCGCCTACTTTGTGGAACAGGCAAAGCGCTATCTCGACAAACCTTCAGGGTCGGGCACCGAATTGGGTTGGACCTACCTGGAAGAGGCCCTGTTCTACAAGCCTTCCAATCAGGCGGCGCACGACGCCAAGGTCGCTGCGTCGCCGGCTCATGCCATGCATTCAAAGTTGTCCATTCGCGTCCAATTCCGCGATCAGACTTCGCAACGCGACAGCAGCGGCTTCATCCCGCAGCTCGAAGATGCCATCATCACCGGCCTTGAGGCCCCCACTCTCAAGGCGGTTCGATTTGGAGAAACAACCGGGGGTGTCGAGCCGGATTTCCAACTGGCTGGGGATGTGCTCGAGCATCAGATCGTCGAGACCCCTGCCATTGAACCCCAGGCATCGCATTATCGGGCTGGAACGCATGACGACCCCAACGAGGCATGGAACAAGGCCAATCGTGCCTATGAGGCTGCCATGCGCCAACTCACAACCGACCAGTCCGCGCTGCAAGGCGTTGAAGCCAAAGGCAAAAAGCACGATATCAACGAGGTGAACGCGAGCATTGCCGCTGACCAGAAAGCAGTCGCTGAAGCACAGGCGCTGGCTGACACCTTGCCAAAAACCGTCACATCCGACGTGATTCGCACCTATCAGTACGTGCGCAGGACCATCGACGTCAAGAACACCATCAAGCTTCAGTTCCGCATCGGCGAAACGCTCAGCGGGCAAATGGGGGTTGCGATCGCTGTCGAAAAGGAAGATCCCAAGCAATTTGTGGTGCTGGAGGATGTGAAGCCCGACGACACTGACAACGTCAAGCTGGGCGGGACGACACCCAACACCAGGGAACTCCAAACCGCGCTTGAGAATGCAGCCCGCGATGAGCTGGTGCAAAAGGTCCAATTGAAGGTGCAGGAGCTCCCCAGGGTTGTCTACGACGCAGGCAAATCAAGAGAACAGGAAGAAAACGTGGATGGCGCGGGCGAGTACTACCTGCGGTATTTGAGCTGCACTACAGAGAATGGCTCATCCGAGCGGCAGCACGCCAAGGAGTTTCTGGCGGAGAAGTTCAATATGCGGCCGGCAGGCGAGGCCCGGTAGTTTTCGGCAGGCTGTCGCCGCTTGTTGCGGCGAATCGCGCCCGTGCCGCTGAACATGACGCGGCAGGGCTGGATATCCAGTTTGTCCTATACAGGCGCGCCGCCACACAAGCGAGAGACGGAGCGAGAACGTGGATTCCCCAGAGAGCAAGCCGACCGGAACATTGACCCGCATCGGCAAGTATGACGTTGTTGGCGTGCTCGGGCGCGGTGGGATGGGCGTGGTCTATCGCGCCGTCGATCGCTACCTGGGCCGCGAAGTCGCCATCAAGACGCTCACTGAGGGCATCAACAGCGATTCCGACATGCTCGCCCGTTTTTACGACGAAGGCCGCAAAACAGGAAGTTTCAAGCATCCGAATATCGTCACGGTCTTCGAGCTGGGCGACGACAACGGGATCCCCTACATTGTGATGGAATTGGTCGACGGCGACCCGCTGGACAAGCTGATTGGCGCCGAAGACAAGCTTCCGCTGGTTGAACGGCTGCGAATTCTGGAAGAGGTATGTTCCGCGCTCGGCTACGCCCACCGCCACAACGTAGTCCATCGCGACGTAAAGCCGGCCAATATCTTTGTGCAGCCCGACGGGCGCGTCAAGCTGCTGGATTTCGGAATTGCGCGGCTCGAGGAGAGAAAGAGCCAGGATCTCAGCCTGACCCGCCCCGGCCATATCATCGGGACGGTTCCCTATATGGCGCCGGAGCGGCTGCGCGACAAGCCTTTGGACCGCCGTTCCGACATCTTTGCCGCCGGAGTGGTTCTGTATCAGTTCGTGTCTGGTGAGCTCCCATTCTCCGGCGATGAAGTCGTTCTCATGCAGAAGATTCTGAATGAGCCGCATCCTCCGCTCAGCACCAAGTGCAAGGGTTGCCCGCCCTCCCTCGACGCGATTGTCGATCGGGCGCTCGCCAAGTCGCCGGACGACCGTTACTCCACGGCCGACGAGATGGCCGCGGAACTGACCACCACGATTGCCGAGATTCAAGAGGAACAGGCACAGGAGCTATTGCCCGAGGCCAAGCGGCTGATGGAAGCGCAAGACCTTCTGCGCGCCCGCGCCGCGCTTCAGCAACTGCTCAAGATACAGAGCAAGCATCCCGAGGCACGCGAGCTTCTGGCGGAGATTCAACGGCAATTGAGTCACCGCCTTCGCGAGGAGAGAATCCAGCAGATCAGGCAAGAGGCGGAAGGCCTGCTGAACGAGAAGGAGTTCGACAAGAGTCTCGCCATTCTGGATGAGGGACTCGAACTGGACACCGCGAATCTCGAGTTGACCAGGCTGCGCCAGCGGGTGGAGAAAGCAAAAGAGAAGCAGGAGCGCATCCGGGAATATTTGCGCCAGGCCGACAGCGCGCGCCGTGGCGGCGACTACCAGGCGGCAATTTCGGCCGTCCGCAAGGCGCTGCGCGTGGATAAGTCGAATTCCAAGGGGATTTTGCTGGTCAACCTGCTCACCAAAGAAGCGGAAGAGGCCGAAAGGCGTGCCGAGGTCAAGGCCCTTCTACAGGCTGCCCGGGGCGAGCTGAACGCGCGGCACTTCAAGGAAGCGATCGAAGTCTTGCAGAAGGCCGAACAAGTGGATCCGACCAACCCGGAGCTTCAGTTGCTGCTGGGAGACGCCAACTCCGGCCTGGAACAGATTCGGCGCAAGGATCTGGTTGCGCGGCTTGAGAGCGAAGCCATCGCCGCGGCCGGGTTCGAGCAGCTTCAGAAATGCGCGCGGGCAATTCACGAGGCAATGGCTTCAATGCCTGCGGAAACGGCGTTGATCCGGCTCAACGCGCAGGTGGAACGCCAGATCAAGGAACATGAGAATCGCCGCTTTGTCGACGAGACGATTCAGGCCTGCCGCGACCTTCGGCCCAGGGAGGCCTTGACTGTGGTGCAAAAAGCCCGGCAGAGCATCCCAGGCGAAGAGCGGCTCCAGGCGTTGGAGAAGCTGCTGGCCGATCGGGTCAAGCGGCAGACGGTCGAGGAGCGCCGGGCAGAGTACCTGTCGCAGGCGCGAGAGGCTCTCAGCAGTGGCCGCTATGGAGATGCGGTTCATGTCCTGGAAGGCTGCCAGGCCGACGGCATCGCCACAGACGAGATTCGTTCGCTGCTGGAATTTGCTCATCACGAAGAGGCGGAGCATCGCAACGAGGCCCTCATGCGCAGCCGTGTCGCCCAGGCACAAACGCTCATCGGAGCATCGGCCTTCGAGGATGCGCTCTCGTTCTTGGACGAGGCGCTCCATCAGAGTGACGACACAGCCCTGCGCTTTCTGCGCGATCAAGCTTTGGAGGGCCGCGAGTCGCTTCAGAAGCAGGTCGAGGCGGGATTGGCAAATGCCATGAGGCTCGCCCGCGCAGGCAAGCAACCCGAGGCCATGCAGCTTCTTGAAGCGCTGCCGCCCGCCGTCCGCCGATCGGTGCGGGTGCAGGCGGCTGAGGCCGCCCTCAGGGACGAGCGGCAGCAAGCGATCTTTCGGACCATCGGCCGGGCGTATTCCGATCTTGACACCGACCTTTCGGCCGGCGACTACGCCGTCCGGCGGGTTGCGGCCGCCCTGGGCAACTCAGCGTTTGCGGGTTCGGTTTCCGAGACGTTCCGGGCAAGGATGCGCGCATTTGCCGATCGCGCGATGGCCGACCTGACCGTCAAGTACAAGATGATGATTCGCGGCGGCGACAAGGCCGGAGCCGCGGAGCTGGCCAGGCAAGTCACAGGAATCGTCGCCTACGCAGGCCCGCAGGCGAAATCCGGCTGGGAAACCCTCGTGAATCAACCCGATAAGACCACACAGCGCGGACGATTTCGCAAATAGGCGTTGGGCAAATGAACAATGTGTGGCGGCAAGAATCCTTCGCAGGCCCCCAAATCCGCCAACTTGCCAACCCGCTATCCCCGCGCAGCGAGGGCCAACTTGCAGCCTTTGTTTCAACTCCTTCTGGCAGCATGTGGTATGCGTCGGGCTTTGAAAGGGCACGGCTTTAGCCGTGCCGCAACCTGCAAAATGGACGCGGGCTTCAGCCCCCGAGGGAAGTTTTTAAGTAGTTCGGACTTCTACCACCGGCTGCTAGATCGGTCGAGGCCACAGTTGACACTACTGCCAATCAAGCCCCCACAGCCAGAATCAGGATGCAGGTGACGTTATCCTGGCCTCCGCGCTGCTTGGCCATCTGGATTAGGTTGGCGCAAGCGGTGTCGAACGTAGAGGCCGCCAGGATGGCGGCGATTTCGTCCTCCACAAAGTAGCGGGTCAAGCCGTCCGTGGCCAAAAGAACGCCCACGCCCGCTGTGAGATCCACCGAGTAGAAGTCGGGCTGCACCTCGGCCGCCACGCCGACTGCGCGGGTGATCACGGATTCCATGCCCCGCAGATCTGCCAGGTGGGCGTTTTCAATGGTCAGCGTGCCGTTCCGAATGAGTTCATTGATGTAGGAATGATCGACAGTCAGTTGCGCGCATTTGTCGCCCTGAAGGATATACGCACGACTGTCGCCCACATTGCCGAGGATGAGCTTGCCTCCATCCAGCGCGGCGGCCACCACCGTGGTACCCATTCCTTTGTTCTCAGGAACTTGCGCGTTATCCCAAACGTCAAGATTGGCAGTGTTAATGGCATGCAGCAGCCGGGCGCTGATGGGGCCGCCCGAAGCGGCGGACTCGGCATAACTCTTCAGGATGGCCGCAACCGTGCGGGAACTCGCAACCTCGCCGCTGGCCATGCCACCCATCCCGTCGCAGATCACATAGATGCCAAGCGATTCGTCGTAACCGTAAAAGTCCTCGTTGTTGGTGCGCACGCAGCCAACATCGCTCAGGGCCGACACCGCTATGCGCATCGCCGGTGACCCCGCGGATGGCTCGGCTGGATCGATAGGAACGGTTGGTCTATCGGTCGGCCGATCGGCAAACGCGGAATCCGTTGACGCATCGTGCTGGGCTGGATCCGGCGCAGGGGTCTGCTTCGCATCGGCCTCGGACCCAGATGGTGCCTGCTCTCCAGATTGCGCACTGGATGGTTCTTGCTCGTTCACGATCTCTTCGTTCATGATCCAGCCTCGAAGGTTCAAGATGTAGCCAATACTCTCGCGCCCGCCATGCCCACTGCGATAATCGGCGCAAAGGTTTCGTTTATGCTATCGCGCTACGCTTGAAACGCAGTGGAATCCTTTCATGAAATCCGGATTCAGCAATGGGGCTCCGGGGCCTGACGCGTCGAACAGAACAATCTCAGGGGCTTGATTGTTGAAGCTGAAGAAGAACTTCAGCCGGTTAGGTGCGATTTGCGGTGCGGCGAATCCAAAGTGAAAGACCGACCACGGGCCAGTCATGGCAGGCGCCGTGTTCTTCTGGGTAGCCAGCGTGATCTTGCTGGAGGGTTGAGAAACCCAGTGGAATGTTGCGGATTGACCGCCCGCGCTGATCTGCTTGCCATCGATGTTCAGGACGGCATCGGAATCGCCCGCCGCCTTGACCTCAGCGAGGGTGAAGTCCAGCGTCGGCTGGTTTCCGCCTCCTGAATAGAGGCTCGAAGATATCTTTTGCGCGTGGGTGAGGAAGCTGAGGAACGCGGGATTGATATGGACCGCGGAACCGGGAGCCACTACGAATTGCGATCCCTGTTGCGCCACCAGCGCATGCATGGACGCGGCGAACTGAGCAAATGACCCCGATCCCGGAGCGAAGACCTGCGCGACTTCCTCGGTGGACGCCTCGTTCGAGGACTGAGGATTGAAGGGGAACTTCGCCAGCATCGGCTCAAGCTGGCCGCAGAATGTTTTGGCGCCTCCGCCCGCAGCAGCCGCGGGCGCTTGCGCGGCCAGGTTCTTGGCAGACTCGATGGGCGCTTCGAGAAGCGCAAAACTGGTTTTGTCCATGCTGCCGATGGGGTCCGGCAAGAAGCCGTTGCGGAGATTCTCAGCAGCCTGTTCGGCAGCTACAGCTGCTTGAACTACAGGAGCTGCTGCTGTGGGATCGTTGGCGCTGGTGGGGTTGAGCGACAGGTTCTTGACCACGCCTTCAAGTGCCTGCAAAGACTGGATGTAGCCCTGGTTCGAAGACCCAATCAGCCGACTGTCAGGATTGGAGGGTGGAACAACGGCTTGCGGCGCCTGGAACGCTGTGGAAATCTCCGGCGCGGCAACCCCGGTGTTGGCTGAGATCAGCGAGAAAAGCTCCAGCAGCGCTGAGGTGTTCGAGTCCAGCGCGCCCAGCTTGGTTCCCGCGTCGGCAAAGTTTTTGTAGGGAAGGAACTGTGCCTTCGTAAGGTAGGTTCGCCAGGTTTGCAGGTAGTCGGCAAAGTACGCTTCCTTCAACTGGCCGGAGAGAACAACCCGGTCGATGGCAGGCCCGGAAGCGGGACCGAGAACCCATTCCTCCCCACGGAAATACGGGTCGGGGTGAAGGATCGCGTCCTGCATGAAGGCGAATCCATCCTTGCTGAACGCCCCCTGCACCGCATAGCCATCGACGATGTATTGCGAGGAACCGGGATATTTTCCGTTGAAGTTGAAGCCCGGAACCTTGCGGTTGGCGGCAGCCAGCATGCTTTGGTAAACATGCTGGAATCCCTGGAAGCCGTTTAGATAGGCGCGCGCCTGCGCCACAACGGCGTCGTTGCGCGGAGCGCCGGCCTGCGCCATGCACGACGATGGCTCCGTAAGCAGGCTCGCATAGAACTGGAACTGCGTTTGCGCGATGCCAGCGGGATCGGAACCAGGCGTCCCGCTGCCTGCCCATTCGGCAAGCAGTACGGTAGGCAGAAAGTCAATCGTGTCTTGCGCTGTGTCCGGATTGGGATTCGAAGCCGTGATGATGTAGGCCTTCAACGGCCTGTAGGTTGCGCTGTAGTCGGAGTCAGGAGCTGGAACAGCCGGCACAGCGCGCAGCTTGGCGAGGATCTTCTCCTGGGTGGGCGCCAGCAGAAGTGTGCGGAACTTGTTCGAGTAAGCCTGACAGGCGATGGGATAGAGAGCATCGCCGCGGTACAGGCCAAATCGATCCATGAGGGGCGGACCATCCTTGCGGTATTGCCCCAGTTCATCGAGGACCGCACGGAGCTTCTCCAGGCTCTCAAGGTCGGCGGAGGAAGCGAATGCGCTCGCGGAGACTGGGTTAGCCGGCACGGCAGCAGCTTCGGCCACTCGCTTTTCGAGGCTGCGATTGTGAAAGAAGGAAATCGTCGCCAGCGTCAGCACAATCAAAATGACCACGCTCACGCAGCTCAGAAGGAAGCACTTGAGGAAGCTGGTCCGCGTGCTTGCCCGGCTGGTTTCAAGGGCCGACTTGTCAGCCATCAGTATCTTCGAGAACAGATGAGGCAGGAAGACCCACTGCGCAACCTTGCGCGTGCCCCCGCGCCTCGACTGAAGCGCCGGTGCTTGCGGCTGCTCAAGGGCGGCGAGTGAAAAGATGCGGGTAGCACCGGCGTTGATGGGGGCGGCGGCTTGCGGTTGCGCCGGGCCTATGTCGAGCACGTCTTCCACCACGTGGGCGCGCATGCCGGCAAAGAAAAACCCGCGCAGGAAGGGATTGACCCCGATCTGGCTGGGCCGCGCAACCTCGGCTAGGAACGAAACGACTCCGGCACGCAGTTTGCGCAGATCCCGCGGAAATTCATAAGCGCGCGCCAGATCCTGAAGTTCGCCCCCGCGCGAGAGTATATCGAGCCGGAACTCTGAAAGCGCGTAAACAAGCTGGTCAAAGCGGGAGCTGATCAGGTGTGTGGCTTGCTCGGTGTAGAGTCCGGTGCCGGAATCGAGCGAAGACAGAAGGGTGCCGATGGGCAGCTTGACCTCTTCGTCCGAGAGCCTGCTCACGTAGTCGGCAAACGGAATGACGTTGTCCAGCTTGGTAAACAGCACATAAACAGGCAGCGAGATGCCAAGCGTTTGAGAGAGCTGGCGAAGACGCTCGTTTAGTCCCTGAGCCAGTGCGCGTATCTGCTCGGAGGTGTTGGGGGCCAGAATGCGTTCGACGCTCACGCAAACCACTACCGAACGCGCCGGAAGGCGGCTGTCGCCAAAGATCGAGCCCAGCCGCGCGGGGAGAGTGGCCCGGACCAGCCTCATCCACAGAGGGGGCTGACGTAGCAGAGCGCTTCCCGCTTCCACCAGCACATAGTTGCCGGCTAGCCAGACGTTGGCCAGTTGCGTGGGAACGATCGCCCCGTCCCGTGAGACGTTACCCGCCAGCAGCTCGGGGTCAAGGCCGGACTGAAGTACGGTTTGCGTCTTGGCGGAATTCTCGTCTCCAACTACGTAAATCAAAGGCAGCGAGGCCAGG
>Ga0302187_10001981_pt1 | contig 17142 bp, 13 predicted proteins | sample II_Bog_E1_3_FD_202120 | JGI IMG/M metagenome (GOLD analysis project Ga0302187, IMG submission 202120) | Peat permafrost microbial communities from Stordalen Mire near Abisko, Sweden - II_Bog_E1_3 | ecosystem: Environmental > Terrestrial > Soil > Wetlands > Peat | place: Sweden: Abisko...
TGGAACGATGGCCGCATCAAGGCCGACAACCCCGGCGTGAACCTCCCCGACAAGAAGATCCTCCCCGTCTATCGCGCGGAGGGTTCGGGCACGAACTTCATCTTCACCGACTTCCTCTCGAAGGTGAACCCGGAGTTCCAGTCGCGGGTCGGCGCAGCGGCTTCGGTCCGCTGGCCCCTCGGCATCGGTCAGAAGGGCAATGAGGGCGTCGCTGGCATGATCCGCAACACCCCTGGCGCGTTCGGCTACGTCGAGCTCATCTACGCCGTGCAGAACAAGATGTCCTACGGCGATGTGAAGAACGCTGCCGGCAAGTACGTCAAGGCCTCGACCGAGTCCGTCTCGGCTGCTGCCGCGGCCTCCGCCAAGACGATTCCCGCCGACTACCGGATCTCCATCACCAACGCGCAGGGTGCGGGCTCCTACCCCATCTCCTCGTTTACCTGGCTGCTGATCCCCAACCCCTCGCCCGACGGCACCAAGGGCAAGGTGCTCAAGGACTTCCTGGTCTGGATGCTGGACAAGGGACAGTCTGAGGCCGCTGCCATGACCTATGCTCCGCTCCCGAAGAATGTTGCGGACAAGGTTCGCGTGACGGTCAACAACCTCAAGTAAATCGCCCCGGGGCGCGAACCTGCTCTCCGTAACCCGCTGAAAGAGTAGGGCCTTGAGCAAGTTGCGCCAAGGCCCTTCGTCTTCCCGCCAGGGCGGAACGGCCACTTCCAAAACGGGGCAAACCTGGCCGTATTCACGTTCTATTCACACTCTCTTAATAAAGTTGAACTCGGCCAGAATTTCCCCGGCTACATCTGATTCGCTCCCATGGACAATCCCACCCAAGAGATCAAGCCGCTGGTCGAACCGGCTACAGCCGAGAATGCGCCGTTGCGGCTACCCAAGCTGGTGATGAGCGACGTCGCCCAAGGCACGTCGGAACACTTAGAGCCCACCCGGGCCGCAGAGCCCTCCGAGGTGCGGAAGTTCCTCAACGAGAAGAGCTCCGGCAGGCTGGCCGATGGCAGCTTTGCCGCCCTCATGCTGGTCTGCGGGCTAAGCCTCTTCTTCATCGTCGGCCTCATCCTGTGGGTGCTGGTGATGAACTCCCGGCCCTCACTGCACGCCTTCGGGTTCAAGTTCTTCACCCACAGCGTGTGGGACCCGGTCTCGGGTGAGTTTGGCGCACTGCCGTTCATCTGGGGCACGCTGGTGTCGAGCCTCGTGGCGCTGATCCTTGCTGTGCCGCTCGCGCTTTGCACCGCAATCTTCCTGCTGGAGATCTGCCCGCAGAAGCTTCGCGCACCCATCAGCTTTCTCACGGAGTTCCTTGCGGCTATCCCCAGCGTGGTCTACGGCCTCTGGGGTGTCTTCGTGCTGGTCCCGTTCATGCGCGACACTGCCGGGCCGTTCCTGGAGAAGACCCTCGGCTGGACCGGCCTCTTCGCCGAGCCGAACTTCGGTGTCGGCATGTTCACCGCCAGCGTGATCCTCGCGATCATGATCTTCCCGGTCATCAGCTCCATCAGCCGGGACGTCATGCGTGCGGTTCCGGTGAGCCAGAAGGAAGCTGTGCTCGCGCTCGGCGCGACGCGCTGGGAGATGCTGCGCATGGGTGTGCTGCGTAACGCGCGCATCGGCATCGTCGGCGCTGTGATCCTTGGCCTCGGCCGTGCGTTGGGCGAGACGATGGCCGTCACGATGGTCATCGGCAACCACCCGGACATCTCGAAGAACCTCTTCGCTCCCGGCTACACGCTGGCGAGCGTGATTGCGAACGAGTTCACCGAGGCGACCGGCGACCTGTACCTCAGCTCGCTGATCGAGATCGGCCTCGCGCTCTTCCTGGTCACCATCGTCGTGAACGCCATCGCCCGCCTGCTGGTCTGGGCGGTCACGCGCGGACAGTCCCAGAGGCACGCATGATGAGGCACGCATAGCATGTCAGCTCTTCCGCAACGTTCTCCCGGGTCGGAGCGCGCGCTGAGACTGCGCCGCTCGCTCACCGATCACCTTGTCACGGTGCTCGCGGTAGGCAGCACGATCCTCGTGCTGGTGCCGTTGATCCTCATCCTCGGCTACCTGCTCTACAAGGGCACCAGCTCTCTGAACCTGGACTTCTTCACGAAGATCCCGGCCCCGGTGGGCGAGTCGGGCGGCGGCATGGCGAACAGCATCGTGGGCTCCGCTGTGGTGCTTACGCTGGCCAGCCTCATCGGCATCCCGGTGGGCATTGGCGCTGGTGTCTACCTCTCCGAGTACGGCCGTGGCCGCATGCTGGGCAACGCGATTCGCTTCACCGCCGACGTCGTCAACGGCGTTCCTTCGATCGTGGTTGGGATCTCGGCCTACGCTGTAGTCGTCGTCAAGCAGGGCCACTTCTCGGCATTTGCCGGCGGCATCGCTCTCTCGATCATGATGGTGCCGACGATCACGCGCACCACCGAGGAGATGCTGGCCACCGTGCCGCTCGCGGTTCGTGAAGCGGCCTATGGCCTCGGCATCCCGAAGTGGCGCACCGTGCTCTCGGTAAGCCTGCGCACCGCATCGCCCGGCATCATCACGGGCTGCATGCTGGCGTTTGCACGCGCGGCGGGCGAGACCGCTCCGCTGTTGTTCACGGCCTTCGGGAATCAATTCTGGAGCTGGGATCTTCGCCAGCCCATCGCAGCACTTCCGCTGCAGATCTACACCTACGCTGTTTCGCCGTATGACGAATGGCACCGCCTGGCCTGGGCCGGAGCCCTGGTGCTCATTCTGCTCATCATGATCTCGGTGACGCTGGTACGAATCTTCGCCGGGCGCGGCATGCTCAAGGGAGGCAACTAGTGGGAGTCGGCATCCGTGTCGAAAACCTGAACGCGTGGTATGGACCAACGCATACGCTCAAGGATGTGTCTCTGCATATCCCGGCGAATCGCGCCACCGCGCTCATCGGGCCTTCGGGCTGTGGCAAGAGCACCTTCGTGCGCTGCCTGAACCGCATGCATGAGACCAACCCCACGGCGCGCGCTGAAGGCACCGTGATGATGGGCGACCTCGACATCTACAAGGATGCCGCGCCCGTCGAGATTCGTCGTCGCATCGGCATGGTCTTCCAGCGGCCCAATCCGTTCCCCACGATGTCGATCTATGACAACGTGGCGAGCGGCCTGAAGCTCAATGGCTTCCGCAAGCGCCGCATCCTGGACGAGATCGTAGAACGCTCGCTCAAGCAGGCCGCGCTTTGGGAAGAGGTGAAGGATGACCTCAAGAAGAAGTCCGGCGCCAGCCTCTCAGGCGGTCAGCAGCAGCGTCTGTGCATCGCCCGCGCTCTCGCGGTCGATCCCGAAGTGCTGCTGATGGACGAGCCTGCTTCGGCGCTCGATCCCGTCTCGACTTCGAAGATCGAAGATCTCATCTTCCAGCTCAAGAGCCAGTACACGATCGTCATCGTGACGCACAACATGCAGCAGGCGGCCCGTGTGGCCGAGAACACCGGCTTCTTCCTCACCGGCAAGCTTGTCGAGTTCGCTCCGACGCATAAGATCTTCACCATGCCGTCCGACAAGAGGACGGAAGACTACATCACAGGGAGGTTCGGATGATGCGCATCAACTTTCAGCAGAAGCTGGACGAACTGAAGGAGCGCCTGCTGGTGATGGCGGGCCTCGTGGAACAGGCGATTCAGCGCGCCACCGAAGCGTACTCCACGCGCGACACCGAACTCTGCGAACTGGTCAAGCTCTCCGAGCCTGCGATCAATCGCATGGAGCGCGAGATCGACCAGGCCGCCCTCGACCTGCTTGCGATGGAACAGCCCATGGCTGTCGACCTGCGCTTCATCATCGCGGTCATTCGCATCAATGCGGATCTCGAGCGAGTAGGCGATCAGGCGGTCGGCATTGCGGGTCGCGTCAAGGACCTCGGCATGTTCGCCAACCTCGACATCCCGGTCGACATCCCCAAGCTGGCATCGCTCTCGCAGGCGATGGTGCGTAAGGCGCTGCAGGCCTTCATCGAAGGTGATGCGGACCTCGCGCAGAGCGTGCTCACGCTCGATGATCAGGTCGACGAGATGAACCGCGAGGCCTTCCGCTCGCTCGGAGAGTTGATCAAGACCAAGCCGGAGATGAGCTCGCAGGCACTCAATGCGCTGATCATCTCGCGCAACCTGGAGCGCGTGGGCGACCATGCTACCAACATCGCGGAGGATGTCATCTTCTGGGTACGCGGCGCGGATGTGCGCCATGGCTGGGCGCCAGAGGAAGACTAACTCCATCGCAAAGGTCTAACCCTGCGCGGGTCGCAGACGCTGCAAAGCGTCGTGCCACCCGCGCAGTTCTCTTTCTACCTGTAATTAAATCGTCTCCGCATACTTACAACATTGCCCATGATGGTGTGTTTCAAGTAGCGTGCACTAAGTTGCTCATCGAAAGCGGACATCGAAGCTTTCGCCGGCCGAGCTGACAGCCCACAAGGCTGACCCGTCCGATTCGAGCGCGACCTTGCGATTCTCCCATCGCAGAGAAATCACTTTCAGGCCATAAAGGCACCATCGCGCGCGAGCTTCCTTTGGATCTCGTGAAAGCTGGGTTCCGTTTTGTAACCCGGAAGGTGCAGGGCGAATCTTGCCCACTGAACCAGAATGCGACATCTGCCGATGTCCGTTGGAGAGTTTGAATTCTCCCGCGTGTCGGCGTCTCAACTCGTCTCCAGCCCGGTATGTTGCTCCGGTCAAGAGGCGATTGGCCCTGCGCAAAGGATCCGGATTGAGTGCCACCTTTGCGCTATTACCCTCACCGCGAACGAGTCATCCCGCCCTTTGGCGTTCTCACCTACCGTCGCACCAGAGAACACAGTGTCATCATGAATCACCCGGCCCCGTTGTCCCCGCAGCATCGTAGTAGCGGCCCTCAGCCGTCCTCTTGCATCGCACCAGAACGCCTGATGCCTCAACCCCGGCCGAAGCGGGTAGCTTCGAAGGGCTCGCTCTTGCGCCCATGGCGCACGCTGCGTTCTCTCTCCCTCGCTTTCGCCTCCGTGAGTTTGTCCTTAGGCATCGCCGGGGCACAATCGGGCGTCACGTTGGTACCCGGAAGTACCAGCCTGGGTCAAAGCTCAGCCGCCGTCACCGTCACGGTGACGATGACTGCAAGCGGCTCTGCCGCAGCTCCAGTGGCCCTTACGCAGGGCATCCCCAATCTTGAATTTGCTGTGAGCGGTGGCACCTGCGCGTCGGGCGCAACCTATACCGTCGGCCAGCAGTGCACCATCAGCGTCATCCTCACGCCGAAGTATCCAGGAATTCGCCTGGGAGCCGTCGAATTGCCCAATGCGGGCGGCGGCGTGCTCGGCGAAGCTCTCGTCAGTGGCTTCGCGACCGGCTCGCTTGCCGTGCTCTCGCCCGGAAACCTGACCACCGTGGCAGGCGATGCCTCCTGGGTCTACAACGGCGACGGCCAGGCTGCGACGGTCTCCAACATCTTCCTGCCCCAGGGTGTCGTTACCGACGCCAACGGCAATATCTTCATCTCCGACTCCACGAACAACCGCATTCGCCGCGTCGACGCGGTGAGCGGCAAGATCAGCACCCTTGCAGGAACGGGCGCTCCCGGCTACACCGGCGACGGTGGCATTGGCACGGTCGCAGAGGTCAACCAGCCCTCCGGCCTCACCATCGACGGCGCAGGCAACCTGTACTTCTCCGACACCGGCAACAGTGTGATCCGCCGCCTCGATGCGGTGACAGGCTTCATCTCCACCGTGGCCGGCAACGGCATACAGGGCTACGCGGGCAATGGGGCTGCGGCGACAGCTGCGGAGGTCTCGCTGCCGCAGGGCGTCAGCTTCGATCCGTCCGGCAACATGTACATCGCCGACACCGGCAACAACGTCGTGCGCCAAGTCAACACCTCGGGCATCATCTCGACCATCGCCGGCAACGGCGTGCAGGGCTTTGCGGGCGATGGGGGGTCTGCCACCGCGGCCGAGCTCAACCAACCGTGGTCGACCCTGATGAGTAACTCCGGCGCGCTGCTGATCGCGGACTTCAACAACAACCGCATCCGCCAGGTCATCGGTGGAACTATCTCCACCTTCGCAGGTACCGGGGCCGTCGGCTTCGTTGGCGATGGTGGCCAGGCAACCCAGGCGGAGTTGAACTCGCCCGCTGCCCTCGCACAGGATCCCGCAGGCAACATCTATATCGGTGATACCGCGAACAATCGCGTGCGCGAGGTCGTCATCACCACCGGCATCATGAAGACGCTGGCCGGCAACGGTAGCGAGGCATACGCCGCTGCGGACGAAGGTCAGCCCGCCAACAAGGTCAGTCTCTATGGCCCGTATGCTCTGTACTTCGATCAGTCCGGCGATCTGTTTATCGCGGATATGTTCCACAACCGCGTGCGTGAGATCAGTGCCAACACAACGCTCCTCACCTATCCCGACATGAAGGAAGGCAAGATCTCCGCGCCGATCGCGGTCGTCGTTGCCAACGACGGTAACTCCGATCTTCATCCGTTGGCCCCGGTCTTCAACCAGTCCGCGCTGGATGCTGGCACGACCACCTGCGCCACCGGTGTTGCCCTGTCGTCAGACTCCACCTGCACGTTGGGCGTGGAGTTCGCTCCCACGATTGTTGCTTCCCCTGGCAGCGGCACGCTCGTGCTGCCCTCGGACGCCGGCAACACACCGATCACGGTCAAGCTCTCGGGCAACGTGCTCTCCGTAAATCCGACCGCGCTCGTTCTGGTCTCCAACGCGAATCCATCTCCGGTAGGCTCGGTCGTCACCTTCACCGCCACCATCACCGCCCCGGATGCGGTGACGGGTACGGTCGTGTTCACGGATGGCGCCACCCAACTCTGCTCCATCACGCTGAGCACGACGCAGGCGGTCTGCAGCACGACGACCCTCAGCCTTGGGGCACACACCATCACGGCGGCGTACAGCGGAGACACCAACAACGCCGCTGCGCAAAGCTCGCTCACGCAGCTGATCCAGCAGCAGGACGCGCTGGTCCTCGGAGCCGCACCCAATCCCGCAACGACGGGCGAAAACGTCACCTTCAGCTTCACAGCGACGGCCCCCGCAGGAGCTGCGACTGGAACGGCGAAGTTCTATGACGGCGCCACCCTGCTGAGCACGCAGACGCTCTCCAGTGGCGCTGCGTCGTACACGACGGGAACCCTGGCCGTCGGCACACACGCGGTCAGCGTCCAGTATTCGGGTGACAACTCAAACGCGGCAGGGACTTCCAATATCGTCAGTGAGGTCATCAACTCAGCCACGAGCACGACGACACTCGCTACCAGTGCAGCCACGGTACCCGTTGGTACCAATGTCACCTTCACGGCGACCATCACCGGCAGCGCTGGGCAAACGCCCACCGGGACCGTCACCTTCAAGGATGGCGGGGCTACGCTCGGCACGGGCACTCTGAACGGCAGCGGCGTCGCCACGTTCAGTACGCCCACGCTGGCGCCTGGTGCTCATACCATCACCGCAACCTACGGCGGTGATGCGCACAGCTCCACCTCCACCTCTGGCTCACTTACCGAAACGGTGAACCAGCTAAGCACGACAACCTCCCTGAGCTCGAACGCGAATCCCACCTCAGCGGGAGCGACCGTCCAGCTCACCTCCACCGTCACAGTGGGCAGCGGATCGACTGCCGTAGGCGCGATCACGGGTACGGTCAGCTTCAGCAGCGGGGGAACGATCCTGGGCACGGCCGCAGTGAATGGCAGCGGCGTGGCCACGCTCTCCACCAACCAGCTCAATGCCGGTTCGCAGTCGGTGGTGGCGACCTATAACGGCAACACCAACTATGCGACCAGCACCTCGACCCCGGTCGTCGAGGTGGTGGCTCAGACCACGTCGACGACGACGGCTCAGGCCGCTCCTGCCAACCCGCAGGCGGGCCAGACCGTAACAGTGACCGCGACGGTGAGCAGTCCGACGAGCCCTCCCAACGGAACGGTGACCGTATCCCTGGGAGGAACGGTCGTCGGCACCGGCACGCTGAACGCGGGCGGAGTCACCACGGTCTCCATCAGCACCCTCCCTGTGGGTACCGATGTCCTCACCGTGACCTACGCGGGCAACGCGAACTACACCGCCAGCGCCAACGCGGTAACGGTGCAGGTAAGCCAGGCCACCACGCAGACGGTGCTGGCCTCCAGCGCCAACCCGCAGTCGCTCGGCCAGCCTGTCATCTTCACCGCGACGGTAAGTAGCGCGGACGCGGGCATCACGGGTAGTGTGAGTTTCCTCGATGGCTCTACCTCGCTGGGTACTGCGACCGTGAACGCTGGTGGCGTGGCTACGCTCTCGACGAGCGCACTCGCCTTCGGTCCGCATACCGTCACTGCCGTCTATAGCGGTGACACCAACCACGCGACTTCGACCTCGGGCATCATCACGGAGCGCATCGTGCAGCCTGCAACGGCCGCGCTGATTTCCAGCGTGAATCCCGCGGTCTCCGGCCAGAGCGTCACCTTCTCGGTGAAGATCACGGGCGCAGCTTCCACCTCGCCGACAGGCACGGTTGCCTTCACGGACGGTGGAGTCACCCTGGGCACGGTAGCGCTGGACGCCAGCGGCTCAGCGACTCTCACGACTACAGCGTTGTCGGTTGGGACACACCCCATTGCCGTCGCGTATCCCGGCGACACCAACTACTCCAGCGCACAGGCCGGCCTGACGGAGACCGTGCAGAACGCCTCCACGCAGGTCCTCGTAACCGCCAGCTCAAATCCGGCGATCTATGCCACGCCAGTGACGTTGACCGCCACGGTCACCAGCAATGGCACGCCAGCCTCCGGCACCGTGACCTTTACCGACGGAACAACCACCATTGGCACCGGCACGCTGAATGCCAGTGGTGTGGCCACGATGATCACGTCGTCGCTGAACCCGGGAACGCACTCCATCGTAGCCAACTACGGTGGCAGTGGCAGCACCGGAGCTTCGGTCTCCACCGCGCTGGTCCTCAAGGTTGAGCAGATGACGCAGGTCGTGCTGGTCTCCAGTGAGAACCCGGCCAACACGCTGGACACCGTCACCCTGACAGCCGCTGTCAGCAACGCCGGACAAAGCACGCCGACCGGCACCGTCACCTTCACCGACGGCACCACGTCGCTGGGCACGGTTGCGGTGAGCGCGAGTGGCACAGCGGTGCTCACGGGCGTCACCTTCACGGCGGGCAACCACCCGCTGCTGGCGAGCTACTCGGGCGATGCCACGGACCTGCCTGCGAACTCCACGCAGCTCGTCGAAGGTGTGACCCTGCGTCCCACCACGACGACCTTGACAGCGACCAATGCGAATCCTGCTGACCCGCAGTCGGTGACGCTGATCGCGGTGATCCGCTGGACCGGTCTCGGCTCCACCATTCCGACCGGAACGGTGACCTTCACCAGCGGTGGCCAGACGATCGGCACGGCGACGGTGGACTCCACTGGCGTGGCTACGCTCGATGTGGAGCTACAGTCGGCTTCGCAGACCATCGTGGCGACCTACGCTGGCGACAAGAACTATGCGACGTCGAGCTCCCTCGCCACCTCGGTGGCAGGCGGTGCGGCAACGCAGTTCACCCTCGGCGTAACACCGGCGCAGATCTCCCTCCCAACCGGCCAGCACACGGTCGTCAATGTCACGATGACCTCCATCAAGAGCTTTAGCGACACGCTGGAACTCGGCTGCCTCGGTCTGCCTGTGTACGCAACCTGCACCTTCTCCAACGTGACGCCGCAACTCGCGGCCAACGGCACGGTCGTCGTGCAGCTCACCATCGACACGGGGAATCCGCTCGGGTCGGGTGGTAGCACCACCTCAAGCCTCAAGCAACCTGGTATTGGTGCAGGGAATGAAGGCAACGGAAGCTCCACCGTGGCATTCGCGATGCTGCCCGCGGGCCTTCTCTTCGGCCTCGGACTGTACAAGCGTCGCAGGCTTGGCGCACTGCTGGTACTGCTCTTCGCGGTCGCTGTGACCTTCGGCGTGACCGGCTGCTCCGGACTCCACCAGAACACCACGCCTGCAGGGACGTACACCTTCAAGGTGACGGCCTCAGGCAAGGGCACCGGTGCAACCGAATCGCAGACCGTCACCATGACGGTCACCAACTAAGGAGCGGCGGATGATACAGCGAAACCTATCTCTGGCAGCCGCCGCTGCCCTCGCGCTGGGAGCCTTCATGGCTCCCGGCGCAGGGCACGCACAAGCTGGCCCCACCGCCGGCGGTCCCGGCAGTTACCTCAATGCAGGCGGCGGCGTCTCTCTCTTCGAGAGCGACTATGGCAAGCGCTACATCGGTGGCGGCTACGTCAACGTCGATCTGCATCCGCACTGGCGCTTCGGTCTTGAGGCCGAAGGCCGCTGGCTGCGCGTCCACACGGATGAAGGCGTCACGCAGTCCAACTACCTCATCGGGCCGCACGTGAACATCAAGGAGTTCGGCCCCATGGTGGTGTACGGCAAGTTCCTGGTCGGCGGCAGCCGCATGGTCTTCCCATTCAACGATGGCTATGGCACGTTCTTCACGATGGTCCCCGGCGGCGGCATTGACTTCCGCCTCGGCGATCGCTGGACGGTGCGCGCTCCGGACTTCGAGTACCAGCTCTGGCAGGACTTCGGGAGCTATGGCTCGCTGCATCCGTATGGCGTCAGCGTCGGCGTGACGTACCGCATCAATGGTGTCGACAGGTACCCGAAGAAGGATCGGCCGTGGAGACACTAAGAAACAGTGATAAGTGGTAAGTGACAAGTAAAGCAAAGGGCGCCTCGTTCGAGGCGCCCTTTGCTTCTGTCTTCTGCGTACCACTTGCCACTTATCACTTACCACTGCCTCTAAAAAATCGGAACGCCATTCTCCACCACCAGGTCATCCACGCTGATATTCAGCGCGGTGCCCAGCTTGCGGAAGCCTTCGCGCCACTCGCGGCCCCAGCCTGGAGCATCCGCGCGATGCAGCATGTCGTTCCAGATGTTCTGTGCCTGCCAAAGGTTGATCTCCATGGGCAGTGTGCGCAGGCTCTCCGCGATGGCCAGCGTCTCATGCAGCACGGCGCAATTCTGCTCTTCCACTGCGGTCTCAAGGCGGACCATGGCCCGCTTCATCCGCTTGTCGGAGGTAAAGCTTAGCAGCCCTTTGTCCAGCTGGACATGATCGATGGTCGCGCGACGCAGCAGGCGTGCGACTTCGGTCGAGTCATAGGTGTCAGCTTCCAGCGCATGGCGCAGGCTTGCGTTGATCGCGAAGCCTGCGGTGAGCGCAAGAGCCGGCGGTGCTGTGATGTTCGCTTCGCCGAGGAAGTCCAGCAGCGTTGCATGCTCCTCGTAGATCCGCATCAGTGAGCCTTCCACCTCGGACAGCGTCTGGTTCAGGATCGACTGCAGGATCCGGTGTTGCTCGTCAGCGAATAACGACGTGAGCGAGTAGAGCGTGCCCCCGAAGAAGTCGTCGATGAGCCGGATCAGCTCGGGCAGGTTCGCTCGACGCAGACTCGCGTGAGCCTTCTCCGTGAACAGCTGCCAAAGAGCTGCATCTCCTGCATGGAATCCCTTCACTGCGGCTGAAAGATTCTGGTCGCCAAGGTGCAGCACAGCGAAGCAGATCGACTCCGTCTCTTCGGTGACCCGCGAGCGCAGCGAGGCCTGGCCCAGCGCCACGCGGCCCCGGCCGGAGGTCTGCAGGTCATAGCTCTTGCGCTGCACATCGAAGCAGAAGATCTGCCCCGCGTCGGGATACGCGCGAAACATGCTGCTGATGGCGTAGTGCGCTCCCACACTCTCCAGGTCGACACGCTTCGGCAGCACCAGGTTGCGATAGATCTCCGCTCCGTTGCGAAGCTCAGGTACATTGCTTTCCGCTAATGCCAGCAACTCGAGGAAGTCGTGCTCCAGCGCGGCAGCAGAGTCGCCGAACAACGGAGCATCGCCGAAGAGCTTCTGCGCCAGCTGAATCACGCGCCCCGCGTAGGCGATCACCTGCACCGTCTCAATGCCGGAGATCTCGTCGAAGAACCAGCCACAGCTGGTGTACATCAGCTGCGTGTGCCGTTCCAGCTCCAGGAGCTCGAGCACCGTGATGCGTTCGGCTTGTGTGAGCTCATGGGTGGCGTGCTCGTCCAGGAAGAGCTCCACATTATCGGGGGAGCGATCGAGCACGATGTCGATGTACGCATCGCGAGCTGCCCACACGTCCTTCAGCAGTGGAGCCGCAAGCTGCTCGGCCATCGGGGCGGTGCGATCCCGCAACAGGTCCAGCGCATGTCGCAAAGGGCCACGCCACTTCTGGTTCCAGCCCGGCTTGCCGCCGTTGCAACCGCAGTTGGAGCGCCAGCGCTCCACACCATGCGAGCAGGACCACGAAGAGTCGTCGACCACTTCTGCCTCAAACTGAGGCGGATGCAGGGCCAGGAACTCACCGTAGTTGGTCAGTCGCGCCAGCCGCTGCTCTTCGATGGTGTTGAGCGCGAAGCTCAGCGCCATCTCTCCATAGCGATGATGATGGCCGTAGCTCTCGCCATCGGTTGCGACGTGGACCATCTGCGGCTCGTTCGCGCCCTTGTCGTCGCGCAGGTTGCTCAGCAGCCGTCGCGCAAACACCTCACCGGAGTTCAACAGCCCTTCGAACGCGATGGCACGCGACGCCGGGCCGTTGTAAAAGAACACCGCAATGGAGCGGCCCTCATCGAGATTCACCACGTACGAGCGAGTGGTATCGACGATGGCATTGGGCGTCTCAAGCCACGGATGCTCAATCCCATCATCCATCTCGCTCGATACTGGCTCGTCGCGCCGCTCGAGTGTCTTCGCGGTCAGCTCGTCTTCGCGCTCGACCATGTTCGTAGCCCGCCGTTTGTAGGTCGGTGACTGATCCTGCGGCTGGGAATACATGGCCTGCATGCGCGCGGCATCTTCTTCCGCGAGCGGTCGTACCCGCGCGCTCTGGTGCGGCGCGAGGATCGTGAACTTGATGCCTTCCTGCGCCATCAGATCGAGCACATTGCGCGAGACGGCGGTCTCTGCCAGCCACATGCCTTCGGGCCTGCGGCCGAAGCGATGCTCGAAGTCGGCGATGCCCCAGCGGATCTGCGTGCGCGCATCGCGCTCGCTGGCCAGCGGCATGATGATGTGGTTGTAGACCTGAGCTACCGCCGAGCCGTGACCCGAGTAGCGTTGCGAACTCGCCACGTCCGCTTCGAGGATCATGCGGTAGGTGCGCGGCGCAAACTCCTCCAGCCAGCTCAGCAACGTCGGCCCGAAGTTGAAGCTCATCCGCGAGTAGTTGTTGACGATGCGGATGATCTCGTTCTTCTTGTTCTGGATGCGCGAGGCCCCATTGGGCGCGTAGCACTCGGCCGTGATGCGGTCGTTCCAGTCGTGGTATGGCGCGGCGGAGTCCTGGATCTCCACCGTCTCCAGCCAGGGGTTCTCCCGGGGCGGCTGGTAGAAGTGCCCATGGACGCAGATGTAGCGGAGCGGTGCGCCGTCTTCGGCGGGTGCGGTCTCGGGGCGTTTGTTGCGTGTTCGTACCATTGGTCGAATCAGGATATCGTCCCGGCGTGCCTGTTTGTGCTGCTGCGGCAAATGCGTTCCATGGGGCGAAGGCGTCCTGAGCCAGTTTCGGGAGGCGACCGATGCCCGGCGGGAGAGCCTTTCGGCGAAGAAATCCCGCTGCGATGTAAGCTCGTCGGCACCTACCCGTGTCTATAGGGGTGTGCAGGGCGGAATGACCTTCGAGGTGCAGGGCGAGATGGCGTTAGCGCAGGCCGAAGAAAAGACCTTCGCGGAGTTGGACTGGCCTGCGACGGGGGCGCGATCCCAGGCGGCCTCGCTGCCCTGCGGCGCCGGGATTCTTGCCACAGCCGAGGCGCTCGCCAGCAGCCAGCGTGCCCGCATCTTTCGCTTCCTCTTCTATTCGCTGCGCGAGCGCGAGGTAGCGGAGGAGCTGACGCAGGACGTATTGCTCGCCGTGTGGCGCGCGCGAGAGAGCTTCCGTGGCGAGTCCTCACCCGAGACCTGGGTCATGCGTATCGCCATGAACACCCTGCGGAACCACACCCGTACGGGCCGCTTCAAGTTCTGGCGGCGTACCGAAAAGGTGGAGATCGGCGAGCTGCTGACGCCGCTCCCGGACTCGGCCCGCACCGCCGAGCAGGAGTTGCTTGCACAGGAGAGCCTGCGTCGGGTCTGGAGCGCGGCGGAGAGATTGTCCGAAAGGCAGCGGAGCGTCTTCCTGCTGCACTTCGTGGAAGAGATGGAGGCGCGCGAGATCGCCGATGCCACCGGCATGGCCCTCGGCACCGTGAAGACGCACCTCTACCGCGCGATTGACGCGGTGAGGGCCGCTGTAAAGGAGAGCTTGTGATGAAGAGCCGCGAGCAAGACCAGAAGTTTGACGACCTGATGAGGGAGTTTCGCGAGGCCTGTGTACACACCGCGCATCGCGAGCAGGCCGCCGCCGACCACCTTCGCCAGGAGCGAGCGGTAGCCGCCATGCGCGCCGACGTGCGGTTGCGGTGGGCAGCTCCGGCGTTCGCAGCGCTTGTGCTCATGTTCGTAGGTGGTGGCTGGGGTGCGTGGTGGTACGTGCATCCCGAACATGGCCATCCAGCCGGGCATGATGGCGCCCACGTCACCAGCCCCGACAGCATTCCCGGCAACGCGTCGGCGGTCTCAGACGAGGTTCTGCTGAGTGAGGTGCAAAGCGATCTATCCGATCGAGTTCCGCAGGCGCTGGAACCGCTTGCAGTCTCGTACACCAGCAACAGCCATGCCCCTTCAGGGGAGAAGGAGATTCAGTAAATGCACCTCAAGCAATATGCAATCCTGACGGCCGCCCTGTGCGCGGCGACTGCGCTGGGCGCCTCGGCGCAGGGCCCGGGTATGGGACAAGGTCCGATGCCCAAGCTGGAGCGGAAGGGCATGGGCCCGGGCCCGGAGATGCGCGGAGGTCCGGCGCGTCTTCTGCCCCCCGGCACGTGGTGGCGCGACCAGTCCACGGTGACTGCGATCGGCCTCTCGCCTGACCAGCAGAAGAAGATTGACGGCATCTTCCTCGAGTCCCGTGTGCAGCTCATCCACATGCACGCGACGCTGGAGGAGACCCAGCTTCGCCTCGACGACACGCTGAGCGCCCCCACGCTGGATGCCGCCAAGGCGCAGAAGGAGATCGACGAGTCCGCCGACACGCGTGCTTCGCTCGAAAAGGCCGAAGCCCACATGCTGCTCACCATCCGCGGCGTGCTCACCGCCGACCAGTGGACCAAGCTGCAGGGGCTTCGTCCCCGGCGCGGCGAATTTGGGCCAGAGCGTGGCAAGGGACTGCATCGCGACGGTCCGCGCGACAACGGTATGCCTCAGTCTCCTGCACCCGGCCAGCGCCCCGATGGTCCGCCCATGCCGCGGGACGACCAGCAATAGCATCAGCGAAAAGCCAACAGCGCCTTCCCCCACGGGCCATCTCTCGCGAAGAGATGGCCCGTTCCTCTCCTACTCCGGCTGCACGATCTTGCCTGCAGCCAGATCGCAGGCTCGCCACATGTACCAGCAGGCAACCGAACTCCACGGCTGCCACTTCTTCGCGCGGCGCGCGATCTGCTCCTTCTTCGCCAGCAGGTCCGGCGTCACCTTGGCATCCGGCTTCAGCCCCAGGAACGTCAGTGCGAAGCCCTTGCGGATGCCGTAGTCGTCGACGGGCAGCACGTTGGGGCGTCCCAGGCGGAACATCAGGAACATCTCCACGGTCCACTTACCAATGCCTCGCACCTGCGAAAGGTGCTCGATCAGGGCCTCATCGCTCATCTTCTTCGCCTGCGCCAGCGTCGGCACGGTGCCATCGAGCGTCTTCGCGGCAAGGTCCCGCAGCGCCAGCGCCTTGTTGTGCGAAAGGCCCGCATGGCGCAGCTGCTCATTCGGGCAGTCCAGCAGCTCCTGCGGGTGAAAGTGGATCGGCTCGCCATCGCCATCCAGTCCGCAGATCCCGCTGAAGGACTCCAGCAGCCGGCGATGAATCGTCGCGGCCGCCTTGCCATGCAGCTGCTGGTAGATGATCGACTCCGTCAGCGACTCGAACGGAGACTGCGTGGCAGCAAGCCGCAACGTGAACGGCCCGGCCCGCTCCATCAGCTTGCCCAGCTTGGGATCGGCGGCTGCCAGCTCGGCAACGGCACGATCGGTGTCGTAGGACGGTTTGCGCCTGCGGTCTTTGTGAGGGCTCGGCATGGAACAACATCATAGGCGAAGATTGTGCGAAGTAGTTATAACCGTGTTGCAACTGGAGTCGCTGGAGGATATAAAGACTCTATGGCGATTGAGCTCAAGGTCCGTAAAGTCGGCAATGGGTACGGCGTCCTGCTGCCCAAGCAGTTCCTCGAGGAGTCTGGGCTCGAAGAAGGTGCCCTCCTGAGCCTGGAGCGCGTGGACGGGGTCTATCAGCTGAAGCCCCTGGATGAAGAGTTCACGCGGCAGGTTGAGGCATTCCTGCGCACCGAACCACTACATCGCAATACGTATCGCGAACTCGCAAAATGAACGTCATCTATGTCCGTTCGGATGTGCTCAGGAATGTGCATGACCGCCTCATCGAGCGATATGGCGGCGTTGCGGGTGTGCGCGATGAGAACGCGTTCGAGTCTGCGATAGGGCGGCCAAGAAATCTGGCCTCCTATGGTGAAGTCACCTCCATCCCGCGGCTGGCAGCGGCACTTCCTTGGGCGATTCTGCGCAACCACCCGTTCGCGGATGGCAACAAACGAACGGCGTTTGCCGCTTTGATGATCTTCCTCGATCGCAACGGATATGAGATCAGCTGCACGGAGGTCGAAGAGACAGCCATGATTCTTCGTGCCGCCGCCAGCGAGATCACCGAAGACGAGTGGACCGAATGGGTGGAGAGCGTTGCTGCACCTTTGCCGCCGCGATAGTGCTTCCTTCCTGCAGCCCATCCGATATCCGGTCAGAATTTCAGCGCAAATGTGCCAAGTTGAATTCGGACTTAACTGGCCTGTGTTCCGGTGCCGGGTCGGGCGTGCCTCATGGTGCGTGACATGAATCACACTCAATAGTGACGCGGCTTTCGCAGCTATGTGCACTTTGATACAGACATACGAGCGTGGCCGTTGCCCGAACATCCGCTACCGATAATCGCAAGAT
>Ga0302187_10001985_pt1 | contig 17132 bp, 14 predicted proteins | sample II_Bog_E1_3_FD_202120 | JGI IMG/M metagenome (GOLD analysis project Ga0302187, IMG submission 202120) | Peat permafrost microbial communities from Stordalen Mire near Abisko, Sweden - II_Bog_E1_3 | ecosystem: Environmental > Terrestrial > Soil > Wetlands > Peat | place: Sweden: Abisko...
TCGTGATGGGCGGCGCTGTCAAGGGTGGTCAGATGTATGGGACGTGGCCGACGCTCTCGCTGGGCGGCCCGGATGACTCAGGCTCGAACGGGCGCTGGGTTCCATCGACGGCAAGCATTCAATATGCGTCGACACTCGCCCAGTGGTTCGGTGTAACCCCCGCGTCGCTGGCGACGGTATTCCCGAACATAGGGAACTTCAAGTCGAACAATATGGGCTTCATCTAGAAGCTGCAGCGTCGCAGTTTTAGCGCGACAGCAGGAACACGCCCAGCGCTACGAATGCAGTTGCCATCCAGCGGCGCTTATCCACGCGCTCTCGCAGGAAGAACTTGGCCGCGACCGCATTGCCGATGTACGTCAACGCGGCGATGGCTGGTCCTGCCAGCGACAAGTTCGCGAGGCTCAGGGCCGCGAGCATGGTGAAGAAGTTCAGCGCCATGCACAGCGCTCCGGTGACGAAGCGAACGTTGGTGAGCACCGCAGCGATCGTGCCGCCAAGCCCCTTCACCGCGCGAATGTCATCGAGGTCGCCGAGTTGCTGCATGCCCGCCGCGATCATGACCTCGCCCACCACGGCGAGCGCTGCAACGAGCAGGATCGCAGTCCACGCCTGCAAGGAACCAGTAGGTGCAAACTGTACGAGGAGCGTCTTCATCGGCCCGCTCCTGCATCCATCTGATCCAGCTCTGGATGTTCCGTGCGCGAAGGCCCACCCGCGACGAAGCCCACCGCGCATACGATGAGGCCGATGCCAGCCCAGCGCGACCACGACAGCTGCTCATGCAGCCAGTACCTGCCCAGCAGGGCAATCACCACATAGCCAAAGGCCGTTGCCGGCATCACAAAAGTAAGGTCTGCCCAGCTCAGCGCCGTCGTGTAGCTGGCAAAGAAGCCGATGAGCAGCACGATGCCGAGATCGACATAGACGTTGAACAGAGCATGCCACAGCAGGCCGAGGTGATGAACGTCGACCGGCCCCACCTGCGCCATGCCACGGGCAAGCAGGGAATCGCCCACGGAGGCCGTGAGCATGATGGCGATGAGGATGGCGTACTGCGAGGGCTTTAGTGCGTGCTTCATTTCTCTTACTAGGTTAGATGAAACGCGCCGTCAGTGGTCGCACACAAGACGGAAGGCGGGATCACTGGTGCTCGTTGAGCGCTAGCGATTCTCCCAATCCTCCTTTGCGCGGTTGTATTCAATCTCTCCGTCGCGAAGCCACTCGCTTCCTGAGGGCGAGATGCCTTCAGGAGCCTCGGTCGCAAGACGGTTGAGCGGGTGCATTGGATCAGGCAGCGAGAACAAGCGCCGCAAGCCAACGATCCACACTAGAGGGAGTGCCAGGAGCAGGGACCACGTCTCCCACTCTGCACTGAAGACCATAAACAGCAGACCTGCAATCGCGATGGCTGTCGCAGACACAACGAAGGGGGTGGACTCGACCACAAGGCGGATGCCCTCAAAGTCTTGCGCGTGTGCCTTGCGCTCCTGTCTGAGCTGCATGTAAACCCGGACGGGAAAACGGGCGATCCAGAAGAACAGAACGATCCAGATTGCGTACGTGACTTCCGCCCTGACCATCGACCAGAACCGCTCCGAGCTGAAAAGAAGCCAGAAGACTGCGATGACGCGCAGGCTCATCAGGTATAGGCCCGTACTCGAGACGACGGACGCGGCGATCATCTCAGCAAGCACGAGTTTGCGAGAAGCTGCCATGTCGGCATTCTAAGCCGTAAACAGAAAACGGCCAGCCCGAAGGCTGGCCGCTGTAGTCGTCATCCTCAGAACGCTTACGCGTTCATGCTCACCGATTCCTGAGCCTTGAGAGCCTTCTCTTCGGCCTTGGCGCGGGCTGCCTTGTTGCGCTGTGCACGAAGCTTCATGAAGCTCTTCGCCTCGACGTACAGACGCGGCACATCGCGGTTGACGATCGCCTTCCAGACCACGCGGAACGCGGCCTTAGGGCGGAAGTAGTACTCGTCGTAGAAGCGGTGGACCTGCTCCATCACGTACTCGGTCGGAAGCCCCGGGTACTCGATATGCGCCATCTGGTGGCCGCCGCTGTCCTGCATGTTCTCGTTGGTGATGAAGCCACCCTTCTTCGCGAAGTCGTAGAACTCCGTGCCGGGGTAGGCATGCGCCACCGAAACCTGAATGGTCTCGCAGTCCAGGGTCTTGGCGAAGTTGATCGTGTTGCGGATCGACTCCTTCGTCTCGCCCGGCAGGCCGAGGATGAAGTCGGCGTGGATGACAAGGCCGAGGTCGTGGCAGTTCTTCACGAACTCGCGCGCCTTCTCAATCGTGGCGCCCTTCTTGATGTTCTTCAGGATCTGCGGATCGCCCGACTCGAAGCCGACGATCAGCAGGCGGCAGCCTGCATCCTTCATCGCCTTCAAGGTCTCGTAGCTTGTCGTCACGCGGCTCGTGCAGCTCCACGTCAGGTTCAGAGGCTTCAGCTTCTCGCAAAGCTCGATGGTGCGGGCCGACTGGATGTTGAAGGTGTCGTCATCGAAGAAGAACTCCTTCACATGCGGGAAGTTCTCCTTCGCCCACTTCATCTCCGCAGCCACGTCATCGGTGGAGCGCTTGCGCCACGCATGGCCCGAGAGCGTCTGCGGCCACAGGCAGAAGGTGCACTGCGCCGGGCAGCCGCGGGTGGAGTACAGCGAGATGTAGGGGTGCAGCAGGAACGGCACGTTGTAGCGCGTCACGTCCATGTCGCGCTTATAGATCGTGGTCGCCCAGGGCATCGCGTCCAGATCCTCGACCTGAGGACGGTCGGGGTTGTGCTGGATGACGCCGTTCGCGTCCTTGTAGCTGAGGCCGAGAATCTCGTTGATCGGCTTGCCGTTGGCGTATTCCACCACGGTGAAGTCGAACTCGCGGCGGCAGATGAAGTCGATCACCTCGCACTCATTCAGAGCGCGATCCGGATCGGTCGTCACCGGCGGTCCTACGAAGCAGATCTTGATCGTCGGGTTCGCAGCCTTGATGGCGCGCGCGAGACCGTGATCGCCTGACCAGCCCACCGTCGAGGTGAAGAGCACCAGGAACTCATAGTCCTTGGCGATCTGGATGGTCTCATCGGCCGAAATGTGGTGCGGAGGAGCGTCGAGTAGCCGCGAACCTTCCAGCATGCCCGCGGGGTAGGCAAGCCACACCGGGTACCAGTAGGACTCGATCTCGCGGGTGGCAGGCCAGCGGGAGCTGGCGCCGCCATCGAAATTCTCGAAGGACGGGGGGTTCAGGAGCAGGGTTTTCAGCGGCATATCAGTCTCCAATTTTAGCACCCGGGCGGGGTGTCACAGCAGTTTTCGGGTGTCTTCGGCAGCACCGCCCTGGTGCAGAAAAGCGTCTTCGCCAACCCGTAGAAGTGCGAATTCCGGGGCTAGCGCGGTGTAGCGGTTGCAGTAATCCCCGTTCCAGCGGGGGCGGTACCCTGCAGCCAATTGTCCAGCTGCCGGGTCTGGCGCATCAGGTTTACCTTGGATTGGTCGAGCGAGCCCTTGGCCGTGAGGTAATCTAACCGCCGCTGCTGCACGTCGATGCGTGCGGTCTGCTCGTCCTTGGGGTTGAGGAGCGGTGCCTGGGGATTGGTCGTATCCGGGGCGCTGTTGAGCTGAATCATCGTCGCCTTCAGCTGCTCGTCCGCGAGATCCTGGGAGTCCTGCGAGACTTGCGCAGAGGCTTCGAGCTCCGCCAGCGAATGCTGCAGCCGGGCGCGACCTTCCAGAAACTGGTTTCGCTGATCCTCCGCCTGGAAGCGGGCGCTCGCCGCTTCGGCCGCCGACTCCCGCGCGCGGGCCTCGTGGCCGCGATCGTACAACGGAATCATGATCTGGATGCCCACCGATGCCGCGTTGTCGGAGTGCTGCGTCTTGAACGTGGGATAGTAGTCCGCGTAGCTGGTGTGTGTCGTGCTGATGCGACTGTAATTCGCTCCGAAGCTCACCTGCGGGCGGAACCGGTAGCGAGCATCGCCGAAGGCCTTCTCCTGTTTGGAGAGCGCATCGGCAAAGGCAGCCCGCACGCCGTAGCTATCGGGTTGCGTGTTGAGCGGACCGGAGAGCTGCGCGACGTTCGGCATCGGGGGGATAGAGTCGGGCACCGTCACAAGCTTGTTCCCCGGCATCCCGATCAGGCGTGCAAGGTGGTCGACGTGGGCGCGAATCTCATCCTCGATCTGCAGCTCTGCAAAGCGGGTCTGGTCGAGCTTCAAGCGAGCCTTCATCAGCTCCACGCGGGAGTCCTGCCCGGCGTCGAGTCGCTCCTGGACGATGCTCACCAGTCGCCCGGAGGCCGCGTGCTCGTCGCGCAAAGCCTCCGCCTTCTGCTCATCGTTGCGCAAGGCTACGTAAGTTCCAGCGACATCCTCGACCACCTTCTCCCGAGTCTCCTGCAGCGAGAGACGCGCAGATTCCAACGAGGCCGCGGCTGCACGGACAAAGTCCTTCTGCGAGAAGTTGAAGAGCAGCGAGGAGCTCGAGAGCTGGAACACCGTGGGCACGCTCAGAGGGACGCCGGTTGAAGTTCCATAGCCACCGCTGGCACTCGCGGTTGGGATGTATGTATCGCGAGCCTCGGAGAAGGCCGCCCGGGCGCGTTTCACGTCGGACTCAGCGGCCAGAACCTTGGGGTCATTCCGTAGGGCGAGATCCACCGCTGCGCTCAGCGATATCTGGGCGTGTGCCTGCGCCGTGGCGCAGATCGCCGCCACAGCTACCATCGTCCATCGCGCCGCAAACCCCATCCGTTCGTCCATCCTCGTGCCGCCGGACCTCTGCCCGGGCGACCTTTCCAATCTACAGTCCCTGCAGCGCCTTCGTGGCCGGCACATAGTTGGACGCCAGCGCGAGGGCCTTGTTGATCTCGATCTTAGCGCCCGCAAGGTCGCCGTCCTTCTTTAGCATCTGCGCCAGCTTAGTGTGTACGCGGAAGGTCGGCGCATCGTCGCTCTTCGCCGAACCGTCCAGATACTGGCGCAGCCAACGCTCCGGCCGCTCCAGACCCCAGTTATTTTCCTGCAGAAGCGTGGCAGCATCGACGCTGGGTGGTCCATGGCGCGGATCCAGCGCCACCGCGTGCTCCAGCGTGCTGACAGCCTGTTTCCCGTCGCTGCGCCGGAAGAAGTACGCCCCGAGATCGACCCACGCTTCGGGCCGATTGGCCACGGCGGTTGCCAATCGAAACTCACGCTCGGCAGCTGGCCAGTCCTTCTGCTTTTCCGCAATCATCGCCTTGATGCGGTGTCCGGCTTCGGGCATAGATCCCATGACCTTGTCAGCAAGGTCGGACGCGAGATCCACTCCGCCGCCGACGATGGCTGGAGCGCCAACGTAAAACTCGCCCAGATCATTCGCTGCGGCTGCGTTGCGTGGATCCAGCTGGAACGCCGCTTCGAAGGCCGTCTTCACCCGGCGAGCGAGCTTCATCGCTGCGAAGGGCCCTGCGGTGCGCGCCTTCAGTCCATATGCTCGACCCGACCAGAGTTGGGCGTTGCTGTCGTTGCGGAGCGTCTGCAGCGCAGTGTCGCAGGCTTGTACGGCCTGGTCGGCGAGCTCTTCTGCATAGTAGGTGCGGCACAGGAGAATCTGCCCCGGGCCATCCTGCGCTGGTACGCTGCCGAGGAGTCGAACAGCCTCATCAACGCGGCCATCCAGCAGTGCGCGTTCGGCGACGCTGCGGTCCGCCGCCCAGGCTGAAGGACGAGCTATGACCAACAGCACAGTCGTGAGCCACAGCGCAAGGGTGCCCGTCCGTCGACGTCGCGGCAGGGAAGTGTCTGCGTGCTCGAGTTGGAGTAGAACCCGCTTCTGCAAGGGAGTGCTCAACGCTGAACGTTCACCGTCAGACCGTCGGATAGCTCGGCCTCTGTGGTGGAACGCAGCACAACAACGTCGCCTTCGTGCAGGCCGCTGGAAATCTCAAACTGCGCAAGGTTGACCATGCCAACGGTGATGGGAGTGCGGACCAGCTTGTTTCCGACAATGCGGAAGACAAAGTCGTTCGCTCCCTGGGTATGCAGCGCCTCGCGCGGCAGCGAGAGAACATCATGCCGCGACTTCGTCGTCACATGGACGGTGACGTTGGTGTTGGGCAACAGGCTTCCGTTCGCGTCGTCGACCGTGATGATGCTCTCGCCCACATTGCGGGTGCCATAGATCGTCACCGTGGTAGGAGCCTTCAACACATGGCCGTGCCACAGCTGTCCGGGCTTCGCTGACCACTCAATCGTGACGGGCTGCCCCACAGCCAGGTCGCCAATCTGCGGCTCGTCGAAGTATGCCCTCACCTGGAGCTTGTTCAGGTCGGCCAGGTTCAACAGCAATGCTCCGGTCTGCACGTAGTCATACTGATTGACTGCGACCGAGTACACACTGCCCGAGATCGGGGAACGGATGTCAGACGCCGCATAATCGCTCTCGGCTGCACTGAGGGAGGTCTGGGCCTGCGTCACCATGGCACGCTGAGACGTCAGCTCCCCGCCCGAATAGCGTCCAGTCTGCCGCGATAGCAGCTGATCCAGATGCGCTTGGTCGGCGTCGACCCTGACCTGCGCCTGTTGCACTTCGTTGGGTGAGGCTGCGCCGGAAGAGGACAGCTGCTTGCGCGTGACCAGCGTCTGCTGGTCCTGGGCAAGTGTGGTCCGCGCCGACGCGATGTCGGCTTTCTGGCTCAGCAACTCATCCTGAGTGCCACCCACCTGCAGGTTGTGTAGCCCCTGGCGGGCGGCTTCGAGGCTGGCCTGCGCCGTGGCGATATGGCTCGCGGCATCGGACGTGTCCATCTCGACCAGCTGCTGGCCTGACCGCACCACGTCGCCAACCTTCACGTAGAGCTTCTTGACTTGCCCGGGGACGCTGGCATGGGCCTGGAAGTCCACAGAGGGCTGCACGATGCCGTTGCTCGTTACGATGCTTGTGATGTCACGACGTGACACGGCAACAGCCTCGACCGTTGTGGAGGGTCGCGAGGCGTGCCAGAAAAGGTAACCAACCAGACCCACCGCCAAAATACCCATGGCGATCCATATCCAGTTGCGGTTTGGTGCTGGTTCTCGGGAAGCCATATTTACAAAGCGCAGTATATAAGACGCTTGGGAGTGCCTCTCGATCCGTAAGAATTACGAGGCCATCCAAAGATCACGTTTGCGACGTTGAAAGCGAGCGCCGCGCCGCGACGATCTCCAGCTCCCAGCCTGCATATCCGGGCTTCCAGTTGTGCCGCAAGCGATAAAGAAGATCGACACGATCTCCCTGCTGCCATCCCTCGGTCGAGGCCAACTCGGCCCAGTTCGTCCGTCGGCTCCAGGCTACCCCGGTAAACGCCGCTCCGGTATCCGGATCTTCGACCCGCAACCGTAGGTGCTTCTGTGCGACGGCCCTTGGAGGCGCCGCGAGCCGCAGGCCGAAGCTGCTCCATAGCGGCTCTTCGTTTCCATTGCCAAAAGGCGCGAGTCGCTCCAGCGCGGAGAGAAACGCTGGAGTCAGATCGGCAAGGCCAACCTCCGCGTCGTACTCGACGACCTCTCCCGCCGACGAATCCGGTGCATGCAGCGACGCGTAACGCTGCATCCCTGTCCGCAGGCGCTCAACCCGCTCCGAGGGCAGGCTGAAGCCGACCGCGTGAGCATGTCCGCCAAACTTCGAGAATAGCCCGCCACCATCCTCCCCGTGGACCGTTGTCACAGCGTCGAGCAGGTGAAATCCGGCCACCGACCGCCCCGAACCGTACGCCAGGCCGTCGGACTCATGCGCAAGCACCAGAGCCGGACGCCCCGTGCGATCGACCACACGCGACGCGAGAATCCCAATCACTCCCCGATGCCAGCGTGCGGCCTCGTCCATCTCGTTCAAAGTCCCGGAAGCCCCGGCCCATTCATCATCCAGCACCAGGCACGCAGGCCAGTCGCCAGCGACCTCGCACATGGCATCCAGCCGCGTGTCGATCTCCCGCAGCGCCTCGGCCTCGCTGGCACGGCGATCTTCATTCAGCCGATGCAGCTTTGCGGCCAGGGCCTTTGCCAGCTCAGGATCACGTGTCAAAAACATCTCGACCACATCGGTGGCCGCATCCATGCGTCCCGCCGCGTTGATGCGCGGAGCTAACCGAAAGCCCACATCCGTCGCGCTGATGGGCCGCTCAACTCCCGGGCCAAACTCAATCTCGGCCACCTCCATCAACGCGCGCAGGCCGTGCTGGTTGGGCTGCTTGAGCTCCTTAAGCCCCAGAGCCGCGATGATCCGATTCTCCCCGGTCAGCGGCACGGCATCCGCAATCGTCGCAATCGCCAGTAGCTTCAGGAAGGAGGGAATCACCTTGGAGCGAAGCCGGACCCGCTCTTCGTCGTCCTTCGCCACGGACTCAAGCAGAGCCTGTGCGAGCTTGAACGCGACGGCCGCGCCACACAGCTCTTTGTAGGGATACGGGCAGCCCGGCTGGTTGGGATTCACCACCGCCAGCGCATCCGGGATGCCACCGATCTCGTCCGGCAGGTGATGGTCCGTGACGATGAGATCCAGCCCCACACGTCGGGCCTCCTCGGCCGCTGCGAATCCCCGGATCCCGGTGTCGACGCTAACCACCAGCCGCACACCCTCAGCGGCTGCTTCCGCAATGCGTGAACCCTGCATCCCGTAGCCTTCGCGAATGCGATGCGGAATGTGATAACGGACATCCGGCTTCTGGCCGAAGGCCGCCGCCGCGCGCTCCGCCGCAGTCTTCAGGAGCACCGTCGCCACGGTGCCGTCTACGTCATAGTCGCCGTAAATGAGCACCGGTTCGCCGTTAGCGAGCGCGGACCGCAGCCGCACGACCGCGCGATCCATTCCAAGCATCAGAGAAGGATCATGCAGGGCATCAAGTGTTGGATAAAGAAAGAGCTGGGTATCGCTGATTTCAGAGAGGCCCCGTCCAGCCAGGAGGCGTGCCACCGGCTCGGGAAGCGAGAGATTTGCGGCCAGTGCGCGGGATGCCTCGGACTCGACGGCTCGTGCCCGCCACGTTGCATCAGTCACGCGACCGCCCTTACTCGTCGTCGTGATCGTCGACGATGATGCTGCCGATCTCCTGCATGCTCTCCATCAGCTCCTGGAACAGGTCATACCACTCCGTCGCCGTCTCGTAGAGGAAGATCACGCCGCCATGGCTGAAGCCCAGTTGCAGGTAGCCGATCTTGCCGATATGCTGCTGCAGATCGCGTGCCTCGTCGAGCTCGGCGGCATCACCATCGGGGAAGTTCTGGTCCTTGAGCTGGGCCACCAGGGTTGCCAAATCTTCAGGCTCGAGCAGGACCTCGCTCATGGTCAGGAAGGGAACTGCCGCAGCCTTGGCGTCCTCGACAAAATCCTTCCAGCTGTCGACGTCATCTTCCTCGAAGATGACGGTGGGCACGTCCTCGGGGACGTACGCTTTCATGCGACGTAGCCCGTGGCCGGCGATGAACGCGACCATGTCGTCGCGCAGGGTCGAAAGATCATCGAACTTCATATCCCTTCTATTCTCGCAGATTGCCAGCCGTTTCCGCTCTGGATTTCCCCGCAGGCCGGTCGTTTCCCGCCGATCCCGCCGGGAGCGTCTCCGGTCACCGGAAGCTCAGCGGATGCCATGCTTTGGCACCGGCACAGCCGTGCTACCTTTAACCCTGACCATGATCTTCTCCAAGGATTACGTAGGCTATCTCGCGAAGCAGACCACCAAGCACCTGGTCGCCGCGAAGATGATCAAGACCGACAAGACCGAGCTGGTGAACGCACGCGTCACCGCCGCGCTGGTCGACGAGTTGTCTCTCGAAGACCGCATCAACGATGAGGTCCGCGTCATCCTCGAGGCCATCCAGGACGACATGCACAAGACCGGCGTCAGCTACCCGGAGATGTTCAAGAAGGTGAAGCAGAAGCTCGTCAATCAGTACAAGGTGGTGCTCTAATGCGCATCTCCCGCGACAAGCTCAACAAGCTCGCCCACACCGTCGCCGATGCACTCGCCGAGATCGACGAGGTTGAGTTCCTCGATGAGCGCAACACCATCCGCCAGGAGGCCCGCAAGGCTCTCGAAAAGCTGCTGATGGACGAACTGAAGCTGGACGCCGCCGCGCGCCTCAAGATCGCCTCACAGCGCCGCATAATCCCGGAGGGGTCCCAGGAGTGGGACATCCTCTACCGCAAGTACTACAACGATGAGGTCAAGAAGCTCGGCCTGTAGCTCCAGCCCCGCTGGCTGGCTTTCCACCGCCGAACTTTGCTATACTTTGCAAGTCGCAGAGGGCTGCAAAGCCCGAACGTGGCGATATGGTGTAACTGGTTAACACGTCGCCCTCTCAAGGCGAAGAGTTCGAGTTCGAGCCTCGATATCGCTACCAAATACTTCAACAAAATCAATAATTTAGTGGCAGGCAGGGAGATCCCTTGTTTGCCATTTTCGTTTTTGTGCCAGATTTGTGTCAGTTTTGAGCGGAAAATTGTGCAACTCTGCGCAGCCCTATCAGCTGATCGTTCGCCTGAGGAGACGCCGATACACCGGTCCTTAGGCGAGGGTCCCTATGCCTTGCCGCGGCACCTTCTCCCGCACGGTAGAGGTCGCGCCGCTTCCGAAGGGGGAGCGCTGGAACCGAGCGCGGGCCCGAAGCTTAGCGTGGCCAAGGCGGGGATCGCTGGTGTTGCATATCGCGGAGATGGGTCCTTGCATTCAGCCGTGGAAGGAGTCTGGTTTTCCTTCGACCGGCTTTCCTCGCCGAGCCCTTTCGAGCGGATCTCTCCGCTGTCCCCCTGTCCGTTCCCGGTCATCCACCAGCGAAAGGCGCTCCAAATCTGTGGCCGGAATGAGGACTCGTACGCCGCCCCGCGTGGCAATCAACTCCCGCGTTGCCACGAGATCATCGGTCGCGAGAGGGCGGCTCACCATGGTTGGTTTGGTTCCGATCGCCTTATTGGTCGTCTAAGGTTTCTAAAATCGGGCCACTGTGGAGAGGAATGCGGCGAACTTTCGCACGGACGGCTGCGCTCTTACCTGGTGTACTGGCCTGGTGCATCTCCGCCGCGCTCAATCCGTCGTTGGATATCAGTCAATACGCGCACACGTCGTGGACGATTCGCCTTTGGTTTCACCAAAGGCAAGATCACGCGATTCCCCAGACGCCTGAAGGTTATCTGTGGTTGGGAACGGACTTTGGCCTGCTCCGCTTTGATGGCCTTAGGGCAATCCCGTGGCAGCCGCCGGCGGGTCAGCATCTTCCCTCCGACGCCATTGGAAGCCTGCTCGCCGCGCGGGAGTTCGTGACGCTGCTTTCGGAACTAACCCGCGCTGATCATCAATCGATGAGCACATGAGGATCACGAAGGCGACGAAGGTGAGTACCGCGGCCAAGTTCGCGCTCGTCAAAAGAGGAACGTGATGATGATGCGGCGGCAGGGGAGGTCCGAGGCCCAGTACCAGAGCGCGTAACCCAACGCGTTACCCATAACCCGGAATCGGATTGGTAGCACCGAATCGCCATCACCGACTGACTCGACACATACCGGCTTGTGTGCGGGAGAGCCGACCCCTTGTGGCCCGCTACGGTCTGCAGCTCCTGCGATCTCGATAGCTCCTTCGGTGTCGATGACGGGAGTGTGCGTGGATGCCCCCCACGGTCGATACGTTCGTCCGATTGATTCGGCGTGCTGCTTCCGGCGTAATCGAACTGCGGAGATTCCAGAAGCGACACAGGTTCCGGTGCATGCCGCTGACTTGTCTTGTGTTCTGAGGTTGATCGCGATAACTCAATGGACGGCTTCGGTTTTTCTTTGGGGGGGACATGCTTCACGACAGGATTGTCATCTACGGGTGCGCGAATTCAGCTACCGGATATCAAGTGCGGGACTTCTTGACGCGTAACTCATTGATCTATGAATGGATCGAATTGGACAGCGATGAAGAAGCACAGAGGTTAGCAGGAGTCTCGGGACTCACAGACCCTCGATTGCCTATCTGCGTCCTGGGGCAGAGATCCAAGCTCTATTGCCCGAGCCTTCTCGACCTGGCAACGGCTCTCGAATGGTTCAAACGGCCGAGGTACGAGCACTACGATCTGGCGATCTTTGGTGCGGGGCCGGCAGGTCTGAGTGCCGCTCTGTATGGAGCTTCTGAGGGACTACGCACGATCGTCATCGAGAAGACAGCGGTGGGTGGGCAGGCTGGGAGCACATCGAAGATCGAAAATTATATGGGCTTTCCAGATGGAATCACCGGAGCAGAGCTCGCGAGGAGGGCGCGCGAGCAAGCACTACGACTGGGCGCCGAGATCATCGTAGGCGGCGAGGGAATATCCGGTGAGCATCGCGATGGCTGGCAGCTAAGCTGGCTCGCCAGCGGCGAGCAGATCGCTTCGAAAGCGACCATCTGCGCGACTGGCGTGGAATACTCTCGGCTCGGGCTTGAGCGAGAACGTGAGTTCCTGAATCGGGGTCTTTACTATGGCGCTGGATCCAGCGAGGCCGAAATCTGCAAAGGGCATGTGGTGATTGTGGGTGGTGGGAACTCTGCTGGGCAGGCCGCCCTGAACTTTGCGCGGCAATCACAGGTGACGATGCTAGTTAGAGGGGATTGCTTGAAAGATACGATTTCGACCTACCTCCTGGAGCGCATTGAAGACACTGCGTCGATTCTGGTTCTGACCAAGACGGAATTAATTGATCTGGATGGGAAGGACGCGTTGGAACGCATAAGCTGTCGCCATGTTACTTCCGGCCAGACTGCAACCATAGAGACGCAGAACGTCTTCGTTTGTATCGGTGGCAGGCCCCGCACCGACTGGGCCAAGCCTGGAGTGCTGCATTGCGATCCGGCGGGCTATGTTCTGACTGGCTCAGATCTTGATCGCTCGAGTCTGTCTGCCGCGATGTGGAAGGATCGTCGAGCGCCAATGTTCATGGAGACAAGCATTCCAGGGCTATTCGCTGCCGGAGATGTGCGCCACAACTCGACGAAACGGTGCGCGGCCGCAGCAGGTGACGGCGCAACCGCAGTCTCTATGGCTCACCAATTCTTGCGCACGGTGAAACATCCGCTATACGGTACTGCGCGGTCCGCTTCGAGATAGCGGCGATGTGACCGAGAGTCATAGAGCGGTCTGCGTCATCACATCGACAACACGACACGGAATTCTGCCTTTCCGCTCATCATGCGGTCGTACGCTTCTGCGGCCTGTTCCAGCGAATAGGTTTCGATCATGGCACGCACGCCCCGTAGCTCGGCGAAGAGCAGTACATCGTCCGAGTTGGCCGGAGTTACCCCGCCCCACCCCAGCATCGACTTACTTCCCCGAATGAGCTGGACCGGAGGTATCTCGATGGGGCTTGTTGTTACACCGATCAAGAGGAGATTGCCGTTCGGACTCAAGCCGCCCGCCAGTTCGCCCATCGCTTTTGAGTCGGGCGCTGTCGCGAGGATGGCTTTTGCGCCACCCAGCTTTTGTAGTTCTCCCGCCGCGTCGTTGATTTTACTGTCGATATACACATCGGCTCCGAGCTTCATGGCTAGGGGCTCAATCTGCGAGCCGCGGCCGATCGCTGCCACCTTGTAACCGAACTTGTTGGCAAATTGAATTCCAAGGTGACCGAGTCCACCAATGCCTTGCACCGCGACCAGGTCACCGGGCAATGCGCCGGCATGCCGCAGTGCGTCAAACATGGTGACTCCAGCACACAGCAGCGGCGCGGCCTCGATATCGCTTAGGCTGTCTGGCAGAGAAACCAAGGCTTCGATCGGCGCTAACATGTACTCCGCATAGCCGCCGTCATAACTGATGCCCGGATTCTTCTCATTTCGGCAGTTCCGAAAGTCTCCGCGCCGGCACTCGCGACACGTTCCGTCATGGCCGCCATGCCAACCAACGCCCACACGTTGGCCCTGTTGCCAGCCTGTCACCCCATCTCCGAGCGCATCCACCACTCCAGCCACTTCATGCCCGGGCACACGCGGGTACGGAATGCCTGGTCGACGGCCTTCAACGATGATCGAGTCGCTGTAACACACACCGCAGGCGCGAATCCGGATACGCACCTGCCCGGGGCCGGGCCTGGGGATCTCCAACTCCACGATCTTAAGACCGCCGCCAGGAGCCGCCACCTGGGCAGCCTTCATCGTTGCCGTACCAACTCCAATTGCCATAGCTACTCCTCTTTCGTGGTTAGCACTTTTGTCTTCGTCGTAGTGGCACGGAAGTACTCCGTCATGTGTGCCGTGCCAGAGGCGGCACATAAGGCCCCCATGGCCGACGCATACGAGCGGAAGGGCGGCGTTTCTCGGACGCAGCACCGCCCCACCCGGTGCCATTGGGCTTCAGGTGCAGTAATGAAGCCATTGGTCGAAGGTACCGACCGATACTTTGGTCTCGGTCGACAGGCAATATCGTGGGATTCCAATTCGATGCGTGCTATCGTCTAGCGAGCAAAATCGGCTCAGCAGGAAGACGACTCGAAGCCCGCAAAATGGCTACGCTTCGCACGTTTCGGACGTTGACGGCGAGACTCGCTCGTCGACTGGCTTTGGCTTCGTTTGGGAGGAACAAGTGGCCCCGCATCGGCTTCCAGCCACCGCGAACAAGGAAAGTTCGAACGTGTCGCGCGCATTCGTATATCTTGCGTTGTTCCTTCTCGCTTCGGTGGGAAAAGTGGCTGCACTCGATCCCACCCACCGGATCTCACAGTATGGACATACTGCGTGGAGAATTCAGGACGGTAATTTTGGTGGGCAGCCAGTCTCGATCACGCAAACAACGGATGGATACCTCTGGATAGGCACGTCGACCGGAGTATTGCGATTCGATGGCGTTGAATTTGTTCCCTGGACCTCGCTATCTAGCGACAAATTGCCATCTGCGGATGTCCATGCCGTGCTGGGCGCTAAGGACGGAAGTCTATGGATCGCGACGGAGAATGGTTTGGTGCAGTGGGTGAACCATCACTCGACGAGCTTTCTCATTGGACATGAATTTAACGCAATTCTACAGGATGAGAAAGGCGCAATCTGGGTTACGAGATCCGGGTCTGGCCCTCGCGCATTACCCCTTTGTCGAATTCGCGGCACGGACGTTCAGTGTTTCAGCTACGGCACCGGAGATGGAGCGGGTCTATCGGCCGCAATAGGTCTCGCGGAGGACTCTTCAGGCGATCTTTGGGTCGGACACGACACGGCAGTCGTCCGCTGGAACGCTGCACCAACCAAGATCTATCGGCCTGCCGCTTTGCGATCCCATCAGGGAACTGGCGGGGTGGTGGCGTTCGCCGCAGCGCCCGATGGGTCTGTCTGGGTGGGAGTGGATACCTCCGGTCACGGGGGAGGACTGCAACACATCGTGAATGGCGTCGTGGAGCCGTTTGCAGTGCCAAAACTCGATAGAGAAACCCTGGAGGTTCAAGCCCTTCTCACCGATCGCCAGGGGAATCTATGGGTCGGAACAGGGAATCAGGGACTCTACAGAATTCACGGAAGTGACGTCGATCATTTCGGAAGTGCCGACGGCTTGTCCGGCGACTACGTCAACCAGATTTTCGAAGATCGAGAAGGGAACTTGTGGTTCGCTAACTCGAATGGTCTGGATATGTTGCGCGACCTTCGAGTGACCACCTTCACCAAGCGTGAAGGGCTCAGCGAAGACGTTGTCGAGTCCGTTCTTGCCGCACGGGACGGTACCGTCTGGATCGGATCGGACCACCTTCAGGCTCTTGTGAATGGCAGCATTTCGCCTGGGCTCGGTAAAGGCCTGCCTGGAAATTTTGTGACCTGTCTCCTTGAAGATCACACCGGCAGGCTATGGGTGGGAATGAACAATACGCTTTGGGTCCATGACGGAGGAATTAGGAACGGAACGTTTCGTCAGATCAAGCGAAAAGACGGGAGTGCGATTGGAACGGTGCGGGGTTTGGCGGAAGATTCCGATCACAATATATGGGTCCAGGTGAATGGGCCGCCCGCAACGCTATTTCGCCTGCAGAACCTTGATATTCAGGAAGAATTTCTGGAGCCGCCGTTGCCGCGAGCTTTTCGCCTGGCGTCCGATCCGAAGACCGGGATCTGGCTGGGTCTGGTGGATAGCAAGAACGGCAGCAGCCTGGCGCGTCTTCGTTCTGGCAAGGTTGAGCTTGTCGGCTCTGTTGGCCGCCCGGAAAGCACCATCCATGCGATATTCAAGGCGCCTGACGGCTCGATCCTGGGGGCTACCGATGACGCAGGAATCGTGGGATGGAAGGACGGGAAGCAGCACATTCTCAGCGTCCGCAATGGCTTGCCTTGTGACAAGGTCTACGCGATCAATGCGGACAACCAGGCGAATCTCTGGCTTTACGCCGGATGCGGCCTGATCGAGATCTCAAATGAGGAGGTACAGCGGTGGTGGCAAGAGCCTGAACCCAAACTGAGGTTCAGACTGTTCGACGCGCTGGACGGAGTCCAGGCGGGGCAAAGTCACTTCACCGGAAGCTCAAAAGGGCCTGATGGGCGACTCTGGTTTGCGAACAACAGTGTTGCGCAAACAATCGATCCAGCTCATATGACGGGCAACACTGTAGCGCCTCCGGTATATATCACCGGTGTGGTTGCGGATCGTAAGAGCTCCCCACCACAGGAAGATCTCAGACTGCCTGCACTCACCCACGATCTCGAGATCGACTACACCGCACTTAGCTTCGCCGCTCCGAAAAAGGTGATGTTTCGGTACATGCTCGAAGGCCACGACACAACCTGGCAAGAACCCGGAACGCGACGTCAGGCTTTTTACAATGACCTGCGGCCCCGTCACTACCATTTCCGCGTGATCGCCTGCAACAACGACGGAGTTTGGAACGAGATTGGAGCGTCACTGGACTTCTCCATCGCTCCGGCTTACTACCAGACGGCGTGGTTCCGTGTTTTGTGCGGCGCGGCGTTTCTGGCTTTGCTTTGGGGTTTGTATCAACGGCGACTTCGGCAGGTGCAGTCGAAGTTCGACGCGAGCCTGGCGGAACGGGCTCGGATCGTTGAAGAACTTCGGAGGGTGATCGACAGCATTCCGGGGTTCGTATGCGCGATGAGTCCCGAGGGTGAAGTCGTGCTTCTCAATCGGCAGCTCCTTGACTATTTCGGCAAGACGTTCGAGGAGATGAGAGGAGGTTG
>Ga0302187_10002000_pt1 | contig 17071 bp, 14 predicted proteins | sample II_Bog_E1_3_FD_202120 | JGI IMG/M metagenome (GOLD analysis project Ga0302187, IMG submission 202120) | Peat permafrost microbial communities from Stordalen Mire near Abisko, Sweden - II_Bog_E1_3 | ecosystem: Environmental > Terrestrial > Soil > Wetlands > Peat | place: Sweden: Abisko...
GGTCGTGCCTTGTCTGGCGCGATTTTGACCAGCAACGCCACGACCAATGAAACGTCAACAGACCCTAGACATTCCTTCTTAAACGGTCCACCAGCAGCGCCACTCCCAATACCAGCAAGGCAATCTTGTCGGCATTCAGCTGGCTGCCAATGTCGCTGAGCGAGTGCAAGCCTCCCAAGGCCATACCAAAAGCCCCCAGCGCCAGAACCAGGAAGACCATGTCCTGGGCGCGCTGCTTGCGCAGGTCGGCGCGAAAGAGCAGGAACTCTTCCTGTTGTTGCCGCAGGCTCTGGTTGAGACTGCGCAGCTCGATCAGGGTGTCCCGCATCAGGCTGGGCATGGGCAGGAAGTCGGACAGCCAGCTGGGGTCGTGGCTGCGTACTTTCTGCCAGAGGCTTTCAACGTTGAGGTGTTCGCGCAGCCAGCGCTGGGCAGCGGTGCGCAGGTTGAAGTCGTGCAGCAGGTTGCGCAGTACCTGTATGCTTTCGGCCTCGCCCCACAGGCGGATGTGCTCGCTGTTTTCCGGCGCAGTAATGCCGAGCACATATGACAGGATGTCCATCAGCCGCCCACCTACGCGCACCTTGACCACGCCGGGCTGCTCGTCGCTGACCTCGATGCCTTCATCGGTGAAATGCAGGTAGAAGACCTTGTAGGGCTCCAGTACCTTGACCCGCACCACGAGGCCATCAAGGGCGCAGGCGCGGGTGTAGCTCTCGGCGTCCAGCTCGATAAAGGCATTGAGCACGGTTTCGATGGTGCCCAGCATCAAGTGGTGGGCAGCAGGTTGCTCCCGGCTGAATGCCGGTTCCTCGTCGTCACTCCTGTCTTCTCTGCCCGCCATCGCTGTGTCTCTGCTGGATGTTTTGTAGCGCTGCTGTTCTTGTTCGCTGTGCGGGGCAGGGCAAGCATACCCTGCAAAACCCGCCATTCTACCGCCTGCACGATTTTCGACAATGGCGTGCGTGACAAGTTGCATGCCGGCGGTCCATATAAGCGTGACCGGCAGGTTTGAGCGCTTGCTTACGGCCTGCCTGTTGCCGAAAAGACCACACATGGGTCATCACAAGCCAGGATGTCTTTGTTACACCAATGTGTATACTTTCCTGCCCTGCGCCGGTACTGCACCGGTGTGCCAAGGTATCGACCCCAAGATCGCCAGGACCCTGGACCTATGCTTGAGCTGCTGCTGGCTTTCACTCACCGCCCGGACTTCTGGCAGCTGGCTGCCATTCCCGTGGTGGCGACCCTGATCGGCGTGGTGGGCAACTGGCTGGCGGTGCAGATGACGTTTGGCCCAGCGCGCTTTGTCGGCATCGCCGGGATTGGCTGGGAGGGCATCGTGCCGGGCAAGGCCGAGCGTCTGGCTGGCCTGCTGGTAGACCACACTCTGGGGCGACTGACCAGCCTGTATGAGCTGTTTCTGAGCATGGAGCCGGAAAAGCTGACCCGCCACGTGATTTCGGCGGCCAGCGATGGTATCGAAGACTACGTGGAGGAGGCTTTCGGGGAGCGCAACAGCGTGCTCTGGGAAAACCTGCCCGTCATGGTCAAGTCCCGTTTTTATGCCCGTGTGCGCCGCAAGCTGCCGGAAATCCTCGACAACATCATCGAAGACCTGGCCCAGAACATCGAGGAACTGGTAGACCTCAAGGAAATGGTGGTGCGGCGCATGGCGGCCGACAGCAGCCCGCTCGTGCACCTGTTCCGTGCCTGTGGCGCGCGTGAACTGCGCCTTGCGCCGCTGCTGGGCGGCGTCTTTGGTCTGCTGTTCGGTCTGCTGCAAATGGCGGCTTTTGTCCTGCGACCCGAGCCCTGGGTCTTGCCGGTGCTGGGGATGGCGGGGGGCTACCTGAGTATCTGGCTGACCCATAGCCTCATGTTTCGCCCCTGCGAGCCACGCCGCTTTGGGCCGTTTACCTTCCAGGGCCTGTTCCTGCGCCGCAAGGCCGAGGTGGCCAGGACCTTCTGCGAAATCAGCGTGCTGGAAATCGTCAACCTGCGCGGCCTGATGCTGGAAATGCTGACCGGCGCACGTGCCGACCGCACCCGTGCCATCATCCGCCGGCAGGTGCGGCCGCTGCTGGACTCGGGTGTCGTGCGCACTGCCGTGCAATTTGCCCTGGGCGCCCAGGGCTACGCCCGCCTGCGTCACGTATTGGCGGAAAAGGCCGTGGCTCTGGCCCTGGAGCCCCTGTCCGACCCCGGCTTCAGTATTGAGCGGTCAGGGGGCATGGAGGCGATTGTGCTGCCGCGCCTGCAAGCCATGAGCAACGCAGACTTCCAGGAAATACTGCTGATGATCTTCCAGGAAGACGAGTGGAGACTGCTGCTGACCGGGGCTCTGCTGGGGGCTGCAGCTGGTTGGCTGGACTGGTTACTGCTGCTGGCCCGCTGAAACGGCCGTCCGGGCTGGGGCCATGGCGTTGACCGGCTTTCTGGCGTTACAATAGTCGATTGATGTTCCGGCTGCGCCGCAGGGCGTTGCCGTATAATGGTTTGGGAGTGGTAATGAGCGAAACGGGCAAAACAGAAAAGGCACGGGTCAAGCTGGCGCCGACCAAGGATCTGCGCAAATACACCCAGCAGATCTGGCAGGCGGGCCTGGGCGCGTTTGCGCGCGCAGAGGAAGAGGGCGGCAAGCTCTTCGACAACCTGGTGCGCCTCGGCGAGGAGCTCGAAACCAAGACCAAGGAAATCGCCGACAATACCGTGGGCGAGATGCGTGAGCAGGTTATCGTCAAGGCGACCGACACCCGCGACCGGGTCGAGCGCGCCTTTGATGACCGCATCACCAATGCCCTGAGTCGCTTGGGGATTCCGACACAGAAGGATATCGACTCGCTCAATCACAAGCTGGACGCGCTGACGGCGGTGATCGCTGAACTCAGCCAGAACATACGCAAGGACAACGACAAGTCTGGCAAGGCCTGAGCGCCTGGGAGTATTGTTGCTGGTACCGGTCCGGCGCTGGTACGGCACCGGTCGTCCCCGGAAAGGGTGGCTATGTCCCCGTCCGCTGGAAGTTTTGTGATGGATGTCGTAAAAATACGATAAAGGGAGCTGTAGGACTTTTGTATCTGCCGGGATTGCAGTAAAACTGTATCAGGTGACAAAAATTGTCACAGCGGCTAAAAATGCCGCAAACAGCTGTGCAAGTAGTGGCGGCAGAGAGCCCTGAATCATGCCCGTAGATCAGAAAAACATACCGGTTGACCAGTTGCAGCGAGGCATGTACATCGCCAAGCTGGATCGTCCCTGGATTGAAACTCCGTTTCCCCTGCAGGGTTTCTTCGTTCGTGATCTGAAGGATATTGATCTGCTTCGTCGCTTCTGCAAGGAAGTGTGGATAGACATCGCCCGCAGCCGGGTCGAAGTCCCCCCCGTGGTACATGACATTGAGCCCGGTGGCCTGCCCAATGCCGATGCCAGTGCCAGCAAGACGCGCCGGCCGCAGGTGTACCGCACCACCGTCTCCATGCCGCAGGAAGTGAGCGCCTCGCGTTCCCTGCACCTCGAAATTACCGACTCGGTTACCCAGGTTTTTACCAGCTATCGCAGCGGCAGCAAGTCTGTCGACCTGCAGGAAACCCAGGACAAGGCCGCACGCATGGTGGAAAGCGTCATTCGCAACCCCGATGCCATGGTCTGGCTGTCGCGCGTGCGTGACGCCGACGCCTACAGCTATCACCATGCCCTGCGCTGTTCGATCTGGGCCATCGTTTTTGGTCGTCACCTTGGCATTTCCAAGAAGACCCTGGACAATCTGGCCATGGGTACGCTGATGATGGACCTCGGCAAGGCCCGCCTGCCTTCCGGCCTGATCTCCAAGCGTGGCATCCTGACCGCTGCCGAGCGTGTGGAACTGCGCCGGCACGTTGACTACAGCCTCGAAATCATAGCCGGCATGCCCGGCATGTCGGATCAGGTGGTGCAGATCATTGCCGAGCACCATGAGCGCTACGACGGCACTGGCTATCCCAAGATGCTGGCCGGTCGCGATATCTCGCCGCTGGGCAAGATTGCCGGTCTGGTTGACACCTATGACGCCATGACCTCCGAGCGGCCCTATGCCCGCGCCCTGACCTCGGTCGAGGCAGTGTCCAAGCTCTATGAGCTGCGTGGCACGGAGTTCCAGGCCCAACTGGTCGAGGAGTTCATCCAGGCTATCGGCGTTTATCCCACCGGTTCGCTGGTGCACCTCAGTTCGCAGGAAATCGGCGTGGTTATCGCCCAGAACCCCGACCGCCGCCTGCGGCCCAAGCTGCTGGTGCTGCTTGATGCCGACAAGAAGGTACTGGGCAAGCCCCGTTACCTCGACATGATGAGTGTCACTCACGACCAGCGTGGCGAGCCCCTGCGCATTCTTACCGGCCTGCTGCCGGGTGCCTATGGTGTTGATCCGGCTCGGGTTCAGCTTGCTGCTGCTTGATACTCCGCGTTACCCGTAGAAACAGGAAGGCCAGCTGAATGCTGGCCTTCCTGTTTCTGGATGCAAATAATGATGGGCCGCAGGATGGGTATCGCTTACGCTCCACCCATCCTGCGAAGAGCCTTTACAGCCAGTAGCCCGGATGCAGCGCAGCGGAATCCGGGGGAGGCTGCAACTTGTCATTCATTGTTGCGCCGGCTCCTGACCCCCGGATTCCGCTGCGCTGCATCCGGGCTACCCGAGCCTACAAACTGCCCTACAGCTTCAGCAGCTTGTAATGCGCAAAGATTTCCTTCAATGAATAGCGCGGCTCAAAGCCAAAGGTTTCCCGGAACAGGGAACCGTCGATGGTGGCCGCGTACTTGAAGTAGCTCACCAGGTAGTGCGGAAAGTGTTTCATGCCGAGCACGCGGCTGAGCGCACGTGGCAGGCCGGGCGGCACCGAGGGCAGGGCGCGGCGCTTGCAGCCGGCCAGTTCCAGCGCACGCTGGTAGGCCACACAGTCATCCGAAGCGACGTTGTAGATGCCGGGCTTTTTCTTGCGGTAGGCAAGCACGATGGCGTCGGCCATGTCTTCCACGTGGATGAACTGCATGATGGGGGAAAAGCCCATCAGTACCGGCGCGCGCTCCTGCATGAGCAGCAGGCTCATGGTGTTGTTGACGCCGGGGCCGACAATATTGCTGGGCCGCAGGATGGTCAGGTTGAGGTCGGGGTACTTCCACAGATAGATCATGGAGAGGTTTTCCAACTCCACCGAATCCACCAGGTCCATGGTCAGCTCGGACGCCTTCAGCGGCGCCGACTCGGTCAGGAAGGCCGGGTTGAAGGCGTGGGCGCCGTAAACAAAATGCGTGGACATGACGATGACATGGTGCACCCCGTATTTCACGCACAGGTCGAACAGGCGCTGGGTGCCGAGCACATTGGCGTTGTAGCGGCTGTCGCGGGTGTATTCATTGGGCGACATGCGGCCAAGGTGTATCACCGCGTCAAAGCGGTACTGGCGGAAGATGTCTTCCATGCCGCGCTTGTTGAGGTCGATGTGGTAGCTGGGAATGTCCGGCGACATGCTCACTTCGCGGCGCGAGTCGCACACCACCAGGCGGTAATCGTGGCGCAGGCGGCTGATCACCTGCTGGGCCGTGGCGCCAGCGGCACCTGTGATGAGTACACAGGGTTTCTGATGGTCGTTCATGCCTTGCGCGCCTCCCGCAGGGCCAAGCCTTCGGCCAGCAGGCTGGAAATGGCCGCCTTGACCTCGTTCACGTGGGCCGTCACCTTGTCTTCGTTGTCGATGGGGCCGGTAAAATGCAGCGGCTTGCCGAAATGGATGGTTACTTTGGTCGGCAGGGGCAGGGGCAGGGCAACCGGGGCATAGGGAACGCCCATCATGCGTGCCAGGCCCTTCAGGTTGCCGATCATGGGCAGGGCCTCTTCGCAGCCCACTACGCCGACCGGGATGATGGGGGTGTTGGTTTCAATCGCCAGGTGCATGAAGCCGTTGCCAAAGCGCTGTAGCTGATAGCGCTTGCTATAGCCCTTGCCCGTGCCACGCACGCCTTCGGGGAAAACCATGATGGCCTCCTCGTTGCGCAGCATGTCCAGGCAGTTCTGCACCTCGCCTACTACCGCGCCGAGGGCGTTCATGAGATTGCCCACATAGGGTACGGTAGGCAGGAAGCGTTCGATCATGGCGCGCGGCAGGCGCGAGCCATGGGGATTGGTGGAGAGCGCCACCCCGATCAGCACGCCATCCATGGGCAGGTAGCCCGAGTGGTTGGCAATGATCAGCACACGGCCACAGGAGGGCACGTTTTCCAGGCCAAAGGCTTCGGTGCGGAAGTAACGGTCGTAGATTTTTTTGGCCACGCCCAGCGCAAGGCGGCTGGTTTCGGAGTTGTAGCCCCAACGGTCGTAGTCCAGGGTGCCCACCCGCTTGGGTGACGAGGCGAATACGGACTCAAGCTCTTCCGGCAGCATGTAGCGGCGGATTAGTTCCTTAAGCATTTGATTTCCTGCGGTTAACGTGGACGCATCATGCGTCCTTTCCGGTCTGTCCTGCTCCTGCCTTCATGAATACGCTCATGATGAAGCTGACCCTGAGCAACTTTACCACGGGTCCCCGACGACTGCCGATTCTATCTTCAAGCAATAACTGTAAAAAATGCATCGTTTGCAAAAGGCAGCGTTGACACTCCCGAGGCAACTCCCTAGAATTCGCCGCACTTCGCGGGAATAGCTCAGTTGGTAGAGCACGACCTTGCCAAGGTCGGGGTCGCGAGTTCGAGTCTCGTTTCCCGCTCCAGTTTTACTTCAAGGCAGCTTTCTGCTGCCGTGTGGCAAGTCATACTGCCTTTATGGCGTGGCTTGCCTGTTTCACAACGCGCCTCTGTTTTTTCCTCTCAAAGCCGCAACGAATCGCTGGACGGTGTGCAGGCATCTGCTTGCTGATTCTTGCTGCATTTTTTCCTGGTCAATGTGCAGGCAAAGCCAAGCACTCATGCCGGTATGATCAGGGTTGGGCATGGGCATTATGCCATGGCCGGCGCATAGCGGACGTAAACCCGTAAATCCGGTATTATCGCCGTTTACCTCCAACACAGGGTTTTACATGTCAACGCAGGCCTCGTCTCCCATTGGTGTGTTTGACTCGGGTATTGGTGGGCTGACGGTGGTGCGGGCGCTGATGGAGCGCCTGCCTTTTGAGGACATTATCTATTTTGGTGACACCGCCCGTGTGCCCTATGGCGTGAAGTCGGTAGACACCATCCAGACCTTTACCCGACAGATAGCCGAGTTCCTGCTCGCCAAGGACGTCAAGCTGCTCATCATCGCCTGCAATACCATGGCGGCGGTGGCGGTGGAGGCGGTGCGGCAGCTCTCACCGGTGCCGGTGCTGGACGTGATCGATGCCGGCGCCCGCGCCGCCGTGCAGTACGGGCGCAAAGGGGTGGGGGTGATCGGCACGCCGACCACCATCAACTCCAATGCGTATGCGCGCAGCATTCACGCCCTCAACCCCGACCTGCGGGTATATTCCCAGGCCTGTCCCCTGTTTGTGCCCCTGGTGGAGGAGGGCTGGCTGGATCACGAAGTGACCCGGCTGACCGCCCGCGAATACCTGAAACCGGTGTTCGTGGAAAACATCGACACCCTGGTATTGGGCTGCACGCATTACCCCCTGCTGAAGCCACTGTTGCAGGAAGTGGCGGGTCCCCTGCGTCTGGTGGACTCCGCCATTACTGTGGCCGACCAGACCGCCGAGCTGCTGCAAAAGCTGAGGCTCAGCAACCCGCAGCGTGGCGCACCCCACTATCAGTACTATGTCACCGACATACCCCTGCGCTTCCAGACCATTGGCAGCCGTTTTCTGGGGCGTGAGCTGCCGCACCTTGAGATCGTGCGCTGGTAGACACTCGCAGGGCGCCAAAAGAGCTATAAAAGAGGTGCACACTGTTATCGCCCAAGGTTATAACGGTATTCGGCTGGTTCGGGCTTCATGTGGGGCTGGCCTGTTGCCTGAAAAATCCTGACAATACGATTGAACTGAGCATAAAACTGGTGCAGCTTTCAGGAAGACTCGGTATTATTTTGAAAATATGACACTTTTCGTCAGTTTGTGACGTGCAGGGCAGGGTGTATATTCCGTGATCGACAAGCGCTATCAGGTTTTTATAAGCTCTACTTACGCCGATCTCCAGGAAGAGCGGGCACTGCTCATGCAGGTGTTGCCGTCCCTGGGTTGTCTGCCGGTAGGCATGGATGCGCATCCTGCAGGAGGCATGACACTCAGCCTGATCAAGAAAATGATCGACGATTGCGACTACTACATCGCACTGGTCGGCAGTCGCTACGGCACCCTTTCCCCTTCTGGTGTCAGCTATACCCATATGGAGTATGTCTACGCCTCCACCAAGCAGAAGCCCATCCTGATATTGATGCACGACGCTCCGGAGCGCCGCCCCGTCGAATTTCAGGAACGGACCATCGAGGGCAAGCTCAAGTTCAACGATTTCCGCAACCTGCTGACTCGTGGGGCCAACACCCGCTGGAACGACGCCAAAGAGCTTGAGTATGCCGTGCGCAGCGCCCTGCCGTCGCTGATCGACGCCAAGCCGGCCTCTGGCTGGGTCAGGGCTACTAGCCTGGCCAACCCCGACACCGAGAAAGAGCTGCTGGCCCTGCGCGAGCGCGTGATGCAGCTTGAGCAGGAGCGTGAGCACATGCTCAGCAGGCAGATACAGCTGATCACCCCGTTGGCTCAGGGCCTCGACAAGGTCGAGCTAAGCTACCGGTGCAAGGCCTATGCGTTGGGCAACTGTGAAGATGTGCCGGTCAAATCCTTCCTCAGCTGGAACGATCTTTTCCTCAGTTTTGCCCCCTACCTGAGCCAGATGCAGTCGGAAGACCTGATGCTGGCCAAGATCAACGAAAAGGTGCAGGAAATTGCCCTGGCCGACGTGCAGAAGCTGCGCCCCAAGGCGCATGCCGTCACCGACGTACAACTCGCGCCCTTTACCTTCAATACCATCAAGGTGCAGTTCCGCACCCTCGGCCTGATCCGCCGCCAGCCCAAGCCCGGCGACAACCGCCAGTGGTGGCAGCTTACCAGCCAGGGCGAGCAGCAGATGGCGAGTTTGCTGGTGGTGCGGAAAACCAGGACTGTGCAGGCGTCTTGAGCTTCAGCGGTCCAGATTTTTCCTTTCGCAAATTATCAGTTCGTAGTTCGTAGGGTGCAATAACCGAAGGGCATTGCACCATGTCGGTCGAATGCGGCGCAATGCCCTTCGGTTATTGCGCCCTACGCGAGCTGCTATCTGGGCGGCGACGGAAGCAAGCTAAGGCGCGGGTATTATTTCAGATACCTTGTCATTCCCAATGACAGACGCAGAGCTCTCTTCGAGGCCTATGCCACTGGTCAACTTTGCCCCGCCCATATTGGGACCGGCTAAAGAACCATATTGCAAGAGGCTACCGGCCACTGCCTTTGACTCGCAGGAACAAGAAAAGGGGTTTTGTCTTTTGCCTGAGTCTCGGCCGCAGTCGGAGGCAGCCGGGTCAATTTTCACGGCACCTTCCCTTCAAGCAAACACGGCGCCGTCGCAATCGGCAGGCACAGCCTGCGCCCCTCGCCCGGTATCAGTGAAAACCCGAAGTGCTCATAAAAGCGCTGCGCCGCCATATCTTTCGCGTCAACCAGCATGACGAATACACCCAACTCAGCGCGTGAACTGCGGATTAAGGCATCGCTCAGTAGAACGGAGCCAATTCCCTGACCCTGCCACTTGGCAGCCACGGCCAGACGACCCAGCAGTACCGCTGGAAGCAGCGGATAGCGGGGTAACTTGTTGGTGATGTCGGGGGGCAGGGCGTCCAGCGCAAGGCTGCTTGCCGTCAGTGTGTAGAAGCCGGCAATTTCATCCGTTTCAGCACTCACCGCGACAAAGCACGCGGTAATACGCCGCTTCATGTCTTGCGAGGCTCGCTCGCGAAAATATTGGTCCAGTGCAGCAGAACCGCTGCTAAACGCTGATCGGTTATGCCGGCCCGACAAGGGCTCAATACGTAGGGGTACCACCATCATTCCACAACGCGAGCGCGGTGGCGTGCAAAGGCGCGTTCAAGGGCTGCGGTGGGGGCTGGCGGGTTGAGCAGCATTGAAACAATGTGCTGCTGGGCCTCATGTGACAGGCGCAGCATCTCGACTTCGGCGACCGTCTTTTGGGCAGCCTCCTGAGCGGCGGCCACAATAAAATCGCTGACGCTGCGGCCTTGAAGCTCGGCGGCGCGCCTGACTATGCTCAGGGCTTCGGGCGATATGCGCGCCTCCACGCGGGCACTGCGGGTGACTTCGGTTGGCATCGTGGATTCCTCTCAATCAATGTCTAAATGTACGTCGTTTTAACGTACAGTTCAAGCTTGTCCAAGCAGCGTCATACCTCATCACGCCCTTGGCCAAGTCGCGCTGGGCCTGGGCTGGCCAGCCTCTTTTGACCTTTTTTGTGTATTCCCGGTCTTGCAATCGTCATGGCCCGATGGCTGGGGCCTGCTACTATGTCGGCAACTTGGGGCGCCCCTAGCCGTGCCCAAAAAATGAGAAACTTTTGCCGCAGGGCAGGGTACTCTCTGACAAGAAACAGTCTGATCAAGGGTCGGTGCCATATGCGCAAATGGAATGGTTGGGGTGATACGGCGACGGAGTTTCCCGCCAGTGCCGAGGTCAGGACCTTTCTCAATAGCCTGTTTGGCCCGGCTCAGCCGCTGCCCGATGCCGAGCTGGTCACGGTACTGGCGCGTGTGCCGGCCAGCCGTCTCCCGGCGCATCCCCTGATCGATACCTCTCCCGAAGCCCGCCTGATGCACGCCCGTGGCCAGAGTCTGCCCGACTGGCTGGCCCTGCGTTCGGGCGATATCGGCCTGTTCCCGGATGGCGTGGCGCTGCCGCAAAGCTCGGCTGAGGTGCGCCTGCTGCTGGACTGGGCGCGCAAGCAGGATGTCACTGTCATTCCCTACGGCGGCGGCACTTCGGTGGCCGGCCATATCAACCCCTTGCCTGACCGGCGCCCGGTGCTGACGCTGTCGCTGGCCCGCCTCAATGATCTGATCGACCTTGATCCCGAGGCGCAGCTCGCCACCATAGGTGCGGGCGCCAACGGCCCCCGTGTGGAGGCCCTGCTCAATGCGCGGGGTTATACCCTGGGGCATTTTCCGCAGTCTTTTGAATTGTCCACCCTGGGGGGCTGGGTGGTGACGCGCTCCAGCGGCCAGCAGTCCTTCCGCTATGGTCGTATCGAGCAGCTGTTTGCCGGCGGGCGCATGGAAACCTTTGCCGGTACGCTCGATATTCCCACCTTCCCGGCCTCCAGCGCCGGCCCCGACCTGCGCGAAATGGTGCTGGGCTCCGAGGGCCGTATTGGCGTGCTGACCGAGGTCAAGGTGCGGGTGACGCGCCTGCCGGAGGCCGAAGAATTCCAGGTCTTTTTCTTCCCCGACTGGCCGCGTGCGCAGGCTGCCATCAAGGAGCTGGCGCAGCACAAGCAACTGCCCCTGTCCATGCTGCGCCTGTCCAATACCGAGGAAACCCGCACCCAGCTGGTGCTGGCCGGCCATGCCCGGCAGGTGGGTATTCTCAAGCGTTACCTGAACCTGCGCGGCGCGGGCGACGAGCGCTGCATGATGACCGTGGGCCTGACCGGCTCGCCGCAGGCCATGAGTTTTGCCCTGCGCGAAGTGAAGCGGCTGACCAGGCCCTTTGGCGCCGTAGCCACCGGCACCCTGCTCGGCAAGAAGTGGGTGGGCAACCGCTTCAAGTCGCCTTACCTGCGCGAATCGCTGTGGGCGCTGGGCTATGCCATCGATACCCTGGAAACCGCCGTGGACTGGCCGCGTGTGACGCCGGCCATCGCTGCCATCGAGGGTGCGCTGCGCTCCGGCTTGCAGGGCGAGGGCGAAACCGTGCTGGCCTTTACGCACCTGTCGCACCTGTACACGCAGGGCTCCAGCATTTATACGACCTATGCCTTCCGCGTCGGCGGTAGCTATGAGCAGACTCTCGAACGTTGGGCCAGGCTCAAGCAGGCGGCCTCCGAGGCTATCGTGCGTATGGGTGGCACCATCAGCCACCAGCACGGGGTAGGGCGCGACCATGCGCCCTATCTGCCCGCCGAGAAGGGCCCGCTGGGCATGGCCGCGCTGACGGCCCTGTGTACGCATTTTGATCCCGAACACCGTTTGAACCCCGGCAAGCTCTTGCTGGACGAAGAGGCCACATGACACGTACCGAAATCTGGAACAGCATTCCCACGAAGCAGTGGGACATGATCGTTATCGGCGGCGGCATTACCGGCGCTGGCGTAGCCCGCGAGGCCGTGCGCCAGGGCCTGAAGGTGCTGCTGATCGAGCAGACCGACTATTCCTGGGGCACCTCCAGCCGCTCCTCCAAGATGGTGCATGGCGGCCTGCGCTATATCGCCCAGGGCGAGATCAAGCTGACCTGGCATTCGCTGACCGAGCGCGAGCGCCTGCTGCGTGAAGCGCCGGGGCTGGTTGATCGCATGGGCTATTACTTTGCCCACTACCAGGGCAAGTTTCCGGGTCGCTGGGCCTTTGGCGCGCTGGTGCTGGTGTATGACATTCTTGCCGGCATCCGTGACTACAGCTTCGTCAAGGCCAATGCCTTCCTCAAGGAAATGCCGGGCTACCGGGGCGAGCTGCTCAAGGGAGCTTCACGCTATACCGATGCGCTGACCGACGACAGCCGCCTTGTGCTGCGCGTGCTCGACGAAGCCCGGCAGGACGGCGCCGTTACCCTCAACTATGTGAAGGCAACCGACCTCATCATCGAAAATGGCCGCGTGCACGGCCTGCGCCTGGAAAACCGTATTACCGGCGAACTGGCGGACGCGCGTGCCGGCGTGGTCATCAACGCCACTGGCGCCTGGGCCGACCGCCTGCGCTGCAAACTGGTGGACGAGGCCCGTGTGCGCCCCCTGCGCGGCAGCCATATCGTGATTCCGCACGAGCGCCTGCCGGTAGGCGAGGCCGCCATCTTCATGCACGCCGAAGACAAGCGCCCGCTCTTTGTCTACCCTTGGGAAGGCCGTACCGTGATCGGCACCACCGATCTGGACCACAAGGAAGACATTGATCTCGAAGCCGCCATGAGCCAGCAGGAGCTGGACTACATCCTGCGTGGCGCCAACGGCGAGTTTCCGGCCTTGCGGCTGACGTCGGCCGATGTCATCGCCAGCTTTTCCGGCGTGCGCCCGGTGGTCAGCTCCGGCAATGCCCTCAATCCCTCGCAGGAGCGCCGCGATCATGTGGTCTGGGATAATCAGGGCCTGATTACCGTAACCGGTGGCAAGCTTACCACCTTCCGCCTGATCGCGCTGGATGTGCTCAAGGCGGCGGCGAATTACGTGCCCATCCTTTCCCATACCAGCAAGGCTCCCATTTTTACAGCAGTGCATGACCCTGACCCCGAAGCGGCTTTGCCAGTGGCCATGCGTCAGCGCATGGTCGGGCGCTATGGCTTTCTGCTCAGCCGTTTTCTGAAAGACATGCCGGCGGAGGAGCTGGTGGCCATCAACCCCGCCGTTGGCTCTTGCTGGGCTGAGCTGCGCTGGGCACTGCGCCACGAACAGGTGGAGCACCTCGATGACCTGCTGCTGCGCCGCACACGCATTGGCCTGCTGCTGGCGCAAGGCGGTGAAGAAGTGCTGCCGCGCCTGAAAGGTATGTGCGCCAGTGAGCTGGGCTGGGATGATGAGCGCTGGCAGCTGGAAGTGGCCCGCTACCGTGACACCTGGAAGCGCTACTACAGCCTGCCGGGAGCCGCCTGATGGCCGGGGCTACGCTGCTGGCGCTGGATTGCGGCACCCAGAGTGTGCGGGCCCTGCTGTTTGATCTTGAGGGTAATCTGCTGGCGCGCCAGCAGGTGGTGTTCGAGCCGGCCTACCACAGCCCGGAGCCGGGCTGGGCCGAGCAGCCCGCCGACTATTACTGGGACTGCCTTGTGCAGGCCTGCCAGGGCCTGTGGGCACAGCCGGGCGTCGACAAGACGGCCATCGCCGGGGTTGCTGTCACGACGCAGCGGGCCACGGTGGTGCCAGTGGATCGCGCGGGCAAGGCCCTGCACCCGGCCATCCTCTGGCTGGACCAGCGCGAGGCGGAAAACCTGCCGCCGCTCAGCCTGCACTGGCAGGCGCTGTTCCGCGCCGTAGGTGAAACCGACACGATCAATTATTTGCGCCGTCAGGTAGAGGCCAACTGGCTGGCCGCGCACAAGCCTGATGTCTGGAACCATACCCATAAATTCCTGCTGCTTTCCGGCTACCTGAACTTTCACCTGACCGGGCGCTTTGCCGATTCGGTGGCCAGCCAGGTTGGCTATATCCCCTTCGACTACAAGCGCCACCAGTGGTGTCGGCCCTGGGACTGGAAGTGGGAGACCATGCCCGTCGACCGCAACCAGCTGCCCGAGCTGGTGCCCGCCAGTGGCCGCCTGGGCCAGATTACCGCCGAGGCCGCTGCGGCCACCGGGATACCCGTCGGCCTGCCAGTGATTGCCGCAGGGGCTGACAAGGCCTGCGAGGTGCTGGGCTCGGGCTGTATCAGCCCCGAGCAGGGCGCACTCAGCTTTGGCACCACGGCCACCATCAACACCGTGCAAACCCGCTATATCGAGGCCACGGCGCTGCTGCCGCCGTATCCCGCCGCCGTGCCGGGGCGCTTTTGCACCGAGGTGCAAACCTTGCGCGGCTTCTGGATGGTCAACTGGTTCAAGGAGGAGTTTGGCCACCGCGAGCAGGCGCAGGCTCTGGAAACCGGGCAACTGGTGGAAGCCCTGTTTGACGAGCTGCTGCTTTCCACGCCGCCGGGCGCCATGGGCCTGATGCTGCAACCCTACTGGTCGCCAGGCATACGCGAGCCGGGGCGCGAGGCCAAGGGCGCGCTGATCGGCTTTGGCGATGTGCATACGCGTGCTCACATTTACCGCGCCATTATCGAAGGCCTGGGCTATGCCCTGCGCGAGGGGCGCGACAAGATCGAGAAGCGTTCGGGTCGCCGCCTGCGTGTGTTGCGGGTATCGGGCGGAGGCTCGCAGTCGGATGCCGTGGTACAGATCATGGCCAATGTGTTTGGCCTGCCGGCGGAGCGTCCGCATACCTATGAAACGTCCGGCCTCGGTGCTGCCATCTGTATTGCGGTGGGTCTCGGGCTGCAACCCAGTCATGATGTGGCGGTGAGCCGTATGGTGCGGGTGGGCAAGCGCTTCCTGCCGGAGCGTCCGGCGCAGCGTACTTACAACGCCTTGTACAAGCGGGTGTATCAGCCGCTCTATGCGCAGCTGCAGCCGCTGTACAAGGAGATCCGGGATATTACGGGGTATCCGCGCTAGGGTCCTGTGCGGATAGTTGCGTAACAGTCCGCCCTGCGAAACCCTTTGCCATGGGCCACCCGGCCGCACGCGCTCCCCACATCCCTGTGGGTCGTCGATCCGCTCAGGGTGAACGGTTTTGGTGAGTTCAAGGCACCGAATCCCGAAAACCTTGATACCGTTCGTGCTGAGCTTGTCGAAGCGCGGCCAAAGCAATTGGTACTAACTTGTCCGCACAGGAGGCTGGGGGATTGCCTCACGGATGTGTTGCTGCAGCAGCAGGCTGCTGGTCTGGCGTTGGTGTGCAATCCGGTTCCTGCGCATCTTCCTTGCAGCGCACGCGCTTGAGCAGGGCCAGCATGTGGCGGTCAAAATAGCCGGCCTTGGTCAGGTGCTCCAGGGTGCTGCGCATATTCGTTTTCCATTCGGTCAGCTCATTGTGCATGGCGTAAATCCAGAAGTGCGGGTCAACGTCGGCTTCCTGATTGTGAATGATGCCCAGTGCGTGATCGGTCTGGGTCAGTATGTATTCGCGGCTTTTCTGCCCGAAGTCAGCGGGGAACTTGTCGCTGTGTACCAGCACTTGCATGCTGAGCTCAAACAGGGGGCGGCGCACGATGCCGCCCGTCGTACCTATACCCTTGTAAAGCTCCATGGGCTTGTAGAGCACCATGGGAGCAATGAATACGTCCACCTCGCCCTTGTTGAAAGCGTCGCCCATCTTCGCCGGGTCCACCGCCACGGGAATGGCCTTGTAGTCCTCGGCCAGCATGGGCTGGGTTTTGTCGAACTTCATCACCACCACCTTTTTACCGGCAGCGCGCTCCAGTGAGTTGATGCTGCGGTCACGCACGACCGGGTAAGAGGCGCCGATCGGCATCACGCCCACCACTTCGTAACCGTTGCTGAGCATGTACTTGGCCAGCTTGGGCGAGGCCATGACCGCCATGGCGTCGCGCACTTCGGCATAGCTGTCGAGCACACCGGGGGCATCGAGGGTGCCGGTGAACTGGTTGTACTGGCGGGCATGCATGCCGATCATGCTGGCCATGTCGCACTGGCCGGAGCGGAAGGCCGCGTCCAGCTCGGTGTCGTCCACATAGGGCTTGAGGTCAATGTTGATGCCCCAGCGTTTGGCGGCCAGTTGGTAATCCTTGAACAGGGAGAAGTAGTCGCCGCCGGCACCGAGCGGGTCCCAGACGCAGAAGAGCTGTGCCATGGCCTGGGTGGGGAGCAAGCCGCAGGTCAGCAGGAGCAGGAAGAGCAGGCAGGCCGGGGTGCGGGCGGGCTTGAGGGTGGGCATGAGAGTGCCTCCGGGATTATTGTTGTCGTTATTTTTAATTTGTAGTCAATTTAATGGCTTGTGGGGTGGGGTGCAATGGTGGGTGGCTTGTTTTTGGTGAATTTGGGCCCAAGTTTATTTGCTAGTGCGTTGTTTTAGCCCCCTCTCCCTTCGGGGGAGGGCTGGGGTGGGGGGAATCTGGCACTGGCCGTACTTGTGCCATATCAGTTATCGGTGGTTTTATTGTGCGCGGGGCGTGCTGGCTTCTGATTAAAGGTGTCTCTTGGGCGTCCTCATGCCGGACGGGCATTCAAGTGGGTGCTGCGCGGCACCCCTTGAAAATCCCCACGCGCCCCGGGCCGGTCGCCCCGCCTTTGGCGGGGTTCCCTGCGGTACTCGAAAAATCCGGGTTTTTTTGACAGGACGTCCCTGTCCAGTCAAAAAAATGAGCGGCGTCCCTGCCGCTCACCCTGCG
>Ga0302187_10002001_pt1 | contig 17064 bp, 13 predicted proteins | sample II_Bog_E1_3_FD_202120 | JGI IMG/M metagenome (GOLD analysis project Ga0302187, IMG submission 202120) | Peat permafrost microbial communities from Stordalen Mire near Abisko, Sweden - II_Bog_E1_3 | ecosystem: Environmental > Terrestrial > Soil > Wetlands > Peat | place: Sweden: Abisko...
CATCCCGGCGAGCGCCCATACGAGGCTCGTTTGACTGCTCCATATCCACTCGCAAGGCCTCCATTTGCCCCGCGAAATCTACGCCATCCCAATCCCGCGCAAGGCCGGGTTCCGGCGGCGCTTACCCTACGACCGCTCTCAAGAGCGAACTTAAGAGCGGTCCATCACGCCCGGGGGAAGGCGACCCTCAACGGAGGCGTACGTTCGAACTGCCGATCCCGCCCGGCCCCAACCTCGTCACCGCGCGCGGATTGGCGCAGATCGCCGCGCGCGTAACCGAACTGGAAGCGCAAATACCGGCCTTGACCGACGAGGCTGCACTGACCGCCGCCCGCCGCCAGTTGCGCTATTGGCGCACGCGACAGGCCAGCGCGCAACCCATGCCACGGCCCGACGGCGCGTGTGTCGCCTTCGGCTGTACCGTCACGCTGGCGCTGAACGGCGCGCCGCGCACCATCACACTGGTCGGCGATGACGAGGCCGATCCGGCGGCAGGTCGCCTGGCCTTTTCCGCCCCCCTCGCCCGCGCGGTGATGGCGGCTGAAGTTGGCGAGCGGATTGACTTTGCCGGGCGCACCGGGGCGATCGAGATCCTGACGATTTCGGTCGATGAGAACGTTTTCAAGTCGGGTGAAATCACCTGACGACTCGGAAAACGGAGCAAAACAAATACCTAGCGCGTCAGATCTGATCACGGCAGATCTTGCGCTCTAGGCCCCGCAACGGGCCAGCAACGCGCGCAGATCCTTGATCGGCGGGAACACCTCGTTGTTCCAGTCGGTGCCTTGGGCGTCGTGCGCGGCCTGCTCCATCTCGACGATCTCCTTGTCCTCGCGGAAGATCGATTCGGTGAACATCGTGATGAATGGCCAGGCCGCGTGGAGCAGCGCCGCGACCTTGGGCTTCTTGACCGAGAGATAGCCGAAGGTGCGGTTGCTGCGCTGATCCTTGTCGAGCGGAGTGTAGCCCAACCACACCGACAGCACCGGATCGCCGTCGTCCATCGCAAACGTCAGCGTCTGATAGGGATAGTCGGTGCGGATGATCATGCGGTCCTTGCGCTGGCTCTCGTCCACGCCGCGCATCATGCCCAGGATCGCACCCTCCCCGATCGTCGCCGAGCCCGAGACGCGGTCGAAGGTATAGCGCACCTCGGCCCAGGTGTCGCCACTGTCGCGGCCAAGGCAGCTCGCCTTGATCATCCCCATCTGGCGGCGGTGGAGGAACTGGTGGTTCATGTCGAACAGGTTTTCGTGCATGAACGTGTAGTGCGCGGCCACCTCGCGGTTGAGTTCACGGGTCTTGTAACTGCGGTCCGCCTTGGCGCCGAGCGCCGTAGGGCGGCGGGCATCGGCCAGCGCCGCGTCGCCCGGGAACACGAAGATCAATCCATCGACCTCGTGCACCGGCCAGGCCTTGACCCCGTTGGGCAGCTTCCCCCCGAGATAGGGCACATCGACGCACTTGCCCGCCGCGTCATAGGCCCAGCCATGATAGCCACAGCGCACCGTGCAGCCCTTGACCACACCGTGGCTCAGCGGCACCTGCCGGTGCGCGCAGCGGTCCTCCAGCGCGAACACCGCGCCCTCGGCAGGGCGCACCAGCACGATCGGCTCGCCGGCAAAACGGCGCGCAAGCATCTGCCCCGCCTTCAGCTCACGGCTCCATGCAATCGGATACCAGTGGTCCGGATGGGCATCGACCCGGCGCAAGTCCCGCAGCAGCGGAGCCGTTTCGGGATGGTCGATCGAATGCAGCATGGAACCTCGATTCTGGCGGAGTGTGCAGCGTTGCCGGGATTCGACGGCCCGTCAATGTTGTCGCAGGTTTGTCTCGGGGATGGTCGGGATTCATGTGATCCACAGCATGGACGCAAGATCAGGTTTCAGTCTATAATCTCGCCATGAACCCCGCCGCGCCATCTCTGTCCGACGTGGTATGGACCCCCGCCCTGGCCGCCGCCCTGGCCGATGCAGCGGCGGCCGTGGCCGCACTGGACGCGCGTGTTTCCGCCAGTTCCTACGCCGCCGCATGGGATTTGCGCGCCCGCTGGACGGGCTATGCGCAGGCCCTCCGGCTGCAACGGCAACCGTTCGAGGAAATCGACATTATGGCCGCCGCCTGCGGCATCCATATCCCCGGCCGGCTGATCGATTCGACCACGCAGGACCCACTCGACGGTTTCGCCGCATGGCAGGACGATCTGGGCAACCGCCGAGGCTGGGACGCGCCGGAGGCGCTGCCGCAGTTCGCCCACTTGTCCGGACCCTGGGCCGGCGTGCCGGTGCTGGCGCGGGCTTTGGCCCTGCTCGATGCCCATGCGCGTGACGATGGCTCGGCCACACCCTGGCTGGCGCTGCCGTTGACGCTGTGCCGGTTGGGTGTGACCCGGCGCCCCCTGCCCTGCCTGGTGATCGGCGACGCCAGCCAACGCGTCCGCAGCGAACCGCGCGCGGCTCTGCTGATGCGTCTGCTCAAACACCTGCGCGGCGCCGCCGACGATGGCCTGTCCCGGCTCGATCGGTTGGAAGCGACCGCCCGCCGCAACGCCGCCGCCGTCGGCGCCGAACATCGCGCCGGCAAGCTGCTCGATCTCGCGCGGATCACGCTCGGGCGGCCCTGCCTCGGCGCGCGGTCGCTGGCGCCGCTGGTGGGGTTGACGATCTCGGGCGCAGGCAAATTGCTGGAGCGCGCGGCGCGGTTGGCGATGCTGGTCGAGATTTCCGGGCGCGAGACCTGGCGGACGTACGTCGCGCCCGATGTGGCACTGGCGCTGGGGTTGGTTGCGCCGGCCCGGGGGCGACCGTCCTTGGCCCCTGCCCCTGCGGCCGCGCTCGATCCGGTGCTGCGCGCGTTCGATGACGAGATGGCGGAGATCGAGGCACAGCTCGCCCGGTTGGCGCGCTAGGCGCTATCCTGTCCGTTTGGGGGCCACGGCGCCCCCGCGCCGCCGTGGCTTCACGCGATCACTTGGGCCAATGGTGATCGAGCAACTCGGCGATCGCCGCATCGATCTCGGCCCGAGTCCCCCCCCCCTTGTGCAGCAGCGTCAACGCCACCCCTTTGCGGTCCTTGCCCTCGACCCGCAGCAACGGCACCCCTTCGGCATTGCGGATCACGACAAAGTCCGATCCTGTCCGCTTGGGGGCGGCAACCAGCGGTTCCTTCACGCGCGCCACCACCGGCCGGTTCGCGGCCACCGCCAGCGCACGGATCACATCGGGCGCCCGCGCGGGAAGCGCCTCCTCGCCGGCGGCGCGTTGCGTGGCGATCCGCCGCGCTTCGGCCATCACCGAGGCGCGCATGTCATCGGCCTTGAGCAACGGCTTCAGCGCGCCGATGTGCGAGATCTTCAGCTCGAACGGATCGGCAAAGGCGCCCACCAGTTCCTCCGGCAACCGCGCCAGATCGAGGTAACGGCTGAGCCACGCCTCGGACTGGTTGAGCCGCTTGGCCATGTCGCGCTGACGCCCGCCGTAATAGAGCCCCAGCGCCTGGAGATAATCACGCGCCCGTTCCAGATCGCTGAGATCCTCGCGCGCGCGGTTTTCCAGGTCCGAAACGCGGAACGCCTGCTCGTCGGTAAGGTCGCGGATCTCGACCAGATAGCGGATTTCGGGATGGTTGTTGGCGCGCAGCCAACTCACCGCCCAATGCCGCCGCGCGCCGCAGATCACCTCGAACTCATGCTCCGGATCGCCCGACACGCGGCGCACGATCGCGGGCACTTCCTGCTTGCCCTGCGCCAGGATGCTCTCGATCAGGTCGCCGCAGCGCGTCTCGTTGAGCGCGCCATAATCGCGGTTATGCCGCCCCCAGATGCGGCACCGCGCCGGATCGACCAGTTCCTGCGGGCTGTTCACCACCGCGCCCGAGGCCAGATCGGCCAACCGGTTGGTCCGCCCGGCCAGCACGCCCACGCCCAACCGCGCGCCGCGATCGCCGCCATCGCTCTGGGGCTGCGCGGCCGACACCAGATCGGCCATGAAGCTCTTGTTCTTGGAGCTCATCGATCACCCTTTCCGCCCGTTTTGCAGGGCTGCAATTTTTGCTGGCTCAGGCCAGCCCTTCCTTGCGCAGGCGGGCCAGATGGCTGGGCCACATGCGGCGGATGTCCACCTCTATCTCGCCGCAGACACCGTCGAGATAGGTCAGGCAACGGTCGCGCACCGACTTGCTGGTCATCGGCCCGTCGAGTTCGTAGACCGTCATCAGCCGCGCCGTAGCATTGTCGATCTCGGCCGAATCCTTCAGCGGGGTGCGGATCATCGCACTGCCGTAAAGCTGGCGCATCAGTTCCAGCAGCCCCTTCTGCATCGACTTGCCCTCATCAACCTTGGAGGCGACAAACCGCAGAAACGACAACTCGGGCGCCAACCCGAACTGCTTGAGATCCTGCATCGTCTCGTCAAGCATGGCGAGGAACGCGGCGGTCGATGAGAAGTCCATCACCGTCGGCGGCACCGGCACTACCAGCGCATTGGCTGCGCGCAGCACCGAGAGCGAGATCGCCCCCAGCGCCGGCGGCGGATCGAGCACGATCACGTCATAAAGATCGCTGACCGAGGCGATGCCGTCGGCCAACCGGCTCAGCAGCGCCGGCTGCCCTCGCGCCATCCTCGCGGCCAACTCGTACTCGGACTGGAACAGCCGCAAGTTGGCCGGGATCAGGTCGAGCCCGTCGAAGTGGGTCTTCTTGATCGCGTACTCCAGCGTCGACCGCTCGCCCTCGCGCAGGAAGGGATAGAGCGTCTCCTCCTCGTCGAGATCGAGATCGGGGACATAGCCGAACAGCGTCGTCGCCGAGGCTTGGCTGTCGCAATCGATCACCAGCACGCGATAGCCGTGGATCGCCAGATATTGCGCCAGATGCACCGCGATGGTCGACTTGCCGACGCCGCCCTTGAAGTTCTGGACCGCCAGCACCGTGCAGGGATCACCCGCCACCCGCCAGGGCCGCGTGCCGAACGTGCCGCGCATGTCGTTCAGTTGCCCCAGCGTATAGCCCAGTCGGCGGTTGTTGTCGCCGCGCGGCGGAGCCTCGAGTCGGCCATCGTTCTCCGCTTCGCGAATCGCGGCGGTGGTGCGGCCGACCAGATCGGCGGCCTTGCCGATGGGGAAGGTGGGCTCACGCCGTTCGCCGGCCCGGGCCGAACGCGCGGATGAGCGCAGTTTTTCGAGTACGGCGGACGAGCGCTGCGCCAAAGCGGCGACATCGATCGTTTCCGTCATGCGGACTTCGTCAATTGGAGACGGCATAGGCACCCCTTGTGCAAGCTGCCGCAGTCATCGTTGATTTTCGATTTTCCGTCAATCGGCGATCATATTTCGAAAGCGGAGATCAGGCGCCGATGAGAGCGCAATTACCGGGGTCTATCCTGTCCGCTTGGGGGCCCTCGCCACCCGGTTTAACGAAAATTGCAGCCCTGCAAATCGGTCAGGGACGCCCCCGCCGGGCATAGAACGCCTCGCAGAAGCCCTTCCACGACTTCTCCAGCTTCACCCCACGCAGAGCCGACAGCCGCGGCCCCATCTGCTCGCGATAGGCCTGCGCGATGAGTTCCACGTCCCACCCGCCGCCATGCGCCACGGCGATCGCGCGCGCGGCTTCCTCGGTGGCGCCAAACCGCAACTGCCCCTCGGGGAAGCGATCCCACAACACCGCCGGCGCAACCGGCGTTTCGACCAACCGCAGCGGCGGCGGCGCCACCACCTCCACGGCCTCGTCTCGCCGTGCGCGCCGTCCGGTCGAATGGCGCTCCAGCTCATCGACCGTGGCGATCTGCGCCGGCGCATCCTTGGGCGAAAAGCGGAACTCGATATCGGTCACCGCGCGCCCGCGCCGGATCTCGCGCCAATCCAGCGTATAATGCGCCAGTTGGTCGATCTCGGCCTTGGCCACGGTCAGCACCTTGCGGCGCAGCTGGGCGAAATCGGCGTACTTATCGGGATCGATGCCCAGCGCCGCGCGCAGGCCGACCACGTCCACCTTCCACACCGGCAACCGCCGATGCAGCCGCAACGCGCCTTCCTCGTACAGTTTCAGCGCATAGGCCGAGCGGAACCCCAAAATCGCCTGACGGTTCATCACCGCGTAGGTCTGCGATTCCTGTATCAGCCGGCGGGCATCGGGGGTGAACTGCCACTCGATCCAGCCGGTTTCCTTGTCGCCGTCCTCCACTTCCTCCCACGAGGCCTGGATCAGGCTGAACCGCTTGGTCGCCCGTTTGCCGCGCCACGATCGGTCGTCCTCGGCAAACAACGTGCGGTGCAGTTCCTCCAGCATGTCGACGATGCGCTCGTTGCCCTTGTGGCCGCGGCGGATATCGGCCTTGCGCAACCGGTGGGTGACATCGCGCCAGGCGTCGCCGCCGGCGGTCAGGATCATCAGCGCCAGCAACCGCGATGCCGTCAGGCTGAGCGACTGCCCCTTGACGAAGCGCACCTCGACCAGCCGCCCGGGCTTGACGAATTCGTCGCCGCCCTTGCGCAACAGCGTGGCGGCCACGCGCATCGAACGCCCCGGCGTGATCTCGCCGTCGCTGTCGTGCTCCGTTGTCGCCTGTGCCGCCGAATCGTCCATGTGCGCGTCCTGAGAGGCCCCGATTTTTGCCTGACCTGTCCGCCAACGTCAAGTCAGGGCAGGATACCGCATCCGCAGCCCCCATCAGGACAGGATAGAGTCATCGCCACAAGACACGAAACCCCAGGGATTGCGCCGAGTCGCGGCAAAACGCCGCCGCAAGCCCCCAGAACGCCCAAATCGCCGCGCCGCGCCCCGCGAACACAATCCAAACCGCGCACCGTACCCAGCCCCCCAATCGGACAGGTTACCCCGAATCGACAGGTCAAAGCCCCCGCGCGGACAGGTTACGCCCCCAACCCGACAGGCCAATGCCCCCGTCCCGACAGGATCACCCCCACCAAACCCAACGGACACTGCGTTTTTGCCACCCCGAATCTGGAATCCTTGAATCACCGAATCACCCGCCGCTGGCGCGACGGCGTTTTGACATGATTTTCAGGATAATCACGCCACGCAAACGCCGATTGCCCTTGGCCCGGAAGGCTGCAATGCCACGCCCACACCACCTGCCTGCGGGACTCGCCATGACCTCCCCCTCGATCCGCACACTCCTCAACCACCTGCATATCGCCCACCCGATCCTCCAGGCGCCGATGGCCGGTATCTCCACCCCGGCCATGGCGGCGGCGGTGTGCGAGGCCGGCGGGCTGGGCGCCCTCGGGCTCGGTGCCAGCGACCTGGCCAGCGCGCAAGCCGCACTCCGGGAAACCCGTGCCCGCACCACGCGCCCGTTCAACGTCAATCTGTTCGTCCATGCGGCCGCGCACCGCGATGCCCAGCGTGAAGCCCGATGGATCGACCGCCTGCGCCCGGAATTCGCCGCCCTGAACGCGCAACCGCCAACCACGTTGCACGAGATCTATACCCCCGCAGACCCATCCCTATTCGCCCTGTTGCTCGCCGAGCGGCCCGCCGTGGTCAGCTTCCATTTCGGCCTGCCCGCCCCCGCCGCATTGCAGGCCTTGCGCGCGGCCGGAATCCTGACGATCGCCACCGTCACCAGCCCGGCCGAGGCCCGCACCGCCGTTGCCGCCGGGATCGACGCCATCGTCGCGCAAGGGTGGGAGGCCGGCGGCCATCGCGGCGTATTCGATCCCGCCGCAAGCGACGACCGGCTTGGCACGCTGGCGCTGGTCCGCGCACTGGTGCGTCAGGTCGAGGTGCCGGTGATCGCCGCCGGGGGCATCATGGACGGCGCCGGGATCGACGCGGTGCTGGCTCTGGGCGCGGCGGCGGCGCAACTGGGCACCGCCTATGTCCCCACCGACGAGAGCGCCGCCGACGCCGGTTTTCGCGCGGCACTGGCCGGAGAGGCCGCACAGCATACCGTCATGACGCGCGCCATTTCCGGCCGCCCGGCGCGGTGCCTGGCCAATCGCTTCACCGCGCTGGGCGCTGGGGTGCCCGATGCGGCGATCCCGGATTACCCCGTCGCCTATGATCTCGGCAAGGCGCTCAACGCCGCCGGCAAGGCGCAAGGCGAGGCCGGCTATGGCGCGCAGTGGGCAGGGCAGGGGGCCCCGCTCGCCCGGGCGATGAGCGCCGGCGCGCTGACCCGTACACTCATCGCGGAAATGCGCTCGGGCTGACATGACGGGCGGCGCACAGACCATCGGCGTGATCGGCACCGGCCGGGTGGCGCGGGCGCTGGCAGGAGCGCTGGGGCCGGGCGTGGCGCTCTGGGGGCGTTCACCAGAGGCGCTGGAGGGCGCTTGCGCTGCCACGCGCGGTCTGGCCATGGCGTCGCCCGTGGCGTTGCTCGATGCCTGCGACACTGTCCTGATCGCGGTGGCCGACGCTGCGCTCCCCCAGGTGGTGGCGCAACTGGCCGCGCAGCCCACCCCCCATCGCCCACTGGTGGCGCATGTCAGCGGCGCCAGCGGCATCGCCGTGCTGAAACCCCTGCACGGGGCGGATATCGCCGCGATCCACCCGGTGATGACCTTCACCGGCGATCCCGTGGCCGAAGCCGCGCGCATGGCCGGCGCCCGCTTTGCCATCACCGGCGCGGATGCCGTGGCAGAGGCACGCGCGCGAACGCTTGTCGCCCGCCTGGGCGGTATTGCCGTGCCCGTGGCCGAGGCACAGCGGGCGCTCTATCACGCCGGCCTCAGCCATGCGGCCAACCATCTGGTCACGTTGATCGCCGGCGCGGGTCAGATCCTGTCGGCGGCCGGCATCAGTGATCCCGGCGCGATGCTGGCGCCATTGGTCCGCGCCGCGCTGGAGAACAGCCTCGCCGCCGGTTTCGCCGCGCTCTCCGGCCCGGTGCTGCGCGATGACCGGGCCACAGTCGCCGCGCACCTCGCGGCCCTGGCGCGCGATTGCCCGGACGCGCTGCCGGCCTATCGCGCGATGGCACAGGCCACGGCGGCGACACTGGCGCGCGATGGGCGGGATAACACGGCCATGCGGGCCCTGCTCGACACCGCCTGAGCCACAACGAAAAACCCCCGCCGAAGCGGGGGTTTTTCGTTGTGGCTCAGTGCTTGTCGCCGGACCCTGGTACCGATGTCTTGGGCAGCTTGCCGTCCTCGATCCGGCCCTCGTTGCGCAAATCGCGGCCTTCCTGCGCTTTGCGCAGGGCCTCCGGTGTCTTGCCGTGCTCGTAGGCTTCTTCCTTCACGAAGCCGGCGGCTTCCTTGATTTCGCCCTTGATACTCATGGCCTGTTCCTTTCGGTGTTTCGATCACGCCCGGCGTGATACGGAAACAGCGTTCGGGCGGGCGCATTGATCCGCGCTTGCCCGCCCGCCGGGAACGGCCTGTCGCGTCAGATGGTGATCTTCTCGCTGGCCGCCATCCACTGCGCCTCGACCGTCTCCAGCTTGGCCAGCAAATCCTCACGTCGCTTGCCCAGCGCCCCGAACGACATCCCCGCCAGCGGCGGCTTGGCCTTCTCCGGCGCGGCCAGCGCCTGCTCGACCGCGTCGATCTCGGCCTGCATACGGGCGATGTCCTTTTCCATCTTGGCGATCTGCTTTTGCAGCTCGCGGGTTTCCTTCCACGCCAGGTTGGTCACGGCGGCATCGGGCTTGGCCGCCTTGGCCGGGGCTTCGGCCTTGGGCTGGTTCCGCCCCAGCACGAAGTCGATGTAGTCCTCCATGCTGCCGTCGAACGGCACCGCCTGACCGCCATCGACCAGCACCAGCCGGTCCGCCGTCAGCTCGACCATATGCCGGTCGTGGCTGACCAGAATGACCGCGCCCTGATAGTCGTTCAACGCCTGCACCAGCGCCTCGCGCGCGTCGACATCCAGGTGGTTGGTCGGCTCGTCGAGGATCAGCAGGTGCGGCGCATCGCGCGTGACCAGCGCCAAAGCCAGTCGCGCACGCTCCCCGCCTGAGAGCTTGTCCACCGCCCCCGTCGCGCGCGGGCCGGAAAAGCCGAACCGCCCCAGTTGCGCGCGCACCGCCGCCGGGGTCTTGCCCGGCATCGCCCGCGTCATGTGCTCCAGCGGGGTGTCGGGCCCGGCCAGCTCCTCGACCTGATACTGGGTGAAATAGCCGATGTTCAGCTTACCGGCGGTGGTCATCCCGCCCTCCATCGCCGGCAATTCGCCCGCCAGCAGTTTCGCCAGCGTGGTCTTGCCGTTGCCGTTGCGGCCCAGCAGCGCGATCCGGTCATCAGGATCGATCCGCAGGTTCAGCCGCCGCAGGATCGGCTTGCCTTCCTCATACCCCACCGCTGTCTGGTCCAGCGTGATCAACGGCGGGCGCAGTTCCGCCGGATCGGGGAAGTTGAAGCTCAGCGAGGGATCCTCGATCATCGCCATCACCGGCTGCATCCGCGCGAGCATCTTGGCGCGCGATTGCGCCTGTTTTGCGGTCGATGCCCGCGCACTGTTGCGGCGGACATAGTCCTCCAGCTTGGCCCGCTGGGCATCCTGCGCGGCCTTGGCGGCGGCGGCTTGCGCCATGCGCTCGGCGCGCTGGCGCTCGAACGAATCATAGCCGCCCGCGTAAAGCGTCAACTTGCCGCCGCTCAGATGCACGATCGTATCGACCACATTGTTCAGCAGATCGCGCTCGTGGCTGATGACGATCAGCGTCCCCGGATAAGTGCGCAGGAAGTTCTCCAGCCACAGCGTCGCTTCGAGATCGAGGTGGTTCGAAGGCTCGTCGAGCAACAGCACATCGGGCTGCGAGAACAGCAACGCGGCCAGCACCACGCGCATCTTCCACCCGCCCGAGAAACTGTCGAGCGGCCGCGCCTGCATCTCCTCGTCAAAGCCCAGGCCGAGCAGAATGCGCGCCGCCCGCGCCGGCGCGGTATAGGCATCGATCGCCAACAGCCGGTCGTGAATATCGCCCAGCCGGTGCGGCTCGGTGCAGGTCTCGGATTCCTCCAGCAACGTGGCGCGCTCGGTATCGGCCTCGAGCACGGTGTCGAACGCGCTGGTGGTGCCGCTGGGCGCCGACTGCGCGATATAGCCCAGCCGCGCGCGCCGGGGCATCTCGATCTCGCCCTCGTCGGGTTCGATCTCGCCGATGATCGCCTTCACCAATGTGGATTTGCCCGCGCCGTTGCGGCCGATCAGCCCCGCGCGTGCGCCGGTGGGAATCGTCGCCGAGGCGCGGTCGATGATGGTGCGGCCGCCAAGGCGCACAGTGAGGCCAGAGATTGTCAGCATTCCGGCGCCCTAGCAGCGCCCGCGCCCGGAAGGAAGCCGCCGGGTGCCGGCGATGCGCAGTAAACGCCCAACTAGGGACAGGCCGCTAAGCGTCCACCCCCAAAAAATCCACCGCCGGCGGTCTACCTACCTGCCATCAATCAACCGCAGTGCGCAGCCAGCACGGAGATACCATTGGCCAGGATCGGAATTTCCGGCAAGTTTCTTGCCGCATTCGCCACATTGCTGGTGGCGGTTGCCGCCATTGGCGGCTTTTCGCTCGCTCGGATCGGCGAGGTCAACCGCATCGCGGTGGAACTGCGCACGCGCTGGATCCCCGCATCGGAGGATATCGGCAACATCCATGCCTATGTCGCGCAATATCGCATCAAGCAGAACGCGCACCTCTCCGCCGCCACCCCGGCGGCCAAGGCGCGCGCCGCCAAGATGCTGCGCGCCGCGCACGCGGTGATCGGGCACGGCCTGACCGATTACGGCCAGTTGCTGGCCACCGCCGATCAGCAAAAGGCCTTCGCCCAGTTGCAGCACGACTGGGCGGCCTATGCGGCGGAGAACGAACGCCTGCTGGCGCTGTCCGATGCCAACGATCCCGCCGCGCGGACGCTGTTCGATGGGCCGGCGCTCAGTGATTTCTACACCGTGGAGGACGATATCCTCCAACTGGTCGATCTCAACACCAAGGGCGCCGATGCCGTCTCGGCCGAAAGCGACCGCATCTACGCCCAGGCCCAGCGCTTCGTCATCTGGGCGACGGTGGCGGCGGGGTTGCTGGCGGTGGCGCTGATGGTGGCGCTGATGCGCAATGTCGCGCACCCCATCCGCCGCATGAGCGAGGCGGTGACGCGGCTGGTCGCGGGCGATATCGACGTGGCCGTGCCCGGCGACGGCCGCGGCGACGAACTGGGCGCGCTGGCGCAGGCGCTGCTGAAGTTCAAGGACCTGTTCCTCGCCGATCAGGCGCGCACCCGCGCAGAGATCCAGCGCGCGCAGGAAACCCAGACGACGATCGATGCCATCGGCGCCGGCCTCTCGGCGCTGGCGCAGGGGCAGCTCGATCACCGCGTGCCGGAAAACGGGCAGGGGGCCCTTGCCCAGTTGCACCTCGATTTCAACGTCGCGGTCGAGCGGCTGGGCGATGTGCTGGGCGAGATCGTGACCGGCTGCGATGCGATCAAGGCCGGCACCGGTGAGATGGCTGCCGCCGCCGCCGATCTCTCGCGCCGCACCGAGCAGCAGGCGACCACCATCGCTGAAACTGCCCGCAGTCTCAGCGCATTTGCCGGCACCGTGCGCGTCACGGCCGACAACGCGCTCCAGACCAGCACCCGGCTGGAAACCACCCGCCGCACCGCCGAGAGCGTGGACGCCACTGCCGCGCGCGCCATCACCGCGATGCGCGCCATCGAAACCTCGAGCCGCCAGGTCACCGAGATCATCTCGACGATCGACGGCATCGCCTTCCAGACCAACCTCCTCGCGCTCAACGCCGGGGTCGAGGCGGCGCGCGCCGGCGATGCCGGCAAGGGCTTCGCCGTGGTCGCCACCGAAGTGCGCGCCCTGGCCCAGCGCTCGGCCGATGCGGCGAAGGATATCCGCGCGCTGATCTCCAACACCAACGATCAGGTGACCACCGGCGTCGAACTGGTGTCCAGCAGCGGCACCGCCCTGCGTGAGATCGTGGCCGAAGTGGCGAGCATCTCGGATCTGGTCTCGGCCATCGCCGATGCCGCGCAACAGCAATCGGGCGGCATCGGCGCGGTCTCGGGATCGGTCGCCGAAGTCGATCTGTTCACCCAGCAAAACGCCGCCATGGCCGAGGAAAGCTCCGCCAGCACGCGGCACCTGTCCGAAGAGGCGACGCATCTGGTGACCAGCCTGGGCCGGTTCCGGCTGAAGGGATCGGCGCGTCCCGCCCCGGCAACAATGCACGACATCACCCCCGCGCCGCGCCCCGCCCCGGTTGCATCGCGTTCGGCCCCGGTTTCTGCGCGCCCTGCGGCGCCGATACGGGTGAATACTGGGGCAGTTGCCGAAGATTGGTCAGAATTCTGAATAAATAACACAAAAACATCAACCAAAACTGCCAATACGGAATTTATTCATACCGTATATTACACTGATCATCCAACAAAAGAGGGCTGAACATGTCGCATTTCAAAAATCTGGTCTGTGCGGTGATTGGCAGCGCACTATTTTCGGTGCCGGCAATGGCCGATACCGGCGATTGGGTGAAGCAGGTGACGCGCGCCTTTGCCGCCCACCAAACCTATCCCGCCACCGCCGAAATGCGCGGCGAGGAAGGCACCGCCAAGGTCAAGGTCTATGTCGGCGCCGATGGCGCGGTGTTGCGCTCGGAAATGGTCGCCCCCTCGGGCTCCAGCACGCTGGACAAGGAGGCGTTGTCGGTCCCCTCGCGCGTCGGGCATGTGCCCGCCCCGCCCAGCGGCGCGACAGCGATCACCGTGCCGATGACCTGGAAGCTCACCTGATCCCGATGGCGCGAAGGGGGGGCTTGCCCGGGGTGGCAAATCCCGCAATGCTGGCCCCCCTGCCGCGCGCTATCCGCCGCGGTGCCATGCGGAACCGGTGTGCGGATCAAGATCGCCAGCTATAACATTCACAAGGCGATCGGGTTGGACCGCCGCCGCGATCCCGAACGGATCCTGGCGGTCCTGCGTGAGATCGATGCCGATGTCGTCGCCTTGCAGGAGGCGGACCGGCGGTTCGGCGCGCGCGCGGCGGTGCTGCCGCTCTCCGCGATCGCGGCGCTGAGTCCCTACAAGCCGGTGCCGCTGTCGATCCGGGCCGACAGCATCGGCTGGCACGGCAACGCGCTGCTGGTGCGGCGCGATATCGCCATCGCCGAGGCCCACCGCGTGCCCCTGCCCACGATCGAGCCACGCGGCGCCATCGCCGCCGACCTGACGGTGGCGGGGCAGGGGATGCGCGTGGTCGGCATGCACCTCGATCTGTCGGGCCTGCGCCGGCGCCAGCAAGTGCGCGCGGTGCTCCACCATCTGGCCGCGCGGGGGACGGCGGCGCCCACGGTGCTGATGGGCGATTTCAACGAATGGTCCGCCGCCGGCTGCCTGCGCGAGTTCGGCCATGACTGGCGCGTGCTGGCCTGTGGGCGCAGCTTTCCGGCAAGGCGGCCGCTGGGGCAACTCGATCGCGTGGTGGTCTCGCGCGGGTGGCGTGTGGTCAGTGCGGGCGTGCATCACAGCGCGCTGGCGGCGGTGGCATCGGATCACCTGCCGGTCTGGGCCTGTCTGGATCTGGCCGAACCGGAATGACATTGGGCATGGCACCCCTCGACTGAACGCTTTCATGCGCCTATATGGCGCAAAAGGTTCAATGGCCGAGGATGGCGCCCGCATGAATGTACCGAGCGACAGCCCCGATGCGATGAGCGCGTTTCCCGCCAGCTCCGAAGTCGAACGCATCACCGAAATGGCCGACGCCGGCGAGCGCATGATCGAGCGCCTGCGCAAGCGCGCCTTCCTGCCCGAGAGCCGCAAGGGCCTCACCGTGCGCTTCGGCATTGCCGAGGCGGCGGCGCTGCTGGATTGCTCGACCAACCGCATCCGCATGGCCGAGGAGGATGGCCGCCTGCCCCCCGCCCCCGCCGGCACCAACGGACGGCGGCTCGGCTATACGGTGGAGGATTTGCTCAACATGCGCCGCGTGCTGGGTGCCAGCCCTGCCCGCGCGGCCACCGATACCCCCGCGCTGATCGCGGTGCAGAACTTCAAGGGCGGCGTCGGCAAGTCCACCGTCACCACGCATCTGGCGCATTATTTCGCGGTGCAGGGCTATCGCGTGCTGGTGGTCGATTGCGATTCACAGGCCACCACCACCACGCTGTTCGGCTTCAACCCGCATTTCAACATCACGCGCGAGGAGACGCTCTACCCCTATCTCTCGATCGAGCCGACGCGCGAGGATTTGCGCTATGCGGTGAAGGCGACGCCCTGGCCGAATGTCGATCTGATCCCCTCGAACCTCGAACTGTTCGATGTGGAGTACGAGCTGGCGGCGGCGGGGACCGATGGGCAATCGGTGCTGGCCGCGCGGTTCCGCAAGCTCAAGGCCGGGCTGATGGACGTGGCCGCCGATTACGACATCGTGCTGCTCGATCCGCCACCGGCGCTCGGCACGATCAGCCTCGCGGTGATGCAGGCGGCCAATGCCCTGCTGGTGCCGCTGGCCGCCACCACGCCCGATTTCTGCTCGACGGTGCAGTTTCTGTCGATGATGGATCAGGTGCTGGCCCAGTTGATGGGGGCCGGCATCCCGGTGGACTATGCCTTCGTGCGACTGATCTGTTCCAAGTTCGATGGCAATGATCCCAGCCACGAGATGGTTCGCACGATCATGGAGCAGACCTTTGGCCCCGCTCTGCTGCCCGTGCCCATCCTGGAAAGCGCCGAGATCAGCCATGCCGCGATGCGGATGATGACGGTCTATGAACTGGACAAGCCGATCGGCACCCCGCGCACGCACAAACGCTGCCGCGCCAATCTCGACGAGGCGCTGGGCCAGATCGAGCAACTGGTCCGCGCCGGGTGGGGGCGGCGGACGGCGGTGGATGAGGCGGTGTTGGTCAATGGATAGAACAGACCGCCTTGTTCGCGCCGTCGTTGCGGCGTGGCGCTGGCCCGCGCAGCGGATTCATTTGAGGCGGCATCGCCACCGGCCGCTCGGCTGCGGGCAGGGCGCTAGGTGGACAGGAATGGGGGTCCGGGGGTGTAACACCCCCGGCCTTCGCCTTTTACCCTTTCCTACCGCGCCCGCCCGCCGCATCCTGCTTTGACCTCCCGCACCGGAACCTGACCCCATGGCCCGCAAGCAATCCGATTACCTGACCTCCCTGCTGGCCGAGGAGGACGCCGCCTCCGCCGCTGCGCCGACCCCCGCGCGTGCCGACCGCACCCGCGCCACCACCTTGCTCAGCCGCGAGTCGGCGCTGGCGCGGGTGGCCAATGGCGAGGTGCGGCAGGTCACGCAGTTGCTGCTCGATCCGGCGCGGGTACGGGTGTGGGCGGGCAACGCGCGCTCGGCGGCGCATCTGTCCGAGGCCTCGTGCCGCGACCTGATCGATGCCATCATCGCCGAGGGTGGCCAGAAAGTCCCCGCCATCGTCCGCCGCATCGAGGGCGACGCCGCGCACGATTACGAGGTGATTGCCGGCACGCGGCGGCTGTTCTCGATCGCGTGGCTCCGCGCCAACGCCTATCCCGAGATGCAGTTCCTCGCGCAAGTGGCCCAGATCGATGACGAGGCCGCCTTCCGCCTCGCCGATATAGAGAACCGCGCGCGCAAGGATGTGTCCGATCTGGAGCGGGCGCGCAATTATGCCTGGGCACTGGGCGCGCATTATGGCGGGCACATGACGCGCATGGCCGAGCGGCTGCGGCTCTCCAAGGGCTGGCTGTCGAAGATGCTGAAGGTCGCGGCCCTGCCCGACTGGGCGGTGGCCGCGTTTGCCAGCCCCGCCGATGTGCAGTTGAAGCCCGCCTATGCGCTGGCGCAGGCGTTGGAGGACAAGGACCGCGCCACCGCCATCCGCAAGGCCGCGAGCGCCCTGGCCAAGGCGCAGGCCGCCGCGCGTGAGGCCGGGGTCGGCGGCGTGGCGGCGGCGGATGTGTTGAAGCGTCTGCTGGCGGCGGGCGAGGGCGGGGCGGTGGCGGGTCCGCTGTTCACCTGGGTCGCGCCGCGCACGGGGCGGCAGGCGGTCTCGGTGCTGGCGGCCAACCGCCAGGGGGTGACGGTGCGGCTTCATTCCGGCGCGGGGGTCGGCCTGGAGGAGATGCTGATCGGGGTGCGCAACGCGCTGCTGGCGATGG
>Ga0302187_10002010_pt1 | contig 17020 bp, 12 predicted proteins | sample II_Bog_E1_3_FD_202120 | JGI IMG/M metagenome (GOLD analysis project Ga0302187, IMG submission 202120) | Peat permafrost microbial communities from Stordalen Mire near Abisko, Sweden - II_Bog_E1_3 | ecosystem: Environmental > Terrestrial > Soil > Wetlands > Peat | place: Sweden: Abisko...
GGAATGACGGCCTTGGTCGCGTCGGTAACCGTGCCTTCCAGAGCGCCGGCCGAGGCTTGTGTTTCCGCGCTCGCCTGGCCGTTTGGCTCAGCGTTGACAACCCGCACAGCGGCGTACCCGGTGTCGGACGCCGCCGCCACGACGGCGAGAACGCACCAAATCATCGAAAAATTGCGCATGAAGTTCCTCGTGAAAGTTCAGGTCTAAGAAAAGAAAGATGAAAAGGGGAAAATCAGTGATTCGGGTGCGCGGAAGCTGGAGAAGAAGCCGTCTCGCCGGAAGCGGTCGCCTCCGGCATGGAGGGATGCGCATCCAGCTCCGTCGCGATCCAACTGAACAGCCGGCCGTTCGAGTTCTGCTTGTACATCTGGAGTGAGGTATCGAAGCGGACCACCGTGGCAGAGGCGGGAGCCGCGGCGGCGATCCGATCGACGGCCGCCCTCGGCTCACCCTTGTCGGCCACAAACTGAATGCGAATTTTCCGCGACTTGAGATTGGGAAGAACCAGGACGGGATCCAGCTCGGCAACGGACTTCTGAAACTCCGGTCTGAGATAGTCCGCGCGCTGGGCGGAGGGAACGTCGGGGGCGGAGGCGAACCAATCCGGCCAGGCGCCCCAGGGATCGAGCAGGTCAAGCGCTTTGATGCGCGGCTCGACACTCGCCGCCAGCAGGGCGATGGCCGCGCCCGACCCCTGCCCGAAGAAGCCCACCCGCTTCATATCGAATTTGCCCATCCCCTCCAGCACATCCAGAATGAGAGGAATATCGTGGACCGTCATGGTCAGCGCCTCGGGCAACTCGCTGATAAAGGTCTGGTTCAAAGGCCGATGGTCGGCGCGATGGCCGGTGAGGGCCGAGACAAAGCCGACCGCGGCGGCGCCACCCGCGGTGATCCGCGCGTCGTAGGCGTCGTTCCGGAAGCGGTCCGTCTCGGAGGGATACCCATAGAGGTAGAGCACAACCGGCGGATTCTTCACGCCGTGCGGAAGGATGATCCAAAGATAGATCGGGTCGTTCACGCGCCAGGCCACTTGCCACAGCTCGCGGGTAAAAGTGGGAAATTCTTCGCGGCTGCCCATCAGCGGCTCAATCGAGAACAAATCGCTGCCTTTGAGCGTCAGCTCGCTGGTGCTCTCATTGGTGCGAGCCAGCTTGATGCCCGATCCTGAGGCGTCCGGAACCATCTGCGGGACAAACGGAATCTCCGATTGCATCTCCGCGGGGGAGCTTTGCGCCGGCTCGGGAGCTGGAGCGGCGGCCGGAGACGCCTGCGCCTGCGCGCGGCAGTCTGAGGCGCACAATGGCGCGAGGAAGAGTGCGCATACAAGAGCGGCGATGTAATTGTGAATACGGGCCATGGGAGTTCCTGAAAAATCCGCGCTCCCGCGTTCGCAAATATCTTCCGAGCGCGGGAGCGGAGGAGAGTTGCTCGATGCGGGGCAAGCCGAGTCGTGCGTCGACCCGCCCCAGGTGAATAGAGGCTACTGGAACAGGTTGACTTGCTGGTTGCCGCCGGTGTCGTTGATGAAGTCCAGTTCGGACTGGATCGTCAGCACCGCGCCGCCCATGTCGCCGCCGGTCTCGGGAACGCCGGTCTTGAAGCCGTTGTTCGGGCCAAAGGCCACGCCCGAGTCTTCAACAACCTGCGCGTAGTGGGAGTGAAAGACCTGCATTGCGTAGGCCGGAAGCATATCGCCGATCACGCCCAACGCGCTGCCGGCGGGATTGGATGCGTTCTGGGCATACAGAGTGATGGCCGAGGCGATCGTTGAGGAAACGGTCGGATCGTAGAGCATCCGGTACTTGCTCCAGATCGGGTAGGTGCCGTTGATGATGTTCGGAAAGGGAATGACCGGGCAGGAGGTCGCCAGGCCGCCGGTCAGAGTGCAGCCGGGAAGCACGCCAACTCCGCCGGGATTGGAAGCGGGACCGGAGTAGAGAGGATCCACACCGTCGACGGTGAGGTATTTCAGGTTGGTCTTGCCCTGGAAGTTGCCCAGGCCCCAGAAAGCGTAGCCAATGCCGTCCGCAGTCCCGTTGACCGCGGTGACCATTTCGCCGGTGCCGATTGCGCGTCCGCGGGTGTAGCCGTTCGGGCCAATGTGCCACAGGGGGTTGCCGCTCTCTACCGTGCAGGGCGTGACGGTGCAGCCCGTGTTGCTGGGGGTTACGCCGGTTTCCTGGCCGTTGACCTGACCGACCGTAAACGTGGTGGCGTCGATCTCGAGCGAGTTGGGGATGGAGAATTCCATCGTGTTATAGGTGCCGGAAAGCGGCTCGCGGATGAAGACATGGAGCGGCTCATCCGGAGGAGTGGTCGGAGGATAGTTGTAGGTCGGAGGATTGTTTTCAACGGGCGTTGCGGTGTAGCCGAGGTCGCGAATGTGCGTGATTTTTCCCTCGAGAACCTTCGCCAGGATGAAGCGGTTGATGTTGGTGATCGTCCCGTCGCCGAGGTGGCCGGTAGCGACGTTGCTCACGTTGACGACGACCATGACCGGCGCCGCGCCGATGGGCAGGTCGATGTATTCGCGCCAGGGGTTGGTGGCGCCCACGATCGGATCGGGATCGCCGTTGACCATGGAAAAGTCAACCGGGTTGGCGACAGTGGCCGACTGCGAACTCTTGATCGCGGTGCCGATGCCGCCGCCCGTGCCGTGGTAGCCAAGGCCGGTTACGGCGCGGCCGGTCACCTGGGCGCCAAGCGTGGTGAGAGTGCGCATGGTGGCGAACTTCGCGTCTTCAGGGCGGATATCGGTGTTGGCGGCCGTCAGCAGTGAGTTGTTGACGATGTTGTAGATGCTCTGCGGCAGGGTTCCATCGGTACCGATCAGAGGAACCAGGTTGGCGCCAGCCGTTCCCACAAGACCGGCCGCGAGCGAAACCGTGGCGTGGGCAAAGTAGGCGCGAACGCCCACGATCGAGTCAACCGAGGCAAAGTAGCAGACCACGCCCTGGCCGGCAACGCCATTCTGCGCGTTGTTGTCCCAGGCGATCCAGATGTTGGCAGGCTCGGCAACGACCGACCCGCGCGGGTCGACGATGGTGATGGGCAAGGCGGAGCTGTTCTTCTTGCTCCAGTGGTTGGCTCCGCAAAGCGGAAAGGACGAGGGGGGAATCACAAATGAAGCTGCCACGCCAAAGGTGTTGAACTGCGCCGAGGAGCCGGCGGTGTAGAAGGTCTCAGCCGGGGTATATTGCGCATTCGCGCGAACCGCGCCAAGCGAGGCCGCGAGCAGCGCCAGGGCGGCAAAACAGATCTTGGTATTCGTCATTTCGGAACTCCTGTGGCCGCCGGCCTGAGTCACGGCCGGAAACCGGTTGAGAGGTTGGATAATGAGAATCGGATGTGTGCATCCGTTCCGGACTCGCTGGGCCAGCCGCGCCGCTCAAATCCGCCAAGAGTCGACGGCGCGTCTGGTTTGTTTCCTGGGCGGCGGTACACATCCACCCAAGCTTGTGAAGAAACTCGTCTGGTGCTTACCAGGGGCCGCGGTCAGTTTCTTGCGGCCATCGTCTCGGCGTTCTCCGCCGCGACAAAGTAAAACGCCCCGCCGTAAACGCTGAATCCATCCACCAGATTCATCTTGTACGGGCTGTTCCAGAAGAAATGGCGGTCGCGAAACTCGGCAATCCGCGGATCGCTTGCGAACGCCAGATCCACCAGCGATCGCTGTAACCGCGCAAGATCGGGGTTGGCGAAGGCCAGCTCCGCCCAGCCGATAATCTCCCCCGGCATCAGGCAAAGGCGCTTCGGGTTATGCATGTCGCAGTATTCCGAGGGTGGATAACCCGCGCCCGCCCCGTTGTAACCCACGCGAAACCACCCATCTCCACCGTCAAAGTAATTCCGGAACCGCGGGCGGGCGAAATCTCCTGTGAAAACCCTGTATATATATTGGTTCGCGACCAGTTGCAGATCGCGGTAACTGGGAAACGGCAATCCCGTGGCTTTGCGGTTCTCGTAAAGAGCTCGAAGGAAGATAGCCAGCCGATAAGCATGACTGCTGTCCCAGCTTACCTGCGGGTTGGTCCGCTTCTCACTCGCGTCGGGCATTGGCTCGCCCCCTACCGCGCTGAAATCCATGTCCGAGTGCGCCGCATAGTCTCCATTGAAGTAGCTGGCGCTGCCCACCACTTTGCCCGCAAAGCTCTTTGTCTCCGGATAAGTGGTCCGCTTGCTCTGCGAGAATCGAATCCCCGCGCCCATGGCTTGTTGCAGCTTGCTCAGGTCTCCTGCCTCGATTGGGACTAGCTCCGGGTCGTTGGCATGAGCCCCCAAAATCTCCGCCGCCGAGGCCAGCAACCAGAGATCGATGTCGGACATCGCGCTATCCCAGGGCACGGCTCCCTTCAGCCCCCGCATCGCCGCTTCCCATCCGGCCACACGTCCCAATGCCTCCGTATCGCCCATGCGAGGCATCTCTTCTTCGAAAAGATATCGAAGCAACTGATCCCTGACGATGAATTGAGAGTAGCTTCCGGCGAACTCCTTCATTGCCGCGGTCCGATCTGGCTGCGGCAGCAGAGTTACGATGCGCACCAGCAGCGCGGCTGGGTGCAGCCACTGAGAGTTGTAGAGCTCCCCTTCGCCGGCCTCCGCCCCGAATGAGGCGCTGAAGGTGCGCGCCGCGGGGTTGGTCGCTGCGAGGCGGCGCTTTGTCTCTTCCGTTACCAAGGGACGCTTCAGAAGAGATCCAACCGTCTCCGTCTGGTTGAGCATGGCCGAGTAGTATTGCGCCATCTCATCCAGTGTTTTCAAGTCGCCGCAGGCTCGCGCGGCGCTCAGTGCCGGACGCATCACCAGTTCGACGTTATACAACGCCTCGCCCGGCAGGTAACTGTGCGGCTTGATAACCCAGTGGTCGCCAACCCATCTCATGCCCGACAGCGCGGTACCAACCGTAAAGCGCCCATCCAGCTCCCATGTCTTGCGGAGAATCGCGCAATCAACCCGGTTATCGCGCTGGGAAGCTGGAGACAGATTCAAGTCAACAGCCTGGCGTTGGCCATCCATGCGAACGTGATATGCAATCCCCGGAATCAGCCCTGCTTCGCCGGCATTTACCTCTAGATTCACCCCCGAAAAGACTCTGCGAACAACCGGCGTGAGAAAGCCTTCGGCATCGTCGATCTCAAGCGTATGCCGCCCACCCTTTGAATCGCCAAAATGTATCCGATCCGCGTCAGGCGTCCAGGTTACCTCAGCCCTTGCCTCGGGCCACGCCGGAACCTTTGAAGCGAGCAGGGTTACCATGAGCAACAAACAACGGAATCCGCTCCCGAATAGCACCTTCTTAGTCAAGACTCAAATGCCTCTCGCTCTCGTTACTCGCGGGCGCCAGGGCGGGCATAGCTTCCAGGTCGGAACAAGTAGCCCGCAGAACCACCTCTTCAACCACATTCGCAAGGCGTTCCATATCCTCGAGTTCCAGGGTCGGATGCACCTGAAACATCAGGCTCGTCTCGCCCAATTCCCGCGCAACCGGCAGCCGGCTCGGTGGACGCATCTCCGCAGGAAACGCTTTTTCCAGATAAACCTCGCCGCAGCTCCCTGTGCCGCATGCGATTCCATTGCTGGCAAGCGTATTCGCGATGCGGTCGCGGTCCCATCCCGCCGCTAACTCCTCTGGCCGGACAAATGCATAGAACTTGTAATACGAGTGAAACGCCGGCTCAGGAACCGCCGGAATGCGCAGCGCTCGCAGGCCTTTCCAGCGTGACGCGAGGAGCCCTGCATAGCTTCTTCGAAGGGCAACCCATCGTCTCAACTTGCCAAGTTGAACGCGGCCGACAGCCGACTGCACTTCGCTCAATCTCCAGTTCGTCCCGAATGACTCGTGCAGCCAGCGAAACCCTGGTGCGTGCGCGCGCGAGTAAACCGCATCATAACTCTTCCCATGATCCTTGTAGGCCCACATCGCTCGCCAAAGAGCTTCGTTGTTACTCGTCACCATGCCGCCTTCGCCCGCGGTGGTCATGATCTTATCCTGACAGAAAGAGAACGTCGCCACATCGCCAAGCGATCCAACCGGCCTTCCCTCGTAGCGCGCGCCATGCGCCTGTGCACAGTCTTCGATCACGAAGAGACCGTTCTCTCTTGCCAGCTCGGAGATCGGGCCCATATCGCATGGCCAACCCGCCAAATGAACCGCGATGATTGCGCGAGTCCGAGGCGAAATTACCGGCCGGATGCTATCTGCTGTAATGTTTTGCGACTCCCGGTCCACATCGGCAAACACCGGGGTCGCGCCAACGGCCACGACCGCGCTCGCGGTTGCAATATACGTGCGACACGTAGTTACCACCTCATCGCCCGGACCAATCCCAAGAGAACGCAGAGCGAGTTCAATTGCGACTGTTCCATTCGCCACCGCGACCGCAAAGACGCAGCCGGAGAACTCGGCAAACTCCCGCTCAAACAGTCGCCCCTGCTGGCCGGTCCAATAATTGACCTTTCCGGAGCGAAGTGTCTCCACAGCCGCCGCGATCTCGTCCTCGTCAAAGGATGGCCAGGCCGGCGCCGGCTTAGTGAGCGGCGTTACGATAGCTGGGAAAGTAGTCGACATGCTCATCTTTCAATTGGTGGAAGGCGCGGCAGCGCGCATCCAGGAGGGCATACTCGTCCGGAAGGTGAATCTTCCGGTAAACATGGAATGGGCTGCGAAGCGGAGAGAATGTAGCCTTGAACTGATAAATGCCATCTTTGGGCCTGAATCCGCCACCGAGAATAAGCCGCTTCTTCCCGGCGTCATGCGCCCAGCATATCGTCTCCCAAACGATCAGATTCGTTGGGCGGAGGTGATTGAACTCAGTATCCGCCCCCCCAAGAAAGGAATAGACGTCCCGGTCGTCGTGCATATACAGGGTGGCCGCGGCTATCGCGCCGCCGTGCTCCGCAAACACGAAACGCGAGTTATCGGGGAGCCGGTCGCGAATCTCCCTGAAAAACTCCAAAGAGAAGAAATACCGCCTCTGCGCCCCATTGCGCAGCATGGTTCCCAGGTAGATCCGGTAAAAGTCCTGCAGCGCGGAGTCATCCGTTCGGGTGCTTATCTTCACGCCTTCCCGCTGCGCCTTGCCAATGTTCTTCCGGGCTGCATGCTCGAAGTGCTCCCGGAATAGCCAATCGGGGCTCAGCGAGACGTCAACCCAGATAATATCCCGGTTGTGTGCGCAACCATTACCCAGAAACGCCTGCGCCTCTTCCCACGGATGAAGATGAGCAAACTCAGAGACAATCCCCAGCTTCCGGATAAACTGGCTGCGATTTCTCCGATAACCGGCAATCAAGCTCTGAACATCGCCCTGCGCCAGCGGTCCGGTGAAATCCGGTGTCGCGGCATCCCACATTCCAGTGCAATCCGTCGCAAATGGCAAATCCGCCACCGGTCTAAGCAACAGCGGAGAACAAATCGAACCATGCTCCGACTTGAGGACATACAACTGCGAAGTGCATTCGCGAAACTGTTCGCAGATCTTTGCATATTCGACGCTGCCGAAAACGCTCCGGCGCGCGGGCAGGTGCGCGCGCCAGTTATCTTCGTCTTCGGAACCGAAGCAGTACTCTCCCCCGAACGCGGGCTCGGATCTTTCAAGCAATGCTTCAGGCATGGGCTGGAACCTCGTTCGCCGTCCCGGATGACTTAGAAGACCCAGTAGCTTCCAGAAGAAGCGACTCAAAGCGCCCGGCAAGCATTTGAATCGAATAGTGTTCTTTGATATAGCGGCGGCCCAGCTCTCCAAACCGCGCAAGCTCCTGTGGGCTCCGGCCTGCCATGAACCGGATCGCGTCGGCGAGGGCCCGCGGATCGTCGGCCTCTGTCGATAGCCCCGCGCCCGCATCCTCAACCGGGTTATCCGAAGCGCAACTGCCAAAGATAACCGGGCGTCCCGCGGCCATATACTCGTAGAGCTTGTTGAAACTCATCCAATTCCGGGAAGCGTCATCCACCCGGTTGTTAAGGATGAAGGCATCCGACTCGTGCAAAACTGTATGGATGGCGCTCTTCGGTACCGGTCCGTCGAATCGAACATTGCCGATGTTTTCCTCGTGGGCCCGCGTCACCAGCGCTTGCTTCAGACCTCCGTCTCCGACCAATCGGATCACGACGTGTTTGGTTTCCGCACCTAGCAGCAACTTCGCAGCGTCGAGAAGGGTATCCAGACTGTTCCATTGGTTGTGAGCCCCAATATATGTAACCGTGAAAACGCCGTCCTCCGGTGCGAGGCGAGGTTCCGGGCTCATTGCGAGGTCCACGCCGTGGGGAATCCAAACGATCTTGCGCGGGTCCGCTCCATACCCAGTTAGCAGCTGCGCGGAGTGCTTCGAGAACATGACAATGCGCGCCGCCCGAGAGTAGAGATAACGCATGGTCCAGTCAACCAACTGCACAAACGGATGAAACCGCGAGTGCCCCCCAACCTCAGTAAGTACATATGGCCAGGCATCCCGCACTTCCAGCACGAAAGGAACCTTGTAATGCGCCGCGAGCCGCTCTGCCGCGAGCGCCGCGAACGGGTGCGGAGATGAACCCATCACTATATCTGGGCGATCGAGTCCGCTTGCCCACTTGCACCACACCACATGCAGAGAGAACTCGATCATGTTCACGATTCTCGCCGCGGCGCCTTCCTTGTAGTTGCGCGTCCTGATCCATGTAAAAGGAACGCCGTCGTACTCCCGCGACTCCCATCGATTGCGCGAGTTAGCCAGCATTTCCTCATGAGTCAGATGGTGAAAGCTGCAGACCACGATTCGCACTTGATGACCGCGCCGGATAAGCTCGCGCGCATGACTGAAGTGGCGCGCATCGCCTGGCGCGTCAGGTGCATTCGCGTAGTGGTGAATGATCCAGATATTCATGGCTCTTGCCTCGCGATTCGGCGGCTCGATCCTAGCTTCGATTGCGGTACTGTCGCGCAGAGCAAGTCCGCATAGATTTCCACCAGACGTGTTCCTTCGCGTTCCCAGTTATATTTCGCTTCAACTGCAAGGCGCCCTCGCCGGCCCATCTCCTCAGCTTCCACGGGGTGACTAAGTAGCCATTCGATTGCATCCGCGATCGCGCGTGGATCGAGCGGGTCGACAAGAAGTCCGCATCCGGCAGGCTCAACAACCTGGCGCCAGATGGGGAAGTCGGAAGCAATTACTGGGAGGCCCGCGGACATGTACTCGTAGAGCTTTGTCGGCTGGGAGTTGACATAGTTTCCGGTGGGATGAAGCGTGACGATTCCAACGCGCGCACTTGCCAAGAGGGCCGCCACCTGTGGACGCGATAGCATGCCAACATAATCGACGAGGCCCTGGGAGGATTCGTTTTCTATTCCGCCGCCAGCCCCCGCGAATACCCTACCGGCCAGGATAAGTTTTACATCCCGCTCACACGCAACAAGCTTGACCGCTCGAACCATTTCGGCGAGACCGCGGTCCTTAGACAGCGCGCCGACGTGGGCGACGATCGGGTGCCGAAGCGCATAGGGAGGCGCGTCCGCGACGGCAAGTTCATCCCTCCACGGGAAGTTCTGGACCAGGCCCACATTCAATCCGGGGAAGAGACGGGCGATTGTGGGGGTCGCCGCGATGACTTTGCTGCAGCGGGAAGCGAAGAAATGTTCGCAGATGCGGACGCCCCAGGAAGCTATGCCGCGAGAGAGTCCTGGAATCCACTGTTTCCCGGCCATGGAGCCGGCGTAGTCCTCGTGCACGTCATAGATTACTTTCCTCCCGTTGATGCGCAGGAGTGCGCCCACGGGCATAAGTTCTGGATCGTGAAAGTGATAGAGTGCGGCATCTTCCCTGAGTGCAGCCCAATAGACCTGAGGAATGGTGCGAAGCGCTCTGACAAGCCGATTGGGCGGTGGCTTGAGGGCCCGTACTCGGACCGTGCCCTCGATCACGTCGCAGGCCGCGCAGGGGGCGACCAGTGTTACCTGGTAGCCCGCCGCGGCGAGGGTCGCACATTCCTTGTGGAAGATGCGATTGTCATAAGGGTGATGCACGGATGTTAGATGGACGACTTTGAGGGCCACAACGAAACCTGTTCCTTCATTGACCGCTTCAACTGGCTGCCTGTTGCCGACGGGCATGCCCGATTGCCTGCTTCAGAGGACCGGGATGTGAATGTTCGCCGAGAAGTACAACGCTGAAGGTGCGAATTAAGATCAATACGTCCAGCCATGCCGAGCGATGATCGATATACCAGACATCGAGCATGATCCTTTCGGGCCAGGTGATTTCAACCCCGCCATTGATCTGTGCCCATCCCGTCAAGCCGGGTCGAATCTCAAGGCGACGCCGCTGGAACGGCGTGTAGCTCTCAACTTGCTCGGGGATTGTCGGTCTCGGGCCAATCAGAGACATATCTCCACGCAAGACATTGATCATCTGTGGAAGTTCATCGATCTTGAACCGGCGAATCAGGTTGCCAACGGGCGTTACCAGCGGATGACCGCTTCGAATCTCGGTAACATCGTCGTACGCGAGAGTATTGACCCGCATGCTTCGGAACTTGAAAACAATAAACGAACGGCCAAACAAGCCGCTTCGTTCCTGCAGATAAAGGACCGGGCCGAAATCTGTCAGATAAATAGAAACTGCCGTGACAAGAAGGAGCGGGCTTGCCAACAGAAGGCACACACTCGCGCCCATTACGTCAACCGTTCGTCGAACAATCACGGTGATAGCCCCCAAAGTGGCGACGCCAGCTCTGGCGCGCCGAGTAATATGGCCCCGGCGATTCTGAGACCTGAAGTCTTTGTTTGGTTATGCGCTCAACGGTGAAGGGGTGACCTTCGCCCTGAACCGAAAGACTGGAATCCCGGCACTGTCCAGGTTGCGCTGAAATGGCGAGGGCGCACTCCAAAGCAGGAGGGCCGAGAATAACCCGCCGTGCGTAAGGAAAGTTGTCAGCGGCGCCGAGTTGCTGTAAGAGAAGGCCTGCATGGCTACGAGAATCACGGCTAACTCAGCGTTCTGGCGTTGAGCGATCGAGTCGTACATCCACAGCATGGCTGTGAGCAGAAGGGTGAAACCCGCGATTCCCGACATACCGAAGTCGGCGAATCCCTCGGCCCATAGGTTGGCGTTCGCATCCACATGCTCATCGCCAAAGTAAACCAGGCCAATCTCATAGGAAGGGGCGGGGACGGCCTCACCACCCTTGGGAAAGTGATAAGCGAGGCCGGCGTGCGCGGTTTGCGAGTAGTGCTCGAAGTAGAAGCCGGTTAACAAGCCGGGATCCATAAGGGTCCGCCGAGTGGTAATGGAGGAGAGGAAGATTCCCCTCGAGAGATAGTCGGCCCCTGCAGAGAGCAGGACCACGGCGATGAGAACTGTACCCAGAGCGACGCCAAAACTGTGCCGGAACCGTCTCATGAGCACAAAGACAATCACCAGAAAGAAAGTGGAGAAGAGGATGGACTTGGCCCCAAGCACAGCAAAGATCATCAGTTGACCCGCAATGCCCGCGAAAAGCAGTTTCCTGCGACCATGCACAAGGCCGAAGGCGATGAGGAACGGATCGATGGCCTCGCCTATCTGGCCAGTTGCGTAACCTAGAATTCTTCCGGTTTGGGATAGCTGGTCGAAGAACCCATTGCGGATATCGTACTCGCTTCCGCCGATAAAGAGGGAGACAAGATTGAAGAAGAGCAGGCGCGGGTCGAAGTGCGCGGCGACGAAGAACAGGCTGCCGGTCCAGAACAGAAAGATCGCAGGCCAGAACACGCGAGGACTTATGTGCAGCGGTCGGATTGCCAGAACTCGGCCGGAGCTTGCAAGAGTCATAAACCCCATGCAGAGCAACAACGCAACCTCAAGCGGCAGCAGTTCCGCGGAAGTGAGAGTGAGGCTGAGAGCAGGCAGCAGAGTCGACGGAATGTAGACTGTGACATACAGCCACCAAAGCACCAGAACGGAAGGCCTGGAGAGCCGCAAGGGTAGAAACGCCGTGGGGGTCAGAGCCAGGATGGATATCCACGCCAGGCGAACCGGTTCCGGCCAATAAAGTTTGTAGCCGAAATAGGCGAAGTTTGGGGAGATTATCGCGACGTAGGCCCACAGAATGGCCGCGATATACAGGCCGATGACCGTGATGACTTTGAGTCTTTTCATGTCCACCGAGGAAGTGTGAAGTTGCCATTATCGGCGTCGGGGCGCTGGGGTGAAATAGGCAGGGTTGTTTCCGGTGCTGTTAGACAAAGGAGACGTTCAGCGTCTCAGCCCAGCGAACCAGATTGACCCAGCGCCAGATATGGAAGCCGAATGGTTTACGGCCCTCCCGAGCAGCTTGAAACTCCCGCCGTGCATAGGTCAGATTGAGAAACGGAAGGCTGGCGGCCATTTCGCCATCCAGGGCCGAGAGGACCCAGGCGTCGAGTTGAGTAAGCCACGATCTTTCCGGAGTAACGAACCCGACTTTGTCGCGCCGGTCGAGGATGGCATCCGGCACGATACCTCGCATCGCCTGGCGAAACACCGATTTGGATGTGCCTTTGGAGTCGATCAGGTAGCTTTCCGGAAGCTTTCCGAGGAAGCTCGCAAGGTCGGGAGTCAGAAACGGCACCCGGCTCTCGACCGACCAGGCCATCGAGTTCCGGTCCTCATAGCGCAGCAGCCCGGGAAGAGTCCGTGTGACGCTGCGCGTCAAGCTCTCGCGCAAGACGCCGGTTGCCGTGGTGTAGTTGGCAAACTCGGCACCGAGGCCTCGCTCGGCAAACCAAGCCCGGTTGAGCCAACCCGGAAATGCGTCCTTCCCGACCATTCCCCGGGCGACCGACTGCATCGCGGGCGGCATGAGGAAATCCGCGCAGTACGCCGCGCCCAGATAAGCGCCGATGCCGCCGTTGCCGGACAGGCGCGCGAACAGTTGCGCGGCCAGCCCCCACCTGCCCTGGCGCACCAGCGAGGCCAGGCGCGCGCCTTTGTAGTGGTCGTAGCCTCCCAGGATCTCGTCCGCGCCCTGACCGTCGAGCATCACCTTGATCCCCGCCTCCTGGGCGGCGCGAAAGACCCGGAACTGCGCATAGGCGCTGGTGCTGCCAAATGGCTCATCGTGCAGTTGCACCATCGCGCCCAGATCGCGGGCCAGGTCGCCCGAGGTCGGACGCACCTTATGAACCTGAGCACCGGCTTCGCGGGCGACGAGGTCCACCCATTTTTCTTCGCTCAGCGCGGCATCGTCGGAGATGTAGCTAAAGGCATGCATCTCCGTCTTTGGCTTAAGGTGCGCGATGGCCATCAGAATTGAGGAGGAATCGATACCTCCCGAGAGCGCCAGGCCCACCGGCACATCGCTGCGCAGGTGGATTTCGACACTGTGCAGAAAGAGATCGCGCAGCCTGGCGGCGGCCTCGTCATAGGAGATATCCAACACCTCGTCGCTTTGAGCCACCCAGTAGCACGCGGCTTCACCCGCCACGCAGGTGTCGAGCGAGATTTCAACGAAGTGGGCCGCCGGCAACTGGCGCACGTCGGCGAGCATGGTCTCGGAGCCGAAATCGGCGACTCCATAGCGCAGATACTGCAACAGCCGCTCGGCGTTCGCGCGCGGGCGTTTGAGGCCGAAGGCCCCGAGCGCCTTGATCTCCGATGCGAAGAAGAGGCACCCGTCGTCTTGCCAGTAGAAAAGCGGCTTGATCCCAAAGAAGTCGCGGGCGAGCAGAATGGTCCGGCGATGCGTGTCCAGCAGGGCGAAGGCGAACATGCCTACCAGGCGAGACAAGGCCGCCGTGCCCCACTCGGCCAGTGCGTTGAGGAGGACCTCGGAGTCGGAGTTGGATTTGAAGCGGTAGCCGAGAGCCTCCAACTCCCGCCGGAGTTCAACGAAGTTATAGATCTCCCCGTTGTAGACCAGATGGTAACGATCGTCGGCGGTGCTCATGGGCTGCCAGCCGCCCGCGCTGGTGTCGATGATGGAAAGGCGTCGATGCAGCAGCAAGACTTCGGGTTCCGTGGCTGGAGGGGTCCAGTCGCGGCCGCGCTCCACCTGCGAGCCGGAGCATCGCAGCCAGCCGCGGTCGTCCGGACCGCGATGCTCAATCGATTGCAGAACCGAAGGGGCGCAATAGGATCTGCCGCAACCCCGCAAGGCTGCAAAGCCGGCGATTCCGCACATGTCAGGTCTATCTTTCTGGGAGAGGCGGCCGGGGCTCGATGGCCACGCGGCGGGCTTTGTCAAAGCTTGCGACAATGTGCCGAAGGATCAGGTAATAGGTCACAAAAAGCAGGGTGTAGACACCGGAAAGCAGGCGAATGGTCTGCAAGGGCGCGAGGCGCATGGTTTGTGCGGCAAAGAAGACGCCCCCGAGGGAGATGAGGCAGAGGACATCCCACAACAGTTTTACCTCCTGTCCGCTCAACACCACCACTACGCGGCTCAGCGGACTGGCCACAAATTGCGCCAGGTACCAGGGCGTGATGATCGCGGCAATGGAGCCCGCAAGGACCCATCGAGCGCCAAAGGCCCAGCCAAACAGCACCGGCCCCCAAAGCGCAAGCAGGAATGCGGGAACAAGGCCGGCAAACAGCAGCCCGATGCTGGTGTTGCGAAACAGTAGCGCCACCCGCTCCGGCGTTTCGCGCGCGCAGGTGGCGAGACTGTTGTGAAACGTATCGGCGACCGAGGTTGCGATGAGCACCGTGGGAATAGTGATCGCCTTCCACACCAGCGAATATTGGCCGCCCAGCGAAACTCCGTACATGTGCACCAGCAGCGGGAGCGGCAGGCCGAGGCAGAGCGCATCCAGAAACGATGAGGGGAACGAGTAGAGGGGAAACTTCTTCTGCCGCCGCAACGCGGCCATCAACGCGCGCCAGCGAAACTGCCGCGCGTTTCGCCACAGCACTGGCCATGAGCCGCGCAGGATCCGGGACATGCCCATGCCGCGCCCAAGTGTTTCACCCACCAGCAAGCCTGAAAGATGAAAGCCGGCAAGCCCCAGCCCGGTCTGCAGGATGGCCCGGCCTCCGCTTTGAACAATGGAAGCCTGCGCGATCCAACTGAATTGTCCCTCGCGCAGCGCCCAGTAGCGAAGAGAGGTGAAGAACCCGATGCAGGCCATGCTCAGAATCATCAGCAGCGGAGCGAACCCGGGCAGACTGCCGTAGCCGAGCCAGGATTCATGGTGAAGAAACCAAAGAACCGCGCCAGAGAGCAGGCTGACGGGAAGCGTTACGAGCAAAGACCCAAAGGTGAGGTACGCCGCCTCCTTCTCGTCGCGCCCAATCACGATGCTGATTTCGTACTGCAGCGTCACAGCGACGACCAAGATGCTCAACGCCGAAGTGAACAGACCCAGCGCGCCAAACTCCTCCGGGCCGTAGATGCGCGTCAGAAGCGGTCCGGCGGCGAGCGTAAAAATATGTCCCAGCGCCGACCCGCTGGTGATGATTCCCGCGTTCCGGATGAATCCGTTGGAGCGCAGCTTCGCGAACTTGATTCGCAGGTTCCCGGCGTATGAAGTTGCCGCATGCGCAATACCGCCAGGGTTCAACATCCGCAATGGGCTCCCTTCCGGTACGCCACGCAACTGACTCATCCAAGCGATTCTGCCGCCATCAAGTCTTCTTTAGCCAACCAACAACTGCTCTGCTCGGGATGTTGCGTGCGCAACGGCATCGGCGATGCGCGCCTGGTCCACCTGGGCCAGATACGGATGCATGGGCAGGCTCAGGACACGCTCAGCCGCCGCCTCAGCGAGCGGGAAGGCCCCACGTCCACACTCTCGGACTGCAAACGCCGGTTGCAGATGGAGCGGCACCGGGTAATGGACGGCGGTCGGGATCCCCTCGGCCCGCAGGGCATCCTGCATGCTCCGCCGGTCGGCTACCTGAACCGTGTACTGGGCATAGACGCTCGTGTTGTACCGCTCGACGTGCGGAGTTGCGACCCGCCCGCCCAGCAGGCGCTCATACTCCGCAGCCACGCGCGCGCGCGCCTCAATCTCAACCGCGAAGTTTTCCAGTTTCACTAGCAAAATCGCCGCCTGCAGCGTGTCCAGCCGCCCATTGATGCCAACCAGCGCGTGGTGATAGCGCCGCTCTTGCCCGTGAACCCGGATTTGGTGCATGCGCGCCGCCAGCGCCGGATCGTTGGTGAAACACGCGCCGCCGTCGCCATAGCAGCCCAGCGGCTTCGAGGGGAAAAAGCTCGTGCAGCCGATCGTGGAGAGATTCCCGGAGCGCCGGCCCTTGTAGGTCGCCCCGAAGCTCTGCGCGGCATCTTCAATCACCGGAAGGCCGTGCGCCTCGGCGACGGCGTTGATCGCGTCCATCTCCGCGCATTGGCCGTAGAGCGAAACCGGCAAGATCGCTCGCGTCCGCGCCGTGATCGCCTCTTCCAGGCGGGTTGGATCGAGGTTATAGGTGCGCGGATCGATGTCCACAAAGACCGGGCGCGCGCCGAGCAGGGCAATGGTTTCCACGGTCGCGACGAAGGTGAAGGGAGTCGTCACCACCTCGTCGCCGTAGCCGACTCCGAGGGCCATCAGCGCGAGCAGCAGCGCGTCGGTTCCGCTGGAGCAGCCGATGCAGTGGGCGCTCCCGGTAAACTCCGCCAACTGCGCCTCAAGCTCGCCGACCTCGGGACCCATGATGTACTGACCGTGGTCCAGAACGGCCTGGATGCGCGCATCGATGCGGCTCTTCAACTCCGCATACTGCGTCTTCAAATCGATGAATTCCAATTACGTCATCCCCAATCTTGCCTTTGCTACGCGAGCCGTTACACCAGAGACTGCGTCTGTTTAACAGGACGGCAGCAGCCGGCCGCAAATTCGTAGACCCAGCCGCACGCCTTGCAGGTGGCGTCGCCGTTTTCCGGCCGCAGGCGCACGCCGCACTGGCAGACCCAGCCAATCTGCCGGGCAGGATTCCCGGCAACGAGCGCGAAATCGGGAACGTTGCGCGTCACCACCGCGCCCGCGCCGATCATGGCAAATGTGCCGATCGAGTGTCCGCAGACGATAACCGCGTTCGCGCCGATCGTCGCTCCGCGCCGGACCAGCGTCGGCTGGTA
>Ga0302187_10002016_pt1 | contig 16978 bp, 11 predicted proteins | sample II_Bog_E1_3_FD_202120 | JGI IMG/M metagenome (GOLD analysis project Ga0302187, IMG submission 202120) | Peat permafrost microbial communities from Stordalen Mire near Abisko, Sweden - II_Bog_E1_3 | ecosystem: Environmental > Terrestrial > Soil > Wetlands > Peat | place: Sweden: Abisko...
ACTACCACATATAGATACTACTGTACTCAGGGAGCTACCCCACTTGCACAAATTTGCCGCTCTCGACGTGAAGGATTCGCGCACGCTCGGCCCCGAGGAGCAGCAACTACTCGACAACTTCAACCATGCACTCAATGGCATGATCGCCATTACGGATGCCTTCTCCGCTGAGAGTGTTCAGGACAGCGCCCTCATCAATCGCACTGACTCCGTCGTCCGCTGGCTGATCTTCGGCGTCATGGCGCTGGTGGCCGTGCTCTGCGTCATCGTGGGCTACGCGCTGACCCATCTCATTGCGCCACCCATCGAACGCGTCACCGAAGCCCTCGAACAGGTGGCGCAGAAGGATCTTACCGTCGCCGTCGATGTGCTTTCAAAGGACGAAACCGGCAGGCTTTCGGCTGCGCTCAATTCCACCGTCAAAGCCATGCGTTCAGTGCTGCGCACGGTTGCCCAGGGAGCTGAGACGCTCTCCTCCGCGGCCGGGGAACTCAGCGCCCGCTCCACTGAGACCAGCGGCAACACGCAGTCGCAGACCAGCAAGATCAACCAGATTGCCGCCGCCGTCCACGAGATGACCGCCACCATCGGCGAGATCAGCCACAACGCGGAAAACGCCGCCAACGCCAGCCGCACTTCTGCCAACACGGCCTCCGAGGGAGGCGAAGTGATGCAGCGCGCCGCTACCACCATGGAGAAGATTGCCGCCGCCACCAGCTCCGTCTCCGGCAAAATGGACTCGCTCGCCTCCCGCTCACGTGAGATCGGCAAAGTTGTCAGCGTCATCCAGGAGATCAGCGAACAGACCAACCTGTTGGCGCTCAACGCCGCCATCGAGGCCGCGCGCGCCGGAGAGCACGGCCGCGGATTCGCTGTGGTTGCCGGTGAAGTGCGCCGACTGGCCGAGCGCACCAAGGGCGCAACCGAAGAAATCGCCATTACCATCCGCAGCATCCAGAACGAGACCCGCGACACCGCTGCCGTCATGACCGAAAGCAGCAGTACTGTCCAATCCGGCCTCTCGGAGACGGCCGAAGCTGAGTCCCGGCTCGAAGCCATCATCGCCAGCTCACAAAAGGTGGAGCAGATGATCGAGCTGATCGCCACCGCCGCCACCGAACAGACCGCCGCCGCCGGAGAAATCTCCCAAAGCGCCGGACAAATCTCGCAGCTGGCTGGAGAAAATACCCAGGCTGCCGATGAGATCGCTTCCGCCTGCCAGAATCTTTCGCAGCTAGCCTCGGATCTCGACGGCGTCATCCGCCAGTTCCGCATTGACGACGACGTACAACCCGGCGGACGCATCCAACCGGCGCGCCCCGCTGCACAGCTGCACCCGGCCCGCAACAAAGCCTACTGAGCGCAGCCTCCCGCACGATTGGTCTGGCCCGCAAATAGAAGCCGGTAACTAAATACTGTCCCTGTGCCCCATCCTCGCCGCGTACTTGTTCTTGCGGCTAGGGTGGGATAGCAAGGAGCCCCTCTACAGCGATAGGAGAACTGCTTTTAGCCGCACCCGCACTCCCACTGTTAAACTGAAGCCTCATGATTCTCCCGTTTGTCCGCGAAATCTTTGCGGAGCTGGAGCACGCACCGGGTTTTGAGCGCGTGCGCAGGCACCTCAGCCTTGCCACGGGGCGCAGACGTGTGTCCGGACTCACCCAGACGGCGCGCTCCCTCTACATTCCGCTGATCGCCCGCGCTGCCCGCCAGCCGGTCATCGTCCTCACCGCCGACAACAAGGCTGCCGAGACCATGGAGACCATGGTGCGGGCCGGCTGCGACCTGACTGGCGCCATCGATCCCGCGCGCGTCGTCCGTCTGCCCGCCCACGACGTGCTGCCCTTTGAAAACCTCTCGCCGCATCCGGATGTGCAGGAGCAGCGCGCTTCAGCCCTGTGGAAGCTGGCCACTGGCGCAGTTGACATCCTCATCGCACCGGTCGAAGCCGCAGCTCTGCGCCTGTTCACGCGCGACTACTACGCGGCCCTGGCCGTCACTCTCCGCCGCAGCGAAGAAGTCGATATCGAAACCCTCTGCATGCATCTCGGCAGCGTCGGCTACACGCGCATGGACCTGGTCGAAATGCCCGGCCAGTTCACCCGGCGCGGCGGCATCCTCGACGTCTACTCGCCCGAGGCAGACCGCCCCGTGCGCATCGAGTTCTTCGGCGACGAGATTGACACCATCCGCAAGTTCGACCCCGAAACGCAGCGCTCGCAATCCGCGCTCGACGAAACCCTGCTGATGCCGCTCACCGAGACCCCGGTCTCCGAGCCCTTGCTCGCGGCCATCAACGCGCGGCTCAGCAAGGCCCGTGTCGAAAGCAATGAGGACGACGAAAACGAGGACGATACCGCCCAGTCCCTCGCCATGGAGGCAGCCACAGCCGGCGGACTCAGCATCTTTCCCGGCTGGGAGTTCTTCAGCGCCGTGGCCGGAGCCGAAAAATCCCTGCTCTCGCTGGCTCCACGCAGTGTATTGCTGGTTGACGAACCGGCCATGGTGCGCAACCAGATCGATCGCTGGTGGAACAAGGTCGAGCAGCGCCACGAGCGCTCCGGCATCGGCTCGCTCATCGCGCCCGAAGACATCTACCTGCGCCCCGAGATCCTGCAGGGCCATCTCGCCGCGCACACCGGCCTCGACCTCGATCAACTCGGCGTTGTGGACGTGATCGACGACGACCTGACTCTCGGCGAAATCGAAATCCCCACGCGCCCTACGCTGCGCTTCCACGGCTCCATTCCCGCACTCACTGAGCAGGTAAAGAATCTGCTCGCCGCCGGAACCCGCGTGGTGCTGGCCGCGCCCAATCAGGGTGACGTCGAGCGCCTGGCCACGGTACTGCGCGACTATCGGATTCCCTACCGCCTCGGCAGCCGCGCCACGCGACCCGGCGACACCATCTCCGACGAAGGCAGCTACAACACCGGCGAAGTGCGCGTGCCCATCATCGTGCGCACGCCGCTGGCCGCCGGCGTCAGCTTCGCCGATTTGAATCTCATCCTCTTCGGCGCCAACGACCTCTCCGACGAAGCCGACGTGGCCGCGCGCCCCGAGCCCAAGCGCTCCAAAACCGCGGCCTTTGTCTCCGACTTCCGCGATCTCACCATCAGCGATTACGTCGTCCACGTCCAGCACGGTATCGCGCAATACCAGGGCCTGCGCGAGATCGAGCAGGACGGCCTCTCCGTCGAATTCATGATTCTCGAATTCGCCGATCAGGCCCGGCTCTACGTTCCCCTCACGCGGCTCGATCTGATTCAGAAGTACCGCTCCACCGACGCCGGCCCCGCGCCCGTGCTCAACAAGCTCGGCTCGCAGCAGTGGACCAAGACCAAGGCGCGCGTGCGCAAGGCCATGCAGGACATGGCCGGCGAGCTCATCAAGCTCTACGCCGAACGTCAGGCCGCGCAGGGCAACGCCTTCTCCGCCGACAACCAGTTCCAGCATGAGTTTGAAGACTCCTTCGACTACACCGAGACCGACGATCAGCTCTCCGCCATCCGCGCCATCAAGTACGACATGGAGTCCACCCGCCCCATGGACCGCCTGCTCTGCGGCGATGTGGGCTACGGCAAAACCGAAGTCGCCATGCGCGCCGCCTTCAAAGCCGTGCAGGACGGCAAGCAGGTCGCGGTGCTCACGCCCACCACCATCCTCAGCTTCCAGCATTTCGAGACCTTCAAGAAGCGCTTCTCGCAGTTCCCCATCATTGTTGAAATGATCTCGCGCTTTCGAACCGCAAAGGAACAGAAAGCGATCGTCGAGCGCGTTGAGGCTGGTAAGATCGACATCCTCATCGGCACCCATCGCATTCTGTCGAAAGACATCGAGTTTCAGGATCTCGGCCTGCTCGTCGTCGATGAAGAGCAGCGCTTCGGCGTGCGCCACAAAGAGCGCCTGAAGCAGATGCGCAAGGAGATCGACGTGCTCGCCATGAGCGCCACGCCCATTCCGCGCACCCTGCACATGTCGCTCGTGGGCCTGCGCGACATGAGCGTTATCGAGACGCCGCCCAAAGACCGCATGGCCATCCAGACCGTCGTGGCCAAGTTCGACGAGAAGCTCATCCGCTCCGCCATTGAGGTTGAACTCGAGCGCGGCGGCCAAATCTACTTTGTGCACAACCGCGTCGAGAGCATCTACGAACTGGCTGCACGCATCCAGGAGCTTGTCCCCGCGGCCCGTGTTGTCGTCGGCCACGGCCAGATGGGCGAGACCGAGCTGGAGCGCGTCATGCTCGCCTTCATGCACCACGAATATGATGTGCTTGTAGCCACCTCCATCATCGAAAATGGCCTCGACATTCCACTCGCCAACACCATCCTCATCAACCGCGCTGACCGTCACGGGCTCAGCGAGCTGTATCAGCTTCGCGGCCGCGTGGGCCGGTCGAATCGCCGTGCGTATGCATACCTCCTCATCCCGCCAGAAAAAGAATTGACTGACATCGCACGCCGCCGTTTGGCCGCGCTCAAGGAATTCTCGGATCTCGGCGCGGGCTTCAAGATTGCCGCGCTCGACCTCGAACTGCGCGGCGCGGGCAACATGCTGGGCGGCGAGCAAAGCGGACACATCGAGGCCGTCGGCTTCGAGCTCTACACCTCCATGCTTGAAGATGCCGTCAAGGCGCTCAAGGGCGAGAGCAGCGAAGACCGCATCACCACGCAGCTCAACCTCGGCATCGCGCTGCGCATCGACGAGCATTATGTGCCTGAAGAAAACCAGCGTCTGCGCCTCTACAAGAAGATCGCCGGCGCGCAAACCGAGCAGGCCATTGTCGAAGTCCGCTCCGAGCTTGAGGACCGATACGGCTCGCTGCCCGACGCCACAGTCTACCTGCTTGAAGCAGCGACGCTGCGGCTCAAATGCGAGACCATCGGCATTGCGCAGCTAGACCGGAAACGCAACGAGTTACAGATTCGTTTCATGGATAAGGCGCGCGTCGATCCGCAGCAACTCATGCGATTGGTAGCCCGCAACGCCAAGCGCGGCGCGCAGTTCACGCCGCAAGGCATGCTCAAGTTCCCCCTCGCCTCCACGCGCCCCGATGAAACAATTCTGGAGATTCACGACCTGCTCGAAAAGCTCACGCCGGAGCCAGTGAAGGCTTAGTGGTCCGGCCCTCAAATAGAAGCACCGTGCCCCTAGAAGCGCCGTGCCCCTAGAAGCGCCGTGCCCCATCCATTTCGCAGGCTTTATCGCGAAATGGGTGGGAAACCTACACACTATTCAAGGATCGGTTCTATAGGCCGTTTCTCGAAGGTGAAGGGAAAAGCCGCATCCAGAGAGCGAATGCGTAGAATGTTCGCTAGTTAGAAATATTTCGTGAATTGGAAATGTTTTGAAGGGTACGGGCTTCAGCCCGTACATCGGCAGGAACAGTCACAGGGCTTTAGCCCCTGAGGGAAAGCGAATCACGATGAAAAAGCTACTTGCCGCAGTTCTAATGGGAGCCTGTATGCCCGCAGCGATTGCCGCCCACGCGGCCGATGATGCCTGGAAAGCCAAATTCCAGACGCTCTCCGACCAATACCTCGATCAGGTCTACTTCCATTACTCGCCGACCTCGGGCACGCTCGCCGGCTATCACCAGTTTGACACCCAGCTTGAAGACCTCTCACGCAAGACCATCGATGCCGAGATCGTCGCCCTCAAGAACTATCAAACGAAGCTCGAAAATCTCCAACGTGAGAAGCAGAAGGCCGACCAGCAGCAGGCAAATAAGATTCCCGCCGGAGATCCCGGCTCCCACGGGGTCCAGTTCAGCGCAACCTTGTCGACCACCGGCAAGATTCGTGTGACCGGAATCGTCAAGCAAGACCCAGTCCTGACGCCTGCACAAGTCAGCAATCTCGAACAGAGGATCTACACTTTTCAATACCATCCCTATGCATTGAATGGCGTTCCAGTCGAAACGTCCACGACAGTCAACGTCTATCTCGTCAGCACATACGATCCCGTCGCCGCCGACCTGGAAATCGTGCTCTCCAACGTCAAGTCCCAGCTCCTTACCCTCGAAGTCATCCGCCCCTGGGAGAAGAACGCCGACAACTACTCCGGCATCTGCGCCAACGCGGCCTTCACGCTGATGGAGCGCAAGTTCGCCTTGCCGGATGATCGCCTCCGCTCACTCGTCGCGCGTGAGAAGCAGATGCCCGCGCTCTTCGCCGATGCGCGCGCCAACCTGAAGAACCCTCCGCGCGTCTTCACCGAGATCGCCATCGAGCAATTGCCCGGTATGGTCAGCTTCTTTGAGCACGACGTGCCACTGGCCTTTGCCGAAGCCAAAGACCCGGCGCTCAAAGCCGAGTTCGCGCAGTCAAACGCCGCCGTGATTGCCGCCATGAACGATTATCTGGCGTGGTTGAAGTCCGACCTGCTGCCGCGCTCGAACGGGGACTTCCGCATCGGCGCAGACGCCTTCCAAAAGAAGCTCGCCTACGACGAGATGGTGGACATTCCGCTCGACAAGCTGCTCGAAATTGGCTGGGCCAATATGCGCCAGAATCAGGAGCACTTCCGCCAGGTGGCCGCCGAGCTTGAGCCCGGCAAAGACCCCCACGCGGTGCTCGAAGAGTTGGGCGCCATGCACCCCGCGCCCGATCAGCTGATGAACGCCTTCCGCAACACCTTCGACTCCACCATCGGCTTTATCAAGTCGCACCGCATCGTCACCATCCCCTCCGACGTGCGGCCCATCCTCGAAGAGACGCCGCCCTTCATGCGCGCCACCACCACCGCCAGCATGGACACGCCCGGCCCCTTTGAGACGCATGCCACCGAGGCATACTTCAACGTGACGCTGCCCGACGCATCGATGACTCCGGCCGAGGTCGAGGGCTACATGCACGGCTTCAACATCGGCACCATCGTCTCCACCGCCGTGCATGAAACCTATCCCGGCCACTACATTCAATTTCTCTGGGTTCCGCAGGCCCCCAGCCGCGTGCGCAAACTGCTCGGCTGCAACACCAACGCCGAAGGCTGGGCCCACTACTCTGAGCAGATGATGCTCGACGAAGGCTATGGCCAACCCGGCCTCGGCGCGAAGGATGCACGCGAATCGAAGTTCCTGCGCCTGGGCCAACTGCAGGATGCGCTGCTGCGTAATGCGCGCTTCATCGTCGGCATCGAGATGCACACCGGCCACATGAGCATCGAAGAGGCTGAAGCCTTCTTCCAGAAAGAAGGCTATCAATCAAAGGAGAATGCCGTGGTTGAAACCAAGCGCGGCACCGGCGACCCGACCTATCTCTACTACACGCTCGGCAAGCTTGAAATCATGAAGCTGCGCGAGGATATGAAGAAGAAGCAAGGCGAGGCCTTCTCTCTGGAGAAGTTCCACGACGACTTCCTGCGCCAGGGCTTCCCGCCCATCAAGATCGTGCGTCAGGCGCTGCTCGGCGACGACTCACCAACGCTCTAGTATTTTGCCGTGTGAATCTGAACCCTCCCGTGCCCCATCCTTTCGCCTTTTTCCTGGCGAAAGGGTGGGAAAGTACGAACCTCAATGTACAAAATTCCGCGGTCGCAGTACTGCTTCTCAGCACGATTGCAAGCAACGCATGGCGCGAACCCGATCCGCGCCATGTGTGTCTCCGACGTATCGCAACACGGTAAATACTGAGGTTTCGCGCGGAATTCGGCTACTCTGAAAGTACGCCATGTTCTTTTCCTCCTCCCCAACTGCGCGTAACCCCCAACACGGCCAGGCCCGATGAAGGCGCGCGTCTCCGATCTCCGCGCCATCTTCTTCGCCATCTTCGGCTTCACCTGTTGGGTGATGGGCGACAGCTGCATCAAGTGGATCGGCCAGTTCGGTCTGCCTCCCGTCCAGATTGTTGCGTTCATGGGCTTGTTCATGGCGCTCACCCTCGTGCTGCAAGCTGCTGTGCGCGGCAGACTTGCCAATCTGCTGCCGCGTTCGCTGTTGCGGCAGGGGCTACGTGCAATGCTCGACATGGCGAACAACGTCTGCGTCGTCATCGCCCTGCATCATCTTTCGCTCACCATGTTTTACATTCTCGTCTTCACTTCGCCGCTGGTCATCTCACTGCTCTCCGCCGCATTTCTTGGTGAACGCATCACGCTGAAGAAGGCGCTGGCGCTGGTGGTCGGCTTCTGCGGCGTGGTCGTCGCTGTTGCGCCGTGGAGTCGCGCGCAGAAGATTGACCTTATCGGCTTCGCCAGTTGCATGGGCTGTGTCGCGTGCTTTTCGGTCAACATGGTTTGGTCGCGCGTGCTCACACGCACCGAGCCGCCAGAGAGCCTGGCCTTCTGTTCAGGGCTGGTGACGGGCATCGCCGGGCTCTTGCTTGCCGGCATCCATCCGCATCCGCTCACGCCCACGCTGTGGCTGGCTCTCATGCTGATGGGCGTCTTCTGCGCGGCCGGCACCTTCAGCTTCTACGTAGCCGTCAAACACACCTCGGCCGGCAACGTTTCGCAGTACCACTACACGCAATTGCTCACCGGCTCGCTGGTCTCTTACATTGTGTGGCGCGACAAGCCGGGCCTGCCCATGGTGCTGGGCGCGGTGCTGATTCTGGGCTCGGGCGCGCTCATCGCCATGGCCGCGCGCAAGGCGCAACCGGCTCTGCCCGCCATTGCTCCAGCCCTTGAGTAGCATGCAGGCTTCCCCACCCATTTCGCGATAGAGCCGCGCAATGGATGGGGCACTGTACTTCTATTTCAGGGCTCGCCAAAAAATGCGGCCAACCACTGAAATATTGCAGCTCGATGAACGCATTTATCTTCCCGCTGCAATGCTCTACCATGGAAGTGCATCCGCCGTTCCTGACGGCTCCCAACCCCATCCGATCCGAAGGAGTTTCCATGAGCAAGCGTGTACGCAAGGCTGTGTTTCCCGCCGGTGGGCTCGGCACCCGCTTTTTGCCTGCCACCAAGGTCATCCCCAAGGAGATGCTGCCGCTGGTTGACAAGCCCATTCTTCAGTACGGCGTTGAGGAGGCCATCGCCTCCGGCATCGAGCACATCATCATTGTGACCGGCCGCGGCAAGGGCGCCATGGAAGACCACTTCGACATCAGCTACGAGCTGGATGCCACGCTTGAGCGCAAGGGCAAGAAGGAACTGCTGGCCATCTCGCGCGGCATCTCGTCCATGGCGCGCATCAGCTACGTGCGCCAGAAGGAGCCGAACGGATTGGGCCACGCCGTGCTCTGCGCAAAAGAGCTGGTGGGCGACGAGCCCTTCGCCGTACTGCTGCCCGACGACGTGATTGACGCACAGCCTCCGTGCCTGAAGCAGATGATCGACGTCTTCAATGAAAAGGGCGGCTCGGTGCTGGCAACCATGACCATCGACGGCCCCGGCATCAGCGCTTATGGCGTGTTGGCCGGATCGCAGGACGCCGAGAATCCGCGCATCTACAACTGCACCGGCATGGTGGAGAAGCCAAAGTTTGAAGAAGCGCCGTCAAAGCAGGCCATCATTGGCCGCTACGTGCTCACCCCACGCATCTTTGAGCTGCTGGAGCAGACTACACCCGGCGCGGGCGGAGAGATCCAGTTGACCGATGGAATCCTTGCACTCGTCAAGGAAGAGAAGGTCTTCGGCTACACCTTCGAAGGCAAACGCTTCGACGCCGGCGACAAGCTCGGCATGTTGGAAGCCACCGTCGCGTTCGCGCTCAAGCGTCCAGAGTTTGCCGAGAAGTTTCGCGAGTATCTGAAGGGTCTGGAGCTCTAGCACAAGCGAGTCAGCAGGTCAGCTTGCCAGCAAGTCAGCGGCTTCTCATCGAAGTCGCTGACTTGCTGGCAAGCGCCACAGGCGCGGCTGACTCGCTGACTCGCTGCTCTTACGCCTTCCACTTGATATTGCATCCGATGGACGGACGCTGATCGGCGGGGATGGGCTTATCAGCCAGCAACAGGTCGATCGAGAAGCGCAGATCTTCACCGCTGACCGGGATGCCGTTGCCGGGGCGGCTCGAGTCATATTCGCCGCGATACACCAACTTCAACTCGTCGTCGAACAGGTAGATGTCGGGCGTGCAGGCTGCTTTGTAAGCCTTCGCCACCTGCTGCGTTTCGTCATAGAGATACGGGAACGTGAAGCCGTTGGCAGCGGCCTGCGTCTTCATCCCTTCCGGACTGTCGGCCGGGTTGGTGGCCACGTCGTTCGCGCTAATGGCCACAATCGCCAACGGCTGATCCGCATAGTGCGCCGCCAACTCGCCCAAACTCTTCTCAATATGCTTTACGTAAGGGCAGTGGACGCAGATAAACAACACCAGCAACCCCTTGTTGTTGCGGAACTGATCGCGACTTACCGTCTTGCCGCTCACTACATCGGTCAGTGAAAAATCGGGCGCCAGCGTGCCCAGTTCCAGCATTGTAGATTCCGTTAGTGCCATGGTCTCTATCTCCTCTGCGCAAATCTCCCTAAGAGTTCTACGACTCAGTTCATCGGCCAATGGGCTCCGGGCTTCTCACACCGCGGTAACCCCGCGCGCACCAGCGTTACTGCTCAAACCATTGACTTTCTTAGAAGCTGTCTAAAAACTCAGCTTTGGTCGAAGGGTACGGGCTTTAGCTGGAGGGTACGGGCTTTAGCCCGTACATTAAAGGCCAAAGTAGAACAGGGCTTTAGCCCCCGAGGGAATCGATTTCAGCCATTTGCACTCCCTCGGCGGCTAAAGCCGGATAGCTTTGTGATCCTGCAACGGACGGGCTGAAGCCCGTCCCCTTCATCGTCCACAAGTTATTAGACAGGCTCTTAGAACAAACCAGTTTGTCGGCCCGGCATCGCCAGTCCAAAGTGCTCGTAGGCCAGCCGCGTCGCCACACGTCCGCGCGGTGTGCGGTCAAGAAATCCAATCTGGATCAGGAACGGCTCATAGACCTCTTCGAGCGCGTCCTCTTCTTCGGCCAGCGTTGCCGCCAGCGTGCTTAAGCCAACCGGGCCGCCGTCGTACTTCTGAATAATGGCCAGCAGCAGCTTGCGGTCGATCTCGTCAAAGCCATGCGCATCCACTTCCAGCATGGCCAGGGCCGCGTTGGCTGTGGGCCGGTCAATGGAGCCGGTGCCACGCACCTGCGCGTAGTCGCGCACCCGGCGCAGCAGGCGGTTGGCGATGCGCGGCGTACCACGTGAACGCAGCGCAATCTCCGCCGCTCCGTCGGTATCGATGGGCACACCCAGCACCTCTGCCGAGCGCTCCACGATGAAGCGCAGCTCGTCCTCGGTATAGAACTCCAGCCGCAGCAGAATGCCAAAGCGCGAACGCAAGGGCGAACTCAGCAAGCCGGGCCGCGTGGTGGCGCCGATAAACGTGAACGGCCGAATCTCCATCACATGGGTGCGCGCCGCCGGTCCCTGGCCGATGATGATGTCGAGCTTGTAGTCCTCAAGCGCGGTATAGAGCTTTTCCTCCAGCACCGGCTGCATGCGGTGAATCTCGTCGAGGAACAGCACCTGGCGCTCGCGCAGGTTGGTCAGGATCGCCGTCAGGTCGCCCTGAATCTGCAGCGCCGGCCCCGAGGTCTGCTGAAAACCCACGTCAAGCTCGTTGGCGATGATGGTGGCCAGCGTCGTCTTGCCCAGCCCCGGAGGGCCAAACAGCAGCACGTGGTCCAACGCTTCGCCGCGCGACTTGGCCGCCTCCAGCGCAATCGCCAGCTGTTCCTTGGCTTTGGATTGGCCAATGAACTCCTTCAGCCAGCGCGGGCGCAGTTTGAGTTCAAAATTCTGTTCTTCGTCAGCGCGCGCCGCGCTCACCAACCGTTCCGGCGAATTGTCTTTCGCAAGGGCCATGCTGTGCAGAAGTGTAGCCGTTCGGGCTGCGCGGAGCAAACCAAAGGCGAAAGCCTGCAGCCCCGAAACCCCCGGGCAGGCTCCCTGGCGCGGTCTCTGCTTAGCCCGGCGTCACCACCCGCGGCCAGTAGCGGAAACCGCGAATCGTCGCCTGGCCCTCACCGCAGGCATAGAGAGCAGGCCGAACGTCCAAAAATCCGCCTAGCGTGTTGTGCTGCATGCCGGAGATTTCCACAGAGGTCTCCATGCGCTTCCACTCCTGACCCTCGATGCGGTAGTAGAAATCCACCTCTTGCCGGTCGTTCACAATGCGCAGAGTGGCCCGCTGTGCGTGGGCTTTTACCGGGCTCTTGTAGGAGTACGCCGGGGAGAGGATGGCCAACCCTTCGCGAGAAAACTCAATACCGGTCAGGTTCGTTGGTTTGTAGAAGAGCATGAGCCCCGCTGTGCAACCCTCGGAAACTTCGATATCGGCCTCGACCGTATAGCTGTGCGCACCCACGGCAACAGCCAGCGGTGAAGATTCGCTCAGTTCGCTTCCCTTGGCCTTCAAAATCAGCTGGCCGTTGCCAGCGGTAAAGCGTGTTGGGTCGTACTCATGCCAGAAGGCCCACTTCAGACCCAGTTCCGGCGCACGGAAGTCGTCCGAGGGGTCGGCGAAGGGCTGCTGCGTTGCTCCTGCGACGGGCATCGGCAGTGCGTCGTCCAGCTTCACTCCCGGCGGCACGCGGAACCACCCATCGGCCGTCCACTCCACCGGCGTCAGCAGCGTCTGCCGGCCCAGCGAGCGGTATCCGTTTTCGTAGGCGTGGACGGTCATGTACCAACGGCCGTCGGGCGTGTCTACCAGCCGTCCGTGCCCGGCCGAGATCCAGCGATCGTCGCGCGAAGCGGTGTGCACAATCGGGTTATAAGGCGAGTACTCCCACGGCCCATCCACGTTGTGGCTGCGTGCCGACACCACCATGTGGCTGGTGGCCGGGCCAGCCGTGCCGCCCTCAGCCACGTTCAGGTAGAACCATCCGTTGCGCTCGAAGATCTTCGGCGCCTCCAGGCAGGTGCACTCCATACGGATCGACGCAGGCACCGGCCACGCCTCGAAGACCTTGCGCGGCGGCGTCTTCACCGCCAGACCGTCGGCGGTAAGCTCGGCCATCATGCCGCCCGCCATGTACAGATAGCGCCGTCCATCCACCGCAATGTGCGCCGGATCGATGGCATGAATCCCCAAACTCACCGGCTCGCTCCACGGCCCTTCGATCTTGTCTGCATGAACCACCGTTAGCACGCCATTAGCCGGGAAATAAATGTAGAAGCGCCCTTCGTGCTGGCACAGATACGGCGCCCACACCACCCCGGCATAGTTTCTGATCGCGTTCACCAGCGGCTTCCAGTTCACCAGGTCGCGCGAATGCCAGATCAGCAGCCCGGGCGCCCAGTCAAAGCTCGAATGCGTCAGGTAAAAGTCTTCGCCCACGCGAATGGGGCTGGCGTCTGGGCGGTCGCCGCCCAGGATCGGATTGCGAAAAGTTGCGACGGGCTCGGCCAGGCCCAGACGCGACGAAGAGGCAACAACCAGAGCAGATGAGGCAGTCAGAGCTACAAACTCGCGGCGTGTCAACATGGCGGCTATTATAGGGAGCCCACTCGCCGCCCTGCAAAGCAGCCCGCAACACTGCCGTTCCAGGTTCCACCGCCCGCTGGCCAGGCCCCCGCCGTTTACACTGGAAGCGGGCTTCTTCTCCTTCCATGACGCATGAGTTCATGACCCACCGCTTCGCACGACTTCGCCGCTTCCGCTTCAATCTGCCCCAGCGCATCGCCGCCGGGCTGCTGCTGTGTTTTCTGGCGCAGGGTTTCTGGCTTATCTCCCGCCAGACGCTCTCTGACCGCGACTACCAGTACGCCCGCTGCGGCCGCGAAACCTGGGAGCGGCCCTCCGCCCTCTCGGGCTACTACACCAGCTGCGGCAACATCCACGACGGCATCCTGGCCTACCGCCTGGCCGGCCTTCCGCTCTCGCTCAATCTGCTCCTCGAGCGCGCCCTCGACCGTTTCCGTGCCCCCGAGAACCGCGTCTTTCAAGACGCGCAGGACTCGGCCGTGCCAGTTTCGACCTGGGAACTGCGCCACCAACTCACGCACACCCTGTTGCTGCTCCGCCTGCCTTTTCTGGTGGTCGGATGCCTGCTAGGCGGAGCTCTCTGGTGGGTTACCCGCCGCATGTTCGGCAACCTGGGCGGCTACACGGCCCTTGCCCTCTACTGCTTTTCGCCAGCCATCTTACGCGCCTGCACCGAGCCCAACACCGAGGTGCTGGCCGCGCTGGGCGTCTTTGGCGGCGTTTACACCTGCATCGGCGTGGCCCACGCCATTCAAGGCCCGCGCCGCAAGTGGCGTCCCCGCATCGTGCTGCTTGTTGCCGCATTTGCCATTGCCGCCGCCGCGCACATCGCCGCCCTGCCGGTCGTGGCGCTGCTCGGTCTCGCTTTCATGCTGTGGGTGGCGGAAGAACGCCGCGCGCAAGTACTGCCCATTGTGCTCGTCGCCACCATCGGGGCCATCGTCGCGGTCTTTGTCTGCTACGGCTTCTCGCCAGACGCCTTCAGCTACGTCTTCCGCTCCCCGGCTGGCCTGCTTTGGGTTTCGCTCGACCCTGCCCGCCGCTTCTTCTTTGACTTACCCCATGCCGGCATCGCCCTGGCCGCCGCAGCCGCGCTGCTGCTCTATCTCGTGCTACCCCGCTCACGCTACTTCGGCAACACCGCTCCGTTGCTTTGCACCTTGGTTTGCATGGTGCTGGTAATGACCGGTACTCAAGGCGCCCCCTGGCTCTGGGCCATCCCCTTCCTGCTCACCTTCATCTCCGGCGTCTTTGCCGACGCCTATGAGAGCGCACAGCCGCGCATGGCCATGGCTGCGGGGGGAGTTCTGGTGTTGCTGCAGGCCGCCTGCTCGGTCGCCAGCCTGGCGGGGATTCTATAGCCGTGAAAATATGCACTTGACAACATTAGGCATTCAAAAACATAATCCCTTACATAGAATCTTTTCTCTACTGCACCCCAGCAATGCCGGTATGTAACCGCAAGTGCGGCAATAGTATCCACAAACGCGGGGTAACACCGGAGGAAAAGATACTATGACTGCACCAAAAGATAGGAGGGTGCAACAGCAGATCGTCTCAGGCAACATCTGGAAAGTCGAATTCCACGACGAGTTCAAATCGGAATTCGACCTTTTCTCAAAGCCAGTGCGAATAGAGTTGGCTGCACGCATCATCCGTTTGCAACAGGTAGGACCGCAGTTAGGGCGTCCAGCCGTGGACACATTGAAGGGTTCGCACTTTGCCAACATGAAGGAACTGCGGTTCGATGCCGATGGCGGTGTATGGCGCGTGGCCTTTGCCTTCGATCCTGAGCGCCGGGCGATTTTCCTTGTTGGTGGAGACAAGGCCGGGGTCGCGAAGAATCGTTTCTACAGAAATCTCATTGCGGTTGCCGACCGGAGATTCCAACAGCATCTGGATAAGGAGCTTGACGATGGCCATTCCGTTCGAGCAGATATTTCAGGAATTCTCACCCGAGGAACAGTCTGCAATTCTTGCGCGCGCGGATGAACTGTTAAAAGAGGAACTCAACCTGCGCGAGATGCGCCGCCTGCGCAAACTCACCCAGGCTCGGCTCTCGAAGAAGCTCAAAATCGGACAGGAAGGCGTTTCGCGCATCGAAAAACGTACTGACCTGTACCTGTCCACCCTGCGCAGCTACGTGGAAGGTGTGGGTGGCAAGCTGTCTCTAGTGGTCGAATTCCCCGATCGTGAACCTGTAATCCTAACCGGTCTTGGAGATCGAGAGCCTCCGTCAAAGACGAAAAAGCAGGCCGGAAAGAGCGCAAAAACGAAGCCACGCACCCGGCGCGCGGCCTAAAGCCTTTCGAATCCCGCGGAGGGGTTATTCCCACCCTCCTAACCCGTAGCAAAACAAGCACTTATTCCGCACGATTCGCCTTGTGGAAACCCGGCCCCGGCGCGTAAAATAGAAACAAAGCTCCAGGGGTCCGGCCCCGCATTTCGGTATCCTGCTTGCCGCTCTCCTCCAGGACTTTTGAAAACACACCATGGCAGACGACAAGACCCCCCAGCTCCCTCTTGAAGGCGGTATTCCGCCCAACTCGAATCTGATTTCGATCAACATCGAAGAGGAGATGCGTCGTTCGTATCTCGACTACTCGATGTCGGTCATTATTGGCCGCGCCCTCCCTGACGTCCGCGACGGCCTCAAGCCCGTGCATCGCCGTGTGCTTTACACCCTCAGCGAGATGGGCCTGGAGTACAACAAAAAGTACACCAAGTGCGCCAAGGTTGTCGGTCAGTGCATGGGCGTCTACCACCCCCATGGCGACTCGGCCATCTACGACACCCTGGTGCGCATGGCGCAGCCCTTCAGCTTGCGCTATCCCCTGGTGGACGGCCAGGGCAACTTCGGCTCGGTCGACGGCGATCCGCCAGCCGCCATGCGCTATACAGAGTGCCGTATGCAGCGCATTGCCGGCGATCTGCTGGCAGACATCGACATGGAGACGGTCGACTTCGTCCCCAACTACGACGAGTCCACCTTCGAGCCTTCGGTACTGCCCACGCGCATCCCGAACCTGATCGTCAACGGCTCCAGCGGCATCGCCGTCGGCATGGCGACCAACATTCCGCCGCACAACCTGACGGAAGTCATCAACGCCACCATCGAGCTGATCAACTCGCCCGAGCTGGAGCACAACCGCGCCGCCGCGCTCGACGTAGTGCTCAAGCACGTGCAGGGCCCCGACTTCCCCACGGGCGGATTCCTCTACGGCAAGAGCGGCATCCCGCAGGCCTACAGGACCGGCCGCGGCCGCTTCATGATGCGCGCCAAGGTGGCCACCGAAAACCTGACCAAGGAAAAACAGGCGATCATCGTCACCGAGATCCCTTATCAGGTCAACAAGTCCCGGCTCATCGAGCGCATCGCCGAGCTGGCCAACGAAAAGATCATCGACGAGATCAGCGACGTACGCGACGAGAGCGATCGCGACGGCATGAGAATCGTCATCGAACTCAAGCGCGGGTCGCAGCCTGAGATCGTGCTCAACCAGCTCTTCAAGCACACCTCCATGCAGGAGAGCTTCTCGATGATCTTCCTGGCCGTGGTCAACGGCC
>Ga0302187_10002021_pt1 | contig 16963 bp, 10 predicted proteins | sample II_Bog_E1_3_FD_202120 | JGI IMG/M metagenome (GOLD analysis project Ga0302187, IMG submission 202120) | Peat permafrost microbial communities from Stordalen Mire near Abisko, Sweden - II_Bog_E1_3 | ecosystem: Environmental > Terrestrial > Soil > Wetlands > Peat | place: Sweden: Abisko...
AGGCCGGAGCCTGTCGTCACACCCAGCAGGCGGCTCATGATCGTGTGGCTTCCGAAGACCGGATGCGCAATCTCGGTGGAGTGATACCGCGCGAGCTTCCAGCGATTGAGGTCATGCGGTGCATCCGCCTCGCGCAGCGCGGTGTCGACTGACACGGCCAGCAGGTCGTTCCAGTTCGCGAAGTTCTTTGGCAGCCAACGCGCGGGCTGGCGAGTCAGCAGCATCTCCAGCGCTGTGGTCTTCTCCGCCCACAGGTAGAGCTTCGCGGCGTCACGCGCTGCGCCGCTGTCAGCCTTCACGTGGTCATGCTCCGCGATCTTCGCCGTCAGTAGCACCGGCCACAGCACGTCGCGCGTGGCCAGCACGATGGCCGCGGCGGGCGAGTCAGGGTCCATGTGCCCGTCCCAGCGGCGCAGCAGCTCGGCGGCCTGCTTCATGCGGTCGCGGTCATGCACTGCGGTGGTGTGGTCGATCGCGTACGCGAGCTTCTCGGCCACCGTCCGATCGAGGTCCGAATAATCGTCGTTCTGAATCGCGAGCATGTCAGTGGGAGTCAGGTCCTGCCGGTCCTTCAGCAGCGTCGTGATGCGCTCCACGCGATACGCATCGACCCAGTCGCTGGAGAGGAAGTACGGGTAGTCATCCGGCGTGACGCGGGCGTTCGCCGTGGCGAGGTAGCCGGTCGCCGGGTCGGTGACCGAGGGCAGCTTGTCGTAGGGCACGTAGCCGGACCATGCCTGTCCCGGATCGAGCGCATCGACGGGCTTGTAGGCGATGGCCGAGCCGATGGTGTAGTCGATGCTTGGCTTGGGAGCGACGTGTTCGGGCGAGGCTCCGGTGGAAGGCGGAGTTGCGATGGTGTCGCTGCCGTCTTCGCTATCGTCCGCCTCGGCCTCTTCGTCAGTGGGAAGCGCACCGTTGTTGTCGAGGTTCAATGGCGAGGTCATGGGCTGTTGAATCTCGCGCGGATGTTGCATCGCAGGTCCGCGCACGGGGATGCGGCCCAACGCGTGGTAGCCGATGTGCCCTGCGTCATCTCCCCACACTGCACTCAGCGTGGGGCCACCGAAGTTGCCAAAGGCCGCTACGAGCTGCGTGCCATTGTCTGCGGTGTCCATCGCCAGGCCGGGAATCTGGAGCGCCTGTGGGTCGTAGGCTGTCCAGGCCAGCGAGAGCATCCGCTTTTCGCCGGGAAAGATCGGGCTGATGATGGGCGTGGGGATCGTGCCGTTGCCGAGGGGGGCTTCGGTCAGCAGCACATCGAGCTTCACGTCACGACCGCCGCGCACGCGGATGAGCTCGTGATGATGCGCGGCTGGTGCCCAGGAGCCGTCGATGCGCTGGAACTCCAACTTGTCGCCGGTGCCGCGCGTGTGTTCGATGCGAACGTCCTGTACATCGCCGAGCATGGCGGTGAATCCCCAGGCCACATGGGCGTTGCGGCCGACGATCACGAAGGGAACGCCCGGCAGGGTGAAGCCCGCGACGTCGAGCGAAGATTCAGGCTGATCGAGTGCCTTTACGTGCAGCCCGGCCTCGTACCAGATGTCGGGCGCGGTGAGACCAAGGTGCATGTCGTTGGAGACGAGCGGCGCGCCGGAGGTCGAGCGCGAGCCTGCCACCGCCCAGTTGTTGGAGCCGGAACGGCAGTCCTCGCAGGCCGTCTGCTCGAAGGTTTCGGCTACGCGAGCGATGTCGCGGGGAGTTGCCGATGGCATGTTGGGTTGCTGGAGAAGGCTCTGGGTCTTGTCGAGAGGGACCTGTTCGATCTCTTCATGCTGCTGCGTCAGGTCGGGCTGCGGCTGCGAAGGTGGGCGGTCGCGCCAGGATCCCACGGGGTAGAGATCGCCGAGCAGTTGTGCGGGGAGATGCGTCGCCAGCGCTTCGCGCGCGATCTTGGTGGGGAAGCTGGTGGCGAGGTCCTGCCACATGCACAGGACGACGAGCATGGAGTCGCGCGGTGTCCATGGGGCGGGCTTGTAGTGCAGCGCGGCGAATTCCACGGGCAGCCGGTCGGCGTGACTGTCGAGGTAGGCGTTGACGCCCTTCGCGTAGACCTCGAGCTGATGGCGCTGGTCTGGAGGAAGAGCCGCTACGGCGCGCTCGGCCGCGGCGCCGAGTTGCAGGATGCGCTGGCTGCGGTCGTGGTCGACGAGGCCGGGGCCGAGGATCTCTGCGAGTTCTCCCGCGCCATGACGGCGCAGGGCGTCCATCTGCCACATGCGATCCTGCGCGGTGACGTAGCCCTGCGCGAAGAGGACGTCATCGAGGCTCTGGGCCTGGATGGAAGGCACACCGTGAGCGTCGCGCGTGATGACGACCTCGCCACCAAGACCTGAGGCCTGCAACTGGCCGTCCAGCTCCGGCAAAGAGGTGTGCAGCCGATGCCGCAGATAGAGCACGCTGCCACTCAGGAGGACGACGATCAAGAGCAGCAGTGCGGTGGTGGAGAGGCCCATGAGTTTGAGGCGGCGGGTCCGGCCAGGACGGTCGTCTACGCGCTGATTGCGGGCCTGGCGGAGGCGCAGCTCGGAGAGCCGCGAGAAGAGGCCGCGATGTTCGGGGAGGAGGTCGCGGTCGTCGCGACGAGCCTGCAGCTCTTCGCGCAGAGAGCGCGTCACAAGCCGGGGCTCGCGGGACGCGCTCTCGTCGCGGGAGGGATGTCGGGGATCGTTAGGGTTCAGGCTCATGCGCTCAGTACTGATGTTAAGCGATGGGGCTGTGAAGCCTGGTGCGTTGGGGAGCGACGCTCTGTCGACGCATCTTTCGGGCGTTCGAAACATGTCGATACAGCTTAGGGCACCTCTGATTTGAGTAGTGCCAGCGTACCCCAGCGGCTAAAGCCGCATTGATTCCGCAGGCTTTATTGTCACGGCTAAAGCCGTGACCTACCGTTCGTGCACCTAATCAGAGGCCCTTAGATCTCTGCTTCGAGAGCAGGTTGCACGCCGGGCTTCGCCATGCGGATCGCCAGCAGGACCAGCAGCATGACCGGAATCACGAACACGCTGCCTTCGGGGCCATCGGACCCGCCGGAGAGGAGCACCTTGCCCACCGGATGGGTGTTGAAAAGGCGGCCATAGCTGAGGTTGCCGGAGTCCGGCACACCCCACAGAAAGCTCTGCGCCCAGTCCCACGCCATGTGGAATCCAATGCCCCACCACAGGCTGCCCGTCCGCCACAAGGCGTAGCTGAAGACCATGCCCGCGATGAAGACCATGGCCAGGCCCATGAAGTTCTCGCCACCGTTGCCGAGGTGCAGGCAAGCGAAGATCAGCGACATGACCGTGGCAGCGCACCAGAAGGCCACGGCACGCTGCTTCGGCTCAGGTCCGCCGCCGATGCCGAAGAAGCCCCGCGTCAGTGTGAACTGCAGGTATCCGCGCGTCAGGTACTCCTCCATGAGGCCCACGAAGAGGAACATGACGAGCCACTCGACTCCGAAGCGCAGAATCGCAATGCCGTGGATCGCAATGCCGTCGAAGACGAGCAGATGCATGGCCCGCAGCAGGCCCACGAGCACGCTCAGCGACACCAGCCCCCAGAAGGCTCCGGGGAGAAGATCGGCGATGCGCGAACCGCTGATGCCGAAGACCCGCATGCGGCGGCGCTCGATCTTCGCCATCGCGAAGGTGGCCAGGGCGATTCCGCCAAACTGGAAGGCCTCTCCCACGGTGGCATGGCCCGGCTTGGAGTCCGTGGACTCATGCTTCGGGGCAGGTTGCCCGGTCCGCTTGGCTACTGCGGCCTCATGCTGGCGCTGGACCACCTTGCTCCATTGGCCCGTCACGCCGATGGCCGCGAAGGTCGCCAGCGCAATCGCTGCCACTGCCAGCACCAGGAAGATCAGGGCGCTCCAGCCCGCACGGAGTCCAAAGGGGCCGAGCAGCACGCTGTGCTTCGGTGCTGTATGCGTGACCGTCTGTGCGGCCTCCGGGCTGTTGTACTCCGTCGGTGACACAGGCTGGCTCTCGTTCTGGCTTTCCATGGATGCTCCGTTCATTCCTTCAGGAGAGCATACGTGCCTGCGGGCCTGAGGGTTCCGCAGAAGGTTTTCCGTCGCACTTCGTGGACTATTCTTGAAGAGACAGCCGTGCGTTGCGCGGAGCCAACCCTAAGTCTGCGCCACCCCGTCAGGAAGGTCTCACTTGAACTGCCGCGTCTTCTATCACGATCGCTGTTTCGATGGCGCTTGCTCCGCTTCGCTCTTCACGCGCTTTCACCGCGAGTGCGTCGGCACTGTCGACAGCTTCGAGTACCAGGGGCTGGTGCATCGCGCCGGGGCGCTGATGGAAGAAGGCTGGTTCGCGACCGAGGGCGAGAACGCCATCGTGGACTTCAAGTATTCGGCGTCGCCGCGGCTCACGTGGTGGTTTGATCATCATCAGTCGGCGTTTCTGGACGCGGCGGATGAAGCTCACTTCCGCGCTGGTCAGCTGAACCCCGACGGTACACCCGGACCGCTGGCGATGCGCCAGTTCTTCGACCCGCTCTACATCAGCTGCACCGGCTATCTTTCGCACATCGCCAGCACGAAGTTTGGCATGGATATCGCGCCGCTGAAGGAACTTATCCACTGGGCCAATATCGTGGATGGCGCTAAGTATGAGAGCGCCGAGGCTGCGGTGGGCATGCGGGAGGCTGCGATGAAGCTCACGATGGTCATCGAGAGTGCCAGCGATGCTGATGGCAAGTCCATCACGAAGCGCATCATTCCGCTGCTGACGGAGATGAGCCTCGACGACGTGCTCGCGCAGCCGTTTATTCAGGCAGAGCTTGGGCCGCTGCTCGACCGCCACTGGCAGGGACTTGAACTGATCCGCGAGCGCGCCCAGCTGGACCGCGGTGTCATCACCTTCGACATCACCGACCAGCCCACCGAGGGCTACAGTAAGTTCATCCCCTACTTCATCTACCCCGAGGCGACCTACGTTGTCGGCCTGTCGAAGTCGAGCTTCCGCTGCAAGGTCTCCGTCGGCACCAACCCGTGGACCAAGAAGCCGGCCAGCGAGCTGGTGAACCTCGCGGCGATCTGCGAGCGTTATGGAGGCGGCGGACATGCCCGCGTGGGAGCCATCAGCTTCCCGGTAGAGCAGGAAGCCGAGGCGCGCAAAGCCACCGCCGAGATCGTCGCCGAGCTTCGCGCGGCGGATCGCTAGAGCTGCTCGTAGAGGCGGGCACGAAACAGGATTCTCATGGAACAGGGAAATCGTCGCAGGATCGATCTGGCCACTTGGCCGCGGACCACGATCTTCAACTTCTTCAAAGAGTTCACGGAGCCGTATCACGGCGTTTGTGTGCGCATGGACTGCTCGGAAGCCTTCCGCTTCGCGAAGGCCAAGGATCTGTCGGTCTTCCTCACGATGGTCCATTGCGCGCTTGTGGCGTCGATGCGCGTGCAGAACTTTCGCACCCGCATTGAGGGCGAAGATGTGTGGGAGTACGAGCGCATCAATGGTGGAAGCGCTGTCGGCCGTCCGAATGGCACGATCGGGTTCGCGGACTACCCCTTCCACGAGGATATTGAAGATTTTGTGCGCGCGGGCTCGCTGGAAGTGGAGCGCGTGAAGGGGCGAACCGATCTCGAGCGGCACCCGTACGCGAACCTTATTCGCTTCTCGACCCTGCCGTGGTTCGACTTCACCTCGATTTCGCACGCTCGCAACTTTGCGTTTGAGGACTCGGCACCGAAGATCACCTTCGGCAAGATCACCGAGAGCGCAGGGCGAAGGACACTGCCGATTTCGATCCATGTGCACCATGCGCTGGTGGACGGGCTGCACGTCGCCGAGTTTCTGGAGGCTCTGCAGGAACGGTTTGACGCGCCTGGGTCTTAGGGGAGATCGATGCCCTTGCGCAGACTAGCTGGGCGACTACCGGATTGAGTGGGCGCTGCTCGGACTTAGGCACGATCACGACATCGCTTTTGCGTTACGGTCTGCACGAAAGCGCTTACGCTGTGACAGAATCATCCCTATGCCTCATCTCGACGAGATGCGCCTGATGGCGAAGGTCGCGCGTATGTACTACGACCATGGCCTGCGCCAGAAAGAGATCACCGAGCGACTGAGCATCCATCAGTCCACGGTGTCGCGCCTGCTGCAGCGCGCGCGCGAGGCCAACATCGTGCGCATCAGCGTGATGTCGCCTCCCGGCATCTTCAACGAAGAGGAAGATGCGCTCGAGAAGCGCTTCGGCCTCAAGGAAGCCATCGTCATCGAGACGCGCAATGACGACGAACACCTCGTCAGCGACCTTGGCGCGGCGGCAGCGTTCTTCCTGCAGACCACCGTCAAGCCTGGTACGTTGATCGGTATCTCTTCGTGGAGCCGCGCGCTGTTTGCGATGGTGGAGTCGCTGCACAGCTCCGATTGCGGGCGCGGTGGCAGCGTCGTACAGATCCTCGGCGGCTTCGGCGCAGCCAGCGCGCAGCATCATGCGACGCACATCGCGCAGCGACTCGCGGGACTCATCGGGGCCAGCCCTGTGCTGCTGCAGGCACCCGCTGTTGTGGGCTCTGCGGAGGCGCGGCGCGTGCTGATGAAGGATGCCAGCGTTCGGCAGGCAGCGGACCTTTTCCCTCGCCTCAACCTCGCGCTGGTGGGCATCGGATCGATGCACCCTTCGCCTATTCTCGTCAGCTCGGGGAATGTCTTTTCCGCAGCCGAGATGCAGCACATGCGCGCGCAGGGCGCGGTTGGCGACATCTGCTTCCGCTTCTATGACGCCGCAGGCAAGGCGGTACGTTCGGCGCTCAACAGCCGCGTCGTGGGCATCGAGCCGGAGACGTTGAAGAGTGTCGAACGTGTGGTTGGCATCGCGGGCGGGCCGAAGAAGCTCGAAGCCATCCGGGCTGCGCTCGTCGGCCAGCGCATCAACGTGCTCATCACGGACGTGAACACGGCTCATAGCTTGCTGAAAGAGCAGCCGTCAGTCTGAGACTTTCTCGCGAGGGCCCATCAATCCCGCGCGAGATGCAACGCCGTGTAAGGCTCGAGCTGAAGCACCGTTTGTTTGTGCGACACCTTGCCGGCCCAGGCCAGCGTTGTGCCGGACGTTGCATCGATCGCCGGTGCGCTGAGCTTCTCGGACTGCCAGGGCTTGCCGGCAAGAACCCCACGCGGTAGTGAGATCTCCACTGCTCGATCCGACTTGTTGATCAGGGCAAGATGTTGCAGCCCCGTCGCGTGTTTCGCTGCGCGGGCCGCATACGCTCGCACGCGATTGTCTTCGCACTCCAGCTTCACCTGCATCAGCGTCGCTCCCGCAAAGCGTTGGGCAAACTGCATTCCGAGATACTCTGGCCGCCGCGAGATCCCGGTGCTCGGCGCGCCGACAATCGGCGAGTAGATGCCATTGCCGCCGCCATGCAGGCACACGCCGCTGAAGCCATCACTCGCAAAACGGAGCACGGCATCCGCACACCAAAGTGCCGACGCGAAGGTGTCGGAGACGCCATGCTGGCCGCCGTTCCAGCACGAGTTGCCCTCCGAGATGCGATAGGGAAGTCCCGTCTTCTTCATCGCGTCCTGGATCGTCGCTACGCCGCTCCACTTCATCGTCGTCGACTTCGGTTCGTCGCTGAGCAGGTTGGCAATCGTCGCATCTGGCCTGCCTGCAGGGCCCATCGCATAGTAGTGCCCCGTGAGCATCACGACGTCCTTGTGCTTCATGGCCTCGTCGGCGAAGGCAGTGATGTAGGGCAACTTGTTGGAGATGTCGGGGCCAGCGAACTTCGCGTCCGGCACCTTCGCCGCGATGGCTTCGCGAAACGTGCGCCACTCGCTGACAAAGTCTTCCGGCGTATAACTCGCCGGACGAAATCGATTGCGGAAGCTGTCGGGCTCGTTGCCAATCTGGAGTGCCGCCAGTCGCGGGCCAAGGATGCGATGTGCGGCTGCGGCCTCGTTGACAGCATTCTCCTTCGTGCCTTGCCCGAGGTTCAGGCCGTAGAGGCAGCTCCAGCCTGTCGCATCCAGAAAGCCGCGCAGGTTCTCCAGCGCACGCGCCGTCGTCACCGTGCCCTTCTTGTTGGTCTTGTCGGTATCAGGCCCGAAGACTTCGAAGGGCGGAGGCTCTGCGGGAGCAGCGTCGGAGTAGCTCGTGTATTCGGAGGTCCCACCACCGATGCGCAGCACGCCGCTGGGGGAGAGCTCGCGGAAGAGTTGCACCAGAGCCTTGTTCGATGCTGCGAAGAACGCCGGATTCGCAAGTTGCGCCGCTTCGTAGCTCAGTCCTGTGAAGTCTGTCGGGATCGTGAAGATAGGGTTGGCTAGGGCCGAGAGGGTCGCACGCAACGGCTCGCTGTGATCCTGCGCACGCAGCACCGACGGCAGCGCCAACGCGGACAGCGCCACACCCGAAAGCTGCAGGAAGTCGCGACGGGTTAGGTTCGTTGACCTGGAGCTCACTGTGCAGGCTCCGTGGTCAGTGTAAGAATCTCGCCCGGGGCAATCACTAGTTGCCCAAGCGACGTGATCGCTTCGGCATGGTTGTCGGCGTAGGTGCTCGTGCGCTCCAGCGTGCGGAAGGCGGGGGCGTGCGCCCAATTCAGATGAAGTGTCGTTGGCTTCGTCGACCGGTTCATCACCACCATCGTCGCCGCGTTGTCCGCGCCGACGAACGCCGTCGCCAGAACGTCGGGATCGCCCGTCGCTACATCAACGCGCTTCATCCCTTTACGTACGTGGCGGCTAAAGGCTCCCATCACGCGCAGCTGGAAGCTGGAAGCCACCGGCACATCCCCATGCGTACGATCCGGCACCAGCAGGGAGCGGGAACCGCCGAAGGTTGGCTGCTCCACGTCGAGCAACAGCCAGCAGTAAAGCAGCGCCTCGGCATCGAGCTCCACCAGGTCCTTGTGATACAGCTGCCCCACCTGAAACGCGAGCCGATACGAAGGCTCCTGCGCGTTGCCATCGTTGAGGCAGATCTCCATTGCGAGAAACGCCTTTTCCGGCGACTCATCGTGGAGCTTCTTCAGCCGCACGTCGTAGAGGTCCGGGTTAGCGAGAAACCCCTGGTAGTCGTACTGGTGCGCGGCGACGAAGTCCGTGGCCTTCCACGCCGCGGCGTCGTGTTTCAGATCATTCACGCGGCCGATCGCCATCGACACAAACGGTGCATCCGCCATGTGGATCTGCGTGCTCGTGAAGCCTGCCGCATCAAGCTCAAGCCGTAACGTCGTGGTCATCCTGGCGAAGACTTCAGGCGGCTGTTCGACCTCGTTCTGCACGCCAACGATTGCGGGGGCCGAACCTGTGCGTGCCTTCAGGGCTCTGCAGTAGCCCACGACGATCTTCGCGTACACCTCAGGATCCGCGGCCTCGCGCACGCGCTTGTTCCAGGCGTCCATCACCTCTGGCTGTCCGGGCGCGGGTTTCCACGGCACGATGGCCCACGTCGGCAGCGCCCACATCTCGTAAATCACCTCGCCGCCCAGCGCCAGGGCGTGTTTGCTGTAGTCGAAGTCCGAGACCTCACCGTTGGGAAAGTTGTCACCGTAGTAGTGCGGCGTCGCGTCGGCAAGGTTGTCGATGTTGGAGAGATCGCGCTTCAGCTCGGTGCCCATCGGGTACTCACGATCGAGCAGCAGGTTATAGCTCTTCATCATCTCCCAGTACTGTCGCTTACCTTCCGCGCTCAGCCCTGCATACGCTGGCACACTCGGGCTGCCACCAAAGCCGAGCATCGTCTGCCGTTGTTCGGCGGGATGAACACTCAGCGTGGCCTGTGCCGTCTCGGGCTTCAGCAGATGCCCTGTTACGACGTCATGATGCGTGCGGGGCGCACGGTACATCAGCTGGTGCCGCGTGAGATCGAAGACCAGGTGCGCTGTGAGGATCGTCTCGCCATTGAGCTGGACACTGGCGCTCAGATGCGAGTCCACCACAACGCGCAGGGATCGGACGATGCCCGTATAGGCGCGCGATTCCTCGGCGATGGTCTTGCTCGGGTATGTCCCTCCGTCGCTCAGGCCCGCGGAGTTGTAATAGCGTTCGCTGAGTCGCACGGTTGTCGGAGTCAGCGTCACGGTGAATCCGGCATGCGGACCGGTGAAGATCCATTCGAGCGAGCCGCCATCCGGTATCGGCGCATCGAGCTCGAGCGTTCTCGTGAAGAAAGTCGGCAGGGACTTCTGAAAGTACACCCGCGCTATCTCGTCGGGCCTCGTCCAGCCCGGGCCCTTGGGTCCATCGGCAACAAAGCGAAAGGCCTGTTGCGCGTCGGCGCCAGATGAATGAAACGCGGGAACAGCAACCGCTATCTGCGCCATCGACGGAAGCGCAGCAAGGGAGAGAGCCGAGAAGAAGAATGCGTAACGCTTCATAAGAGGGACGATCAAAATTCACTCGGTGAATGTGGAAGATACACGGCAACACGCTGTCCTGTTGCCGCGCCCGTCACGTGCACTTTGTACGTTTTAGTTCTGCGCATGTCAAATGGATCGTGAAGTTGAATTCGGCAGGGAAGAGCTTGCATGATAGGCAGAAGCGGAGACGCGGAAAGAAGGCCAATGAAGACGATCGCAAATCTTTGGACCCTCATGGGCCATCCCATCGCGCAGGCGGAATGGCCTCTCGAGTGGAAGCTCGATGCCATTGCTGAAGCAGGCTTCGACGGCGTCTGCTGGGGGCCGAGCGAAGAGCTCACAAGAGGAGCTGCGGAGCGCGGCCTGATCTTCGTGGGAGGCATGGCATCGGGAGATGCGGCGGCTTTTCCTGCGATCCTCGACGACCTGAAACGCTCCGGCACGACCGACGTCAATGTGCAGCTGGCGCATGACGAAACGTCTGCGGAAGAAGCGCTCAAGCTTACGCTCGACCTGATGAAGCTCGCGCATCCGCTCGGCCTGCGCCCTGCCATCGAGACCCATCGCGGCACCTGCACGGAGACTCCCGAGAAGATGTACGCGCTCGCTGATTCTTACGAACTCGCGACCGGAGAGAAGCTCGACATCTCGTGGGACTTCTCACATTTTGCCGTGGTCAAGCACCTGCTACCGCAGGACTTCGAACGCCGGCTGCTGGTCCGGCCAGACCTCATCCAGCGAGGCGCGCAGTTCCACTTCCGTCCCTTCAACGGCCACCACGTGCAGGTTCCCATCACGCGGCTGGATGGTTCGCTGACCGCGGAGGTCGAGGCGTGGCGGCCCTTCGGCAAAGCTGTGATGCGGCTATGGCTTGAAGGGAATCGCGAGACCGGTCGCGAGATGATGATCTGCCCCGAGCTTGGCCCGGTGGAAGGTGGTTATGCTCTGGAGAGCTTTCCGAACAGCTGGGAAGATGCGAAACGTTTGCGGGAAGAGATCGTCGCGATGTGGGCGGAAGTCGTCGCAGAAGACTCTTCGACGAAGTAGACGGAGGATGTCACTCCAGATCGCGACGGTAGTCTCGGGGCGAGCGCCCCATGATGCGCTTGAAGACGCGGTGGAACTGCGGATAGCTTCCGAAGCCTGCACTCAGGGCCGCATCCAGCATGGAGACGCGGCGTCCCGTGCCGTAGAGCTCCAGAAAGCGGTCGAGGCGCACACGGCTGCGAAAGTCGGTGAGCGCGTAGCCCGTCTGCTCCTTGAACAGCCGGCTGAGCCGAGCCGCGCTTAGTCCGCTGCGCTTGGCGATGCGTGGCAGGGATGCCGTCTCGGGTGCCTCGCGCAGTAACCTCGCGGCACGCTCCACGGCCGGATGAAGATCGTGCGTGCCCATGCCTGTGGCGCGTTCGAAAGATTGCCACGCAAGCAACATCGCATAGCGCAACCCGGCGTTGAACATGTCGGGACCGTTGCCGTCGGCGCTGAGGTCGCGCAGGAGAACCTCAAGCTGCTGCATGTCGTTGCCCACGAGGCGGCGGCATGCCCCGGTGTCCAGATCGTTCTGGAGCAGGGCCTGTGAGGCCTCGGTTGTAGCCGCGCTGCGAATCGATTTCCGGCGAAACACGGCAACCCACATGGAGAAGTCGGCGCTTTGTTCGAAGAGCACGTGCTCCTGCGAAGGGAAGAGCCAGATGAGGTCGCCGCGCCGAATCCGATACCTCCGCGCACCGACGAAGTACGTTCCGTAGCCACGCGTGACGAGGTTCAGCTCCAGCTCGGCGTGCGTATGACGGCGATTGGCGCTGGCTGCATGCGCGTATCGCCATAGCGCGCCTTCCTGATTCGCCGGAATTTGGAGTCGAGTTCGCACGACAAAAAACGATAACAAGATGACATGAAAATGAGAAGCCCATCGTATCGCGAGAAGCTTAAAGTTCCCGGCATGATCATCACCGACCAGCAGCGTGCTCTGTACAAGGAAGAGGGATACATGATTCTGCCGGGAGTCATCCCGCCGGACATGCTCGCCATGCTCCGCGAGGAGTGCTCCTACTACCTCGGCTACTATGACTCGATCATGGACGCGAAGGGCGTGCAGACGGAGAGCCTCAGCCATCGTGGCAAGCGGTACTTCATCAACAACCGCTATCGGCTCAGCAACCGGCTGTGGAAGTTTGTCTTCAGCGACCTGATGGCCGAGGTGGCACGCGCTACCTTGGGAGATGAAGCTTATCTCTTTCACGAGCAGTGGGTGGTGAAGGGCGCCGAACAGGGGATGAAGTTCTCCTGGCACCAGGACTCGGGCTATGTGAAGTGGTACAACCCTGCAACGGAGCACAAGCCCTACGTCACGTGCTGGTGCACGCTCGACGACGTGAGCGAAGAGAACGGCACCGTGTATCTGCTGCCGCATTCGCGCGGCAACACCAAGGGGCAGATCATCAATCACACCAAGGAAGATGGCACCAACGACCTGATCGGCTATACGGGCAGTGATCCGGGTGACCCGGTGATCGTGCCTGCGGGCAGCATCGTGGCGTTCGACAGCTTCGTCTTCCATCGCAGCGGCCCCAATACTACGGACCGCATGCGTCGGATCTATCTGCCGCAGTATTCTGCCGCGCCGATCGATCGTCCGGATGGTAAGCCCTGGGCGATGGCGACGCCCTTTCTGCACGAAGGACAAAACATCTACAACCATGATCTGGATAAGCCGGAGAGCTTCGGTCCGTTCCCGGACAAGGCAAAAGACGAAGCGTAAGAGGTTCCCGGGCGCTTCAGGAAGACAACGTGTCGCCGTCCTGAAGCGCCGCTTTTTTGGATCAAGCTAGAACTACTTGCCGGTCGTATAGCGCGCGCTGGCACAATACACGAGACGCAACGACCGGGAGCGTCCAGCAGACATGCAGCGCGGAATCATGAAGTCGCGGCTGAGTTATACCGCCAGCGAGGTGGGCGGACAACTCGTCTTCTGCGTCATCTCGTTTTATCTGCTCAAGTTCTATACCGATGTTTACGGTATCTCCGCTGCTGCTGCAGGCGGAATCCTGCTTGTGGCGCGTTGTATCGATGCCATCGATGCCCCGGTGTGGGGCGTGATCTTCGATCGGACTGCCAGCAAATGGGGCAAGAGCCGCCCCTGGTTTCTTTGGCTTTGCGTGCCCTACGCCATCACCGGAATTCTGACGTTCACAACGTTCTCTCTCGGCCCCACGGCCAAGATCGCTTACGCATTGTGCACGTATGTGAGCTGCAGCATCCTTTACACCGGCATCAACACACCGGTTACTGCGATTCTTGCCTCGCTCACACCTTCGAGCGACGAGCGGATGACGCTCACGACCTTCCGCATGATCGGTTCCAAGGGTGGGGTGCTGTTCGTCAACCTCACGCTCCTCAAGGCCGTCGCGTGGTTTGGACGCGGCGACATGCGGCGTGGTTTTATGATCGCCATGCCGCTCTATGCCTGCGGGACGATCGCGATGTATCTGATCGCCTTCCGCAACCTTCGCGAGACCGTCGAGAGCGAGCGCGTGCGGGTTCCATTCCGTACCAGCCTTCGCGCATTGCGGGGCAACAGTCCGTGGCTGATCATCTTCTTCAGCAGTCTTCTGTTCTGGATCGCGTTTACCGCTCGCATCGCGGCTGCTCCTTATTTCTTCGAGTACGTAATGCACAACGCGGCGATGACCTCCATTGCCGATAGCCTTGATGTGGTCTCACTCGCGAGCATCCTCTTGCTGCCGTGGTTCTGCCGCATCAGCTCGAAGCGAACTGTATGGGCGACGAGCCTCGCGTGGTCCGTGGTTGGACAGATCGTGATGGGCTTTGGTGTTCGCTCACACTCGATGCCGATCGTGCTTGCTGGCTGGATCGTCGGCTTCCTTGCTTGTGGTATCGCGATGGCGATTCCTTTCTCGATCCTTTCGGACAGCGTGGACTTTGGGGAATGGAAGAGCGGCATTCGTGCCACGGGCCTGCTCACGGCGGTGGGCGCGGCGTTTTGTCTCAAGGCCGGCAGTGGTCTTGGCGGAGCGCTGCCAGCGTGGATCATGTCGCACTTCCGCTACGTGCCGAATACCGTGCAGAGTACGCAGGCGCTACTGGGGATCAATCTCAGCTTTGTGTGGCTGCCGGCGATTTGTTATGCGCTGGCGATTCTTCCGGTCCTCTTTTATGCACGCTATGAGCGTATGGAGCCGGAGATTCAGGATGAGCTCGTCCGTCGTCGCGAGGCCATGGCCGCAGTTGCGGCAGAGATGAGTGCCAGCGTATGAGCGCGCCCAGCGGTGCCATTGAGCTGACCGCCACTGCGGGGCGATTTGTTGAGTTCGTCCATGACGGTGCCCGTGTGCGCGTCGGGTTCGTACAGCCATCTGTGGTTCGCATCACCTGCACGCGACGCGCCGCGTGGCTCGATAAGCCGAGCCGCATCGTCGTAGCGAGGGACTGGTGTTGGTGCGAACTCACCGAGAGCAGTGATGCCTTTCTGCTCGCCACCTCTGCGATGCGCGTCATCGTAGATCGCTTGTCTGGAGCGATGCGCTTCGAACTCGTCGACGGAACGCCCCTGATGCAGGAGCCCGCTGGTGCTCGCTCTCTGATCGAGAAGTCGGTCTACCGCAACATCTACGAACCTGATGCAGCGGTCGCATTCGCGCAAAGCGTGGATGGCACGCGTGCCATCGCCGCACCGAAGGAGCAGCGATTTGACCGAATGGCATATGAGGCGAAGCTCTTGTTGCGTTTCGGTGATGATGAGGCGATCTATGGGCTGGGTTCGCATGAGGACGGTCATGGTAATCTGCGTGGCCACACGCGGGAGCTGTATCAGCAGAACATGAAGGCTGTTGTGCCGATGCTGGTATCGACACGTGGCTACGGTGTGCTGATGGATTGCGGCTCGCTGATGTTGTTTCGCGATGCCCCGCAGGGTGCGGAGTGGTGGTGCGATGTCGTTGACGAACTCGATTACTACATTCTCGGCGGTGGCAGCTTCGATGCCGTAACACGCAGTTACTTCGCGCTCACGGGGCCTGCGCCGATGCTGCCCAAGTGGTCGCTGGGCTATGTGCAGTCGAAGGAACGCTACGTGACGGGCGAAGAGATGCTCGAGGTGGTGCGTGAGTATAGGCGGCGGAAGATTCCTCTTGACTGCATCGTGCTTGATTGGAAGTCCTGGCCCAACGGTGGGGCATGGGGACAGAAGTCGCTTGACCCGCTGCGATTCCCGCAGCCGGAGGAATTGTCGCGCGAACTGCACGCGCTTGGTGCTCGCTGGATGACATCGATCTGGCCGATCATGACGGGTGGCTGTGAGAACCAGCGTGAGCTGCTGGAGCATGGTTGGATGCTCGGCAACCAGTCCACCTATGATGCGTTCGATGCGGAAGCGCGCGCTGCCTATTGGCAGCAGGCTAAGCGCGGCCTCTTCGATCGTGGGGTCGATGCATGGTGGTGCGATTGCACCGAGCCGTTTGAAGCGGACTGGGGCGGTGTCGTGAAGCCTGAGCCGGCGGAGCGCATGCGCATCAATACGGAGGCGGCGAAGCTCTATCTCGATGCCGGTGAGATCAACACGTATTCGATCGAGCACTCGCGTGGGATCTATGAGGGGCAGCGTGCGGCGACGAACGCGAAGCGGGTGCTGAATCTGACGCGCAGCTCTTACGCCGGGCAGCATCGCTATGGCACGGTGACGTGGAATGGTGACATCTGCGCGCGATGGGATGTGCTCCGCGCATCGATCGCAGAAGGCTGTCACTTCACTGCGACGGGAGAGCCTTACTGGACGGTAGATGTCGGTGGCTTCTTCGTGGGCTCGAATCCCGAGCTGTGGTTCTGGAAGGGGGACTATGATGCCGGGTGCCGGGGGCTTACGCCGATGGAGGCGCTCGCACCGGATGCGAAGGATACCGGTTGCACTGACCTCGGCTACTGGGAGCTCTATACGCGCTGGTTGCAGTACGCGACGTTCCTCCCGATGCTTCGTTCGCACGGTACCGATGCGTCGCGGGAGATATGGCGCTTCGGCGAGGAAGGCTCGCCCTTCTACGATGCCATCGCCCGCTTCATACGACTGCGGTATGAGCTCGTGCCGTATCTCTACTCCTTGATGGCAGCTGTCACACGTGAGGGAAGCATGATGATGCGGCCGCTCGGACTCGCGTTTCCAAGTGACGTGTTGGCGCACGGTATTGCAGATCAGTTTGTTGTTGGGCACGAGCTGCTGGTGTGTCCGGTGACCGTGCCGATGTATTTTGATGTGGGTTCAAGAGAGATTCCGGATGTGGCGAGATCGCGTGCGGTTTATCTTCCTGCTGGTTCGGATTGGTATGAGTTCTGGACGGAGCAGCTCCTGCGTGGGGGGCAAAGTCTGATCGCAACTGCTCCGCTTGAGATCATTCCTCTCTATGTGCGTGCCGGATCGATCCTGGTCCGCACGGAGTCGATGCAGTTCATTGATGAGTGCACGGATGCGCTGTGGATTGTCCATGTGTATACCGGAGCGGATGCGTGCTTTACCCTCTACGACGATGCCGGCGATGGCTACGCCTACGAGCAGGGCGAGTACGCAACGGTGGAGCTTGAGTGGATGGAGCAGCATCGCAGCCTGACGATTGGGAAGCGTGCGGGAAGCTTCCCGGGCAT
>Ga0302187_10002024_pt1 | contig 16939 bp, 13 predicted proteins | sample II_Bog_E1_3_FD_202120 | JGI IMG/M metagenome (GOLD analysis project Ga0302187, IMG submission 202120) | Peat permafrost microbial communities from Stordalen Mire near Abisko, Sweden - II_Bog_E1_3 | ecosystem: Environmental > Terrestrial > Soil > Wetlands > Peat | place: Sweden: Abisko...
CGGCTCCCGCCATGCGCGCCGAGCCGACCATGACCCTGCGCGCCCCCGCTCGCCCCGCCGAGCCGGCCCAGGGCAGCCTGCACATGGACCCGCCCATGGCTCGCTCGCCCGAACGCTCCACCGAACGCGCTCCCGAACTGCACGGCGAAACCCGTCAGCCGGAAGCGACCCAGGAAGTGCGTCGTCCCGCCGGTCTCTTCAACCGTCTGGCTGGTCACATCAAGCCGTCGGCGGCCACCCATGGCCATCCCGGCCATGCCACCGGTCACGCCGCTCAGCCGACCCAGCCCGCCCACCGTCAGTCCGAGACCCCGGTGAGTGCCGCCAGCCAGCCGAGCACTCCGACCCGTATCAGCCCGAATGACCGTCTGCAGACCTCCCGCTCGTCGGACGAGGACCTGCTGGATATTCCGGCCTTCCTGCGTCGTCAGGCCAACTGACGCCTAAACAGGAAAAACACGCACACACGCTCGAAGGCGGCGGATGGCACTCCCATCCGCCGTTTTTTTTGCCATAATTGCATTGCAACATGAGACTGGGCGCAAGAGACTGAGGAACGCCTTATAACGCGCTGATATAAAATGATTTTTCTGCATCCGCCGGGTGTAACATTTCGTAATATTGATTGATTTGTCCTCTGGACCCGCCACTGCTACATCTAGCAGCGTCAAAAACGGGTTCACCGCAAAGGCTTGTAGCGATCATGGAAATCGACGTTCTCCCCGAAGTGCAGAAGATGGCTTCCGCTGTCCGTCCCGCCTTCGGCTCCGTCAAGCAGCGGACTCTGAAAACCGCGATCGGCTGCACCGGCGTCGGGCTTCATTCCGGGACCAAGGTCACCATGGTCCTGCGCCCCGCCGAAGCCAACAGCGGCATCCGTTTCCGCCGCACCGACATCGCCGGCGCCGGCGCCGTCATTCCCGCTCACTGGAGCAGCGTCAGCGACACCCGCCTGAACACCTGCGTCGCCGACGCCAATGGCGTGGGTGTGCGCACCATCGAACATCTGATGGCTGCTTTGTCCGGCATGGGCATCGACAATGCCATCATCGACATCAGCGGCCCGGAAGTGCCGGTGATGGACGGTTCCGCCGCTCCCTTCCTGTTCCTGGTCGAATGCGCCGGTGTGGTCGAGCAGGCTGCTCCCCGCCGCGCCGTCAAGATCCTGAAGCCGGTCGTGGTCCGCGAAGGCGACAAGGTCGCCATGCTGACCCCCTCCCACGGTTTCTCGGTCCATATGGAAATCGACTTCCCGGTGCCGACCATTGGCCGCCAGGAATGCCTGCTGACCATGAACCCCGGCGCTTTCAAGTCGGACGTCAGCCGCGCCCGCACCTTCGGCTTCGAGCAGGAAGTGGCCGCCATGCGCGCCGCCGGCCTGGGCCGTGGCGGTTCTTTGGATAACGCCGTGGTCATCGCCAGCGATGGCATGGGCGTACTGAACGAAGAAGGCCTGCGCTACGAAGACGAATTCGTCCGTCACAAGGCTCTGGACGCCGTTGGCGACCTCTATCTGGCCGGCGGCCCGATCCTGGGCGCCTTCCATGGTTGCCGCACCGGTCACGCCCTGAACAACCTGTTGCTGCGCGCCCTGTTCGCCGACGAAAGCGCTTGGACCTACACCACCATCAGCGCTGCCGACGCCTTGCGCGACGCCACGCCGGTTGTGGCGGCTCCGCAGCGGCTGGCCATCACCGCCCGCGCCTGATTTAAGTCGGGCATATTGCTCTCATGGGGCCTTGCCGGTATACCGCCAGCAAGGCCCCTTTCTTTTGTTACGGCTTCTTGTGGTGTCCTGGCGTCACCGTGATATAGTCTGCGCGGCCCACACCGATACCAGAGCAGGTCATGCCCAGTCTTCGTCTTTCCCGCGTGCTTCTCGTTGCCCTTGTGCTCACTGCTCCCCTGCTGGCGGCTTGCTCCGGCGACAAGGATAAGGACGCTTATCAAGAGCGCCCGGTCGAGGACCTTTATAACGACGCCATGAACCTGCTGAACCAGGAAGAATATACCCTGGCGGCCAAGGCCTTCGACGAGGTGGATCGCCAGCATCCCTATTCGGTCTGGGCCACCAAGGCGCAGCTGATGGCGGCCTATTCCCAGTATCAGCGCAACAAGTTCGACGAAGCGATCATCGCCCTGGACCGCTTCATCCAGCTGCATCCTGGCCACAAGGACGTGGCCTATGCCTATTACCTGAAGGCCCTTTGCTATTACGAGCAGATCGCCGACATCCAGCGCGACCAGAAGATCACCGATCTGGCCCTGAAGTCGCTGCAGGAAGTCATCGACCGCTTCCCCAACAGCAAATATGCCCGCGACGCCAAGCTGAAGCTGGACCTTGCCCGCGACCATCTGGCCGGCAAGGAAATGGCCGTTGGCCGCTATTATGAAAAGCAGCGCATGTATCTGGCGGCCATCAACCGCTTCCGCATGGTGGTCGATAACTACCAGACCACCACCCATGTGCCGGAAGCCTTGTCCCGCCTGATCGAATGCTACGAAGCCTTGGGCCTGCCCGAGGAAGCCAAGAAGACCGCCGCCGTGCTGGGCTATAACTATCCCGGCAACGAATGGTACAGCGACAGCTACACCCTGGTTACCGGCAAGCCGCCCGAAGACCCGAAAGCCCCGGGCAGCAGCAGCTGGTATTCCCACGTCCTGCCCTGGTAGACGCCCGCCATGCTCCTCGGCCTGTCGATCCGCGATGTCGTTCTTATCGATCGCCTCGACATCGCGTTCCAGCCCGGCCTGACCGTGCTGACCGGCGAAACCGGCGCCGGCAAGTCGATCCTGCTGGACTCCCTGGGACTGGCCTTGGGGGCTCGCTCGGAAAGCGGCTTGGTCCGCCAGGGTGCTTCGCAGCTGTCGGTCACAGCCGAATTCTCTGTCCCCGCCGGCCATCCCGCCGAAGCCATTCTGGCCGATCAGGAACTCCATCCCGCCGATGGCCTGATGCTGCGCCGGGTGGTCAGCGCCGATGGTCGCTCCCGCGCTTTCGTCAATGATCAGCCGGTCAGTGTCGGCCTTCTGCGCCGCCTGGGCGACTGCCTTGTGGAAATCCACGGCCAGTTCGAGAGCCACGGCCTGCTGGACCCGGCCAGCCATCGCAGCGTGCTGGATGCCTTTGGCGGTCTCGACGTTGCCGCCGTGCGCTCCGCCCATGCTGCCTGGAAAACCGCCGCCAAGGCCCGCGCCGAGGCCGAGGCCGCTCTGGCCAAGGCCAAGGGCGAGGAAGACTTCCTGCGCCATGCGGTCGAGGAATTGAACGCCCTCAACCCCAACCCCGGCGAGGAAAGCTCGCTGGCCGAGAAGCGGGCCATGATGATGCATGGCGAAAAGCTGGTGGAGGGCATGAATGCCGCCGTCCAGTTCCTGTCGGGCAAGGGCGATGTGGAGGCCAATCTACGCTCGGCCCAGCGGGCCCTGGAGCGGGTGGCCGACAAGGCCGAGGGACGGCTGGACGAAGTCATCGCCGCCCTGGACCGCGCCGCCGACGAAGCCGCCGAGGCCCGCACCCAACTGGACCGAGCCTCTTCGACCATCGATCTTGATCCCCGCGCCTTGGAAAAGGTCGAGGAGCGGCTGTTCACCTTACGCGCCGTCGCCCGCAAACATGCGGTGCCGGTGGATGATCTGGCCGCACTTCGCGACAAGATGGCCGCCGAGCTGTCGGCCCTGGATGCCGGCGGCAGCGGTCTGGCCAAACTGGCCGCCGCCGAAAAGGCCGCCAAATCCGCTTATGCCGAAGCCGCCAAGAGCTTGTCCCGCGCCCGAACCGAGGCTGCCGGACGGCTTGATCATGCGGTGGCCGCCGAATTGCCGCCGCTGAAGCTGGACCGCGCCCGCTTCCAGACCCGCGTCGCTCCCCTGGAAGAAGGCGAATGGTCCGAGACCGGCATGGACCGCGTCGCCTTCGAAGTCGCCACCAACCCCGGCAGCGCCCCCGGTCCCTTAGGCAAGATCGCCTCGGGCGGTGAATTATCGCGCTTTATGCTGGCTTTGAAAGTCGTTCTGGCCCGCATCGGCACCGTGCCTTCCATCGTCTTCGACGAAGTGGACAGCGGCATCGGCGGCGCCGTCGCCGCTGCTGTGGGCGAGCGTCTGGCCCGGCTGTCCCAAGACCTTCAGGTCCTGGTGGTCACCCATTCGCCACAAGTGGCCGCCAAAGGCGCCAACCACTGGCATGTGGCCAAAGGCGACGACGGCCAGGGCGGCACCGTCACCCGCGTCCAAGCCCTGCAACCGTCACAGCGCCGCGAAGAAATCGCCCGTATGCTGGCCGGAGCTGAAGTCACCGACCATGCCCGCGCGGCGGCGGAGAGTTTGCTTTCACCCACTGCCTAAAAGGACCGTGTTGCATGCAGAAGCTGGTGGAAAGCGTGATGAACCCCCGGCTGGCCAAGCTGTTGGACCAATGGGGCAAAGTCTTTCCCAAGGCTGGAAGCATCCCTGATCCTCTAGCCCTGTTCGCCGAGGAAGCCGATAATCTGGTGATCATCGGCTGCGATCATATCTACAGCCAGTATCTCCATTACGGCACCGCCTTGGCCGAACGGTTCGGCCTGGATCTGACCGGCAAGATCATCGAGCTTTTGCCATCCGACATCCTGCCGCCGCAGCAGCGCGGTATGTTGGAGTTCGAATATGGCTATGCCCGCAGCCACGGCTGCGTGCTCTGGCGCTCTTATACCGCCGGCTTTCCCGGCGACAAGATCGAGACCTGGCAGCGGCTGGTCCTGCCCCTGGGCGGCAATAAGCTGGCAGTGGCCGCTCTGCCCGGCCCGGCCTTTGCCGCCGATAACACCGCCAGCGGCAAGGGCCTGCTCAATCTGCTGATCGACCGGGTGCCGGTGGTGCTGGACGAACATGGCAAGGTCAAGGATCTGGCCCTGTCCCTAAAGTTCTTCAGCTCGACCCAGCAGCACTTAAGCGAGCTGGAGGCCCTGGCCAGCCTGGATAGCCTGACCGGAGTGCCCAACCGCCGCCAGTTCCATCATCTGGCTGGGCTGGAGCTGGATCATGCCCGGCTGATGGGGCGATCTTTCTCGGTGCTGGCCCTGGATATCGACCATTTCAAAGCCATCAACGACAACCACGGCCACGCCATGGGCGACGAGGCTCTGAAGACCTTTGCCGAGGCCTGCCGCTTCGCCCTGCGCGAGCCAGACCTGCTGGGCCGCTGTGGCGGCGAGGAATTCGCCGTCGCCCTGCCCAATACCGGCACCGAGGCCGCCTGGCTGATCGCCGAGCGCCTGCGCCGCAAGGTAGCGGAAATCCGCCTGGATTTACCCGGCGACAGTCAGTTGGCCTTCACGGTCAGCATCGGCGTCGCCACCCTGACCCCCGGCGAGGATCACGACGATCTGTCCCTGACCGCCCTGCTCGCCCAGGCCGACGCCGCCCTTTATCGCGCCAAGCACGAGGGCCGCGACCGTGCCTGCATGGTCAACCAGGAAGACCTGCGCACCTTCCGGGACCAGCAAACCGTCCGCGCCTGATCTCTTCCCACGACGAGATTGCCTCCTCCTGCCTAACCTCTCGGCCAACGGGAGGTGAGGCATGACGGTACATCCATCTGACTGGCAGGATCTGACAAAGGACTGTGGCCTGGACCTGCATGCCAGCTTCGGCGATTTTCGGGAATTGCTTCCCGCCTTGCAGACCGAATTCGCCGCCTTTGATCGCGATGCCGCCCCGGCGGAACGGGATTTCCGCGCTGGCGACGGCAGCTGGTCCAGCCTGACCCTGATCAATCGCGACAAGCAGCCCTTGTCGGCAGGCCTCGCTTCGCCGGGGATAGTCTTCATGCCGACCGTCGCCGCCCTGCTGGAGCGGGCTCAATGGACGGTGCTCGGCGCCCATATCCTGCGCCAGCCGCCCCAAGGAACTCTGCCCTGGCATTACGAGGATCAGGCCCCCTATTCCCCCGAGACCCGGCTTTTGATCCCCCTCCATGCGCCCGTCGGCAGCCGCACCCTGGTGAGCCACGAGGCCATCGCCTACCCCGAGGGCATGGGCTGGATCGCCGACGTCAACTTCCCCCATCAGGTGGAGAATCACAGCGACAGCCAGCGCATCATCCTGATCATGGACGTGGTCTCCGACAATGCTGTGCGGCGGCTGTTTCCCCTGTCCATGCTGAAAGATGTCCCCTGTCGCCTCTCCCTGGCCCAGCAGTGCCAAGGCCTGATGCTGCAATGGCGAGAGCATTAGACTTACCGCCTCTGTCCAAGGTGCTTCAAATCGGCTAACCTCCGCTCCCGATTCACCGCCCAAGACAGAGCATCATGCCCCAACCCATTCCCGTCGAAGAACTCACCCCCCTTGAGGCCGGCATCGAGCTGGTCCGGTTGGGCGACGAGATCAAGGCGCATGACAAGGCCTATTACCAGGACGACGCCCCCAGTCTGTCGGACGCCGAATACGACGCTCTGCGCCATCGCCTGACCGCCATCGAGGCGGCCTTCCCCGAGTTGATCCGCCCCGACAGCCCCAGCCGCAAGGTGGGCGCCGCCCCCGCCGAGGGCTTCCGCTCGATCCCGCATCTGCAGCCGATGATGTCTCTGAAGGACGTCTTTTCGGACGAGGAAGTGGCCGACTTCATCAAGAGCCTGCGCAACTTCCTGGTTCTGGGCGAAGACGGCGCAGTGGAACTGGTGGCCGAGCCCAAGATCGACGGCCTGTCCATCAATCTGCTTTATGAGAACGGCCAATTCGTCCGCGCCACCACCCGTGGCGACGGGGCCGAGGGCGAAGACGTTACCGCCAATATGCTGACCCTGCCCGACATGCCGCGTCAGCTGTCCGGCCCCGCCCCCGCGGTCATGGAAGTGCGCGGCGAGGTCTATATGGAGCGGGACGGCTTTTTGGCCCTGAACGCCGCCAACGAGGCCAAGGGCGACAAGGTCTTCGCCAATCCCCGCAATGCCGCCGCCGGGTCTTTGCGCCAATTGGACGCCGGCATCACCGCCCAGCGCCCCCTCAGCCTGTTCTGCTATGCCCTTGGCGAATGCAGCGAGAACGTGGCCGAGACCCATTGGGACTTCCTGGCCCGCCTCAAATCCTGGGGCTTCAAGGTCAATCCCCGCGCCGGTCTTTGCAACGGCATCGAGGAAGCCCTGGAGTTCTTTACCAAGCTGGGCGAGGACCGCGCCGGTCTGGCCTATGACATCGACGGCGTGGTCTATAAGGTTAACCGCATCGACTGGCAGAACCGCCTGGGCCGCCGCGACCGCACGCCGCGCTGGGCCGTGGCCCATAAGTTCCCCGCCGAGCAGGCCCGCACCACCCTGGAGAAGATCGAAATCCAGGTGGGCCGCACCGGGGCCTTGACCCCCGTCGCCCATCTGACCCCGATCACCGTCGGCGGCGTAGTGGTCAGCCGCGCCAGCCTGCATAACGAAGACGAAATCCTGCGCAAGGACATCCGCGAGGGCGATACCGTCATCATCCAGCGGGCCGGCGACGTCATCCCCCAGGTGGTCTCGGTGGTCAGCCACAAGGACGGCAGCCAGCCCTTCGAGCCTAAAACCACCTGCCCGGTCTGCGGCAGCCATGCGGTCAAACCCGAGGGAGAGGCCATCCGCCGCTGTACCGGCGGCCTCAGCTGCGGCGCTCAGGCCGTCGAGCGGCTGATCCATTTCGCCAGCCGCAATGCCCTGGACATCGAAGGCCTGGGCGAGAAAAACGTCGAGTTCCTATGGTCCAAAGGCTGGATGCGCACCCCCGCCGATGTCTTCCGGCTGGAAGACCATTTCGGCCCCGGCAATCTGATCCAGCTGGCCAAATGCGATGGCTGGAAGGACAAAAAGGCCGCCAATCTGTTCGCCGCCGTCGCGGCACGGCGCGTCGTGCCCCTTGACCGCTTCATCTACAGCCTTGGCATCCGCCAGGTCGGCGAGGCCACCGCCCGCCTGCTGGCCCTGAATTATCACAGCCTGAAGCAATGGCGATCCGCCATGCAGGCTGCCGCCAATGACCGCGAGGGCGAGGCTTGGGTCCATCTGACCGCCATCGATCAGGTCGGCCCCTCGGTGGCCGGTGAAATCGCCGAGTTCTTCGCCGAGGAGCATAACCGCGCTGTCCTCGACGATCTGACCGCCCAGATCACCGTCGAAGACTTCGCCGCCCCCGTCGCCTCGGATTCTCCCATCGTCGGCAAGACCGTGGTCTTCACCGGCAGCCTGACCATGTCCCGCGACGAGGCCAAGGTGAAAGCTCAGTCCCTGGGAGCCAAAGTGGCCGGCTCGGTCTCGGCCAAAACCGATTATGTGGTGGCAGGGGCCGACGCCGGCTCCAAGTTGACCAAGGCCCGCGACCTTGGCGTCACCATCCTGACCGAGCAGGAATGGCAGGAATTAATCGGCGGATAATCCATAGGTCCATCCCCCTTGAAAGCGGCCCCGGCACATCCCTTATCCAAGACGGAGGTGAGCGGCCAGCAAGAGCCCGCAGCCCCTCAATGAGCTTCATTCAGGGAGTGTATGGCATGATCGTTCGGAACGTTCTTAAGGCGAAAGCCAGCAATCAGGTAGCCACCACCAGTTCAGACCAGACAGTCGCCGGGGCGGCCCAGATTCTTCATAAACATCGCATCGGCGCCCTGGTGGTGGTCGATTCCGATGGCTCTATCGAAGGCATTCTGTCCGAACGCGATATCGCCCGGGGCCTGGCCCTGCATGGCGAAGAGCTTGGCACTTTGCCGGTCAATATGCTGATGACCAAGACAGTTCTGACCAGCCATCCGGATGATTCCATCGAACATCTGATGCAGATCATGACGGAAAGACGCATCCGCCACCTGCCGGTGGTCGAGCACGGCAAGCTGGTGGGCATCATGACCATCGGCGACGTGGTCAAGAACCGCCTGGAAGAAGCCACCATGGAAGTGGATCAAATGCGCGGCTATGTGATGGCCGGCTAAGAAATACGGGGCGGACAACGTCCGCCCCGTCATTATCCAGGCAATGCCTCCCTACCCCAGCGCCTGCACTTCCTTCAGCGCCTTCAGCCGCAATTCCGTCGCCTCGGCCCGGCCATAAAGGTCGGCGGCGCGGGATAGATGATGACGGGCCTTGTCTTTCTGCTGGCGACCACTTTCCATGCGGCCCAGCTCCAGGAACAAATCAGCCTCGCCTCGCAAGTGTCCGGCCTTGCCGTAAAGCTTGGCAGCCGCCGACAGGCTTTTTTCAGCCGCCGGAAGGTCGCCGGTCCGGCGCAACAGGTTGCCCAGACCGCTAAGGGCCGAAGCCTCGCCCAGCATGTCTCCGGCTTGGCGGAAACCATCCAGGGCCTTGTCATAATCCACATGAGCCTTCTCGGGGTGGCCCAGCAATTCGTGCAGCTTGGCCAGGGCGACGCGGGCATGAGCCTCGCCGGTGCCGTCGCCAACGGCGCGGTAAAGGGCCAAAGCCTTCTGATAAAGCTCCAGGGCCACATCCTGGTGGCCCTCGTCCCTTTCAATATGGCCCAGGCGCTTCAGGGCATGGGCCTGACCCGACTGGTCGGCGGCCGCATCGAACAGCTCTTGGGCCGACAGATAAAGACTGCGGGCCTCCCCCAGATTATCGGCACGGTGGGCCACTTCACCCAGGCGGCATAGAATCCCACCCTGTTGGCGCTGATCGCCCCCGGATACCAGCAGGGCGCGGGCCTCAACATAGCTCGTGCGGGCGACGGCCAGGCGGCCAAGCCGCAGCTCCAAATCCCCCAGCGATGTCAGAATTCCCGCCTCGCCCCCGGCATCATCGGCCTCGCGGAACAGCTGGCGGGCATGGCGAAAAGCCGAGCGAGCCTGCTGCAGTTCACCGGACAGCCACAGCCGCTCGGCTTCGATACGGGCGTCTTGCGCCTTGATGGATGGGGTGTCGGCAGTCATGACGGCGTTTCCAATGTCTTATTCTTGCCTGATACCAGCCTATTCCTTGGCTCGATGCGGGGGAAGCTGGAAAAATGTTTTGTTTCGCGGGGCTTGAAGGGGTTACACCTAGATCAATGGACTGCCCTCGTATCGCCTTAGCTGTCATGTTCCTGCTGGCCGCATCGCCTTTGGCGCTGGCGGCTGACTGCACCGAGCCGCCAGGTCCCCAGGTAGACTGGCAACGCTGCATCCTGGACCGCCGCAATCTGGCCGGCGAAGATCTCTCAGGAGCCAAACTGTCCGAGGCCAGCTTCGAGCGTGCCGCCCTGACCAAGGTCCGGCTGGATAAGGTTCAGGGCTATCGCGCCAAATTCATCAGCGCTGATCTGACCGGCGCTCATCTGGACGACGGCGTCTTTGCCGAAGCCGATTTCACCAAGGCCCAGCTGAAGGGAGCTTCCCTTAGGAACGCGGACCTGCGCCGCGCCCGCTTCTATCGTGCCAATCTGGCGGGAGCCGACCTGACGGGGGCTCGCCTGCTTGGCGCCGACATGCTCAATGCCGACCTCTCGGGAGCCACCTGGACAGACGGAAAACGCGTCTGCGCCGAAGGCTCCCAGGGGCAATGCAATTAACGGAGACCAACCCTTTGCCTCAGCCTACTGCTGAAAAAGAAGACTTCCCGACGATCCTGCGCCGCGCCCGCTCGGCGGTGGATCTATTGGCGCAGCTGAAGATTCCGCCCACACCGGCCCGCTTCACCGTCGGCTTCATGCATCAGACCGGCGATATGCCCGAGCTGTCCCAGACCCTGAACCGCCTGATCGGCCAGGACAAGCTGACCATCCTGGCGGTGGACGAGATCTTCGACCAATATTTCGGCCGCCTGATCGAGGAAGCCGACCTGCGCGACGCCAGCAAGCGCATCGAGCGCACCGTTGCCGAAGTGGTGGAATGCATCGATGTGGCCAGCGACGGCGCCCAGCGCTATGGCACGGTTCTGGCCGGCTTTTCCGGTCAGGCCGAGGGCATGGCCGAAGTCATGGACGAGACCCAGCGCATGGCCGAGGTCAACCGCCAGCTGGAATCCCGCCTGCAGATTTCCGCCCGCGAGATCGAGCAATTGCGCGATCACCTGACCCAGCTTGAGCGCGAAGCCAGCATGGACAGCCTGACCGGCATCGCCAACCGCAAGAGCCTGGACAAAAGCCTGCGCGACGCCATCTCCTTTGCCTCTCGCGAAGAAAAGCCCATGTGCGTGCTGATGATCGACATCGATCATTTCAAGCTGTTCAACGACACCCACGGCCATCAGCTGGGCGATCAGGTGCTGAAGCTTGTCGCCCGCAATATGACCGACTGCATCAAGGGCCTGGATACCGCCGCCCGCTACGGCGGCGAGGAATTCTGCGTCGTCCTGCCCCAGACCCGCCTGCATGACGCCGCCCATGTGGGCGACACCATCCGCAATCTGGTGGCCTCGAAGAAAGTCATCAACCGCCGCACCGGCATCATGCTGGGCCAGATCACCCTGTCGGTGGGCGTCGCTCAATACCGCCCGGGCGAATCCTCCGGCGACCTGATCAACCGCGCCGACGAGGCTCTCTATCTGGCCAAACAAACCGGGCGCAATCGGGTGATGACCGAGCACGATCTGCAGGACGCTAAAAAGGAATAAACCCCAAGATATAGACTTTGTCTCTTGGCCTGCCGCAGAGAACATATATAGTACAGACATGGCTGATCCTTTCGACCTCGATGACGATTCCGCGCCCCCGTTCGAGCCTGCGCCCGCCTATGTGCCGGCTCAGGCCCCCTGGCTGGTTGGGCTGAACCCTGAACAGCGGGTAGCGGTGGAAACCACCGAAGGCCCGGTGCTGGTGCTATCTGGCGCCGGAACCGGCAAGACCCGCGTGCTGACCAGCCGACTGGCTCAGATCATTGCCTCGGGCCGGGCCAAGCCTTGGAACCTGTTGGCGGTGACCTTCACCAACAAGGCTGCCCGCGAAATGCGCGAGCGCGTCGGCAGTCTGATTGGCGGAGCGGCGGAGCAAATCTGGCTTGGCACCTTCCATGCCCTGGGCGTGCGCATGCTGCGCCGTCACGGCGGGCTGGTGGGGCTGGAAAGCAATTTCACCATCCTCGATACCGACGACCAGCTGCGCCTGCTCAAGCAGGTGATGGAAGCCGAACAGATTGACCCCAAGCGCTGGCCGCCTCAGGCGCTGATGAACACCATCCAGCGCTGGAAAGACCAGGGCAAGCCCCCCGCCCGCCTGAAGGCCGACGAGGGCGGCGAACTGGCCGAGGGCCGCGCCGCCGAGATTTATCGCCTTTATCAAGAACGATTGATCGCACTGAACGCCTGCGACTTCGGCGATTTGCTGCTGCACTGCCTGACCATCTTCCAGGACCCCGAGCATAAGGACGTCCTGGAAAGCTTTCAGCAGCAGTTCCGCTATATCCTGGTGGACGAATATCAGGACACCAACGTCTCGCAATACCTCTGGCTGCGCTTGCTGGCCCAGAAGCATAAGAACATCTGCTGCGTCGGCGACGACGATCAGTCGATCTATTCCTGGCGCGGCGCCGAGGTCGGCAACATCCTGAAATTCGAAAAGGACTTCCCCGGCGCCACCATCGTTCGGCTGGAAGCCAATTACCGCTCCACCCCGGCCATCCTGGCCGTCGCCTCTGGCCTCATCAGCCATAATGCCGACCGCCTGGGCAAGACCCTGCGCCCTGGCCTCAACCATGTGGGCGAAGGCGACAAGATCGTCGTCCACGGCGTCTGGGACGGCGACGAGGAAGCCCGCTGGGTGGTCGAAGAGATCGAGGCCCAGCAGCGCAAGGGCGTATCCCTGTCTCAAATCGCCATCCTGGTTCGCGCCGGCTTCCAGACCCGCGAGTTCGAAGAACGGCTGATCACCACCGGCGTGCCCTACAAAGTGGTCGGGGGCTTACGCTTCTATGAGCGTCAGGAAATCCGCGACGCCATGGCATATTTCCGCGTGGTCTGCCAGCCCGCCGACGATCTGGCCTTCGAGCGCATCGTCAATGTGCCCAAGCGCGGCCTGGGCGACGCCAGCCTGCAAGCCGTGCATGTCCTGGCCCGCAGCCGCGGCTGCAGCCTGACCGAGGCTGCCCGCCTGCTGTGCGAGACCGACGAGCTGAAACCCAAGGCCCGCTCCACCTTAAGCGCCCTGATGACCGACTTCGAACGCTGGCGCTCCATGCTGGACGGCATCGATCACGTCGAGCTGGCCCAGACCATCATGGATGAATCCGGCTATACCGGCATGTGGCAGAAGGAAAAGACCCCCGACGCCCAAGGCCGGCTGGAGAACCTGAAAGAACTGGCCTCGGCCCTGGAAAGCTTCGAAAGCCTGCCCGGCTTCCTGGAGCATGTCAGTCTGGTGATGGAAAACGAGGAACGCACCGACGTCGACCGCATCACCATCATGACCCTGCATGCCGCCAAGGGCCTGGAGTTCGACGTGGTCTTCCTACCCGGCTGGGAGGAGGGTCTATTCCCCCATCAGCGGGCTCTGGAGGAAACCGGCGCCCGTGGCTTGGAGGAGGAACGCCGCCTCGCCTATGTCGGTCTGACCCGGGCGCGGCGACGCATCTTCGTCAGCCATGCCGCCAACCGCCGGGTCTATAACCAGTGGCAGAGCAATATCCCGTCCCGCTTCCTGGAAGAACTGCCGGCCAAGATGGTCGAGCGGACTGGCGAGACCGGCCTCTATGGCGGCGGCATGTCGGAGAGTGCCTCCCCTTGGGGCGGCAGCGGCTGGAACAGCGGCTATGTCAACCGCCGCCAGCGGGCCCAGATCGAGCAAACTCCCGCCTGGGCCGCCCCCACTCCGCCCGAAGGCGGCTTCGCCATCGGCGAGAAGGTCCATCATGCCAAATTCGGCAATGGCCGGATCATCGGCATCGATGGCAATAAGCTGGAAATCGCCTTTGACAAGGCCGGGGTGAAGAAAGTCATCGACAGCTTCGTCAGTTTGGCATAATCCCGCCTCGCCGACATTTCATCAGGACACCCTTTATGCCCAAGCCGCATCCCGACGTCTGGCGCGTCGAAATCGTTGTTCCCCTGGCCGACGTCGAAGTTTTCGAAGCCGTGCTGGAAAACTTCACCGACTCGGTGTCCTGGTTCCTCAACGATCCCGACGCCGACGAGACCGACGAAAACCTGCTGTGGCGGCTGGAGGGTTATTCCCGCACCCCCGTTGATCGAGCTGAGATTCATGCCGCCCTGGAAGTCACCGCCGCCTCGCTGAACCGCCACCCTCCGGTGCTGCGGATCGAGCAAGTGGCCGGCACCGACTGGGTCACCGCCAATCTTCAGGCCTTCCCGCCCATCACCGCCGGACGTTTCTTCGTCCATGGCTCCCACTTCGAGGGCCAGCCGCCGGCCGGTAAGATCGCCATCAAGATCGACGCCGGCACCGCTTTCGGCTCGGGCGAACATGCCACTACCTATGGCTGTCTGATGGCCCTGGACAAGCTGCTGCGCCGCCGCCGCTTCCGCCACCCGCTGGATTTGGGCTGCGGTTCCGGCATCCTGGGCATCGCCGCCGCCAAGGCCCTGCGCGTCAAGATCACCCTGTCGGACATCGACCCCATCTCGGTGCAGGTTGCTAACCGCAACGCCCAGCGCAACGGCGTCGCCAGTCTGGCCACCGCCTATCTGTCGGACGGCTACCACAGCCGCGCCCTGAAGACCCGCCGTCCCTATGACCTGATCCTAGCCAACATCCTGGCCCGCCCCCTGGCCAACATGGCCGCCGATCTGGGCCGTCATCTGGCTCCGAACGGCATCGCCGTGCTCTCAGGGCTCTTGAACCGCCAGGAACGCTTCGTCCTGGCCGCCCATCGGTCACAAGGCATCTCGCTTCTGGGCAAGATCCGCATGAACGGCTGGACCGCCCTGGTGATTTCCCGGTCTTCACGGGCGCGGATGTAGGGGAAAATCCGGGCTACTGCCCGGACCCGTTTGGGGCCATTGGCCCCAACTCGGTCCTACGGCACGAAACCGGCCCCCATATCCGCCTCGCCGCTTTGGCCGGCGGCGAATTCCTCCAGCACGTCCCAGGCGCGGTGGAGCTCGGCATCGGTGATGCAATAGGGCGGCAGGAAATAGGCCACCGGGCCCATGGGCCGCATCAGCATGCCGCGCTCGCGGAAATAGGCCTTCAGCTTCGGCCCCACCGCCGCACCAATGCCGCCCGAGCCAAGATCGACAGCGGCGATGGTCCCCATGACCCGATGGCGCGCCCCTTTGACGGCGGGCAGACGCTGGCGATGCAGAGCCTCGATGTCGCGGCGGCGCTGGGTGCAATCCTCCGACAGCAAAATCTCCAGCGAGGCCAGACCCGCGGCGCAACCCAGCGGGTTGGCGGTATAGGAATGGCCATGCAGAAAGGCGCGGTCCAGCCCCTCGCCCAGGAAGGCCTCGCGGATATGTTCGCGCACCACCGTGGCGGCCATGGGCAGGAAGCCGCCGGTAATGCCCTTGGACAGACAGACCATATCAGGCACGACGCCGATCTTTCGGCAGGCGAAGACATCGCCGGTGCGACCAAAGCCGGTCATCACTTCGTCAAAGATCAATAATGCACCCGAAGCCTGCACCCGCTCGGCAACGGCCCGCATGAACTTGGGCCGACACATGCGCATGCCGGAAGCACCCTGGATCAAGGGCTCGACGATCACGGCGGCGACGTCGGCGGTCAGTTGCTTGTCCAGCTCAATAAGGGCGACGGCTTCCTTGGCCTCGATCTCTTCGTCACCGATCCAGGTGGTGGGATAAGGCAGCATCTCGACCGGGAACAACATGCCCTGCCAGGCGCGGAAATAGCCCGAGGTTCGGCCCACCGACATGGCCCCGACGGTATCGCCGTGATAAGCGCCCTCAAAAGCCAGCAGGCGGGTGCGGCTCTCTTGGCCGATGTTGGCGAAATATTGCAGCGCCATCTTCAGCGCCACCTCCACCGCCGTCGAGCCGTCGTCGGAATAGAACACCCGGTCCAGATCGCCCGGCATCAACCCGGCCAGCTTGGCGGCGAAGCGGGCCGCCGGTTCGTGGGTAAAATCGGCGAAGATCACCTGCTCCAGCGTGGCAGCCTGATCGGCCACGGCCTTGGCAATACCGGGATGGGCGTGACCATGCATATTGACCCACCAGGAAGACACCAGATCCACATAAGCCCGGCCGTCGGCGGTCAGGACCGAAGCCCCCTTGCCTCCCACCGCCACCAGGGGCTGAGGCGCCGTCTGCTCCTGGGTGAAGGGATGCCAGACATGGCGACGGTCAAGATCGAGGATTTCCTGAGACAAAATGATGCTTCCTTTTTCAACCTCAAGGGCTGCCGATTTCTTAGGTTACCCGATGTCTTGACTCATGACAGCTTGCCTTTCTGAGGAGCCAAAATATTACTTTTCTGACCAAGTCACTGAAATATGACATTTTTATGACAAACCTACTTCCGTATTCATGCTCTTGCTGCGTTGCAAAAATAGCTGTATCTGGCCAAATGTTATACATGCCTAAAAAACGCACAAACAAAAGGCGATATCCGGCGTTCGGCACCGCCATGAGGGACAAAAAAATGCTAAAAAAAATCTCTATCACGGCCAAATTCGCCCTGATCGTCGGCATCGCCATCATCGGCATTCTTTTGCAAATGCTTGTTTCCTGGCATGGCGAAGCAATCAATCAAAGGCTTGGCGCAGTTCGAGAAACCCGGGACGCCATCTCCATCTCCATCTTGAGCCTGCGCCGCTCCGAGAAGAACTTCCTCCTCTGGAACGATACGGCCGCCGTCGAGACCTGGAAGAAGGAAACCGAGCATCTGGACAGCCTGATCGCCAGCCTGGGCACCGCCACCAAGGAGGAAGGCATCGAGGCCGGCAGCGCGGTCTCTTCCCTGTCCGATGTGATCCGCCTCTATGAAACTTCGTTCACCACCCTGGTTGAACAGGAAACCAAGGCCGGCCTGACGCCTGAAAGCGGCTTGCTAGGCGAACTACGCAATGCCGTCCATACCGCTGAAGCATCCCTGAACG
>Ga0302187_10002025_pt1 | contig 16928 bp, 16 predicted proteins | sample II_Bog_E1_3_FD_202120 | JGI IMG/M metagenome (GOLD analysis project Ga0302187, IMG submission 202120) | Peat permafrost microbial communities from Stordalen Mire near Abisko, Sweden - II_Bog_E1_3 | ecosystem: Environmental > Terrestrial > Soil > Wetlands > Peat | place: Sweden: Abisko...
TCTCCGTGGTGGACGAGGGCGGCGTGGCGCTGGCGGCCATCCAGGGGTTGAACCAGAAGCTTCAGGAAAAGGACGCCAAGATTGGCGAATTGGAAAAACGTCTGGATGAACTGGAAGCAACGGTGAAACAACTTGCTGCAAACAAATGAGGCACCTATGAAAAAATTATTTCTCATGTTTGCCTGGTTGATTCCGACGCTCGGCTTTGCGCAAAGCTACACGATAGACTGGTATAAGATCGCCGGCGGTGGCGGCACGAGCACGAACGGTAGTTATTCCGTCAGTGGCACCATCGGCCAGCCCGACGCCAGCGGCGCGATGACCGGCGGGCCGTATTCTGTGACGGGCGGCTTCTGGAGTCTCATCAATGTCGTCCAGATGCCCGGCGTGCCGAATCTGCTCATTGTTCCCAACGGCGCGAACAGCGTCAAAATCATCTGGCCCGACCCGGCCACCAACACTTACACCTTGCAGCAGAATGTGAATCTCGCCACGACCAGTTGGGTGACCAGCGGCTACACCATCACCAACGGCTTCGGCACCAACTTCTGCACCATCACACCGCCCACCGGAAATTTATTCTTCCGTCTGTCCAAGCCTTGAATTTCCGGATCGCCTAATATTTCAAGCCAAACCAAGCGTAGCCCGTCAGACGCATACGGAATGACGGTCATGGGAATTGTTTCCGTTGGTTGTGGATACGGAACCTTTGAGCGTCCGGCTTTTTGCGGCGCGCTCGTTCTTGTCCTTGACCTTTAGCCGGATGAGTTCGGTTGCCTTGTTCATCCATCTGGCGTCACCTTTCTTTTGCTCAATCTCGGCCGTCAGAAAAAACTTCACGGCTCCTGGCGGTGGATTGCCCAGCGGCTTGAGCTGGCCGGCAGTGACCAGAATGGGAATGTGGTCTGGTTCAAAACCGAGCCGCCAAGCAGCTTCGGCGGCGTTCAAGCGTCCGGGCAGCGAGACCAAATTAAGAATTTCTTTGCGTTCGGGGTTCATACGTTTTCCTTGGTTAAAACGAGGGTGACGGCGGCAATGTGGGTGTTCAATAGGCCAGCGAAACGTCGGGGAGCGGACTTCACAAAATTTAGCTCATATTTTTGGAGTTCACGCTCCACGGAGTCGAGGCCACTGCCCAGCACCACGACTTCAGCCTGGGCAAAGTGAATCACCAGTTTTTCCGGCGGTGCATCCGGCTCCTGTTCCAGCGCCGGATTGGAAAAACTTTCGGCAGACAGTAGTTGCGCGTAAGGGAGCAGATAATTGTGCCCATCGTCGGCGTAGACTTTCAGAGCGGCACTATTTATGTCAGTGGTAAAACAGGGATTATGGCCTGATTTAAAATCTGATTCGGTGAGCGGTCTTTTGTTGATGTTCATAATGTTGTGGTTCCATTTGTGGATAACGGTTGTCAGGTGAAATCTTTTGTTGCGGCGCGAGGCGCTGCCGGAATTGATTCAGGAAACGCTGGCCACGTTCCATGACCCGCCGGATGAACTTCTGCCGGCTGACATGCGGGACCACTTCCACGGCGGCCAACCGCTCGCTGGAATGGGTGACGTGCGAGCGCAACATCTCGGCATCATCAGTGAACACGCGGCAGGCATCGCGCCCGCGCGAGATGCTGACATAAAATTGTTGCTGATTGATCGCCGGCAGCGAACGTGACGACGCGACGACCAGCACCTCATCCACGGTCTTGCCCTGGGCGGCGTGCGAGGTGACGGCGTAGCCGTGCGTGAACGTGAGATAATTTTGAGGAATCACCCGGCCATCGGCCAGCACCACGGAATCACCCTGAATCGCCAATACCTCGACGAGTTCACCATTGATGAACCGCTTGCGGCTGGCATTTGCTTGCAGTAACAGTTTGTCGCCGATAGCAATTTTCATTTTCCGTTTCTCGCCCACGTCAAACGTGGCGAAGCCTGCACCCAAAGGAAAAATGTTTTCGGAACCATCGGCGTGTTGAACTTTGAGCGAATCATTCGCGACGGCCACCACTGACACTGTTTCATTTTTATCGAAGCCGTGCGTTGTCCGGTGAAAATGGATGGCCATGCCGGGACGATATTGCCGTGCATCGCGCTTCTGTGCCTCCGTCCATGACAGCGAATTGAAAACCGAAAATTCCTTTTCATCCAGAGCCAGACGGCCAGATGATTTCAATGCGGCCCGCACTTTTTCCGTCACCGTTTCAATTTCCGCCCAGGTGGGCGCGATCAGCAGCGCGGACCGATTTTGCTCCAACGATTTCAGATACGCCTGCGAAGCGGAGTCATGAAGCTGACGGTCAGAAAGTTCCACGACTGCGCCCATGCGTTCCAACTGTGCGAACGCTTCCACCGTTTGTTTCTGTGCGGCCAGTTCGACCGCCTTGCGATACTCGACTTTGCGCTGGCGACGGATGGCCGTCAACTGACCGGATTTGAAATCGGAATGTTGTTCCAAAATCCGCAGCGCATCGCCACGCGCGACCGAGGCGTGCTGGCCGGTGTCGCCCGACAGCACAATGCGTGCGACCCGCGCCAGGTCAAACAGCCGCTTCATGTCGTCCATCCCGACCGCCCCGGCTTCGTCCAGCACTACCAACTGACGGGCAGACAACGCCCGTTTCGTCAGCAGCAAACTTTGCAGTGTCACCGCCTCGAATCCTTCTTTGCGCAAAACTTCCGTCGCCGCCGCCGTCGGCGCGCAGAACAGCGGTTCAATGCAGGCTTCCTTGCAGGCGGCGACCAACTCGTGCAACGCCGTGGTTTTGCCACTGCCGGCCAGACCGCGCAGGCCGGTGATACGGTCACTGGTGCGCAGGACATGGTAAATCGCCCGCTGCTGATCTTCGCCGAGCCAGTCGGCAGGCCGGTATCCGGGATGCAACGGCGCGACTGCATCGCATCCCGCATTCACCGCCTGAATCAAATCCAGTTCCGTTGCCAAAATTTGCCGTGTGGAAAATCCACGTTCCGTTTTCACCAAGTCCGGCGAATGCTTCACCGCCGTTTTCAACGTCGGCAAATCCACTTCGCCCAATCGTTGCGACAGGGCCACATTCAATAGTTCATGCTCTGGCACCACCGACTTGCGCTCGAACACATGGGCGAGGGTATGATTCAGGGCTTGGTTTTCCGGTTCAATGACACGGACTGGCCGGACGGGCTGGGCTGACGAGCAAAGCTTTTGCAGTGATTGTTGTTCGTTCGATGACAACTGCGCCAGTTGGCGTTCGCGCACTTCCGCCGTCGAGATGCCTTTGATTTTTTCCGCCCGGCTCTGATGGACTGCGAGAGAAATGGCATTGTTGGAAAGTTTCCGCCCCAGCTTTTGTTCCAGTTCCTTGACCACCGCGTCACGTTGTTCTGCGCGTTTGGAAAACCGTTTCAACACCTCATCGCTGACGCCATCAATTTGAAAGCCATGTTTGGACGGTTGAATCCGGTAGCCGATTTGTTGCACCCGCTTCGCCAGTTCGTTCCGATAAACCGCCGTGCCGTAACGGATGGCGTCATACATGCCACCCGCTTGCAAGGCTTTCCAGGACCGTTCGCTGTCATCAAACGTGGCGTTGAACACCGTGAAGTGGGTGTGTAACTGCGGGTCGAGCGCGCGGCTGCTCGTGTGCGTGAACGCGGCGGCGGCGAGATTGCCGGTGATCCGGTCTTTTTGATTGCCCTGTTTTCGCACCCGTGTTGCGGCGAAGGTTTCGAGTTCGCGGAACGCAATTCGCGTGGCCTCCTCGTGCGCCGTCACCAGCCGTTCATCAGCCAGCGTCACCGCCAGCACCGACACCGATTTCGGCGCGGAACAGGTGAAATCATAAAACACGCGCCGCTGGCCTTCCTTCTGGCTGCGCTGCGTCAGCCGTTCGCCGGTTGCAGGATTTTTATTTTCGCAGAGCGCATGAAACTGTTCGCGCGTCACGATGTTTGCCAATCCCAACCGTTCCGCGCCCGTGCCGATCCACTGGCCGGGACGGATTTCCCCGGCAGCATAGTAATCATTCTGCGACAGGTGTTCGTCGAAGTAACTCTCGGCGTCACCCAGGTTTTTTTGCGCCACGACCGTAAACATAAGGCGTCATTTCATCCGTTTTTTAAAAGACTTTGTTCGTTTTTGGAACAATCGTTGATTTCTTTCATTCATCGTTTTGGCATTTTACCCGCAGGCAAACCGGCAACCGTGTCACCCATGACACGAAATGCGTTCCTGGCTTTTCCCACGCAGAGGGTGGCTGAATCCGAACCGAATTTGGTTTCATTCATGCGGCAATTTTATCGGATGCCCAGACCACTATTGCGCAATCTTTACACAATCGGCATATCCCGTTCTGCCACCATTTACCGTTTGTCATTTTACCGGAATTGCCCGTGTTGTGGTGTGTCACCATCACAAACCGACCTACCATCCGGCCGGCATAATCCGGTTTCATCACTTGATTTTATTGGGCAACTCCCAACCGTTCATTTCGCGCGTCATCAGGGCATCAAGCGTTAATCGAAATGACCTATGGCGGCATATTGGCCGAATTTTGAGCGGCGAAGTTGCAAACTTTGCAGAAAGTGAAAATGATTTTGAAGCTTGCCCCCAAGCATCATGCCTGCGACTCGTCGTGTCACCCGGTTAGATATGGTTTCAGAAACGGAAGTTTGCAGCGCTAACTCATCACCCAATTCGATACGTTCACGCGAACGGTGTTTTTAGACATTTCGGAGCGTTGGTAGTGAACATCCAAAATTTCCTTTGCTTGTCGTGCGCCCGCGTTCGGCGTAAACTCGCCAAGTTCATAGAAGGTGGCACGTTATTTTTCCAATGGCTGGATTTTTAACGGTGAATCGGCAGTCATACATTTTTCTTGGTTAAAGTGACGGTGACGGCGATGACGACGTTGCGAGAGAAGCTCATCAAAATCGGGGCTAAGGTGGTGCGCCATTCCGGGAAAATCGCGTTCCAGATGGCGGAGGTGGCGGTTTCACGAGCGTTGTTCCAGACGATTTTGTAACGGATTGGACGGCTGAGATTGGCAGCTGCGATGTCAGGATGAAGGCTGATCATGGCAAAACCACAGCAACTACGGAGGCGGTGTCTTCACATTCGGGAGAGACCAGGCATTGGAGCCAGAAATGCCGTCGAAACATCTCCCGCGCCGGGAAAAAACCGGTGGCCGACTGAAAAAACGAGTTGCAAAACTATGAAGCAGGACGAAAGTGAGCATAATTACAAAGAAGGCTCCACGCCGGTCGTGAGCCAGAAGCCAATTGGGAAATCCCAGTTGCCATGAGCAAAAAGGACAAAGCAATGCACCGTGACCTGAAAACGCGAATCCAGAACCTGCTCGTTGTGCTGACAGCGGCCACCACCACTGCCGTGGCGCAGACGACGCAACAGCCCTTGGATCTGGATACCAACCCAAGTTTCGAGTTTGGGCAAAGCGCCGCCGCCAGTTCGCTTTTCGCACCGGGATTGCTCGATCTGACCTCGGGTGGCACGGGCTACACGAACGCAGCCGCCTTGCAAAGTTTCGCGGACAATACCCTGTCCAACTTTCCACCCGGGTTAGAAGTGTTCCTGGCCTATTGGGGCAATCCGAATTATGCGTTGCTGACGGGCGGCACTTCGGGGACAACCACGTTTGATGGCAACAGCCTCGTGGCCTTGTCCGCGGAATTCTCCCCATTTAACGTGGCACAATGTCAGATCCCAAGCCGAAACAGCCTTTATGATTTTACGGCTGCCGGGAGTGTCATCGTGAAGGGCCAGAAACGCGAGACGGCAGGTTACAAAGTGGTGAGCCCGCTGGTTCTCGACCTCCCGGGCAGCGGCGTGCTGGAGGCCTCGGGTGGCCTTTGGACACCCCATCCCTCGCTCCTGACCGGGCCTTATGCCGCCTTTGACGTGGATGGCGACGGCTTCAAAGATGTCACTGAATGGATCGGTCCAGCGGACGGCCTGTTGACCACGACCACCAACGTTCAAAGCGGGCGCGACTTGCTGGGCACAGCCGGCGGATGGACGAATGGCTTTCAACACCTGGAAACCCTGTTTGACACAAACCACGACGGAATCATTCAGGGCGCCGAATTGAACGGCCTCTATGTCTGGCAAGACATCAACGGCAACGGTATCGTGGACGCCGGGGAGACTGCCTCCGTGCAAAGCCTGGGAATTTCCTGGATTTCCACCGTGCAATCCAACGGCATTTCCTGGTTCGGGTATGCCAACGGCACTTCCAATTTGGTCTGGGACTGGTGGCCCAATTACGCCCTGTCCAACCTCCGCAACGCCACCGCAGCGGGCGGCGGCTTGGTGGGCCAGAATGTGGTGTCGAACTTGGCCGCTCTGGCGTTTTCACCAAGCAACCCCGGCACAATAGTGCCGACGTTACACGCCCCCGCCCAAATCTCGTCATCCCAACTGGCCGCCGCCGGAATTGACCTGGCGTCTTTCCGCATCGCCGCGCTGACTGGTGGCGGCGGGAGGATTATCGGTTATGACCAGTCCGGTGTGCCGTCGCGGATGAGGCTGCTGCAAATCACGCTTTCTGCCGATTTGTCAAACATCGGGGTGGTCGCCTTGACACTGCCGTTCGAGGAAATCTGCCAATTGGCCGCCGATCCAACCGGGAACCGAGTTCTGGCGATTGGCAACTTTGGTTCGAAGTTGGCGCTGGCCGATTTTTCGAGCCAAACGATTGCACCCACCAATGGGCTGGACCTGGTTTCGGCGGGTCTGCGCGCGTCCGGTCTGGCAGGCTGGACCGGTGTCTTTTGGTTCACGGCCTGGCAATTGGACACCAACGACGCGGTGATAGACGAACGGACCTGGGAATTGACGCCGGGCGGCTTCCTGGCGGGGCTTTCGTTGGATGCGTTGCGCACGCAATTCGGCCAACTGCCCGAATACACGCTCACCGGGCCGGAATCGGGGTTTTTCGTGACGCCCTCCAGTCCCGGGCAGACGCTCTGGTGGATCAATGGCACCAACCAGCAACTGGTCGCGCAGGCGGATGCCTTTGGGGGACTGGCCGCAACACCCGGCACCGTCGCTTACACCGAGCGCAACGACAGCGAGTATTCCCTGGCAGTCTGGCGGCCGGACACCGGCCCGGTGATTGCCACCAACAGCACCACGCCATTGGTCTATCCGCTCCTGACACCGAGTGGCGGCTGCGCCGCCGCCGTCACCGTTTCCCCCCAAACGCAGAGCATTACGTATCTGGCGACAACGTCGCCTTCTGAAGATTCGGCGGCGGGATTGTTGACGACGACTCCGGGCCAGGGGAAAGTTGCTCCGGGCGCTTTTGCCCATTACAGTCTAGCCGGAATAGCTCTCCTTCCGCTGGCTGATTCTCCGCCGGCAGCGGGGGCGGTTTTTACGGATGTCGCATCAAGCGCTTCGAGCGCCAGCCTCACCTTTCAATGGAGCAGCGCCGCGCATGCCTTCCAACTGGAAAGTTCGACCAACATTTCCGGCCCATGGCTGCCCAACTCCACAATTCTCTTTGGTGCCAATTATACGGCGCCAGGAATTTTGACCAACGGTGCCGCGATGTTCTTCCGGCTGATTCAATGGTAGGACCGAGCGTCGCATAGGCCAGTCATAATCCGACCGACACCAGATCATTTGAAGATTCCAAAGGCATAACAACCGTATGGTAAGGCCGTATGCGTGCGGATGCTATGGGATGTTTTACCATTGTCCCCAAAACCAAAAAATCAATGCCCAGTCCCCGCATGATAGTCCCGGATGGCAGCGAGTGAAACCCGATGAAAAAGCAATAAAGCTTTTCTCAACTTGATCGGCCCAGGCTTTATGGTCGGAGGTGGTAAGGCGGAGAACATCTTTTCTCTAACCGCGTTGTGTGGAAAGCTTCAACCACCACGCGACCATAGGTCGGCGTGGGCAAAACCAAAATTCATCTGCCGCCGGTCAACCAGCTTGAATCCCGCCTTCGTCAGAAAATTGTCCGGCGGCGTGAGCCAGCTTGCAGACAATGAAGTCGTGAGTTTGAAGAACGCATAGAGCATGGCCAGAATCACGTTTGCACGCCAACGCCGCCAGCCAGCCTCCGGCACGCGAAAATCGGCCAACAACCAGATGGCTTCGGCGGTTGTGCTTCCGGCCAGCAGCGGAATAAGCTTTTGAAGTTGTTCCGTATGCGTCTGAGCGGCCACGTCTAGTTTCCGGCGACGGGCTGTGAGACGATGGCGGGATGAATACATCAAAAACTGGATCTGGACGGCGGCGGTGGTCTCGTAAACAACGACAACGATTGTTGACAAAATTCCACCAAAGCCAATTAACCCAATCCGAATTTGCCAGCCAGCATGGCGTCGGGTTGTCCACCTTGAGCAAGTGGTTGCGATCGGAACGTGAAGCCGTGCCGCCGAAGATAAAATTCCAAGAAGTCCGGTTGCCCAACCCCGCAACGCGCGGGCCGGTTGAAATCATCAGCCCGCAAGGCTGGAGCGTGCGGGTGCCACACGGTTCGGATGTTCAGCTGTTGCCCGAACTTTTGCGGGCATTGCCATGCTGAGTGTCACCAGCGCGACGCGTGTGCTGGTCGCCACCACGCCGGTAGATTTGCGCGGCAGCTTCAACCGGCTATACAGTCTGGTCGTGGAGCAACTTAAAGGTGATCCGCTATCCGGTCACTTGTTCGTGTTCACCAATGGGCGACGGAACCGGATCAAGGTTCTTTACTGGGACGGGTCGGGTTTATGGGTTTGTGCGAAGCGATTGGAACAAGGTCGGTTCACCTGGCCTGTGAGTGAAAGTGGTCAGATAGACCTGCGCGGCGAAGAGTTCAGTGCTTTGATTCATGGGTTGGAAGTGCAGTCAAAAAAGAACTGGTATCGCCGCTGAAATAATTTTGAATAATCTTTCGCCATAGTGAAACTTTTTTCTGCGGCGAGTGTCTATCAATGCGAGCTGATGAACACCGACACCACACTGCACAAAAAGTTAGATGAGATGAGTGCCCGTGTCGTTGCGTAGGAACTGGAGAACCGGCTGCTGCGCCAGAAGCTCGACCAATATATCCGCCACTACTTCGGCGGTTCACGCAATGAAGGTTTGGACAAACACCAACTGGAACTATTGCTGCAAGGTTTGCCCAACGTCATCACGCTGCCAGCACCAGAACCCAAGACAACGACAGCCACGCGCAATGGCGCAGCGCATCCGGTGCGGCGGATGTTGCTCGAGGACAGATTGGAGACGCATGAGATCGTGATCGAGCCAGCGGAGGTGCAGGCACAGCCAGACGGCTGGAAAAAGATCAGCGAGGAGCGCACCCGCCAACTGGACTGGGTCGCGCCCAAAATTATCAAACGAGTTTACATCCGCCCGCGTTATGTGAAGCAGGAACGCTTCGCCCTGGCACCACTGCCGCCGCAACCGATTGAACAAGGCATGGTGGGACCGGGCTTGCTGGCGCAGATTCTGGTCAGCAAATATGAATATCATCAACCGCTTTACCGGCAGGAGAAGATGTTCCGTCAGCAGTTCGGGGTGGAACTGAGCCGCAAGACGATGGGGTGCTGGGTGGAGCAAGCTGCCGAGTTGTTGAAACCGGTGTATCGTTCAATTCGGGAAGATTTGCTGGCGGGCAATTACCTGCAAGCCGACGAGACGCCGATCCGGTATTTAGACCCGGATGTGAAAGGCAAAAGCCAGCAAGGTTATCTTTGGGTTTACAGCCGGCCCAAGAGCGATGTGCTATTTGAATGGCGGGTCAGCCGTTCGCGGGCAGGGCCGGAACAATTTCTAAAAAACTTCCGGGGCAAACTCCAGACGGATGGCTACTCCGCGTATGAATCACTGGCCAAAAGCCGCGATGATCTGACATTGATTGGTTGCTGGGCACATGCACGTCGAGGCTTCCACGAAGCGTTGGCGGAAACAAAAATAGGGGCGTGGTTTTTGAGGCAGATTGGACTGCTTTACGCGGTGGAAAAGAAACTGCGCGAGCAAAAGGCTGGGCCGGCACTGCGTGAGGCGATGCGCGCTTGGCAATCGCAACCCGTATTGACTCGACTGAACCGCGCTATGGAACTGATCCGGAGAAAAACTTTGCCGCAGGGGTTGCTTGGCCAGGCGATTGATTACACGCTGAAACGGTGGACAGCTTTGAACCAATTTATCACCGACGGCATTCTTGAAATTGATAACAACAAAATAGAAAATTCAATTCGCCCAAGCGCACTTGGAAAACGCAATTGGATGTTCATTGGGCATCCCGAAGCCGGAGAACGCAGCGCGGTCATCTACACCCTGCTGGGCAGTTGCCGGCGGGATGGAATCAACCCGTTTGACTACCTGAAAGATTTATTCACGCGTTTGCCTGCGGCCAAGATCACTCAAATCACAGAGTTCACGCCTGCGGCGTGGGCCAAAGCCAAAATGATGAAGGAAATGTCCGCTCGGACCGTTTGAAGAAACCAAGTCGCAAAACCACAGTCCGACGACGGAGGCGACCCTGCCTGCTTTGCGCCTTTGCGACGACCTGCCAATTTAATGCTTGCATTTAGCAATAGCAATATGCCATAATTGATTGTATTCCCACTGAAAGCCGGAGCGGATGCGTTTAATGCAAAGCCTGAAACCATCGAAATCAGCTTGGGCCACCATGTGCTGCTATGGCACGAATGGTTTGATGCAGCGGCTACCTATCACGATGTTGGTTTCCCTTGCAGTCCCGGTTCCAGTTGCCGCTCGTCCTTCCCTTCATCCCTCAAAATCTGAATAAACATCATTATGAAAACAAAAAACCAACATCTCCTCCTCGTGCTGACCTTGCTCGCCAGCCTGCACCGGTCCGCTGCTAAACCCGGCGACAGACCAACCGAGAGTATCACCTATCAAGGTCGGTTGTTGACTGCGGCTGGCGCTCCAGCCAACGGCAGTTATGACATCACATTCACGTTGTTCAACACCGTGAGCAACGGCAGCCCGGTCGCCGGGCCGTTCACCAATACTGCCGTGTCGGTTAGCAGCAACGGCTTGTTCACGACGCTGATGGATTTTGGTCCCAGCCCCTTTAATGGCAGCACAACCAACTGGGTGGAGATTGGCGTGCAAACCAATGGTGGCAGTGGATTCACCACGCTGACGCCGCGCCAGTTGTTGACGCCAGCACCGCTATCCCTCTATGCGAGCACGGCCGGCGTGGCCAATGGGGTGTCGGCTACCACCGTGATCCAAGGCCAAAGCCTTAGCATTGGCCAGAGCAACACAGTGGGCGGCGCATATTCCACCATTGCCGGTGGTGGTAACAACGCCGCGACCATGGACTACGCCGTGGTGGCCGGTGGTTATGGCAACACAGCCAGCAGCACCTCGGACACCGTTGCGGGCGGCTCCGTCAACACGGCGAACGGTCCCAACGCTGCAGTCGGCGGAGGCACGGGCAACATGGCCACCGGCCAGAACTCCGTGGTCGCCGGAGGCTCGTTCAACACCGCCAATGGCACGAATGCCACCGTTGTCGGAGGCGACAACAATACAGCCCTTGATTACGACTTTATTGGCGGCGGCCAGTCGAATGTGATTGGCAATGCCTGGTCAGTCATAGCGGGAGGGCTATTCAATCATGTGCATGAAGTGCCATTTAATTATTTTCAGTCCATCGGCGGTGGGTTTTTCAACTCGACTTGGGCAACGGAGGCGACCATTGGTGGCGGCTTTCAGAATAACATCCTGTCGGGTGCCACCGAGGGCACGATCAGCGGTGGTTCGTTGAATACAATTCAAACGTCATCGCCGGACAGCACCGTCGGCGGTGGTTATGGGAACCTCATTCAAAACAATGCTTCCTATGCGATGATAGGCGGCGGCGATGCCAATACCATCAAAACATTCGCATCGGATTCGACCATCGGCGGTGGTTATCAAAACACCGTCGGCGGCGGTTTAGGCACCAACACCACCACCTTCAACACGCTCTATGCGACGGTGAGCGGTGGTTCGCTGAACACCGCCAGCAACTACAACTCGACTGTCAGTGGCGGCGGGAACAACGTCGCCGGTGCCCAATTCGCGACGGTGGGCGGCGGCGGGACAAATTTTGCGAGCGGCGCTTATGCCACAATTTCCGGGGGCGAGGGGAATGCCGCCAGCGGTGGCGCTGTTTTCGTTGGCGGCGGCATCGGCAATACAGCCAGCAGTGGGGGCGATGTCATTGGCGGCGGCGACAACAATCTCATCCAGTCCTATTCTGGCGATTCCGTGATCGGTGGTGGCACCACGAACACCATCCAAACCTTTGCGTCTGATTCAACCATCGGCGGGGGCTATGGCAATCTTATTGGCGGCGGCTTTGGCGTGAACACCAACACTGGCGTTGTCATCACCAACACGGCTTTCGCGACGATAAGTGGTGGCTATCAAAACACCGCCAGCAATTACGACTCGACGGTAAGCGGCGGCGGCAACAATCTCGCCGGAAACTCCTATGCCACCATACCTGGTGGCCAGCAGGCGGTGGCCACAAACTATGCGCAACAGGCCTATTCCAGCGGATCGTTTCAAAGTGCCGGTGATTCCCAGTATTCCCTTTATGTGCTGCGGGGTGCCACCACCACCAACTGCGTTACCTGTAACTCTCAAAACTTGTATCTGGACGGTCAATCCCTTGAAATCGCCCTGCCGGCCAACCGGTCCATGGCATTCAACATGAATGTTGTGGCGCGCACGGCGGGAGTGGGCGGGGTGGCCAGCGTCTTCTCCATTGTCGGTGGCGCCAACGGCGCGACGGCAAATTATTCCTCCACCATCACCCTCAATCAACTCGGCTTCAGTCCGGCGAATGTTGTCATTGCCGTCAACTCCGGTTTTCTGGAGGTGCAAGTAACCGGCATCGCGGGGACTAACATCCGCTGGACCGCGACGGTTCAAGCCGCTGAAGAGTCCTATTAAAACCCATTCTGGCGAATGGAACATTTATGAAAATACCGAACACCGAATCGGGCGTGAGTAACTCATGCCTGGGTTTGAACTTCCTACCACAGCCCAAAGGACAGATGGTCACTGCCCCGTCGCAATTCAAAACGAGCAATTGCCTATGGCCGTTTCTGGCTTTGCTGCTCCTCGCCCCAGTTGTTCTGTTTGCCCAGCAATACTCCATTGACTGGTATAAGATCGCCGGCGGCGGCGGCACCAGCACAAACGGCCAGTATGCCGTGAGCGGCACCATCGGTCAGCACGATGCCGGCGGGCCGATAACCGGCGGCAACTACTCGCTCACCGGCGGTTTCTGGGCGCTCATCTCGGTGGTGCAGACACCGGGGTTGCCGAATCTCATCATTACGCATTCGGGCAACAGCGTCATCGTGTCGTGGCCGGACACCGGCAGTTATACGTTGCAACAGAATACGAACCTCGCGCAGACAAATGGCTGGACGACGAGCGGTTATTCCATCACAACGGTCAACGGCACGAACAGCATCACCATCACGCCGCCCACGGGAAATTTATTCTTCCGCCTCTCAAATCCCTAAAGCGCAGGATGCAAATTATTTGTCAACCGAAACCTGACGTAGTTGGTCGGACGCATACGTTGTTCCGCACGGAAACAGTCGAGGAAAAAATTGGTGACGACCAAATCGGATTTTTCTTTTGGCGGCGTCCAGTGTAGGACATCCAATTGTTGGAATTGAATCTGCGAATCATCCAATCTTTCACGGATAAGGCGTTGACGGGCCTGTTTAATCATGCCTTCGCTTTGCTCGACGCAGGTGATTTGAATTCGCGGATTAGAGCGCAGCAGTTCCACCAGAAATTGCCCCGCGCCTTCGCCGACCAGTAATGCGTGTCGGCAGTTTTTGGTGTGGGATAAAAAAGTTGTCCGACAGCGTTGCATCAGCCCGCCGGCAAAGATTTTTTCCATCCAGTGATAATGCGCGGCAAGGTGGTCAAAGTTCATGCGGGCACGGAACTGGGTTGTTTAGATGGGCGATTCCACCATAGGCAAGCCGTGCAGCCGCCAGCGGCGAAAAACAAAATATCCAACGGATCAGCGACACCGATATGGTAATAAAACGGGCCGACGACCTTGCACATCACCGACCAGATGGCAAGGTGCGAGAACATCTCCGGCCAAGTGGGCGGCAGGTCATGTTTCCGCAATCCCGTAAGCCGTTGAATCCACAGCACGACTGGCAGCGCGGTGGGCATCAGCAATAAATCATCAAAGTGCGAATGCAAAAACGGCAACCCCAATACAGATGCGAGTGAAAAAATCCGGCCAGATGCGGCAGAATAACCAACCGATTGACCGCATAAGTCGCAAGAGAAAACCCGAATAAACGGTCATGCAGATAAATGAAGCGGTTCATAGCGCCAACAGAACCCATCCGGTTGCAATCGCCAGAAGAGTTTTGATTAGTAAAATTATGGCCTGTTCATGTATGTCGATCAGTAAGAGTGGGCCGATGGCAAACCTCAGTATTTTGACCAGAAAAATCATAACGTAGCCATGCTACCCACGGCCGCAAGTTGCGCCAGAAAGTTTTCGGGCAAACTCCGGGCGCGGAACTTTTATTGCTGCGCGTTGCCTCGGAGAATTAATTTGAAGCCGTCGGATTGCGCCGCACTGCCCACCAGGTGACCAGTCCGGCACCGGCGCAAATGATTGCCCCCACCGCGATGGTCCACGGCACGCCCATGGCATGAGACAGGAATCCCGACTCAATGCCACCCAAGGGCATCATGCCGCCGAACACCAGCGCCCAGATGCCCATCACCCGCCCGCGCATCGCGTTGGACACGCTGCCCTGGATGAGGGTGTTGGTGGTTGAGAAATAGAGGATCATTCCCCAACCGCCAACGGCCAGGCACACGAGCACCAGCGGATACCAACGCACGATGGCCAACAGCGCCAGCATGGCTGAGAACAACCATAGTCCACCGAGAATCATCAGCCGTGGCCGCACGCGGCTGCCGTAAGTTGCCACCGTCAGCGCCCCCAAAAGTGCCCCGAATCCATTGGCACTGAGCAGGACGCCGTAGCCAGTTTCGCCGACATGAAGAATGTCGGTTGCATAAGCAGGCAGCAGCACCGCATACGACCAGCCAAAGATGCCCACTACGCCAAAGAGCAGCAGCAAAATGCGCACGCGACGGTGGCCGGCCACATACTTGAAACCTTCCAGGATATGCCGCCCCGTTGAGTCCGGTTTGGGCCGGGGTTCATGCTTGGGCAGACGCATCATCAACAGTCCCACGATGACCGCAATGAAGCTGACGCCGTTCAGGATGAAACACCAAGTGATGCCAACGGATGCCATGAGCAAGCCCGCCACAGCGGGGCCGACGACCCGTGCGCCATTCACGATGGAACTGTTCAGCGACACCGCATTCATCAGGTCTTCGTGACTGGTCATTTCGACCATGAATGCCTGGCGTGCGGGCATGTCAAAAGCCATCGCCACACCGCCCATCGCCGCCAGCGCGAGAATATGCCACGTTTGAATGTGGCCACTCCCCACCAGCGCGGCAAATACGAAGGCGGTAATCATCATCGCAATCTGGGTGTAGAACATGATGGTGCGCTTGGGATGCCGGTCGGCCACGGAGCCGCCCCACAGGGAAAACACCAGCATGGGCAAAGTTCCGACGGCCGCCACCATGCCCAACAACACCTTCGATCCGGTTAACTGATATACGAGCCAGCCTTGAGCGGTGGTCTGCATCCAGGTTCCGATCAGCGATACGAGCTGACCGATGAAGAACAGCCGGAAATTGCGGTGTTTCAGGGCGGCAAAGGTGTCACGCCATGACACACTCCCCTTTGGCCGAGGCTGCGCAATGAATTCCGGCGGAGCACTGGCGATGGGTGTGGGTCTTGTAGTTTCTTCAGATGGCATCGGCGATTAAATATTACCCGATAGCGTCGTCCTAATCGAGTCTCAGGATAATCCAGCGAAGCTTTTATATCTTGCTGCGGGTGTCCATGAAATGTGGCATCATGCCGGGCATGAAAACCGCATTCATTGACCGGGCCAAGACGGCGCTGGTCGTCATTGATCTTCAGAAAGGTGTCGTCGGGCGGAATACAGCTCCATATCCAGCAGACGCCGTCGTGAAAAATGCGGCCGCCATTGCCGCTGCGTTCCGAAAAAATGGGATGCCTGTATTTTTGGTGCGGGTGGCATTTTCTACGGATGGTAAGGATATGTTGCGTCCCATAGTTGACGCACCATGGCCGACGCAAACCCCGCCGCCAGACTGGACGGAAATTGTTCCGGAGATGGGACCAAAGCCGGGCGACTTCGTAATTACCAAACATCAGTGGGGTGCTTTTTACGGAACCGATCTTGAATTGGCGTTCCGACGGCGCGGCATCACAACCATCGTCCTATGCGGCATCGCGACCAACATCGGAGTCGAGAGCACCGCCCGGTTTGCTTTCGAACACGGGTTCAATCAGATTTTTGCGGAAGATGCCATGTCGGCCATGTCCGCCGAAGAACATGCGCTCACGGTTGCCAAGATTTTCCCCCGCATCGGTTTGGTTAGAAAGACTGGTGAAATTCTCGATGATTTACTGCCCAATTGATTTTGATGTCAGCGCATTTAATATGAACTGAAAGTGATCGGCGCTTTGACTGGCCGGCTTGCTTCCAGGTATTCAGCAACCGGCCAGACAAATCGCCTCAAGTGAAACCTAGACGGTCACGCACTCACCGGTCGTTCTAAACCGCGCTCAACTCCGCCATCGTCCGTTCATGCCACTCCCGACCTGCTCCGTTTCGCTGCCGGTTTCAGAACGCCCGGTCAGTGCGCCCATCATCATCCAATTTGATACGTTCAGGCGAACGTGATTTCTGGCGGCTTTCTGAAATTGGAAAGCCGGTGATTTAGTTAGACACCATCCCCGAAGCATTCGCTTCGGAATTCGGCACCAGAAAAAACTGACATTGAATTCCGTTGAT